>CXWL01004604.1_pt1 | contig 20740 bp, 14 predicted proteins | sample 590931 | NCBI WGS metagenome assembly CXWL01 (sample SAMEA3498368, study PRJEB10139) | groundwater metagenome | biome: water well; material: biofilm material | place: Germany | collected 2015-04-27 | reverse complement strand
CATCAGCACCGCATCCGGCCGCCATTGCTCGATCTGCCGCACGGCCTCTTCTCCGCGCGCAACCGTCCCGCACACGATGTAATGATACTGTTCGAGCCGGTCCTTGAGATCCATCGCGATCAGCGCTTCATCTTCGACAATGAACACGCGGGCGGAATCCATATCGCACCTCTCTACCGCTAGGGATTTAAGCATCGTAGTTCTTGCTCACCTCCATCACATACACCTCCTGCCCCCATTCCCGTTTCCGTTTCCGACAGAAAGCTCGACGTATTCACGCCCTCGAACGGCGTGAACTACCTGTGCACCTGAATAAAGATGGATTGCAACGTTGCGCCACGCAGCCGCGCTTCTACTACCGTGCGTTAAACGAAGCCCGGACCCTTTCGCCGCAAGCGAACCGATCCTCCTTGCTCAGCGGAGGAAGCGTCCCTGGCCCCATGCGGACTTCCCCTCACTTAGGCATCGCTCAAGCCATGTTCACCGCTCCGTTTCTGACAGACCCGTCGAGTCAATATGGGATGTCGACTGTCATCGCCGCGCCCCGACCGCGGCGAAGGGTGAGGGCACCATTCAACTGCACCGCCAAGCCCTTCACCAACTGAAGCCCGAACGTGGTCGGATGCTCGATGTCCAGCCCCTCCGGCAGCCCCACGCCCGTATCTTCGACCGTCAAGGAAAATCGGCCCATTCCCGCCAAGACCTGGATACGGACCGTGCCACGGACCTCGCCAGGGAAGGCATATTTCAACGCATTCGTCAGCAGTTCCGTGAGGATCATCCCGGACGGGAGCGCAATTTCAACCGGCAACGTCACCGGCTCCGATTCGACAACCACGTGGACCTTCGCGCGAAGATGCTTATAGGACTGACACACTCCCTCCGTCAGCGCCCGCACGTAATCCCCGAAATCGATACAAGCTAAGCCCTCAGACCGATAGAGCTTCTCGTGCACCAACATCATGCTCTTCAAGCGGTCCTGCCCGTCCTGAAAGGCGATCAACGCGGTAGGATCGGTCACCTTCTTGGATTGGAACCGCAGCAGGCTCGAGATGACTTGCAGATTGTTCTTCACCCGATGATGCACCTCGCGCAACAACGTCTCTTTTTCCCGGAGTGACGCCGCCAGCTTCTGCTCCACCACTTTCTGCGCTGTGACATCCTGAACCGTCCCCACCGACCGAAGCGGCCGACCATCGCCGGCGTAGTCGGTTCGACCATGCTCCCGCACATATTTGATCCGCCCATCCGCCATGCGCAGGCGATGCTCGATCTCGTAGGGCGTCCGGTCCCGCACCGAGGCGGTGTAGGCCTCGTTGACCTCCTGTCGGTCGCCGGGATGGACGACATTCAAAAACGCTTCGTAGGACGCTCCGAACTGACTCGGGTCGAGTTCGAAGATCCGGAAGATTTCCTCCGACCAGACGAGGCGGTTCGACGCCAAGTCCAATTCCCAGTTGCCCAACTTGGCCAACTGTTGTGCCTCTTGCAGCCGCCCTTCGCTTTCGCGCAACGCCTGCTCCGCCCGCTTGCGCTTGGTAATGTCGCGCGTAAAACAACGGGTGTGGACGAATTTGCCGTCCTTCCACAGGACGCTCGAATCAATGAGCACATCCTTGATCGACCCGTCCTTGCTCCACAGGCGAACCGCATATTCCTGAACCGCCTCGATCCGGCCGAGACGATCGAGAATGTCCTGAATGACCGGCTCGTCCACATGGAATTCGGCGATGTGGTGTCCGATGTACTCCTCGCAGGTGTAGCCGAGGAGATTCAGTTCTGCCTGGTTCGCCCATAGGATGATTCCGTCCGGTCCCACCCAATGCATGCTCACGGTGGCATGCTCAATGAAGTCCGACAGTTCATGCGTCTTCTCGGTGAGCGCCTGCTCCACCCGTTTGCGCTCGGTAATGTCCTCCGCAATCCCCGCTATGCGGTAGGCACACCCTGTTCCGTCTTTCACGGGAAACGCACGGTCTCGAATCCAACGTTCGGATCCATCCGGGCGAACAATTCGGTACGTCTCATCATAGTCTCCCGCGACCTGGTTGGTGAGCGCAGCCTGCAGCACGCGGGCTCGGTCATCGGGATGGATGGCATCAAGCCACATACGCGGCGAGGCGTACAGGCTCTCACAGGTGCGCCCCCAGACTTCTTCATAGGCAGGACTGATATAAAATAGGGTGTGCTTCTCAGAATCGGTCATCCAAAAGACTTCTTGGATGTTTTCGGCGACTTGCCGAAAGCGCTCTTCGCTTTCGCGTAGCGCCAGCTCCACCCGCTTGCGCTCGGTGATGTCGGTCACAGTACCGCCGACGGCATACACGTTTCCATTTGCATCACACAGTGGAAATTTCTGAACGAGGGAGGTGTGCGGACCGTCTGTGTAATAAGCCACTTCTTCGAAGTCCACCCCCTGGCCGACGTCGAGCACCTGCCGGTCATTGGCATGGAAGGCCGTGGCTTGTTCGGCGGGGAACAATTCGGCATCAGTTTTTCCGATAATCTCCTCGCGGGACAGACCAAAACACCGCTCGAACTGGCGATTGGTCAGCAGGTACCTGCCTTGCGTATCCTTCAGAAACATGATCGTGGGACTGTAGTCAAGAATGGCCTGGAGACGTGCCCAACTTTCCTGGATCTCTTCCTCCGCCTGTCTGCGCACTGCAAGATGGTGGTGACGCTCGAGCTCGACGGCGATGCGCTGCCCGAATAGGCGCAAGAGCGCTTGCTCCTCTTCGGTAAATTCGCGCGGCTTGTCGTCCAGGAGGCAGGTCACGGCCACCACCCGTCCATCGGTGTCCAACACGGGAAATCCACAGTAGGCGAATGCGTTGTGATCTTTAAGAAACCACGCCTGGGGGAAGCGCTCCATGACGCGGTCAAAGAGGCACACGTCCTTGGTGGTCTCGACGGTCGCGCACGGCGTAATAGCCACCGGACAGCCACCAGCATCCCGAAACACCTGCCCGTTGACATAGACGGCTTTGAACGACAGGTTACTTCCGACGATTTCCGACAAGCAGACCACCCGAACCTTGAACAATTCGCCGATGGCGCGAACCACCTGCTCGAATATCGCACCCGGCTCCCCCGACCACATCACACTCAGCTCGAAGAGCTGCTTCAATTGCCCAAGACGCGCAGCCTCCCGCTCGGCAAGGTGCTGCCGATCCGTCACGTGGTGCGCAACCGTCAGCAGATGGCCGCTTGCCAACTTGCGCGTGCGGATGTCCACCGGCACCATCCAACCGTCCTTGTGCCGCAGATGCCGGCGCTGTGCGTCTAACCGGAACGAATCGTGCGCCGTCTCCTTGTCCGGCATCACCTCCACAACGGACCGGCGAAGAAGGTCCTCGCGGGCATAGCCCAGCAATTCACACCCGGACGGATTGACGTCGACGAGGTGGCCTTGTTCGTCAAAAAGATAGACGGCATCGGACGCCAGTTCGACAACCGCGCGAGCAACATCGTCCGGCACGAGAGGATCAGACGATTTGGGCGGCATCGACGAGGGATGCATGATGCTCCATCAAGATTCCGGCATCCCGATAAAGCATCGAAATGCAGTCCTTAATACATAATAAGAACCAACTTCTAGGCAGGTCGTTCTGTAATAACCTGAACTAACAACGTATAATCCGTCAATTTCTTAACGAGAATCCACCTGCTCATGATTGCTGGAAATTTGTAAAAAGCCCGGCGACACGCACGCCCACACCACACCGCAAACCATTGGCCCAATCACGACACATCCCCTGATACATAAGGAGCCTCTCTAACAGGCTGCTGAAATACTCGATTCCTATGTAACACGGTGTCGTCACTGCTTCGAGTTTCAGGTTCCGACAACATGAAACATGGAACCTGAAACTTGCTTCGCAGGATGCTCAAACAGGCTGTCCGCTTCGTTCGCTGCGTCGAGTTTCACGTTGCAAGTTTCAGGTCTCAGGTTGAGGATCCACACGTGAAACATGAAACGTTACACCTGACACCTGAAACTCGCTTCACGAGAGACGCTTCACGGGTATCGAGCAACCCACTGGCGGACTGTTTCAGCATCTTGGGAGTAATACTCGCACACTGCCGGCAGAGACGTCGAATCAGGCTCGATGGCGCAAAACGGGAGAATCCTTTAGTATTGGTTCACAGATTGCCTTAGCGGGGAAGAGCCATCTCTCAACTCAATAGGAACCAGCACACGCCTAATAGGCATGGTGAATGCTAAACACAGCATGAAACACAAACAGGAGCAACCATGAGCGAACTGCAGGGAGACCGCGTCAGCCATTACATGCATCGTCAACTGGAGATCGTGCCGCAGGAAGCGACGGTCCTGTCCACGGCGGTGCGAATGCGAGAGCGGAGCCTGAGTGCCATTCTCGTGGAATCGCTCGATCGCCAAGGCAATGACTGCCATATTGCCGGAATCATCACGGAAACTGACCTCGTTCGGAAGGTCTTGGCGCAAGGCCTTCATGCGGTTCAGACCACCGCCAAGCAGGTCATGGCCGGTCCTTTGCTGACGATTGCCCCGGCTCGCCTCATGGTCGATGCCAGCCAACTGATGGAAACACACCACGTTCGACATCTCGGCGTCTCTGATGGAAGAGACGTGGTCGGCCTGATTTCGGTTCGGGATCTCGTGAAACATTTCGTGGACGCCGAGGCCGGACCGGCCCGTGATCTTGATAACGTCTATCGGCCCCTGAGCGTGCTGATGCGGACGACCCTTGAAACCATTGGGAGCGAGGAAACGGTAGCCGTGGCGGCAAAACGGATGGCGGACAAACACATTGGCTCGTTGTTTGTGATCGAGGCGGGCGAGACGGTGGGGATTGTGACCGAGAGCGATCTGGTCCGCAAGGCCCTGGCGTATCAACTCGATGCCAACGCCATTCGGGTGGGATCGCTGATGAACTCCCCGCTGCTCGACATTGATGTCAACCGGACGATTCGCGATGCCAGCGACGTCATGGTCAAGAAACGGGTGCGGCACCTGGCGGTCACCGAGGATTCTAAGGTTGTGGGGATCATATCCATCCGGGATCTCGTCAAGATGGTCGCCATCCGAGACCGGCCGGACTTCCTCCGCCGAACATGAACGGGGACAGCTGCACCAGACCGCACCCAACCGCCATCCCCTCCATCTCTGAGCGGCGGAAGGACCCCGCCCGATGACACGACTCCCTCATCGTCTAGCAGGCTGCGGAAACACTCGATTCTCGGTCAACACGACGTCGGCACTGCTTCGAGTTCCACGTTTCAGGTCTCAGGTTGAGGATCCAAACTTGAAACATGAAACGTTCAACCTGAAACTCGCTTCACGAGATACGCTTCACGCTTTACGGGTGTCGAGAGCAAGTCTGGTGGCCTGTCTGAGCCTCATGCGAATCGTCGTTGGTGGAGCACCTCATGCCGGGTAACGCGCAATTTCCCCATGAGCAAACCGGCGAGGGGGCATTCAAACGGCAACACGATGCGTTTCGCGGCTGGGTGACGGACGATGGCACGTCCGGTTACCCGGCGGCACGCGGCAGGTATCACCTCTATGTATCGTGGGCCTGCCCGTGGGCACACCGCACGATCATTGTCCGGAAACTCAAGCGACTGGAAGATGTCATCGGCATGACGGTCGTGGACCCGATTCGCGACGAGCATGGTTGGGCCTTCCGCAACGGACCCGGTCATTCAACCGACCCCATCAACGGATTCCAGTTTCTGCGAGAGGCCTACCTGGCGACCGATCCGCAGTTCCTCGGACGCGTGACGGTGCCCGTGCTCTGGGATACGCAGACGACACGTATCGTCAGCAACTCCGACGATGACCTCATGCGCATGTTCAACAGCGCGTTCAATCGATTCACCGACAGCCGCCTGGACTTGTATCCTGCCGCACTTCGCGCTGAGATCGACGCGCTCAACACGTTCATTTACGAGCACGTCAACGACGGCGTCTACCGAGCAGGATTCGCCACCTCGCAATCGGTCTACGAACAGGCGGTCCGATGCCTCTTCGACGCCCTCGATCAACTCGACGCCCGCCTACGGGACCGGCGCTACCTGTTTGGGTCGAGGTTTGTTGAAACCGACTGGCGTCTCTTCGTCACGCTCGTCCGATTCGACGCCGTCTACCATGGCCACTTCAAATGCAACCTGCGGAGGATCGTCGACTACCCCAACCTCTACGGCTATCTCAAGGACCTCTACCAGGTAGACGACATTGCAGAGACGGTGAATTTCGACCATATCAAGCGGCACTATTACGTGACGCACAATGACATCAACCCCACCCGCATCGTCCCCCTGGGACCGGTCCAAGACTTGCGCACGCCACATGGCCGCGAACAGTTGGCATAGCCCCACCGCGGACAACGCCATCGGCTACCCTCGTGCTGGCGAGCTGCAAAAACGTCCAGTGTTCACGCGCAACGTGACCCATCTTGAATAAACCGACACAGCGCGCGCATACTTTCCTCTGTTACACAATCTGCTCCGCAACGCGAAAGGAGGCACTCCATGAAATTATTCTTCACCATACTCCTCCTCGGTACGGGACTGCTCCTGGGTACCCCATCCAGCCAAGGAGCCCCCATGACCTTCACGGCGCTCCTCGACGGACCAAGCGAGAATCCGCCGAATGCCTCGCCGGGAACCGGCGTCGCTGTCGTCACACACGATCCAGTCGCTCACACGCTGTCCATCGACGTCTCGTTTAGCGGTTTGCTTGGAAGTACCACCGCCGCTCATATTCACTGCTGCACCGACCCACCGGCCAACGTCGGCGTGGCCACGCAAACACCAGTATTTGTTGGGTTCCCATTGGGGGTCACGGCTGGGGCATACAACAATACCTTCGATACAAGCCTCTCCTCCACCTTTAACGCCTCATTCGTCACCAACAATGGAGGAGTCGCCGGCGCTGAAGCAGCGTTAGGTGCAGGCCTCTTGGCTGGGCGGGCCTACTTCAACATTCACACGAATCTTTTCCCAGGCGGCGAAATCCGTGGGTTCCTCACTCAGATTCCAGAGCCGGGAACACTCGGCCTGCTGACGATGGGCATGACAGGCTTGGGCATGCTGGCCAGACGGCCACGCCGTTAAGGCGCGCTCGACCACGATACCTCTCGGCAGGGGGGCAGCGCTCGCTGCCCCCCCTCATCTTGCAGAGAGTTCCCTACGACAAAAAGCCGGCATCATGCCAAGCCCGCTCTACTCCTGAAACTCTCCAAACGGAAGACCAACCGGCTGAGGGGATATCGTCATGCCAAAAAGCAATAGATGAGGAAGGTGATGGACCAAGAGGTGATCGATCTCCTTCTCGGTGAGATTGCCCCGATACTCGCACCGATGAGATCTTCTTACTGAGGGTGTCGCTCAGCCACGCTTGCCAGGTTCTTGGAGACCGGCGCCTTTGATGGCGGAGAGATGTTTCACAGCTTCGCGGGCAGCGGCGCGGGCCTTGACGGCGGGATTCAAACTGACACCGGGGTCAACGCGGGATCCGAGATTCTGCACGCGGTCACACTGGCGAATGACCTCCTGCAAGGACCCAATGGCGTCCTCCGCCGACTGCGAGATCGCAGCTAAATTTTGCAAATCGCCTCCGCATGCCGACTCGCCTCACGACAATGGTGGACGATCGCGCTCGCGTCGCCCATCGTCCCGTGTGCCACCATGTCTTCGACATCTTTGATCAAGGCTTCCCTCTGATCTTTCGTCGTCTCTCCAGCAGCCATGCCCCTGTCAGGGGATAGACTGCAGAGCAACATGGCGGCACTCGCACCTCGCACCCACATCATCATACTCATCCACATTCCTTTCAATAGCGGCCAGAGGGCAGGGTCTTCCCTTGCGTGAGTTCCCGATACAGCGCGTGAAATTGCTCCGTCGACAGCGAGGGATCCATTAACCGCTCTAAGTCTTGCCCACCGATCGGATGTTCGACCGTATCGTCAAAATTTGACGAGGCAATCGTGACAAAGCGAGAGGGAAACAGCCGCTCTGGCAACAGAATCGTCACCGCGCGGTTATATTTGACCGCCAGCCTGATCGCGTCCCTCGCCTTCTCCGCGGGAACCTCGGCGCCCAAGCCGATATTCGTCGGCGGCTGGCCTTCCCGCTGAAACTGCACGTGGATGTTTGAGAGGCCAACCTGCGCGAAGTCCTGTTTGATCGCCTCTTTCTGTCCACGATACTCATGGGCCAGCGCGACCTCAACCCGGCCAGAGGAAGCCGACCGCGCTTCGGCCTGTTGGGCCTGAGCCAGTGGTAGCCCAGAAATCAGACAGAGCGAGCCTGCAAGAACAACCCTGAGAGACAGACTCCAGATCATGGCGCTACCGTGGGGTGAACGCAAAATCCACCAATGCCTTTTCGCCGGCGACGACGATCACCTCCCGGGCTTGTGTTCCCAGGACCGGATGCCACGCCCGAATGCGATAGGTCCCAGGCGGCAGGTCAGGAATCGTGAAGGTGCCCTCGCTGCCGGTCACCGCATAGTAGGGATTGTCGACCGCTATGCCGTGGCCCTGCATATAGGGATGCATCCCGCATTGCATCGTGATCTCACGCCGCTCGCCAGTAAATTTGACCACATCGGTGGTCCCGGTCTGAATCAACGCCGGGCGATGAAACATGATGAACACATGCTCGTCGTCCCGTTCGTAGACCTGGAGATCGTGGGACACCGGGTCCAGATTGGTCACGGTCATGGGATAACGATCCCGCACCACAGCGACGAACGGCACGAACTGGCAGACATTCGTTTCGAGCTTGGGCTCCTGCCAGAGGAATGGCTTGCCCATCCGGACTCCATCAATCGTGACCACCACATTCTGGAGACGGCCTTCTTGGCCGACCGCGACCTCGCGCAACAACCGATAGCCGGAACCGTCCGAGAGCGCCCCGCAGAAGACAGGATCAGGCGCCCGACGCAACTCAAAGCTTTTCGCGGACGGGACCTCCCCAGACAACGTGATGGTTCCCGTGACCGTTCCCCCGTTCAAGACCTGCGTCTCTTCGTAGGCTGCTCCCTGGCCCATACCGAGCAACCAGGCCATCAGACCCATCGTAAGCCCGAGACTCCCGCTTCTCATCGTGATCATTGACGCTGATCTCCCTTGCAACCTTCACACCAGGCCGTACGGGGGAGCCAAGCAGCTCCCCCGCTCCAGACCTGTCTGCCTTACTGACAGACGCCACCCTTGCACAGCTTACCGCGTGGCCTCGCCAAGACCGGACGTACGCACGACCGGATGCTCTGCTGCTCGATCCGCCGTACGAGTGTCAGGGACCTGCGGCTTCAGCGACAGAATCTGTTGATCGCCGACCTGCAGGACCTTAAAGAGGCCCCACTGGCCTGCATTCATGAACGCCGGCCGTTGATTTTTCCAGAGGTAGTCTCCGACCACCTTGTTCGGCCCACCAGCACCGCCGCTCAGATACGCGTTGATCACCTCAGCGCCCCCGAACTCCATCGTGCTGACAAGATCTGCGCCAGTCATGTAGGGCTCGTGCGGCCATTCGTGACCATCCACGGTGAACAATTGCACCTGCTCGCTAAAGACCCCCAGCACATGAATGGCCACCGGATCGCCCACATGGGCGGCCAACAAGGGCGTCGCCGGAAGGTCACCGGCCTTGGTGCAGCTAAACACTTCAAACACCTCACACCCCTTCTCGATCCGGTAAGCCGTCGGCTCCGAACGATAGTTCACGGCGGTGATACCGGCGGTTTGCTGGAGGTAGGGCATGAAGCTCACCCCCGAGATATTGTCTTCGTCCTGGAACATGAGAGCGAACGACCGGTAGTTCTGCCGATTCTCGTTCCCTGGCAACGAACGGTTGACGAGCACATCGGCGCGCCAACTACTCCGCATCGTGAGGTCTTCGCCGGTGACCGGATCACGATAGGTCGATCCCTTCGGACCGATGATGATGGACCCGAACAGACCGTTCCTCGGGTTCTCCACCACGTTGCCCCAATCCTGAATCATCGCAGCCAACTCGCCGTACTGCGGATGCGCATAATAGGTATACGTACGGCTCTGGCCTGGTGCGAGGGTTTGGTCTCCAGGATTGTTGCCGACATTCGCTCCGAATGAATCCTTCGGATCAAAGGCCATCATGTCCACATGGAAACCGGCCCGCTCTTTGGCCATCTCGTTTTTCAGATGTACCTTCACGCAATCGCCCACGTTGACGTGGAGCGTCAGCGGGCTCGGCTTGAGTTCACCGGCCTTCACCCGGCCGCGATCACCTTCAAGCACGTACATTTTGCCCTGCTGGTTCTCGAAGACCATCTTCCGTTCCATATCCACTTCCATCACGCCCGGCGCCCCCTCGTGGTAACGGAGGGTTTGGTCGACCGCGAGGACGTTGAAGGACTTCACCGGCGCGTCAGCCGGACAGACCGACGGAGCCGATTTCTGGATCTCTTCCCGTCCAGGTAGGGGCTTCAGCGTGGGCTGAAACTCGTCATGGACCCGGATCATGCCCCAACTGCCCTCGGCAAAATGGGACGCCCGACCGCTGTAGTAGAGATAGTCTCCCGCCATCCCCTGCGGTCCGCCCGCAGCCGGAATGGCCGGATCATACCGCTCGCCGATCGCCAGGTGGATCGTGCTGCGTGGCATGGCGGTGGTTCCATAGCGCTCCATCGGGAACCAGTGACCCGTCACGTGCCACGTGTGGACTTCATTGGCCGAGCCCACCAGCGCCCGAACCACGATCGGATCACCGAGGTATGCCCGCAGAAGCGGCGTGCCCGGATCCCCGTGAATGCTCGAGACGAACAGTTTGGACGGATCGGGATTGTTCATCAGCCGCACACTTAACGGCTCCACCCGCATGCTATAACCGCTCCCGGTGGTCGCCTCTCCTCCGTTCAAGAACCACATCGCGGATTTGTTGATGCGGTCAGGAAACTTATGGGAAGGCGGACCATCGACCGTGACCGCGCCAACTCTGGCTTGCGGATTGTCCGCGGTAATCAGCTCCGCCGACCGGGCGTTGCTGTCCATGATGTGCATCATGACCTCACGGAAGCTACCCCGAATCTGAGCCGACACTGGCTCTAGCGTATGAATGTCGGCAATAGGACCACTCCGGATCTCCTTGCCGGTCACCGGATCGTGATAGGTGGAGCGCGGCGGCTCGGTAATGAAGGCCGAGAACAATCCGTGCCCCCAGGTATCGGTGCCGAACACGTGGTCGTGCCAGTAGACCGTCCCGAAGTCGGCGTCCACATACCAGCGCTCGCGGATGAATTCCACGCTGGCGATGTCGCCTTTCTTATGGCCATACTTCAGCGGCGCATCGAAGGTGACCGTCTTGCCGTCGATCTTCTTAATGCGCGCCACTTCGAAATACTTGGGATCGTCCATCCCGACGCCCAATTCGGTATTCGGATGGAACTTGGACGTATCCGCCAGCGTAATACTTCGCGAGCCCGCTTTGACTTCGGCAGTCAGCACGGTGTTGCCCGGCAGTGGCATTCCCTTGGTCGGTTCTGGGTCTGTCAGCATGGTGAAGGCCCGCAGGGACATGTCGTAGGAAAACCCGATTGTTGGGCCGTCCGACGCGCTGGTGTCGAATTGGAAAAAATGTGGGTGCAGGTTGACCTTGTTCGCCCAGCCTGTCCGTTCGTCGTCTGGAATCTCATTCTTATAAATGACATCTACACAGTCATACACGTTCCCGCGGATCACCAGCGGAACCTGTTTGGCCGGAGTCTTCCGGACCTCGTCCTCCTCCTCGTGGAGTACGAAAATCATGCCGTTCGGGTCCACGATGGCTGGTGTTTTGGCCGTCGCGGTCTTCAACGTGATTGGAAGCGTGATCGCATGGATGTTGAAGAACTTCCGTGGCGAATCCGACGGACAGAGGCTCCAAGGCCCCTGCTCGCCCGGCTTGGCCTGTTCCGTACTTTTGGTGCCGTCTTCCCGCACATGGAACGGCTCCAGCCAGGGGGCTCCGCCATGGTTTGGCGCGAACGGCGGACGCTTGCCCAGATGCGGGCGCAGCCAGGGGAACGCCAGTTTGCCGGTCTGTGGATCGAAGGTGATCGCCGGTCGCTTTAACGGCGTGGGAGACACGTAATCGGCCCACTTGTGTGGGGTCTCCGGCTCGTTTAACGCCTGGTTGCCTTCCCATTTCCAGTTCACCACCGTCGCGTCATGAGCCTGCGCCTGTTTGGTCTGATCTTCCGTCTTGCCAGGCAACCCCTGCGGTGGCACCATGTATTCCACCCAATCCTTGATCGAGACCTTCACCGGGTTGGCCTTCCAATCGGTCTTGTCTTTCGTAATCTCGTACTTCTTTCCGCCGTACCAATCCACCGTGGTCCCGACCAGCTTATCGGAGGACACGGCCTGCTTGAACTTGCCCTTTCGGTCCGGCAATTCGACCAGTGGTTTCATGACGTCCGTCTGAGAACCACGCGTCTGGAGTGTGTTGTAGACACGCCAGAAACCCCACATGCCGGTGACGTAGTGCTGAGGAATATGGCAGTGGAAGACGAATTCCCCTGCCAGGGCCTGAAGACCGCCGGACCCGCCTTCGATGACTTCGTCGTAAATCTCGGAAGGCCCGATGGATTGGACGTCCAGCCGGTCCGAGGTGTCGCGGATCGTCGGAAATTTGACCGGCCCGTTCTTGCTCAGCGTCGGATCGAGCTGACTGGTGCCTGGCTGTCTCGCCCAACGGATCGATCCGCCATGCATGTGGTGCGAGTGCACGATCTCGGACCCCCCGATCATGCGGAACTTGGCTGGATCGCCTAGATAGGATCGCGGAACCGTGGTGGCTGGGTCGCCGAACGTGTAGGACCCATACCCCTGCGACTCGTCCGAGAAGCCAATGAGGTGGTGCTGAATCTCTAGCCTGCTGCCGTGCGGTTCACTTCGATAATTGAGTAACCGTGCGGCCGGCCGGTAGGTGTCGGTGTGCGCATCTCGCTGGGGCAACATGTCGCCCTTGCGGTTCAGAATCCGGAAGGTCTCGTCGCCGGCCTCGTGATAGAAGATCACAAACTCGCGAAAGTCCGACGCATTGGCCAAATCGATCATGGCCTCCCAGCCGCTCGTCATCTCCTCGCCGGTGAAAGGGCTCAAGTGCCGCGAGCCACGCGGCTCCACGACAATCGACCCCAGTAGGCCGAGCGAATATTGATCCCGGCTCGCATGGCTATGGAACGCCCGTCCGCCCTCCTGGAGATCTGGGCGGATGTACCACTCGAATTCGCCTGCCTCGCCTGATTTGACTAAGGCGTCGGGGTTGTTGCCCGTCGCAGGCTTACCAGTGGCCCGTACCAGCATCTGCGACCCATTGACCACCATGTTGGTCGGCTCTCCGTCAATTTTGTTCCGGAGCGTGATGCGGAGACAATCGCCCTGGTTCGCTCGAACCACCAAGGGCTGGATCAAATCACCCTGCAAACCGTTCGAGACCGCGCCGGCGGCAAACGTTTCGTCTCCGCTTTCACGCGCCGCCTTATTCTTGGCCTCCTCGGCCCGCACGCCGTCCAGATTCTCGGTCAAGGTGTACATGTAGCCAGGAAAGAAATCCCCAAAACGGTTCAAGGTAATCTCGACGTTAATGGCCGTCACATCGAATGCACGGACCGGCGCCTCGGCTGGACATCGCGACCCCTGACTCACCTTGACCTTGTCTGGATCCTCGGCCACCAGCAGAATGCCCTGCTGCATCGCATGGGCTCCGGCTCCCTGGAACGGCCCCTTGCTCTGGACCTGCTTCTCAATCTGTTCAATGGCCCGCGCCATCTTATCCTGCAGCATCGGCCCGGCTGGCTGATGCACCACCGTGGCCTTCTCGCCTGCGCCGGCATGATCGTGATGCGACTCTTGGCCCAGTGCTGGCATGACCAGTAGTGAACCGATGCCGACAATGACCGGGACCAATGCGGATCGAACCCGTACCGTTGTGTTCTTCATCCCCTCAACTCCTCCTTTGTGAAACTGCATCTGACCGCGCCGAATAAAAAAGCCGGTGAAGGTTCCGCTGGGACGGAAAGGATCTATAGGAGGCCGGTCCATGTGAATCCCGCTCCTCCACCAGCCAAGTCTAGTGACGTAAACTTTGTTGACGGCACACACCTCTCCTGACATCACGCGAGCCCGTCGCATCGATTAGCAAATTGCGTTCCACGCGGTTGCAAGCCAACAAGAACGCCGAATTGGCGTAGAGAATCAGGCTGGTAGCGGTGATTCACCGCGCGTGTCCCCATACCATTGGGACATCGTTGCCCCACGCCACAAACGCGAATCTTTATAAATTCCCGTTATTCATAAAGAATCCACATGTCCACTCATTGCGAAGCGATGAGACATCAATGTCCCATTGCCTCGCGCCACAGGCAGTGCCGCCAAAGATTGAATTCGAACCCGTCAGAGCATGTGTAGGGAGGGGGCGTCAGCGCCCCCTCGTGACTTGAATCCTGGACCGGAGCACGATGACGGAGAGACCTGTGGATTATTTCGCTGAGGGTTACGCTTCAACCTTGTGCCGATCAGACCTTCCTATTTATAGTGAGGAACTTTTCGTCCATGGGATTCAGGCACCATGCAGCATCGTCATCGCACGGTACACGACACGCACCGAATCCCTCTATGGGTGTTCGGCTGTGCCTGCCTCCTCATGCTGGTGCACGCATCACTTTCCTCAGCGTCTCCTGCACCACCACACGAAGCACAGATCCGTCTTGATGCGATTGCCGCACAGGCCAGCGAATCCCCCATGCTACCGGTCCGCGAAGGGACGTTCATTATGGGCACCGCCCGCCACCTCGGCGAACCATTCAGTCTGGCGCTTCAATATGACGACACGGAGCAGCCGCAGCGGCACATCTGGCTTGCATCTTTTGACATGGATCGCGATGAAGTCAGTCTGGGGGAATATCTGTCGTGGTTGCGGCAGCGACACCGAGCGCCAGCAGAAGAATTACGTAGACTGATCGAGCATGTCACCACTGTTCATGCCCTTTCACCGGCCAGCTTGGCGCGCTGGCCGGCACTCTACGTGACCTGGGCTGAGGCCTCTGACTTCTGTCACGCGCATGGCAAACGACTCCCGACTGAAGCCGAATGGGAAAAGGCTGCTCGCGGTGACAGCGGCAATCTATTTCCTTGGGGGCAGAGTCCTCCCACCTCGGCGCTGGCCATGTTTGGGCAGTACCATGTCCACGAGATTCCCATCGTGGCGCCGGTGGACACCGGCACGGAGGGCCGCAGCCCCTACGGTGTGCATCATATGGCCGGGAACGCGGCCGAGTGGGTCCAAGACTGGTTCGGCATCGACTACTACGCCACGATGCCGGACAGGACTCCTCCGGGTCCCACGAGTGGCCGGTATAAAGTTGTGCGTGGAGGTTCATGGAAAAGCACACCTGCGTTATTGCGAAGCGCGACAAGGAGTGGAGCCTCGCCAGAGCGGCTGGCCACCACCATCGGCTTTCGCTGTGCTCGATCCGGGCAGTAAGGGCGCAGGCCTATCCGCAAAGGAGAAACATGAACAGGCTACAGCTTCGCGTCTACGTCATCGCCCTCTTATTGATTCACGCGTGCGGCATCCAAGGCGGCATCTCAGCGGCTGCTGGAGCAACAGACGCCACCGCCTGGAAACGCTATACCAATGCGCGCTTCGGCTTCTCCGTCCGATACCCCGGAGAGTGGCGCTTGGGAGAACCGATGCCGGACGGGATCGGCATCGCGCTCTCCCCACCGATAGAACACAGCCAGGTCGCCCTCTCCGGCTTCATGAATCTTGTCGAAGGCACGAGCCAAGACGGACGCCAGACCCTCAATGAATTTGCCGCAGCCCACCGGCGTATCATCACGGAACTCTATGACAAGAAGCACATCGTGGTCACGTGGGAGCAGGATCAGCCGACGGGGCTCGCAGGATTTCCTGCCACACGCTTAGCCTTCTCCTATCAAGATGCCGGGCACCGCGCAATGAGAGAAATCCACATCATCTCATTGGGACGCAACGAAGGGCGCGGGGTACGGATTAAACTTCCGGCCGCCGGCCAGGAGCAACTCATGCCAACGATCACACGTGTGTTGGAATCCTATGAGGCGGGGAGAGATCAGAATGCGGTGAGCCCGCTCGTGCCAAAGTCCGACCCGCCACGGACCTCACCGCGCGAGGAACGCGTTCGCTAGGTTCCGCTTTCTTTCATCACCGAGATATGCTTCATCGCATCCCGCGCCGCCGCGCGAGCTTTTGTGGCAGGGTTCAAGCTGGCGCCAGGATCCACTTTGTCCCCCATCTCGGCCACCCGCTTGCAGTATCTGATCGCGTCCTGCAAATGAGGCGCAGCTTCCTTGCCGTGCTCATCGGTGGGCGGCAACGCCTTAAGAATGGCTTCAGCATGTTTTGCCACCTCACCGCAGTGATGCACGATAGCCTTCCCGTCACCCATCCCTCCGTGCATGACCATTTCTTCTGCATCCCGGAGCATCGCCTTCCCGTGATCCTGAAGGTCTTTCGGCGGCCCCGCCTGGGCGAAGGACGTCCCGACAGAGAGAGACAGCACGACCATCCTGAGGGCTCGCTTGAGTCTCATTAGAACACCCGGCCTTTCTTCATTGGTGCTCGATCCGCCGGCGTGAGCCGACGATAGAGCGCGTGAAACTGCTCCGTTGTAAGCGACGGACTTTCCAGTTCCTTCATAGATTCCTCGGTCACCGGATACTCCACGGTGTCGTCGAAGCTGGATGAGGCGATCGTCACATAGTGGTCGGGGAAGAGCCGCTCGGGCAAGAGAATCGTGACGCCTGTATTGTATTTCCTGGCCATCCGGATGGCGGCCCGGGCCCGCTCAGCAGTGACCTTAGGCCCCACGCCGATATTCGTCGATGGACGGCCCGCCTTCATGAATTGTATATGGACGTTGGGTAAGCCGGCCTCGACGAAGTCCTTTGTGATCGCCTCTTGATCCCGGCGATGCTCATTCGCCAAGACCACTTCCACGCGGCCAGGTGAAGCGGTCTCCTGCTCCGCAGCCGCAGCCCCTCCGACCGACAGAACTGCGAGAAACATAGAGAGAAACGCCGCGTGGATGTTCGCCATCATGCCACCTCTCACTTCGCTTCAAACACCAGATCGAGCGTCGCCATGCCATTGTGTTCGACCGTCAGCTCACGTTCCTGGATACCCAGAATCGGATGCCAGGCCTTTACGGTGTAGGTGCCGGGAGGAAGGTCACCAATGGAAAACACGCCATCCAGGTCTGTCACGGCGTAATACGGATTGTCGATCGCATACCCCCAGTTCTGCATGTAGGGATGCATCCCGCACTGCATGGTGAAAATTTTCCTCCCTTTGACCAGATGCACGATATCCGTGGTCCCGGTCGCCTTGAGCGAAGGCCGGTGCAGGACGATGTCCACGCCGGCCTGATCGTAGGTGTAGCCCTGAATATCGTGCGACACCGGATCTCGATTGGTCACCGTTAATTGCCGCTTGTCGCTGACGAGGGTGACGAAGGGAAGAAACTGGCACACGTTGGCTTCGACCTGGGCATCCCTAAAGGTGAACGGCTTCCCGCTCTGCACCCCTTCCACGACGACAACCACATCCTTGAGACCGCCGCCCTGTCCGACATTCACTTCCTTCAGAAACCGACGCCCGTCACCATCGGAAAGGGCGCCGCAAAAGACGCGATCCGGGTATCGGGCCAACTCGAATTCTTTGGGCTCCGGTGCAGTCCCTTTAAACGTCACCGTGCCCCGCACCACCGCCCCGTCCGTCACGGCAACGGTGTCATACGCGCTTGCCGGCCAAAGGACTCCGAATCCCATGCTCACGTGAACAACCACACCAAGACACAGGCCCATCATGCTCGACCTTTTCACTGGTGTCCCTCCTCCACGTCTTGCGTCAGCTATTGTTGCGTCTTCGCGGGCGGATTCGCCCGATCCAATCGTTGCGGGAGTTCGAATAAGAACGGAGATTGCTCGGTGAAGATCACGTGGCGAAACTCCTCCGACCACTTGCCCTGCTTGCTCACCGTCTTCACCGGAAACCGTTGGACCTTGGTCACCCATTGATAATATTGCCTGGATCCCCCACGCTCCGCAACGGTGACTTCGAACAGTTCGGTGGGATAGCCGTTCAGCGTCTGATCCCCGACGAATTCGCGCGAAAGTTCCCCTTCCATCGTCTCGCTCACAGCCAACCGATGCTCGTCGGCAATCGGCATCTCAAGATACTGCCGCCGCTTAGACAAAATAAGCCAGGAGCTCTGGCGGTCCATCCTCACGATGACGATGCTGACGCCCCCCTGCGGTTGGGCGAACTCGAACCGCCAGCGATCGTCCTTCGCATTGACATGAGCCGTCACCACCTTCTTCCCGCTCTTGACGATCCGCTCGGCTGAAAAATCGAGCGCCGTAGAGTCGTCAGCCGTGACGACGAGCGCGAACGCCGCCAGCCATCCCAAGAACCACTGAGACTGTTCCCTGTGCCCCCTCTTTCCCATATCTGGTTCTACCGCACGGTTCAGCCCCGCTTCAAGATACATTGTCGCCCCATGAACACGAACGGGGGAATCCGGACGTACACCTGTCGGATTCCCCCGCACCGTTTCCTGGTATCCGATCCGGGCTAGTTGGCCTTCATGGATACCGGTATGGACTTCGCCGTGGTCTTGTCCTCGGCGTGCTGTGTAGCCGGTGCCTGCCCGCTCAGCGGCAAGATCGCCCGGCTATCGCGGTCGAGCACCGTCAGCGTCCCCCACTGACCGGCGTCGAGATGCCCCGGTCTCTGGTTCAGCCACAGATAGTTGCCAGGGATCCCGTTCGGACCTCCGGCCCCACCATGCAGCCAGGCATTGATCACCTCGGTGCCACCGAACTCCATGGTGCTCACGAGGTCCGCCCCAGTCATGTAGGGCTCGTGCTTCCATTCATGGCCCGACACGCTGAACAGTTGCACCTGTTCGCTGAACGCGCCGAGGACGTGAATCACGACCGGATCTCCCACATGCGCCGCGATGCTCGGGGTCACCGGCTGGTCGCCGGTTTTGACGCAGGAGAACACTTCGCTATACGCACAGCCCTTCTCGACCCGGTAATCGGTCGGCTCGGACCGGTAGTTCACCGCCGTCACGCCTGCCACCTTTTGGATGTAGGGCATGAAGCTGGTGCCGATTTGGTTGTCCTCGTCCTGGAACAGGAGCACGAAGGACCGATAGTTCTGTCGAGTCTCGTTGCCCGACAGGCTCCGATCCACAATCACGTCCGCTCGCCAGGAACTCTTCTGCATCAAATCTTCACCGGTCACCGGATCGCGATACTGCGATCCCCTCGGACCGATGACGATCGCTCCGAAGAGCCCGTTCCGCGGATTCTCGATCACATTCCCCCAATCCTGAATCAGGGCAGCGTTCTCCCCGAACTCCGGATGAGCGAAGAACGTGTAGGTCCGGCTCTGCCCAGGCGCTACCGTCTGGTCACCGGGGTTGTTCCCGGCGTTGATCCCCATCGATTCCTTGGGATCGTACGCCACATGGTCGACGTGGAACCCGGCCCGCTCCTTGGCCATCTCGTTCTTGAGATTGACCTTGATGCAATCGCCCACGTTCACGTGCAGGGTCAACGGGCTCGGTTCAATGCTGCCCGCGGCGACCTTGGTCTTTTCGCCTTCGAGCACGTACATCTTGCCGGTCTCGTTACCCAACACCATCTTCCGCTCCATGTCCACTTCCATCACGCCGGGCGTTCCCTTGTTGTAGCGAATCGCCTTGTCGATGGCTGCGACATTGAAGCTTTTCACCGGCGCGTCGGCCGGGCAGACGGACTTGGCCGACTGCGGAATCTCTTCCCGGCCCGGCAGCGGCTTCAGTGTGGCATCCGCTTTATCCAATACCCGGAAGAGGCCCCAGCTGCCTTCCACGAAGTGCGACGCGCGACCGCTGTAGTAGGGGTAGTCGCCCGCCATCTGTTGCGGTCCTCCTGCGGCCGGAATGGCCGCATCGTACCGCTCTCCGATGACCACGTGCAGCGAACTCCGGGGAATAGAGTTCTTGCTGTACCGCTCCATCGGGAACCAGTGGCCGCTGATGTGCCAGGAATGCACTTCGTTGGCCGATCCTTCGATCAACCGCACCACGATCGGATCGCCCAAGTACGCCCGCAACATCGGGGTCTCGGGATCGCCGTGGATTAGGCTGCTGAACAGCTTCGACGGATCAGGATTGTTCGCTAACCGCACCGACAACGGCTCCACGCGCATGTTGTAGCCGCTGCCCGTCGTCGCTTCGCCGCCGTTCAAAAACTTCATCGGCGAGAGATTGAGGTTGGCTGGATAGACCGCAGACGGTGTGCCATCGACGGAGATGGCTCCGGCTCTCGCCTGCGGGTTGTCGGCCGTGATGAGCTCCGCAGTCCTGGGATTGGAATCCATGACCTGGGTCACGATTTCACGGAAGGAGCCCCGAATATGCGCGGACACCGGTTCAGTGGTGTGAATGTCCGCCACCGGCCCGCTGCGGATTTCTTTGCCGGTCACCGGGTCATGATAGGTGGATCGCGGCGGTTCGGCGATGAACGTGGAGTAGAAACCATGGCCCCACCCGTCCAATCCAAACACATGGTCGTGCCAGAAGGTGGTGCCGAAATCGGCGTCCACATACCATCGCTCGCGGATCCATTCCACCGACACGATCTCGCCCTTCTTATGGCTATACTTCAGCGGCCGCTCGAACGTGATCGTA
>CXWL01011840.1_pt1 | contig 20741 bp, 24 predicted proteins | sample 590931 | NCBI WGS metagenome assembly CXWL01 (sample SAMEA3498368, study PRJEB10139) | groundwater metagenome | biome: water well; material: biofilm material | place: Germany | collected 2015-04-27 | reverse complement strand
CACCCGAGATGATTGAACAAGGTGTAACCTAATTAACCCGTCCGTTAAATCGGGGCTAGTTCAGTTCTGGTGGAAGTGATTGCGGTGAAAAGAGAAAGTAAGAAACGGTCTAATGGTTTTACGTCCAATGAATTACAAATAAGTATTGAAAAATAGGCTTCATAAGACGTAAAAAATCAACCTCGCAGGTTGATTCAGCAGGAATTCTTAATCATATTGGGGGTTGGTATGAAATATGTTCTCAGTTTAATTTTGGTTTTTCTTTTGTCTGGGGCGGGGGCGTCCACAGTCAACGCTCAGGATGCTAAAAACAGTCATTTAAAAGGAGGCGCAGTCATGGCACAAAAGTGGGAATATAAAATTCTTTATCGCAACCGTAGCCTTGACAAATAAGCTCAGTACGCGAATAAGGCTACTGAATGGGAATATTTGGAAGACGGTAAAAGTATCGGGAAGTTGGACATTAATGCGAAACTCCGTGAGCTGGGCGACAATGGCTGGGAGCTTGTTGGAATCTCCGCCCTCTCGGCGAACCCGATGATTCCGGGTTTTTCAACAGAAGAGACTTGGGTTTTTAAACGGGCGAAATCAAGCCGGATGGATCGACCCGTAAAGAAAAAAAAGCAACGAAAAAAATGAAAGTTCAGGGGCACTGGGCCGCCGGGGATCTGGGGTGCCCCAGAATCTCAGTCACCAGGGTCCCAGTCCGATGAGGAATCGGGGGACATCCCCTGCGGGGACTGTCGCACGACGTAACCCAATCTTAAGAAGTTCCCCGGTCACTAGGAGCCCAGTAAGAAGTTGAAGGTCTGGGACGCTGGGGCACAGGATGCTGGGGAACCCAGAGCCCCAGCTCGACAAGGAATCGGGACGCACAACATAAACAAAATTAATTTAGGTCACGTCGTGGTTCCCGGAATTTTGAAATCTTGATTACTTAGCGAAGGAGAAGGTTCATGGGTGAAAACGATTATCAGTCGGGGTATCGGGGGGAGCAATTTCATCACGGCATGGACCGCACGGCGTATGAATCCGGCAAAGCCCAGAAAGATTTGGAAGGCGCATTAGGCGGTGGCGGCGGGGTGGTGGCTAGTTCCGGCGGCGGTTCGCCGCTCGGTTTGGTCTTCCTCGCGCCGTTAATGCTTCCGTCTTATCCGGCTGGCTCAATCTTGACCCTGACTATTCTGGGGGTGGTTGCTAAATTGCTTGAAGCAGTCCATGTTCCGGTTCCTGCCATGATTTTTATTTGTTTGGCCGTAGCGTTCCCGGCGATCTTTGCCGGCCTCTGGGTGGAGAGAAAAGTCTCAATGAACGGAGTCTACCGCGTCTTTCGTTTGATATGGCGCACCGTGGTTTTCGGTATGGCCATCTTCGCGGGTTCGCTCATCAGCAGTCTTGGTCTTGCGAAACAGCGCATTAATTTGGATATGATCATGAATAATCTCGATCAATCCGCAGGAGCGTTGTTATGGACGGCGATTTTAATGACGGGCGTGTTTTGGCTCTTACGCAGAGCCGACCGTATCTATTTTCCTGTGTCCGGCGTTTTGGAAGAAGGCCCTGTCGCTGATGTGCAGGTAAAAACCGTTCTTAAACCCAAGAGCGCGAATCAAAGAATTCTGATGAGCGTCATCTGGTTTGTTCCGGCCGCTCTTGTTGCGCATTTGATCATTCGATTGGCCATCGAAGCGTATTTCGGTTCGACACAATCAGCACCCGATATGGAAAGCTTAAGGCGGGCGTTTTATCAAAAAAATATGATCTATCTTTATGTGGCTGATGTGGCGGTGTGGCTCATTTTATCAATCAAAGGCCTGTTGCCCGGGACAGGGAGAAATAAATAAAATCGCGACACGCGACATAATCCAAATTAATTAAGGTTACGTCGATCGTCCCCGGAACCTAAAGGTTTGATTGGCTAGAAGTTTTGAAGAGTGGGAAGACGGCCTTTTAAATAATGTTTCATCTAGCTGCTGATTTTTGAAAGATTTTGGAGTAAATTTATTGGGTGAATGGGATATTTGTAGAATTTTTTTAAGATTATTGGTAGAAATATAAAAAATCTTTTCGAAAAGCGCGTAATGAAGTTTAACTGAAATTGAAGGAGGGAAATATGCAAGACAAATGGATGATTCGTGCTAAAGAGTTTTCTAACTGTAACTGTGCTTACGGTTGTCCGTGTCAGTTTAATTCAAAATCAACTCACGGATTTTGTGAAGCGATTGCTAGTATCTTAATTGAAGAGGGTTATTTTAATAATATTAAATTGGATGGAATGCGTTTTGTCGGTATTTTTAAATGGCCGGGAGAGATTGCGGATGGCAACGGCCGTTCACAGTTTATTGTTGACGAGCGTGCAGATAAAAATCAGCGCGAGGCCATTAGAAAGATTGCCCATGGTGAATCAACAGCGCCGGGATCGACACATTTTTATGTTTTTAACAGTACGGTTAAGGAGGCATTGGAAACACTTTATGCTCCTATTACAATGGAAATAGATATTGACGCCCGTCGTGCCCATACTCGTATCGAGGGATTAGTTGAGTCCAAAGGAGAACCGCTCATGAATCCATTTAACGGGCAGGAAGATCGTAAGGGTATCCATTTGCCCGGAGGCTTCGAATATACGTATGCCGAAGTGGGTTCAGGAAATTCCAGAGTAACGGCAGGTCTTCAGTTGGGGCTTACCAATTCTTACGGACAATTTTGCAGGCTTCATATGAACCAAGACGGTGTTATTCACGACAAACAGATGGCTTTTGGAAATCATGCAAACCGTAAATAATCTTCCCAGACGTGATTTCTGGGCTATCACTGTTTCGCTTGTCGGTTTAACCGTCATATGCTGGATGTATTTATTGGCCATGGCCAAGGATATGTGCTGTAGTCAGATCCCTGTTTGGGACGGCGCCTATTTCTGGATGATGTTTTGGATGTGGGCGATCATGATGGTGGGGATGATGGTGCCTTCAGCCGCGCCGATGATTCTAATCTATGCCGCGGTTTCCAAGAAAGCTGCCAAACAAGGGACTCCAATCGCATCGACAGGAGCATTCGCATTGGGCTATATCTTGATGTGGATTATTTTCAGTTTCTTTGCGACTGTATTACAGTGGCAATTGGATAAGGCAGCGTTATTGTCGCCGATGATGGTGGCAAACAGTCCGCGATTGGGAGCAAGTTTGCTTATCGCCGCCGGAATTTATCAGTGGCTGCCGGTAAAAGACAGTTGCCTTAATCATTGTCGTTCGCCGTTTCATTTTATTTCTACTCATTGGCGGCAGGGGAATGTCGGTGCCTTCTGGATGGGAATGTCCCACGGTACTTTCTGCATCGGTTGTTGCTGGGTATTAATGCTTTTGCTTTTTGTCGGCGGGGTGATGAATATTCTCTGGATTGCGGCCATTAGCATTTTTGTGTTACTTGAGAAAGTTCTGCCTTTGGGTAATCAAGGCGTAAGATTAACAGGCGTTTTGATGATTATCGTCGGTATTATTATGATGATTGGTTAAAAACGCAACATTAATGAGCGCTGAATCTAAAAAGAAAAATTTTTTAACCAGCGAAGTCGCTATCAACTGACTTTGGTTGAGTTTTTAGATAGTTATGAGCGGACTGCTGTGTCATCATTTTTGAATGGATTTATATGGATGAAAATTTCTGGCTTCAAAAGTGGGAAAAAAATGATATTGCTTTCCATGAACGTGAAGCTAACTCTACATTGGTTAAATATTTTCCAGAGCTTGCGTTAGCGAAAGGCAGTCGAGTATTTTTACCATTATGCGGTAAAACACTTGATATTGCGTGGCTGGTTTCGAAGGGTTATCGTGTTTTAGGGGCTGAATTGAGTGAGAATGCCATTGAGCAATTATTTGTGAGCCTTGGTGTGGAACCCAAAGTAATACAATTGGGTAAAGTCAATCATTACAGTACAAAGAATATAGATATATTTGTTGGTAATATCTTTAATTTGTCGAGACAGATGATTGGTTCCGTCGATGCCATTTATGATAGAGCGGCTTTGGTTGCTCTGCCCGAAGAAATTCGCCATCGATATACAAAGCACTTAATGGAAATCACTAATCAAGCGCCGCAGTTACTCATTACTGACCTGATCCCTAGTCACCAATCAAGCGGCCTTGAGATCCAGGAAGGACAAATATGAGACGAGTGGTCTCTATTGTGTTGACATGCGTTATGGCTGCTGTTGTGCAGACTGCGGGATTTGTTCAGATAACAAACGGTTAAAGGTTTTGATGATCTGCAAAAGCAGGTTGCGTTAAGTTGAATTTATGAATAAACATCCAAATGATAAGTTTAGTGGAAAAGGTTTTACTCTTCTTGAATTGCTTATTGTGATTATTATTATTGGCGTCCTTGCGTCATTCGCTGTGACACGGTTCTTTTCCATGGTTGAATATTCCAGAAGCATGGAGGCTTTTATATCCATTAGGACGATCAACGGTTCCATGGAACGCTGCTATCTTACGACGGGGGATTATGGGCTGTGTTACATGAATTCTCCGGGGCCTAACCCCAATAATTTGGACATCACTGATCCTGGAGCACAAGGTGCGGCGCATTTTAGCTATAGAGTCAACGCTATGGGAAACCCTTTTAAATTTAGAATAACGGCAACGCGCAATGCTCTCGATAACGGCGCTGTGGGTGATACGATTATGTTTCGTTATTACGAAAGTGGGCAGATTGACAAATCCGGAACGGGAGCATTTACAGCAGTTAAATAGCAAAGCTAATCCACCGACTTTAGTCGGTGGTGGGGCGTGGGGGCGAAGGCCCCACACAATATTCATTCCACCAACGAAGTTGGTGGTAGAATTGCGGGATGAAAAAGCGCTACCGCAGGAGTTCTCACGCAGTATACGAAGTGAAGTATCATTTCGTGTTTTGTCCGAAGTATCGATACAAGGTCATGGAAGGCAAGATAAAGAAACGACTGCAAGAGATGATCAGCGAAGTGTGCGAGAAGATGGAAATCGAGATTGTGCAAGGGAAGATCATGGAAGATCACGTGCACGTGTGTTTGTCGGTGCCGCCGAAGTATTCTCCTGCGGAGGTCATGAAACGGATCAAAGGGAATAGTTCGGAGAGGCTTTTTCGGGAGATTCCGGAGCTCAAGAAGCGATATTGGGGACAGCACTTCTGGTCACGAGGATATTTTGTGAGCACAGTTGGAGCAGACGAAGAAACGATCAAGAAATACATCAAAGAACAAAGCAAAGTCGACAATCAGCTGAAACTTTGGAGCTGATCGGAAGCCACCGACAAAGTCGGTGGTCATTCACTAATATGGAGTTTAAAGTTTTTTCAGGCCGCCTTTTGATATGGAATTGAAAAGAATGATAAAGAAAAAGTTCTTAAATATCGATCAGAAATGATGGGATGATCTAATTCTTAAGACAAAATATTAATTGTCAAAAATGCAATCCGAGGGTGTGCTCGAACCTCAAGTTTTTGCTGTCCTTGAAGTGTTAGTTCAACATCCTAAAGGAGAAAAAGATTATGAAAATTGATGTATACGACACTTATGCTACTTCCAGTAAGGGAAAGAGTATTCATTTTGATGTATTTTTGCCAAGTGGCGGCAGTAAAAAAACCGCATTGCAGTATGCATGTGCATTCTTAGAATCAATTGGCGAAGAGGCGAATGCACTTAAATCCGAGCGTTGTAATTTTTGTCACACGGAAGCTGCGCATCCTGCTGTCGAAGCGCAGATTGCTAAATCCGGGCATTATATTTTACAGATGGAAGGCTGCCCTAATTCCGCATAAAAGAAATTCGATCATTTCTGCGATTAGTTTTGAGGCTCAATAAGATATTGCAGAAGTCTCTGAATGAAGCGGGTGTCTCTGGAGTCCTGCAGGCGCAAAGGTGCTGGCAATCCAAGCTCCTCCAGTTTTCTTAATTGGAACAGCGCATCAATTGCCAAAATTCCCATCTAAAGGTATACTTGCCCATCTTATTTGTAAACGTTCACATTGATTGCCAAATTCGGCAATAAAAGATATACTTACCCATCATGATTAAGCCTCAAAAAGACAGTGACGCATCGGCACCGACGACTTCGAAGAAGGTTTTTGTGGAAACCTACGGCTGGCCGTTGGAGTTACTATCTACTGACTTTGGTAGAGTTTTTAGAGAAAATAAATACATAATTTATGGCTGAAGAAGGAAGAAAAACTCTCTCAGAGAGGTTTAAAGCGAAAATTAAATTGTACCAAGCTGTTCTGAAGGATTCAAGAACTCCTAGGTTAACAAAATTCTTTCTTGGGTTAGCGGTTGCTTATGTCCTAAATCCTATAGATATAATCCCTGATTTTATTCCTTTTGTGGGTTATCTAGATGATTTGTTAATTGTGCCAATTTTAATCTTCATTGCTCTTAAATTGATACCTACGAAATTGTTGGAAGAAATTCGAAAGGATGATATTTAAGAGTATATTTCAAACTGCTTATGAAAAAGATTTTTTTAGAGACATATGGCTGCCCATCAATTGATTTCCTCGTTCTTCTCGGAAATCACGGCATTGAGGGCAACCATATGTTTTTCTGGAAGGAATAAATGAAAGTTTTTGTAGAAACATATGGTTGACCGTACATCTCTCTATGGTACGACACTTTTGAAGCTGGTTAATGCGATAACTTAAAGGAAATCAATAAGTTAAGAGATTTTCGCCGTAGACACCTATTAATACAACCAAAGAGTAAGGGCTACCTTCGTAGAATATCTATGAAGGTTTTTTATTTTATAGCTCTATTTCAAAAAATATGAAAATATTTTGAATAAATACGCCTTCTAGATTGATATCATATGTAGAGGGTTAAACTGGGAGATTTGGGCATTGTCTATGCTTACATTATTTAAAAAGGAAGAACCTAAAAAGCCTTTTGAGGAGAATTTGCTTGAGCACGTGGATTCTCTTTATCATTTTGCTTATAAGCTTACCCGAAATCGTGAGGAGGCTGAAGATCTTGTCCAAGAGGCGTCATTGGGAGGATTGAAATCTTATCACAGGTTTGAAGAAGGGACTAATTTCAGGGCTTGGATGTTTGCTATCTTGCGGAACATCCATATTAATCAATATCGAAAAAAGAGCCGTGAACCGATTAAAGTCAATTATGAAGCAGTCGAAAATTTTATCAGCCTTCCTGAATTTAGCGGGTTTGAGGAGGAATTATTTAGTGAAGCCCTTCAGCAGTCTCTTAATCAATTATCGGAAGAATTGAGGACAGCTTTGGTGTTGTTTTATGTTGAGGAGTTTTCTTATAAGGAAATCGCTGAAGTCATGAAATGCCCCGTAGGAACGGTTATGTCGCGCTTATTTATGGCCAGACAATGTATGAAAAAGAAGATGATTCAGCTGGCCAAAAAGGAGTATTAAAAATGGACTGCCAAAAATTTCAAGAATATTTGTATCCCTTCCTTGATAAGGAGATTGACGAAAATCGCAGGGTGGAGATGGAACAACACATGTCAAATTGTCCGATGTGTTCTTTGGAAATAGAAAAAGAACGAAAATTCGGGCATGTCTTAAAAACCCACTTTATTAAAGAGAAGGCTTCATATGCCCTTCGTGAGGCTCTGGTTGAGCAGTTAGAAAGAAATAAGAAAAGATTTTCTTGGAAAAATGTCTTTGTCAGGCAACTTGCGCCATCTCTTGCGTTGCTTCTTATTGTTGTTACTGTCTTTTTTAATTTGAGATCCTCTCGTGATATTTCTTTCCCTATTTTTAGTGAAGCTGTTGAAAATCATCTGGAATATTTAAGAGGGATATATCCTCTAGAATTTCAGACCAGTGATATAAAAGAGGCCTTAGCCTGGTTTCGGGGAAAAACAGATTTTGCTGTCACACCACCACACATTGATTTAAACAAAGTACATTTGGTGGGTGGGAGGCTTGTCCATCTTAATGACAAAAAATCAGCCTATTTTTTGCTTGAGAAGGATGGGTACAAAATCTCAGCCTTTTATACGGATTTACATGATGTTTCTCAACCTAAAAAGTCGGATAAATCAGGAATAAAACCTTTGGGGATGCGCTTGGTCAAGACGGAAAAGGGGTATCACACCATTTATTGTTTCCATCCTGAAGATGGGACAGCCTGTATTTTGGTTTCGGATATGCCTTTAGAGGAGCTCGAAAAGCTCATCGTTTAATCCCATGACATATTATGCATTTAAAAAAGAAAAAAATAGCTTTATTATTTTTGGGAATCTATATTGCCTCTTTATTCCCTCTTCCCGCCTTTGCCAATGATTATTCTTCATGGCAGAAATTCTTGGATCTTTATCTCAAAGATGGATTAGTAAATTACTCAGCCGTTAAGGATGATCCCGCTTTGTTTGAAGGTGTGATTTCTCAGTTGGAGAAGGTGAAGAAGGAAGAATACGACCGATGGTCGCCTGATGCAAAGAAAGCCTTTTGGATTAATGCCTATAATATCGAGGCCATAAAATTGGTGCTCGACCATTACCCGCTCAAACGATCCTTAGGCATTCAAGCCCTCCGTTATCCCGCCAACAGTATTCAGCAAATCTCCGATGTTTGGAATCAAGAAACACTCACCGTATTAGAGAAGAAAATCAGTCTCAATTATATCGAGAATGAAATATTGAGAAAGGAATTCCAAGACCCGCGGATTCATTTTGCGATTGTTTGCGCGTCTTTGGGATGTCCTGTTCTGCGCGATGAGCCTTATGTGTCTGATCGGCTGGATTCACAATTGAATGATGCGGTCGCTAAATTTATGCAAGATCGCAGAAAATTCAACTACGACGCACGCAATAACACATTTTATTTTTCACCCATCTTCAAATGGTTTAAAGAAGATTTTGAGAAAGCAGGGGGTAGTATAGCTTTTATCAAGAAATACATACCCCAAGACAAGAATTTGCCGGTGTCCGGCAAGATTCAGTGGTTGGACTATGACTGGAGTTTGAATGAACAAAAGTCCGAGTAAACGAGAACAGCTTCATCTTTTATGGTTTCGGATCACTGGCGCAGTTATTCTCGTCATGAGTTTCTTGATCTGTCAGATGGATGGGAGTTTTATTTATGATGTTCCACAACACATGCGGCCGATTCGAACATTGGTCATCTATCTTTTGATTTGGTTTGTTGCTTATTTTTTCGCTCTCGAACGTATTAGGAAAATACACACTTCGGACAATCCTACTCGGAATTTGATCTGGATTTTCTTCGTTGGATTGGTCATCAGGATTCTTTTCTTCCCGCCTCATGCAATTCAGGAGACGGATTTCTTTCGCTATTTCTGGGACGGACAAGCGGTCGTTCAAGGAGCCAATCCCTATCGTCTTTCCCCTCAAGAGGCTTACCTTTTGCCTGAGAAACCGGCCATTAATGGGAATTTAGAAATGGAGGAGACTTTTAAATATATCAGTTTCCCTGATGTAAAAACCATTTACCCACCACTGGCGCAATACTTGTTTGCGTTCTCGCAATTCTTAACACCGTGGAGCGCTTGGGGCTGGAAATGGATGATCCTTGTTGCGGATGGCTTGATTATCTGGATATTAATGATGTTGCTGGGTCACTTGAACATAAGAAAAGAGTGGATTGCTCTGTACGCATGGTCTCCGCTCATTTTGAAAGAGTTTTTAAATAATCTCCACTTGGATATCTTCGCTCTAGTTTTTCTCTGTCTGATGATTTATGGCTTGGTTAGAAAATGGGCGGCCTTTACCTTTATCGCATTGGCTTGCGCTGTCTTGGTGAAATGGTTTGCCCTGATTTTGTTGCCGCTTCTTATTCGAGCCACATGGACAACACCCAAGCGGGCCGTACTGAATATCGGTTTGTTTCTGGGAGTTATCGCTCTTTTTTATATCCCCTTTGTGTCTGCCGGAAAATCTCTTTGGGAAGGGCTGATTACCTTCTCGCTTAATTGGAAAGTCAACGCAGGGTTGTTTAATTTAATTTCATTCTTCTTCCAATCCTTATCTCTGTCCGAAGATTTGGTGAGATTATCGAGCCGCCTTGTGGTTGCCTTGATCTTTACGATGATTTCTATTTTTGTGTTGCGATGGTTTTGGAATAGAAGAGATGTTTTATCTTTTTGCCAATCCGCGCTTATTCTCACCGCCAGCTTATTTTTTCTCGTTCCAACGGGCAATCCCTGGTATTACAGTTGGACGTTTCCTTTTTTATTATTCTTTCCTGTAAGGGCTTTGATTTTATTCTCTGGCTTGGTTCTTTTGTATTATCTGGATTTTTATTTAATGTACCAAAATCAAAGAGATTTATTCGAGTGGGTGCGCTTAGTGGAATACGGAGTATTTTTTATCTTTTTGGGAGTTGAGTTATGGATCAAAAACTGACAGTGGCCGTTATTATCCCGGTTCACAACGAGAACAGTGTCGTTGGAGAGGCGTTAAGGCATTTTGTTTCTCTGGGGGTTGATGAAGTGATCGTTGTTGACGGAAAGTCATCGGATGGAACATACGAAATCGTTAAGAGGGAATTCCCCAACGTAATGTGCCATCAAACGGCTTTTCCTGAGAGGTCTTTGCAAATGAATTTTGGAGCAAGCAAATCAAAATCCGATGTTTTTATCTTTGCTCATATCGATATGAGGCTTCTTTGAATGCGATTGAGATGGTTCGTGAGAAAGTTCAGAAAGGTTTTGTCGGGGGCGGGTTTAAAAAGTCGTATAACCCGAGTTCGTGGGTTTTGAGAGCTTACATTTATTTATTAAACCAGATTTATTTAACAAGGATGCATTGTCTGGTGGGAACTAACGCCATATTTGTGACCCGAGCCATCTTTGAAAGAATGAACGGTTTTTCCGAAGTGGCATTCTTGGAAGACATGATGTTCTCCGAATGTCTGAAAAAGCAGGGCCGGATCGCGATTATTGATCATCCGGTGATTGTCTCTTCAAGGAAGTATTTCAAGAACGGTGCTTTCAGGCAAATTTTACGTAATGTCAGAATTGTCTTGGGTTATAAGTTTTTGCACGAAAGTCCGGTCAAGCTACGTGAAATATATAAGGGGTGATTATGGAGCAGAATGTCCTTCTCTATTTTGTGAAATATCCAACGCCAGGCAAGGTTAAAACCCGTTTGGCCAAGACGGTGGGAGAACAAGAAGCCGCAAGATTATATAGTGAGTTAACAGGAAAGAATTTAGAAGTGGTTGCGTTATTGTATCAAAGAAAAATCTTCGATCTTGTGATTGTTTATGATCCGCCGGAGAAGAGTGAGGATATCAAACGTTGGCTTTCTTTATTGTGTGAATATTTGCCTCAGTGTGGGGGAGGATTGAGTGAGAGGCTTACGCACGCTTTTTACGAAGCATTTCAAAAAGGTGGCAAGCGGGTTATGGCTTTGGGGAGTGACACATTGGGATTGACGACCGATATTATTCAACAAGGGTTTGAGGCCCTTCAATCAAATGATGTTGTTGTCGGCCCTGCCGAAGATGGCGGATATTATTTGATTGGATTAAACAGTTTTCAGCCCGAGTTGTTTAAAGAAATTTCTTGGAGTACAGACATAGTCTTGCAACAAACATACAACCGTATAAGCAAATTAGGTCTAAGTCATCAAACGTTGGTTCCATTGCAAGATTTAGATGAAATAAAGATAGGAGAAAAAGCATGAATCCAGAGATTGTTAATCAAAAGAAAGAAAACGTTAAAAATTATTACGGCAGGATTTTAAAAACTAATGAGGATCTCAAGACCAGCGCTTGTTGTACAACCGATGGTTTGCCGGATGAAATAAAATCCATTCTCAAAAACATTGAACCGGAGATACTGGATAAATTTTACGGATGCGGTTCACCGATTCCAAAACTCTTGGATGGGTGTACCGTCTTGGATTTAGGTTGTGGTACGGGACGGGATGTTTATGTCATATCCAAATTAGTCGGAGAGAAGGGAGTGTCCATTGGAATCGATATGACGGAAGAGCAACTGGCGGTTGCGCGTAAATATCAGGATGCTCAAATGAAGAGATTTGGGCATACCAAAGCTAACGTCGATTTTAACCAAGGATACATTGAAGACCTCAAAGAGGCGGGGATCAAGGATAGCAGTGTGGATGTCGTTATTTCTAACTGTGTGATTAATCTTTCTCCGGATAAATCGCAGGTGTTTAAGGAAATATTCAGGGTGTTAAAATCGGGAGGGGAGCTTTATTTTGCGGATGTCTTTACCAATGCCCGTGTTTCTCAAGAGTTTCATGATGATTCGTTAGCCTATGGGGAATGCTTGGGTGGCGCGCTCTATATTGAGGATTTCCGACGGATTCTTTCCAATTTTGGCTGTCCGGATTACCGGGTTGTCCAAAAGAGGAAAATTAATATTGATGATCCTATCCTTGCGAAGAAAGCCGGGCCGGTCGAATTTTATTCCATGACTATCCGGGCTTTTAAATTGAATGACTTGGAAGACCGCTGTGAGGATTTCGGACAGGTGGCCTATTATCAAGGCACGATTGAGGGCTGTCCGAACGCTTTTATTTTGGACGACCACCATACGTTTGTGACGGGTAAACCCATATTGGTTTGCGGTAACACGGCTTCGATGCTGATGAATACCCGTTATAGAAAACATTTTAAGATTACCGGCGATAAATCCAGACATTTCGGTTTGTTCCCCTGTGGGTCTGCTTCCAGTGAAACCAACTCAACAGGCAAAGGAGGGTGTTGTTAATGGAATGGACGGTTCTGATTATCTTAGCCACAATGTTTGTGGCCTACGCTAATGGGGCAAATGATAATTTTAAAGGCGTGGCAACACTTTTTGGAAGCGGCACAACAGACTACCGAAAGGCTCTTGCGTGGGCTACGGTGACGACTTTGGCCGGATCGCTCGCGGCGTTCTTCTTTGCTACAAAGTTAGTAAAGACCTTTAGTGGCAAGGGACTTGTTCCCGATGGTTTAATCGGAACGCCTGAATTTCTATTGGCTGTCGCATTGGGAGCCAGCGCCACGGTTTTGTTGGCTACATTGACAGGAATTCCGATATCAACCACGCACAGCTTAACGGGGGCTCTGGTCGGGGCTGGATTGGTTGCTATTGGAAGAGATTTGGGTTTCTCGACGTTAGGCAAGAATTTCTTTATTCCTTTATTATCCAGTCCTTTCATTGCCGTTATATTAACATCTGTGGTTTATATAATTTTTCGTTTTAGTCGTCAGAGGCTGGGTGTCGGTCGAAGCACCTGTGTGTGTATGGGAGAAAAAGTCATCCCGGTCGCTAACGTGAATCTGGTTAACGGACAGATGCTTTCTGTGGCAGAGTTAAAGTCTATGGAAATTTTTGTTGATGAAAAAAGCCAGTGCCAAGCGAGGGCCTTGGATCGTTATGAGGGACGAGTTCTTGGCATTGATGCCCAACAAATTTTAGATACTTTGCATTTTATAAGTGCCGGAGCGGTAGGTTTTGCCCGTGGGTTAAATGATACCCCAAAGATTGTAGCACTAGCCGTTACCGCCGGGGCGTTGGGATTGAAACTAAACATCGGTTTGGTTGCCATTGTTATGGCCTTGGGCGGAATTTTAAGTGCAAAAAAAGTAGCCGAAACTATGTCGCATCGCATTACAGGAATGAATCATGGACAGGGGTTTACTGCCAATTTAATCACCGCCGTACTGGTTATCTTCGCTTCGAAGATGGGAGTGCCGGTTTCAACGACGCATGTTTCTTGCGGCTCACTGTTTGGCATTGGATTGGTGAATGGAAAGGCAAATTGGAAAATCATCGGAGGCATTGTTTCCGCATGGGTTTTGACGTTACCTATAGCCGCGTTATTATCAGCCGGATTTTATTTCGGACTGCATTTGTTGGGAGGCCGTTAGCATGGATCGTTTTAAATCAAAATTAGGTGAGCACAACATCGACTTAAGAAAACGGAAAATCGATATTCTTCAAGTGAATATCGGGAAGCTGTGCAATCTCACTTGTGTTCATTGCCATGTGGAAGCCGGGCCGACGAAAATAAAAGAGAACATGACCCGCGAAACGGCAGAGGCCGTTGTTCGATTTATGGATACGGCTAAGGCTACAACGTTGGACATCACCGGCGGTGCGCCGGAAATGAATCCCAATTTTAAATATTTGGTTATCGAAGCAAAAGCCAGAAACCTTCGTGTCATTGATCGGTGTAACCTGACTGTTTTTTACGAAAACTCTATGGCGGACTTGCCGGATTTTTTGGCTCGCCGTCAGGTAGAAATTGTTGCCTCGCTCCCTTGTTATCAAGAGCAGAATGTTGATAAACAAAGAGGCAATGGGACATTTCATAAATCTATTGAGGCATTGAAATGGCTGAATGATTTAGGGTATGGAAAGAAAAAAGAACTTGTTTTGAATCTTGTCTATAATCCCGTCGGCCCTCATTTACCACCGGCACAAATGAAATTGGAGGAGGATTATAAACAAAAACTTTATGCTGATTTTGGGATTGTTTTTAATAAGTTGTACACGATCACGAATATGCCCATCACACGCTATTCCAAATATCTAAAAGCCTTTAATCAATATGATGACTATGTCGATCTTCTGGTAAACAGCTTCAACCTTGCCACCGTTGAAGGATTGATGTGTGTCAACACTTTAAGCGTTGGCTGGGACGGTAAGTTATATGATTGTGATTTTAATCAGATGTTAGGGATGCAGATGCGCAATGGGAGGTTGTTAACCATTTCAGACGTTCAATTAAAAGATTTGAATAATTGGGAAATCCTGACAGCCAATCACTGTTTTGGCTGTACCGCCGGGGCCGGATCAAGTTGTCAGGGAGCGCTTAGATAAGAAAGGAGGACGTGAAAAATATTTAAAAAGGTCGTCGTAAACCTTTAACGTTATAGTTAATCATAAAAAAGGAGAAGTTCGATGAAAAGAATTAGTTTATCGCTATTGGTTGCTTTGATTTTTGCATTAAGTTCTGGTGTTGTTTCGTCCTTCGCCGCCGAAGGTAGTCACAAGGACATGGATGGTAGCATAATGGAAGCAGGCAAGGCCGATGTCGCTATTGATGGCTATTGTCCGGTTTGCATTACTAAAGGCAAGTATATGATGGGGAATCCGAAGTTTTCGACGGAGTATAAGGGAAAGGTCTATTATTTTCCCGGATTCGATCAGCAAAAGATGTTCATCAATGATCCAGAAGCCTATATTCAAAACCTTGAAGCGAAGTATAAGGAATTAAAGATGCAGGCAGAAGGTTCACACAAAGCTGAAGGATCTCATTAAAAAAACAATGGTGATCGGGGAGTTCTGGGTTGTTATAACCAAAACTCTCCGATCTCTCACTTTGGATGGAGTGTCACAATGTCTGAAGTCAGGCAAAATTTAGCAACACGGGAATGGGTTGTTATTGCTCCGACGCGTTCCAAGAAACCCAAAAGCGTCAATGTGAATATCGACAAAATAAGAGCCTCTGAAAAGCCGTATGATTCATCTTGTCCTTTTTGTCCTGGCAATGAAGAAACTTCTCCTGTAGAGGAAAAATTCCGTATTGATAGTCCTCAAGGGAATTGGCAGGTCAGGGTCATAAACAACAAATTCAAGATTTTTGCGGGCGATCTATGTTCTTTGAAACCAGAGCCTTTTCTTACTGAAGGGATCTACAAAAAACTCAAGGCTTGTGGAGAGCATGAGTTGATTATCGAAACGCCTCGACATAACAAGGTTATCGTTGATATGAGCCAAGAAGAGATCAAGGATATTATTTCGGCGTTTATGCATAGATATCAAACATTTGAAAAGAATTCCGGCAATTTGATAACGCTTATTTTTAAGAATTATGGTGCGATGGCCGGGCAGACCCAAATTCATTCTCATACACAAATCGTGAATTCGCGAATTGTTCCTTCGTATATTCGGTTATTGCTTAATCAAGCGCAAGAATATTTTGATGATAACGGGACATGCGTTTTTTGCGATATGCTTAATTATGAGTTAAAAGACGGTCAACGATTGATTTGTGAGAATGAAGATTATGCCGCCTTTGTCCCCTATGCTGCCGGAACGGAACATGAGACATGGATTATGCCGAAGTATCATGGGGCAGGACTGGATTCTCTGAAAAACGAAAGGATTGATCGTCTGGCTAATATTCTGCGCGTTGTCTTTGGGAAATTCTATGCGGCTATCAAAGATCCCGATTTCAATTTTGTCATTAGAAATGCTCCTTATCCTTTAGCAGGCGTGCCGTTTTATCATTGGTATATTCAGCTTTTACCACGAATAAAGATAGTCGGTGGATTTGAGAAGGGCACGCATATTCCTGTTAATACGATTTATCCGGAAGAATCAGCAAAGCTGTTAAGAGAGTGTCAAAATTTAAGAAGCATAGAAAGGCAGGAATGAATGAGTAAATTTGATTATGACACAATTGTCATCGGAGGAGGGGCGGCGGGGTTAACATCGTCTATCTGGTCGGCGCAGTTGGGCGCTAAAACTCTGCTTGTCGAAAAAGAGGAGAAACTCGGCGGAGATTGCCTTCATTATGGTTGTGTCCCATCAAAATCGCTGATCAAAAGCGCGTACGTTCATCATTTAATGAAGAATGCCGAACATTATGGTCTTCCAAAAGCAAACCTTGCTCCGGTTGATTTCTCTAAAGTCCGTGATCGTATCCAGAATATTATCGATGGTATCCAAAAACACGATTCGCCAGAAGCTTTTAAAAAGCAATATAACATTGATACTCAGTTCGGTTCTCCCCGATTTGTCGATAATCATACAATTGAGCTAAGCGGGAAAAACATCACGGCCAAAACTTTTATTTTGGCGACGGGTTCTTCTGCCCGTATTCTTCCTATTCAAGGGCTCGCCCAAGTTCCCTTCATTACCAATGTTCAAATATTTTCCTTGGATAAACTTCCGGCTTCTTTGATTGTTTTAGGCGGCGGGCCTATCGGCATGGAAATGGCGCAGGCATTTTCACGTCTAGGATCGAAGGTGACTGTTGTCGAATTCGCAGATTGTATTTTACCCAAAGAAGATTTAGATGTTTCTTGTTATGTTCATGAGCTTTTGGAGAAAGAAGGAATTGAATTCTTTATTAAGGCCAAGGCCCAAAAGGCTGAAAAGAACGGCAAGCTGATTAAATTGACCGTTGAACATGAAGGCAAAAATAAAATTATTGAAGCCGAAAGTTTGCTTGTCGCCACTGGCCGTCAGCCCAATTTAGAAGGATTAGATTTAGAGAAAGCCAGTGTGGCATATGCCCCGCAAGGGATCAAGGTCAATGATCATCTTCAAACAACGGCAAAGAATATCTATGCCTGCGGTGATTGCAAAGGCGGATATTTGTTTACGCACGTCGCTGAGTACGATGCAAGAATTGCCGCTCTGAACTCCCGCCTGCCATTTCCGATTTTGAAAGCAGATTATTCGAACGTGCCGTGGTGTACGTATCTTGATCCCGAGGTTGCTTCCGTTGGTTTAAATGAAACAATGGCCAAGAAAGCAGGAATTGAATATAAGGTTTACAAATATGATTTCGCGCATATAGACCGGGCATTAGCCGAGGGGGCAACAAACGGATTTATTAAGATTTTAACCAATGCGAAAGGAAAGTTGATCGGCGCGCAGATCGTCGGTCTTCATGCCGGGGAATTGATCCATGAGTGGATCGCTGTTTTAAACGCCAAAGTTGATATTGGAAAGATCGAGAAGTCTATTCATGTTTATCCGACATTGGCGCAAATTAATAAGAAGGTAAGCGGTAATTTTCTAGCCAGTCAAAGCGCTTTGGTGAAGATCGTGACTTATTTGTTGAAATAAGGCGAATAAAGAAAGGATGCTGGGTTGTGGGAAAACTGAAAAGTAATCCATGGTTGAAGTTGATTTTGGTTGTTGTCTTTTTGGCGGCAATCTTTCTTGTTTTGCGATATTTCAATATTGATTTTTCCAAGATAACCGTTGAGTCATTTAAGGAGAAAATAGATTCTTTTGGAATCTGGGGGCCGGTTATTTACATTGTCCTTTATGTTTTTCGTCCCCTCATTTTATTCCCAGCAGCTGTCTTTTCCGCTTCGGCTGGGGCCATCTGGGGATTAAAAGGGCTTATTTATTTGACTATCGGTGCAAACTTGTCTGCAATTGCTGAATTTTTAATCGCCAGATATTTTGCGCGTGAAATGGTTGAGAAATTGATCAAAGGAAAATTCAGTAATGTTGACAAGGCCGTAGAGCAGAGAGGGTTTATTACGGTTCTTTTGATTCGACTAATCCCCAATGTGCCTTGGGATATCCAGAATTTAGCGCTCGGGCTAACGAAGGTCAAGTTCCGTGATTATGCGTTGGCCACTCTGATAGGAATCCTACCGGGGTCGTTTGCTCTTGTGTATTTTGGATCTTCGTTTATCAGCGTCATAACAAATCCAAAACATTTTTGGAAGATTATTGTGGCCTTCGTCATTTTTGGGGCTGTTTACTATTTACAGCAATTCTTAAAAAAGAAGCAAAACAAAGAACCGATTACACCAGCGAGATAGTTTATGATCAGTGTCATTATTCCTGTTTACAATGAAGAAGAATGTCTTTTGAAAAATGACGTTTATTATCAGATGATATCCCAGATTGGTGAGCTTATTTTTGTTGATGGTGGCAGTACAGATCGTACGGTCTCGTTAGCAAAGAAACTCGGGCGAGTTGTTACGGCTCCGAAGAATAGAGGGGCGCAGATGAATAGAGGCGCAACAGAGGCAAAACACAAGATTCTTTTGTTTCTGCATGCCGATGCCTTTATTCATTCAGAAAATTTACAAAAAATTGTGAAAGCGATTGAAGAAAAAAATTATATCGGCGGTTGTTTTAATCAGGTATTGGATGACCCCGCACCATTGTATCGATGGATTGCATGGACAGGAAACATAAGAGCAAAGGTATCGAAGGTTTTCTACGGCGATCAGGCCATTTTTGTTCGCAAGGATGTTTTTCAACAATTGGGTGGGTTCCCAGAAGTGAAAATCGGCGAAGATGTATTATTTACAAAGAAGTTAAGAGGACAAGGTCGCGTTGGGATTCTTCCTGTTGCCGTGAATTGCTCAACACGGCGCTGGAAGAAGCAGGGCGTTTGGCAAACCTTCTTGCTAAATTTGCGTATTAATACAGCGTTAATGTGGAATCAGGATTTGGAAAAGCTAGCCGATGCCTATCAGGATGTTAGAGAAAACATAAAACGGTAAGAAATTTAATCGAGGAGAAGAAAATGATACGCAAATTATTCAGTAGTTTGATGGTTTTGTTGTTGGTTTGCTCATTGGGAGCAAATGCATACGCCGCCAAGGGGAAATATCTCGTCGTTCTTCAGGCAGGGAAGGAAAGCCACGAGGGAATGGCGCGGGCCGTTCATGCCATTTTATACAGTAAAGAATTAAAAGAGCATGGCCATGAGGTTGTCCTCTTGTTTGACGGCGCCGGGACAGAGTGGATCGCGGAGTGGTCGAAACCTGATTCAACGGATAAATTGGCGCCCATGTATAAAGAATTAAGGGACGCCGGAGTAACCCAAGTCATTTGTGATTTCTGTGCGAACGCTTTTCAGGTGAAATCAAGTTTGGAAGAAAATAAAGCACCCTTAACCGCTGAATATAAGGGGCATCCCAGCATTGCCAAGTTTGCTGATAAGGGCTATCAAATTATTATTCTGTAATTATTTTGGATATAGAAATGCAAAATTATTTTTTCCATTTTCTAACATTCTTTATAACCGGCTTAGCCGTTAACCTAACACCTTGTGTCTATCCGATGCTGACAGTGACGGTATCGCTATTTAAACCTCAGCAGGGACAGCAGGTCAGGTTGCTAGTTTCATTTGGGAGGGCTTTCGTTTATGTGCTGGGGATGGCCGTGATGTATAGCTCCTTGGGTGTTTTTGCGGCCATGACGGGTGCTTTGTTTGGAGGCATTTTACAAAATAAATGGGTCGTTTTAACGGTGGCGATTCTTATGCTCGGCTTGGCGCTATCGATGTTTGGCGTATTTCAGATAAGTATTCCTTCAGGATTGTTACAAAAATTAGAGAGGTTAAGAAAAATCCGATTCTTTGGATTATTTTTTGCCGGAATGTTCGTTGGTATTTTTGCCGCTCCTTGTATCGGCCCTCCGGTGTTGGCGTTACTAACTTCGGTGGCCGACAGAGGGGATCCCCTTTTTGGTTTCTTTTCATTCTTCGTTTTTTCTTTGGGTTTAGGATTTCCATACCTTGTCCTCGGGACTTTCTCCGGGTTACTTAAGAAAATACCCAAAGCCGGGAGTTGGCTTATGTGGGTTGAACATGCTTTTGGTGTCATTCTCTTAGGATTTTCTTTGTATTATTTTATTATCGCCTTTAATGCAGAATTTGTTAAATGGGTTCCGGCTATTACTTTGATCTTGGGAGGAATATATCTGGGATTTATCGAGAAATCCGGAAAGGATAAACCACTATTTGTCCGGCTTAAATGGGTCGCGGGATTGACGAGTTTAATCTTTGGGATTTCGATCATCGCTTCGATCCTGACACCTAAAGAGAGTTTAGCTTGGGATGAATATAAATCTTCTAAAGTCGCGATGGCAAAAGAAAAGAAACAGCTCGTTGTCATTGATTTTTATGCCGACTGGTGCATCACGTGCCACGAGCTGGAGAATTTTGTCTTCACGAATCCTGCAGTTGCCAAGGAGTTAAAAAAGTTTGTGCGTTTGAGAGTCGATGCGACCGACATGATGGCACTGGCAGTTCAGGAAGTCGTAGAAC
>CXWL01019381.1_pt1 | contig 20743 bp, 21 predicted proteins | sample 590931 | NCBI WGS metagenome assembly CXWL01 (sample SAMEA3498368, study PRJEB10139) | groundwater metagenome | biome: water well; material: biofilm material | place: Germany | collected 2015-04-27 | reverse complement strand
CGCCGGAGCAGCGCATGCAAGCCTGGCTCGGAGGGGGCTTTCCCTGGTGCGTGGTGTTGGTGCCGCTGTTGGCGGCGCCGACGGCGGCGCTTCTGGTCTGGCTTGCGCGCAGCTGCGCGCCAACGCGCCTCACGCTCACTGGCGCCGCCATAGGGGCGCTGTCGGGAGGCGTCGGCGCAATGGCGTATTCGATGTATTGCCCAATCGATTCGATCGCATTCGTGACCACCTGGTATGTGATCTCCATCGCGCTTTGCGCCGCGTTCGGCGCGCTCGCAGGCGCGCGGCTGCTGCGGTGGTGACATAAGCCGACGCCAAGCCCGCCGAACGATCCCGCAGGCATCGCTGTAACCCATCGACTTCGCCGAACGTCTTCGCAGTATCGTCCCTCGAACGACATGCCACGGAGACCCCAACATGCGCGCGTTGATACTCGCACTTGGAATCGCTCTCGCCACATTGGCCGCCGCGCCAGCGCTTGCGGACCAGCGCCCAGTGTATACCGGTTTCGCCAGCAATGTCGGCGTGTCCGGTTACGATGTCGTCGCCTACTTCACCGACGGCAGGCCGGTGCGCGGAACCACGCAATTCCGACAAGTCCATCAAGGCATCGAATATCGTTTCGCCTCGGCGGAGCATCTCGCGGCGTTCCGCGCCGATCCCGGGCGCTACCTGCCCCAATATGGCGGCTATTGCGCCTGGGCGGTGAGCCAAGGCTACACCGCTTCCGCCAACCCCAATAATTGGCGCATCGTCGACGGCAAACTCTACCTGAACTACAATGATGACGTGCAGCGCCGCTGGAACAGCGACATCGCCGGGCACATCCGCAACGCCGACGCCAACTGGCCGAGCCTGTTGACGCGTTAGCCAGCTATTCCTGCGCCCGGTACGCAACGCAGAGGCCGCCATTGCGATAAGCGTGCAGGCGCAATTCCGACTTGCGCCGTTCGGCAACCGTGCGCAGCAATTGCTTGTACGACCCAGCGCCGAACCAGGGTTCGGGGCCGGTGGGGCTGAAACCCGGCAGCGTCTGCAGTGCGCGATAGACGCTTTGCCGGCTCAGAGGCGAGCCCAGCGCGCCCTTGGCGGCTTGCACCAGGCGGTCAGCGGCTTGATCGAGCCTATCGAGGGTCCGCGGCGTTGCGGCCTGGCCTTGTTTTGATTTCGGCGTCGGCGTCGGCGCTTGCACGGGTTTGCTGGCAGCGAACCAGGAGCGGCGCGGCGGCGTATAGGCAAACGCCGCGATCAGATCGCGGCGCAGCACCACTGCATCGGCGTAATCGCGATACACCGCCGCCGTCGTGTTCTCCTCATTGCCCATGGCCACCACATCGAGCTTGCGGTCCTGCAGACGATTGACCACGGGCACGAAGTCGGTGTCGGAGGTCAGCAGGATCACTTCCTTGAGGCCGCGAAACTCGTTGGCGACTTCCATGGCGTCGAGCGTCATGACGATGTCAGCAGAGCTCTTCTTCTCCCGCGCGATGGCGCGGCAGGCGAAAGCTTCAAAGCCTGCGGCCTCGAAAGCCGGCCGATAGCGCTCGTTCATGCCGTTCCAATAGACGCGCTTGGTGACGAACGTACGCCTCTTGGGCTTGGCTTCGAAACCGCCGGCTTCGAGCCACGCCATCCAATTCTCAATTTTTGTGACGAGATCGCCGCCGGTCATGCCGATGACATTGTCGAAATCGATCAGCAGCGCGCTCTTCTTGCGGAAATTGAACATTCTGGCCCCGCTGACCGCCTGCTCTAGCGCAAGGATAGGCGCGGGGTCCAGGGTTCACGCGACCGCCTGCGCTGCCCCCAGCAGCGCCGCGCCTACCGGGCGGCCCATCTCACCGGCGCGGCCGTCATTGGCCGCGGCGGCCGCCGCTACACCGCGCCCGCTATCGAACATCACTTCGGCATACCAGAGCGTGTTCGAGCCATTGTGCCAAAGCGAGCCGTCTCCGCGTCGCATCCAGCCCATCGCATAGGGCCCGCCGAACGGCGGCGTGTGCAAGAGTTCCCAACTCTCCCGGCGCAGGAACGGCGACGCCGCGTCCCGGTGGGCCGCCAGATATTTGAGTACATCATCGAACGCGGCATGCACCCGTCCCGCCGGGCCGAGTGCGGCGGGATTGTCGGTCATGGGACCGCCTGGCGGAAATGCCGCCAAGGCGGCGGCGACTTCAGCATGCCCCGCCGGTTGATCATAAGCTCCTGGCGCGCCCGGCGCGCCTTGGCCTGCGCTGCTCATGCCGAGCGGATTGAAAACACGTTCCTGAATGATCGATTCCCAAGGCGCGCCCAGTTTGGCCTCCAGCATGGCGCCGGCGACGACGTAGCCCGTGTTGGAATATTCGAACGAAGCCTCCTTCGCGCCCACGGGCATTTGCAATAGCCCCAGCCGCGCGTAGGCAATGCGATCAGCGCGCGCGTCTTGGCTTTCGCGAGGGAACCTCAACAAATCCGCCATCTCGATGTTTGAGGGCAATCCAGCGCGATGCGAGCACAAATGCCGAAACGTCACGTCGCGGTATTCCGCGCGCATGTCCGAAATGGCGCCGCCCAGCGCGCTTGCGATCGTGTCGTCCCAGGAGATCACGCCGGCCTCGGCGCATCGCGCCACGAGCGTTGCGGTCATGGATTTGGTGATCGAGCCAAGGTGCCACTTGTCCGATGTCGTGACCCGCTCTTCGTGGCCGAGCGCGCGTACGCCGTCGGCGAACGCTGTACGTCGCCCATCCCGATTTGCTGCGGCTGCGATCAATGCGGGCGCGCCGGCTTGTTCGCGCAGAGCGGCGAGACGGGCTTGCGTCAGCGCCTCGGGCGCGGGAGCTGTTTCGGCAACCTGCTCGCGTGTGAACACCAGCGGCAATGTTCCGCGCTGCGTGAATTGACCCTCGAGGCGCCCCCCCTCGAGGCGCCCGCTAAAGCTCGCGCCTATTGCAGGAACATTGAGTGTGACTTGGGCGCCGTCGATCAACGTCTCGGCGACGGGGATCGGCGCATTGCCTTGATCGATGCTGTACAAAATCGAACTCGGGCCTTCGTCGATGACAAGGCGCCGACGCAAGCGCTGCGATCCAAGGTCCAGTGCGCCAAACCACTCGCCCTGGAAATCAGCCGCCGCCTGAGCGAAACCGGAGCCCACGGTGAGCGGCGCAAACCCTGCAGCAAGCAATAACCTTCGGCGCGAGATCATGGCGGTTGGCTCCTTTGTTCGCCTGCCGTCTAGGATGCTTTGATCGACCGGGTCAGACGCATCAAGGCGCGATCGTCGCATTGACGCGGGAATTGGGGGCCCGCTAGTGTCCGCCGCGTTGTTGCGCCGCAGCGCGTTCACGGAAACCTCAAGGAAATCAAGCATGAAAGTGCTCGTCCCGATCAAGCGGGTGCTCGATTACAATCTCAAGGTCCGCGTCAAGCCGGACGGATCGGGGGTCGACCTCTCGAATTTGAAGATGTCGATCAACCCGTTCTGCGAGATTGCCGTTGAGGAAGCCGTGCGCATGAAAGAAGGGGGCGGCGGCCACGCCAAGGACGCCGCGACCGAGATAGTCGCCGTTTCGATTGGGCCTGAGCAGGCGCAAGAAACCATCCGCAACGCGCTCGCCATCGGCGCCGACCGCGGCATCTTGGTGAAAACCGAGGGCGAGATCGAACCGTTGGCGGTGGCAAAGTTGCTGAAAGCAGTGATTGAGACGGAGAAGCCGGATCTCGTCATTCTCGGCAAGCAGGCCATCGACGACGACAATAACGCCACCGGCCAGATGCTGGCCGCCCTGCTCGACTGGCCGCAGGCGACGTTTGCATCGAAAATAGTGCTCCAGGGCGACAAGGCCAGCGTCACGCGCGAAGTCGACGGCGGCCTGCAGACCATCGATGTGCAATTGCCGGCGATCATCACCACCGATTTGCGCTTGAACGAGCCACGCTATGCGTCGCTGCCAAACATCATGAAGGCGAAGAAAAAGCCGATCGACGTGAAGACGCCGGCCGATTTCGGCGTTGACGTGAGCCAGCGTCTCAAAGTGATCAAAACCGCCGAGCCGCCGAAGCGCCAAGGCGGCGCCAAAGTCAAAACCGCCGCCGAACTGGTCGGCAAGCTTAAAGAAGCGGGGATATTCTGATGGCTGTCCTGGTTGTAGCCGAGCACGACAATAACGCGCTCAAGGACGCCACCCACAAACTCGTCACCGCCGCGGCGGCGATGAGCGGCGATGTCGATGTGCTGGTGGCCGGTTCGAGGGCCGGAGATGCAGCCGCGGCGGCGGCGAAGATCGCGGGCGTGCGCAAGGTGCTTCATGCCGACGCGGCATCCCTCGACAAGCAGCTCGCGGAACCCATGGAAGCGTTGATCGTGCCCCTGATGGCTCAATACGACGCGGCGCTGTTCCCGGCGACGACAACCGGCAAGAACGCGGCCCCGCGCGTGGCCGCCAAGCTCGACGTGATGCAGGTGTCCGGCGTCATCGCCGTACAAAGCGCCGATACATTCGTGCGCCCGATCTATGCCGGCAATGCGCTCATCACGGTGAAGGACGAGCAGGCGAAAAAAGTGCTCACCGTGCAGGCGACCGCTTTCAAGCCCGCGGGCGAAGGCGGCGGCGCCGCAATTGAAAGCATCGCCGCGCCGGGCGGGCCGTTTAAGTCGACCTTCGTGCGCGAGGAATTGGCGAAGTCCGACCGTCCCGAACTCACCGCCGCCAAGCGTGTGGTGTCGGGCGGGCGCGCACTGGGCTCGGCTGAGGAGTTTCATCGCGTGCTCGACCCGCTGGCCGATAAACTCGGCGCCGCGGTGGGCGCCTCGCGCGCAGCAGTCGATGCCGGCTACGCCCCCAACGATTACCAAGTCGGCCAGACCGGCAAGGTCGTGGCGCCCGAACTCTACGTCGCCATCGGCATATCCGGCGCCATCCAGCATCTGGCGGGCATGAAGGACAGCAAGGTGATCGTCGCCATCAACAAGGACGAGGACGCGCCGATCTTCCAGATCGCCGATATCGGCCTGGTTGCGGATTACAAGGTCGCCGTGCCGGAATTGATGGCGGAGCTGACGAAGGCGGGGTTTTGAGACCGGCGCTACCCTTGCATGAAGTTCAAGCTTATGTTGCATTGCAACAAGAGTTGGAAAAACGGCCGTGACATGAGCAGCATCAAAACCGTCGGTGTAGTCGGCGCTGGGCAAATGGGCGCCGGGATCGCGCATGTTTGCGCGCTGGCTGGCTACGACGTGCTGCTGAATGACGCCGACGCGTCGCGCATTAATTCCGGGCTGGAGAGCATCGCCAAAAACATGCGCCGTCAGGTTGGGCGCGGCATCATTACCCAGGCGGACATGGACGCCGCTCTGAAGCGCATCCAGGCCGCGCCAAACCTCGCCGCGTTCGAGGCTTGCGATTTGGTGATCGAATCCATCGTCGAGCAGGACGACGCCAAGCGCAAAGTCTTCGCCGATCTGCGCATGAGCTTGAAGCCCGACACAATCCTCGCTTCGAACACCTCCTCGATTTCAATCACGCGCCTCGCCGCCACGACCGACCGACCGGACAAATTCATTGGCATTCATTTCATGAATCCCGCGCCGGTGATGAAGCTCGTGGAGCTCATTCGCGGCCTCGCCACCAGCCAAGAGACTTACGACGCAAGCGTCCAATTCGTGGAGAGCCTCGGCAAGACTATCGCCAACGCCGAGGACTTCCCGGCCTTCATCGTCAATCGCGTGCTGGTGCCGATGATCAACGAGGCAGTGTATACGCTGTACGAAGGCGTCGGCTCCGTGGAGGCGATCGACAAATCTATGAAACTAGGCGCCAACCACCCGATGGGGCCGTTGGAACTCGCCGATTTCATCGGCTTGGACACCTGCCTCTCGATCATGCAGGTGCTGCACGAAGGCTTGGCGGATTCGAAGTACCGCCCCTGCCCGCTCTTAGTGAAATATGTCGAAGCCGGCTGGCTTGGCCGCAAAACCCAACGCGGCTTCTACGATTATCGCACCGATCCCCCCACGCCGACGCGGTGACGACGGCGAACTTAGATGCTACGCTCCAGAGCATGACTGCGATCCGCAAACTCATGACCGGAGAGGAATTCCTTACCTGGTGCCTGGACCAGGAGGGGAAATGGGAGCTGGTCAACGGCGTCCCCATCGAGATGATGGCCGGCGCCACCGAAAACCGCGACCGCATCGTCGTCAATCTGATCGCCACCCTACGCGAACGCCTGCGCGTTGGGCCTTGTCGCCCCAAGACAGCTGACCAGGCCGCGCGAATTCCTAAGGGTAATTTCCGCCGCCCGGACGTGACTATTGATTGTGGGCCCCCCGCGCCGCAATCGCTCGAGAGCACTGCGCCAGCCGTCTTCTTTGAAGTGCTCTCGCCATCGACACGCACCTTCGACCTGCTCAAAAAGCCGGAAGAGTATAAGACAGTCCCAACACTAAAGCATTTCGTCCTGCTCGACTCCAATGCCGCTCGTGCGTCGTTGTGGACACGCGGCGATGATGGATGGACCAATGCGGAGGTGGACGGGCCGGACGCTGTGATTTCGCTCGGCGGCGTTGGCGTCAACCTGACGCTCGCGGAAATATACGACGGGGTGGAGCTAACGCCCACATGAAGCGAGCGGGAGCGCGCGCTTCTGCGCACGCTCCCTCACCTCGCTATGACGCCAGCGCCCCCATCTGCACGGCGCCCTGCGCCATGTAGACAGCGACGGCAACCGTGAAGGCCGCGCCGATTGTCATCTCGAGAAAAGTCACCAACTTACGCATGGAGCGTTCCAAGTAGCGCAAACAAAGTGCGTTTGCGTGCTCCATATAGGAGGGGCGTGCGACACGAAAATGGCGCCGCGGACAAAACACCGCGACATGACCATGATTTCACGCCCGACGCACAAATCAGTTGCGCCGAAACACCAGCGATAAATTATTTGCCGGCATATCGACGATTTCCTCTAGCGTGAGGCCGCGCGCACACGCTGCTTTCTCCACAGCCTCGATGTCCCGAACGCCGAAGCGCGGATCGCGTTGTTTTAGCCAAACGTCGAACGTCTCGTTCGAGGGCGCAGTGTGGCGCCCGCCGCGCTTGTAGGCGCCGTACGTGTACAAGACGCCGCCTGATCTCAGTATTCGCTCAGCGCCCGCCATCAAGCCGAGCGTCGCCTCCCAGGGCGCAATATGGATCATGTTGATGCAGACGAGCGCGTCGAACAGCGTTTCGTCCTCCACGCCCCAGGCAGGCGCGGCCGCATCGATAGCACGCGGGGGCGCCAGGTTAGGGAGGGGCGCCGCTCCGGCCCATGCAGCGATGCTTGCGCACGCATCGGGGTCCGGATCGCTGGCTGTCCAGGTCCAGCCAGGCATGGCGTGGGCAAAGAAGACGGCGTGCTCGCCGGCGCCTGCAGCCACCTCCAGCACGAGAGCCCGAGCGGGGAGCACGCGCTGCAGCACGGCCAGGATCGGTTCACGATTGCGGGCGGTCGAGGGCGCTGTGCGGCGTGGGTCCATGAGCCCAGCATGGGTGACTACGGGCGTTTTCGCTATAGACTTGCGCCATGGTTGAGGCGCCAATTCCGATCCGGATTCCACCGCTTAGGTGGCGCGCTCCAGCGCTCCTGTGGATACCGGCAGCACTTGCTCTGTCGATCGGCTGGCCGGCGGCGCTGCTGCCGACGAGCCCGGAGCTTCGCCAATTGGCGCTGGTGGGCGATGCTGTCGTGTTCGCACTGGCGATGACGGGGCTGTGGTTGCGCTGGATGATCCGCGGCGCCCCTAGGGCGCGCCGCGTCATTGTGCGCCATGTTGTGGTGTGGGGTGCGATCGTATCGGCGGCGGCGCCATTTGTGCTGACGAGCGGCATCGTGTCTGTCGCTTCGCCCTTGCCGGCCGGCGACGTCAGCAGCCTCTCCTTCTCAACCATAGCCTCGTTGGTCCCACTCTCGCTTTTGCTGGGACTGCCGACGGCGCTGGTATCGGGCAGCATCTTCGCGCTGGTGGCGTTGACGCATCCTGGACGCGTTTTCGAGCGTTAGAGCTGCGCCCACATGCGCAGCAGGTTGGAAATCGATTTATCGAGCCGCACCAGAACATCGCGACCGGCGCCGCCTTGACCAAGATCGGCGCGCAATACTGACAGATCAAACAGCATTTCGCGCCGCGCCGCATCGGGAACCAGGCTCTGAATCCAGCCCACAGCCGCCAGACGCACGCCCCGTGTCACTGGCGCGACCTGGTGGATCGATCCAGCCGAGTAGAGAATGGCGTCGCCCGCCTCCAGCCTAATGTCCTGCTCGCCAAGCGCGCTTTGCACGACCAAGGCGCCGCCTTCATAGGCGCTTGATTCAGTCAAAAACAAAGTGAACGCGAGATCGGTGCGCAGCCGCGCATCGCCCTGGCCCATCAGCGCGTCGTCTGTGTGCGCGCCGTAACTCATGCCGGGCTCATAACGCGAAAACAGGACGCGGGAGAAACGCGCCGGACGCGCCGCGATCTCAAACAGCGGGTGGCGTTGCAGCGCCTCGTGAACAAATCGCCCGAGAGCGGCGACGCGCGGGTCCTCGCCCCCGGCCTGCAAATTTTCCTTCAAAGCGCGCGCGGTCGCTCCGGCCGTCGCCTTTCCGGGCGACCAGGCGCACGCCTCCAACTCAGCGCGCACCCGTGCCAAGTCTTCTGGGCTGAAAACCGTCTGGAGAATAAGGCTCATCGAATTTTGTTATTGCGAATGACTCGCATCTCATCCAGGCTGCGCATCAAATGAGGTGTGCGACATGATCAGCTGGAAATACAAGCTCTGGCGCACGGCGGGCGCGGTTACTGCGTTGGGTCTGGCCGCGTGTGGCGGAGAAGGCGGCGAAAATGGCGGCCCCAAGGGCGAGGCCGGTGAAAGTGGCGGCGCTGCGTCGGCCCCGGTTGCCGCAGCAGGCGGGGAGCACGGCGAAGCCGGCGTCGCCAATGCGTACGCAGGCGTCGAGGGCGCCCAGCGGACCGCGCTTCGCCTCCAACATCTGAAGGGTTTCGTTCTTGTGGCGGAGCGCGTGGCGGGGGATGCGCCGGGGGATGCCGCGGTGCTGGTCGCGCAAGGACTGCTCGAAGTCTACGATCCAGCCGCCGAGCAGTTCGGCGGTCTCGACGCAGCAGCCCTGCGTGCAGCCGGCGCCGCGGGAACGCCGCAAAACCTGCGCGCTGCCACACGCGCGCTCGACGCCGCACGCCCCGGCGATGCCGATTATGCCGCGCTCGCAGTCAGCATGATCGACATCGCGACCGGCCTTTACCAGCATGTCGACCAGGAAGGCGCCATCGACCCAATTGAGTACCAACACAGCCTGGGGGCAGCACTCTCGGCGCGTGACGCATTGTCGGCAGGACGGCAAACCCTGCGCGCGCGCAACGCTCGCGCTTATGACGAGGCGATCACGGAGATTGAGCGCTTCGTAACGTTGTGGCCCGCGGCGACTGCGCCCGAGCGCCCCACCCCATATCGCGAGCTGCTGGCGCAAAGCTCGCGGGTGCGCCTGGCGCTCTCGCCGCTGCTTTTCTAACAATACCTGCTCGTCGAGCGCCTCAGTACGTTCGTCTCAACCAGCTGCAGCGCCTGCCGCTGTTGATTGCGGCGCCGAGTAGAGAGCTGTACGGACAGGCGCGCCCGCGCGCCGCCGCCAGCAAACGAGGACCCTTATGAAACGACTAGTTCTCGTCCTCTGGGCAAGCCTGCTGCTTGCATCGTGCCAAACCGTCGCACCGCCTCAGGCGCCGGTGGAGCGCCAGGGCGAATACAAACTCGACTGGCCCCAGCAGGAGAGCGACGTCGCGGTCGATCCGGCGGTTCGCTATGGGCGACTGGCGAACGGCATGCGCTATGCGATCATGGCAAACCAGACGCCCACTAATGCCGCCTCCTTCAGGCTGCGCTTTGATGTGGGTTCGCTGGCGGAGCAGGACGACCAACGCGGGCTCGCGCACTTTCTTGAGCACATGGCGTTCAATGGCTCGGAGAATGTCCCGGAAGGCGAGATGGTGCATATTCTCGAGCGCCACGGCTTGGCGTTCGGCGCCGACACCAACGCCAGCACGTCGTTCGATGAGACCACCTACACCCTCGAAGCGCCCAACGCGGACGCCGCGACGCTTGACACCATCTTCTTCCTGTTGCGCGAAGTCGCTAGCAAAATAGCGATTGCCGACGATGCGGTGGAGCGCGAACGCGGCGTCATTCTCTCGGAGGAGCGCACGCGCAACACGCCTGGCCTGCGCGCGCTGGTGGCGCAATGGACTTATCTATTTCCCGGCGTGCGCTTCCCAGAACGCTTTCCGATCGGAACGATTGAAACAATCACTCACGCGCCCGCCCAGCGTATCCGTGATTTTTACGCGGACTATTATCGCCCCGAACGGGCGTTCTTCGTGATCGTGGGCGACATCGATCCTGCCGCGATGGAAGCGCGCATACAGACGACCTTTGCCGATTGGCGCGCGCGCGGCCCCGACCCTGGCGATCCCGATCTCGGCGCGCCTGCGCGTCCACAGGCGCCGGCCGGAATTTTCGCCGACCCCGGCTTGCCCACGATTGTAACGCTGGCGGCAGTCGCTCATGCGCCTCGCGAAGCGAACACGCGCGCCTCCTACCGTGTCGATCTGCTCCGCACCATCGGCAACGCAATCGTGCAGCGGCGTTTGCAAACCCTGTCCCGCGCCCCTGACGCGGCGATCCAAGGCGCCCAGGCGCAGCACAACGTCCTGTTCGATTCAGCCGCACTGACGCAACTCGACCTGGTGGCGCGGCCGCAAGATTGGCAGGCAGCGCTCGCGACCGGCGAACAAGAACTCCGCCGCGCGCTGACGCACGGCTTCACCCGCTCGGAGATCGATGAACAGCTGGCGCAATTTCGCACCGCCTATCGCACCGCAGCCGAGCGTGCGACGACGCGGCGCAGCGATGCGCTGGCCAATTCTATTGTCGACGAGTTCAGCGCCTGGGGCGTTTTCATGACCCCCGCGGACGAATTGGCGTTGTTCGAAGCGCTGGCAGGCGACGTGACGCCGGCAACGGTGGCGGCAGCGTTTCGCGAGCAATGGGGCGATCAGGCGCCGCTTCTGTTCGTGAACACCAGCGAAGATATCCCCGGCGCGCCATCGGCGTTACAGGCCGCCTATGATCGCAGCCGCAGCCAGGCGGTTTCTCCGCCAGCGGAAGTCAGCGCGCAAGCCTTCGCCTATACTGACTTCGGAACGCCAGGGAGCATAGCCGAGCGCCATGTCGTTGCGGATCTTGACCTCACCCAGGTTCGTTTCGCGAACAATGTGCGCCTCAATATAAAGCGCACCGACTTCACCAACGACGCTATCCTCGTCAGCGTACGCTTTGGCGGCGGGCAACTCGAATTGCCCAAGAGCCAACCCGGTTTGGGTCTGCTGATCTCCTCGATGGGCGCCGGGGGCCTTGAGGCGCACAGCGCCGATGAAATTCAACGCCTGTTGGCCGGGCACAATGTCGGCGTGCAGATCGGCGCTGGCGGCGACGCCTTCACGCTTTCCGGCGCCACCACGCCCGACGATCTGCTGCTGGAATTACAAGTGATGGCCGCGCAGATGACAGCGCCAGGCTATCGCCCCGAAGGCCTCAGCCAATTTCGCCAAGTCGTCGAGGGCCAGTTTCAGACCTTGGCTGCAACTCCATCGGGCGTGGCGCAACGCGACCTGCCCCGGCTGCTTCGATCGGGCGACCCGCGTTTCGGCATTGCGCCGCGATCAGATCTGCTGGCGCGCAATTTTGATGAAGCGCGTACGGCGTTGGAGCGCGCGACCGGCGCCGGCGCGATCGAGATCGGCATTGTCGGCGACATCGAAATAGACGTCGCGATCGATCTTGTAGCGCGGACCTTTGGCGCTCTGCCGCCCCGCAATGCATCCGAGCCGGGGTTTGAGGACGCCCGCCGCCTCGCATTTCCGGCGCCGCGAGACGAAACCTTGGTTCTGCGCCACGAGGGCGCGCCTACCCAGGCGCAGGCCTTGGTGTATTGGCCCGCGGTCGACGACAGCGATTCCCGGCGCGCGCGCACGCTCGAACTTCTGAGGAGCGTGCTGTCGTTGAAGCTACTTGAGCGCGTGCGCGAAGCGGAGGGCGCCACTTACTCGCCGAGCGCGCAGATTTTCCTCTCTCGCGTCAATCCTGGCTACGGCTATTTCGGCGTAGCGCTTGACCTGGCGCCGAGCGAAGTCGACCGGTTCTTTGGCGTCGTCGACGAGATCGCTGGTGCGCTGGCGTCTGGTCAGATCACCACCGATGAACTCGAACGCGCGCGCAGGCCAGTGCTCGACGCGTTCGAGCAGAACCAGGAAGACAATCGCTATTGGCTAGGCCTGGCGGCGCGGGCGCAGTCCGATCCCGAGGTGTTGGCCCGGCACCGCCGGGTGCGCCAGGAGCTGGAGGCGGTGACCATCGCCGATTTACGCGCAGCCGCCTCGCGCTACCTGACGCCAAGAACCGCGTATCGGGTCGCGATCCTGCCGCCGGAGCAGCAGCGCTAATCTGTGGAAATTATTCTGCGCCCCACGGCGGCGGTGGGGCGGGGATCGGCGCTGTGAGGTCGAACTCGACACGAAAGTGTCGGCCGGGCCGGCGTAATTCGTAGGCGAACATGGCGCCGGGGATAATCTCAACGCCCCACACATTCTCGATCGACGCGGGAATGTTGTTGGCGCGAAAGAGTTCTTTGGAAAAGTCGTCAGCCGGAAACTCTTGGCGGCCCGGTTGCCCTCCTCCCAACGTGTCGCCGCCATATTGACTGAGCACATCTTCGGCGCCGTCTTCATGGCGATGATCATGCTTGAGGCGGAGCGCCCCCGGCATACGAGTGATCAACCAAGTGCGCGAGCGATCCTCGCCGACATGAAAGGGAACACGAACTTCGTCGCGTGTGCATTCCCGCACATGCATGACCAGCGCCTGGCCAGCGAAACGCGCGTCAGCAGTGTCGGTGCTGACGACGCGTCCCGCAAACGCGCTCCCGCACAATTCGCTCAGGCGCGTCCAAAATACGCTCTGCGGCGATTGCGCGGGTGCGGTCACGCACGACGCAACCGCGATGAGCAGCAACACCGCCAGTTTTGCTCTCACGGCTGGGGCTGCGCGCCGGTTTGCAGTTCCGCGCAGCGCGGATCCTGCGGTTGGTTCGCCTCAGCCTGACGCGCGCATTCGCGCCGGATCGCCTCTTCGCGGTTCCAGAGCGGATCGGGTCGCTCCAGCCCGCCCGGTATGCCGCATGCGGAAAGCAGCGTGAGCGCCGCCAGGCCCAGTAGGATGCGCGTCATTCGAACATCTCCTTCCAACGCGCGACCTGTTCGCGCACCCGCTCGGGGGCGGTTCCGCCATAGCTATCCCGGCTCTCGACTGATTTTTCAACGCTGAGCAACGCCCGCGCCCCTTCAGAAATGCGCGCATCGACGGCTTGGAATTCGCTCAGCGGGAGTAATTCGAGCTCCCGCACGCCTTCCGCCTCGGCGCGGGCCACGATCCTGCCGGTGATTTCGTGGGCCTCGCGGAACGGAATTTTCAATTCCCGCACCAGCCAGTCGGCGAGGTCGGTGGCGGTGGAGAACCCCCGCGCCGCAGCCTCGCGCATCACCTCCCGGTTGAAACGCATGGTCTCGATCATGCCGGTCATGGCGGCGAGCGAAAGCGCGAGCTCATCGAACGAAGCAAAGGTGAGCGCCTTGTCCTCCTGCAAATCCTTGGCGTAGGCGAGCGGGAGTTTCTGCACGATGGCATTCAGCGCGGCGAAGTTCGCGCCGATGCGCGCGGCCTTGGCGCGGATCAGCTCGGCGGCGTCAGGATTGCGCTTTTGCGGCATGATCGACGACCCGGTGGACCATGAATCGCTCAGCACAGCGAAGCCGAATTGCGGACTGGTCCACAACACGATTTCCTCCGCCAGACGCGACAAGTGCGTGGCGGCGATGGCGAGATTAGAGAGCGCCGCAAGCGCGAAATCGCGCGAACCAACCGCATCCATCGAGTTCGACGAGGGCGCGTGAAAACCGAGCATGTCGGCGGTCATGTCGCGATCGATGGGGTAAGATGTCCCCGCTAGAGCCGCAGCCCCCAGCGGGCATTCCCAGGCCGCTTCAAGTGCGGCTCCAATAAGGCGCACGCGGTCGCGCTCGAACATTGAAACATAAGCCAGCAAATGATGGCCGAGCGTAATCGGTTGCGCCGTCTGCATATGCGTGAAGCCCGGCATGATCCAGTCGGCATGCGCATCGGCGCGCTTTACCAGCGCCTTCTGCAGCGCGCGCAAGCTGTCGCCGGCCTCGCGCGACGCACGCATGGTCCAGAGCTTGAAGTCCGTCGCCACCTGGTCGTTGCGTGAACGCGCGGTGTGCAATCGTTTGCCGGCCTCGCCGATCTTTTCGGTCAGCCGCGCCTCGATGTTGAGGTGGATGTCCTCCAGTTCGCGCGAGAACGTGAAGCGGCCCTCGATGATCTCCGCGGCGATCTGCTCCAGGCCGGCTTGTATCGCTGCGTTATCCTCGGGCGTAATGATGCTGCGAGCGGCAAGCATGTGGGCGTGGACTTGGCTGCCTTCGATGTCTTCGCGCCATAAGCGTTTGTCGATGTCGATCGAAACGTTTATCGCTTGCATCGCGTCGCTAGGTCGGGCGCCAAAGCGCCCGCCCCACATTTTTTGGCCGCCTTGGCCGGGGTTTTCCGGGAGATCGGAATTGGACACCAATCAAAGCTCCACTCGCCCGCCAAGTTCATGGGCGTTCGCTGCGGCCAAAGCGATGATGGCCATGCTCGCATTGGCCTTCATCTACGCGAACCTTGCGGCGTGTTCAAAGCAAGAAGCGCCGCAATCGGCGGCCGATCTGAGCCGATTCGCACATGGCGGCATGGCGCGCCTCGCTATCATGGACGACGCCCCGGCGATGTCGGCGCAAATATTGCGCGATGCGGCGGGTGTGGAGACCGATCTCGCCACGCTTACGCACGGCCAAGTGTCGGTGGTCAATTTGTGGGCCACGTTCTGCGCACCATGCAAGATGGAAATGCCGACCCTTGCCGCCCTGCAACGCCGCTTCGGCGACCGCATCCGCGTGATCGCTGTCTCCGCCGACGAAGAAGCGAAAATTGAGCAGGCCAAATCCGAGTTGGCGGAACTTTCCGGAGGCCTGCTCCCCTTTTATGTGGACAGCTCGCGCGCCATCATCTTCGAGGCGCGCGCGCCGGGCCTGCCTCTCACGCTCATCTACAATCGCCGCGGCGAGGAGGTCGCACGCGTCGCCGGCGCGGCGGAATGGGATAGCGAGGAGGCCCAGGCGCTCATCGAAGCGGTGTTGGCGCAGCCATGATACCGGTAATCGAAACCGAGCGCCTGATCCTGCGCCCGCACGCGATGGCTGACTTCGAACCCTGCGCGGCCATGTGGGCCGATCCGGATGTCGTGCGCTTCATAGGCGGCAAGCCCTCCACGCGCGAGGAAAGCTGGGCGCGATTCCTGAGATATCCGGGTCTCTGGCAGCATCTGGGCTACGGCTATTGGGCAATTGAAGAGAAAGCCAGCCGGCGCTTCGTTGGCGAAGGCGGGTTTGCTGACTTCAAACGTGAGATCGAACCGCCACTCAACGCGCCGGAACAGGGGTGGGCGCTCGCGCCTTGGGCGCATGGCAAAGGCTTCGCCACCGAGGCGGTAGCCGCGATGGTCGCCTGGGGTGAGGCGCGCTTGCCGCCGGGGGGCCTTGCTTGCATCATTTCGCCGGAAAATATCGCGTCGATCCGCGTTGCCGAAAAGGTGGGCTATCGGCAAACAGCGGCCACCGCCTACAAGGGAGCGCCGACGCTCCAGTTCCGGCGCTGAGCGCCAGCCTTGGTTTGGCCTAATCGGGTTTGATAGTCTCGCCGCCGATGAAGCTTGAAGCCGCCCTCGCCCAATTGGCGCGCGAGACCGCGCGCATGCGTGGGCGCATAGCGGCGGAGCGGGCGCTGCGCGCCTCGGTTCCGGTACTGGGGGCGGCGTTCGCTTGGGCGACGTTGGCGCTTGCAGGCGTACAGGCGGCCCTGCCCTGGGCGGTTCAGAGCCTCGCCTCCCTCGCCGCATTGGTCCTCTGCGCTATACTAGCCCTGCGCGCACGTCGCGCATGGCGCGCGCCGAGCGAGGACGAGGCGCGCAACCGCCTGGCCAAGGAATCCCGTGTCGACCAAGGCGCTTTGGAGGTGCTGCGCGACCAGCCTGTTCAGTACGAAGCGGCGGCCACCGCGCTCTGGCGCCACGCGCGCCAGCGCTCGCTGGATCAAATAGCGGAACTAAGAACCGGCCCGCTGCGGCTGTCGTTGAACGAGGTCGATCCGCGCAAGCTGCGCTACGTCCTCGCAGCGGCGTTTCTGGGGGCGCTCTTCTTCGCTGGCGCCTCGGCGCCCGAACGTTTGGCGCGCGCGTTCTTGCCCGATCCGGGTCCGTTGCTGGGCGACCGCCCGATCATGGTGGAGGCCTGGGCCTCGCCTGCCGACTACACCCATGCTGCGCCGATCTCCTTGAGCGACCGATTGGGGCAGAGCGTCGCAACTCCTCCAAGCATCGAAGTCACGGTCCGCACGACCGGGCCTGCCGGAGCGCCGCTTCTGGTGTTTCGCGGCGAGCACGGGAAGCGCGAAGCCCGGTTCAAGCGCGCCGCCGACGGCGCCTGGGAAGCGCACCTGGCGCTGCCGGGGCCCGGGCGTTTGAGCATTGTACGTTTTTACGAACGCGGCTTCTGGCGCATGGCCCCTGCCGCAGACGCCGCGCCGAAAGCGTCATTCGCCGCACCGATCGCAAACCTGCCGGGCGAGCGCGCCGCGATCACGTGGCGGGCGAGCGACGATTTCGGCCTTGCAGGCTTGCGCTTGCGTGTGACGCCGTTAGCGCCGCCGCCTGACCTCGCTCGCGCCGATCCGTTCGAGAGCGAACTTGAAGTCCCGGGCGGCGCGCCGCGCACGGCGGGGGCTGAGGCCGAGCTTGAACTGGCTGCGCACCCCTACGCCGGCCTGGAAGTAGAGGCGCGCCTGGTAGCGGTTGACGCTTTGGGACAAGAAGGGCTCAGCGAACCACTACGCTTCACCATGCCGGAGCACGTATTCGTGCAGCCGCTAGCGCGCGCCGCCATCGAAATCCGTCGCCACATCCTGGCCGAGCGCCGCCCATACCGACCGACGCCGGAGGCGCGCATGCGCTCGATCCCCGACAACGCAACGCTCCTGCGCAATCAGCGCATCGAGGTTCTGGATTTTGACTCGCGCCCGGCGCTCGGCCGCGCGCCCGAGGGCGTTCGCCGCGCGACCCGCCTGCTCGATACGCTCACCGCCGATGCTCAGGACGGCTATTTTAGCGACCAGGCGGTTTACGTGGGCCTGCGTCTGGCGCGCTCGGAACTCGCGGTTGCGGAAAATGTGCGCCACACCGACCTTGCGGCGGAAACGCTCTGGCACGTGGCGCAACGCGCGGAATATGGCGGCGGCGCCGACACCCGCCGCGCGCTGGAAGAATCCCAGCGCTTGCTATCGCAGGCGTTGCAGCAGCCCGATGGCCGCCAGAGCGCTCGCGAACGCATCGAAGCATTGCGCCGGGCGACCGCGCGCTACCTCGAATCGCTCACGCAAGAGGCGTTGCGCAATGGCGGCGTGGAATCGGCTGAAGACACGCGCGAGCGCACCGAGATCACCGAGCGCGACATCGAGCGCGCACTCGACAACATAGAGCGCCTGACCGAACAGGGCCGCACCGAAGAAGCGCGCGCCGCTTCCGAGGCGCTGACCGACACGCTGCAAAACCTCGACGTGCAATTGCAACGGGCCGACGAATCCGCGCGCCAAGAACAGCGCGCGCAGCAAGAGGCGCAAAATCTGGCCGACGTCATGCAGCAGCAACAATCGCTGAGCGAGGAAACCGAGCGGGAGCGACAAGAACAGCAGCAGCAGGACAGCCAAGGCGGTAGCGGCGGCGAACAGCAAGGCGGCCAGGGTGGCGACGAACTGGCCGAGCGCCAGGCCCAAGTCAGCGAAAGTCTGGCGCAGACGCGCGAGCAATCGCAGGCTGACGGCGAGGCCTCGCAACAAGCTCTCGATGCGGCAGGCGAGGCGATGCGGCGCTCAGAAAACGCGTTGCGTCGCGGTGATTTCGAGGGCGCCAGCGCTGCTCAAGCCGCAGCGCTCGGCGAGCTGCAGCGCGGCGCGGCCGCCGTGGCCGGAGAAGAAGGGCAACCCAGCTCCACATCTGGGGAGCGCGCGGCCGAAGGGGAAACCGGGCCGAGCGAGGAGACCGACCCATTAGGCCGGGGCGCAAATGGCGGTGAAGACTGGCAAAACGGGCAAGGCAACGCCGACCCCTCCCGCACCCGCGCGCTGTTCGACGACATCGTCCGCCGCGCACAGGATCCAAACCGGCCGGAAGCGGAGCGCGAATATTTGCGCCGCTTGCTGGATCGATTTGGGGACGAGTGAGCAAGGCGAAGATTTGCTGCGACGCAGAGCGCGATGTAGCAATGACGCCTACGAGGCTTTGGGGATTAATATGATCGCACTTCTGCGGAACTCAGTCGTCGCTGCAGTCTGCATAGCTCTAACCAGTTGCGGGCCCAATAGCGCGAGCGACCCCGGCTCGCCGGGAGCGGCTTCGCGGTCGGCTGATGCCGGTTCGACGACAAAACCCCAAAATGTTGGCGACTGCGTAGAGACCACGATCACTTTGGTCGGGCCGCGTCTGGAGGGAGCTCCCGAGAGCGGCAGCTCCGTTCAGTACGAGAATGGAATGGCGCAAGTCGAATACGACGTGCTGCCTGGCGTCGCCAATTCCCGCGTTGGCGACGAGGTCCGCGTTTGTCTGCTCAGCGTTCCGGAAAACTGCCCCCCTGGCGATGATCGCGGGCGCATGTATTCGGGAACCAATTTGAGAACTGGCGAGAGCTGGAGCGCGCCAGATAGTCAACACATGTGCGGCGGCGCATAGCGCAGACCGCCGGCGCCGAAAAGATGCGGCCTTCGACAAGCTCAGGCTGACGAAGTCGAAACGCGACGCTCACACCTTGGCCGTCCGGGTTACCCATCCACCGCCGCAATAAACGGCAGCCCGCGATAACGCCCTGCGTCGTCCATGCCGTAGCCGATTAGAAAATCGTCAGGCGCGTCCCAGCCGATGGCGTCGATTGCCTCGCCCGCCGCTTGCGGCTTGCGCACAAATGCGCAGGCCAGCGTGCGCACCGCGCCCTTAGCCGTCAAATGCCGGCGCGCAAACGCGATGGTGCGCCCGGAATCGAACACGTCATCGAGGATCAGCACGCCGCGCCCTTCAACCGAACGCGAGATATCGGCGCGGACGACCACCTTGCCGGAACTCTCACGCGCGTCGCGATAGCTCTCGAGCCAAAGCGAATCGTAGATCGGATGGCGCCCACGGCTCTCCAGCGCGCGCATGAGATCCGCCGCAAACGGGATAGCGCCTTGCAGGAGCGCGACAATGGCCCAGCTATCGTCGATCTGTGCTGCGAACTCATCCGCCAGCGCACCTACGCGGGTCGCGATTTCAGTCTCGCTCAGCAGGACGCGCCAGCGCGTCTCAGCCATTCGTGAAGCGCGGCGCCAAGCCTTCAACCGGGCCCATGCTGTTCATGGCGGCTGGCGTCTCTTCGATCACATGCACGCCGTTGTCGTCGATGGGCTCATCAAGCAGCAATTCGCCCTGCACCGCCGGCGAGACATGCGCGGCGCCGCCTGCAACCGAAATCTCAGAGAAGCTCGCGAACGTGGCTTCAAGATCAACCGCGTCCACTGGAGGATTTTCCACGCGGATCTGGAACGGCAGCGATGCCCCCGCTTCGATCGGCGCATCGGTGACCGCGTTCACGACCTGGAAAATTTCCTGCGAGCGATTGTCGCGCAAGGACAAGCGCACCGGGGGCACCAATTTATCGTCGCGGCCGATATTGCGGACCTCGCCGGAGACCAACAGCACCGGCGTCGGCCCATCGAAAGCGCGCTCGACATTGATGTCGAAGAACTCAAGCCCATAGACGTTTACGTCGAGCCCTAGCGCCGCAAAAGCGCTGGCCGAGCGCGGCCACAATTCGGCGACGTCCTGGCGGAAGGCGACCATGCCGGTGGCGGAAGCGGCGACCGCGGCGCCCGTAGCGCCCCATACCGCGATGGCGGCGCGTGTGCGCTCCTTGCGCATGCGTTCGGCCTGTTGGGCTCGGAATTTTGCCGCCGCTGACGGCGCAGGCCCCGGCTGCTCCGCCGCGCGGCGCAACCGCTCTACCCGCTCACGGGTCAGCGGCTCGGCCCCGGCGCCCGGGAGCGCTGCGGCCTCAGTTTTGCTGCTGAGCTCCAGCTGGGGTTCGGCGAACCAGGAAAATCCGCAGGCGGCGCACCGCACAGTCCTGCCCGACGCGCCGATCGCGCTATCGTCAGTGTAATAGCGGGTTGAACAAGACGAACAAGTAAGGATCATGGTAAGTATTGTTTCATCAGCCCCAATAATCGTTCTTGGTGCATTGATTCTATTCGGCTTGTCCAGTCATGGCTCGACCCAACCCTGCCGATCTTGAACTGTTCCGCCGCGGAATCATGGCCCGGCTGACCATGGTCGATTCCGGCTACGGACCCTCCACCGTTCTGGTGGGTGTCGAATTCGAAGCGCGCCTGGGGGAGGTGTCCTTGGTGACGGGCCCCGCGGCGGCTGGAAAAACGACGTTCATGCACCTGTTGCGCCTAGCGCTTCCAATCCACGC
>CXWL01002600.1_pt1 | contig 20756 bp, 22 predicted proteins | sample 590931 | NCBI WGS metagenome assembly CXWL01 (sample SAMEA3498368, study PRJEB10139) | groundwater metagenome | biome: water well; material: biofilm material | place: Germany | collected 2015-04-27 | reverse complement strand
GTTCGCCATCTATGCCTGGTTGTGGCAGATGATGGGGAAGGAAATTCTCACGGTGCAGGGGCAAACGTTCACGACACGACACAACATTGGGGAATTCGGTTTTGACAAGGAATATGATCTCGTGCAGATGCGCGATGTACGGGTGGGACACCTTGGCGTCAATCCGTTTGATGTTTCATCGAGTCTCCAATTATGGGGAGTCGGTGGTGGAGTGATCGCCTTTGATGATGGGGCAAGAACCTATCGATTCGGGGCTGGGCTCGATGAAGTAGAAGCGAAACAGATCGTCACGGCCATCAAACAACGCTACCGTATTCCAGAGAGCGCAAGGACCTAGCTGCCAACGTCTAGCACGACACGAGTCGGCTGAGTTCATGCGGGAGATAGCCCTGCCACCGGCAAAGACGGTGGTGGTTTACACACTGTGCGCCTTGGCGCGCGCCATCATCTTGCAGTAAGAGCAGACCTCGGCAGTGGTGGGTTGTTGGCAGACGGAGCAGGGATGCAGCATGGCCTGGTCTTTCTCGGCCATCGTGGTTTGTGAGGCTTCGGGCTTGCGCTGTTTGTCGAGAAAACCACAGTAGAAGGCCTGTTTGGTGCCTGGGGATTCCGTCTCAAGCCGATTCAAGACTTCTTTATAGAGAAGTGTTCGCGCACCTTTTGCCATCGGACACTCTTCCACGATGTAGTCAATGCGGTTGAGCACCGAATAGGCGGCCAATTCTCGCTCGGAGAGACGGAAGAGCGGTTTCACTTTCTTGGCAAACCCGTCGAGCGAGGCAGGCAGGCTGGGGGATTGCTTGTCCAAGTATTCCTCCTGCCAGCGGAGCACGTTACCCAGCAGGCGGGCTGCTTCATCGTCGAGATTGTGGCCGGTCGCCATTACATCGTACTTGTGTTCCAGCGCGACGCGATTGAACTGGTAGCGTTTGATGGTGCCGCATGTACTACAGGTCGGACGATGAATCAGCATGGCCAGTTCACGGATTCCGGCGCCGGCTTCCTGCTCAACCGTGTGGACATGCAGAACTGCGCCATGCGGGGCGGCCACGGTTTCAGAAAACTTCACCACTTTGGCATGGGACACGTCCGAGTACCCACCGATGCCGAGGTTCACATAGAGCGCGTCGGCTTTGTAGCCCATCTTGAGGAGAATATCCCAGAGGGCCAGGCTGTCTTTCCCCCCTGAGACCGCAACCAGGATCCGATCATCTTTTCCGAACATCTTGTCAGACTTGATGGCTCGGCTGACCTGGTCATGCGCATAGACGTTGAAGCAGCCTTTGCAGAAGGCGGCATTGTGGCGGGGCAGGTCGATCACTGCGCGAGTCTTGCATTTGGTGCAGTTCATTCGTAACTCGTGAAGCGTGACTCGTGAAGCGTGAAACGTGGAGAGCCGCCGGAGATAACCGGACGGATTTCAATCTGATCTTGGTCGTAGAGNNCGAGATTGAGTTCTTTGAAGAGGTCTTTCGCCTTCTTCGGGCCTTTGATCTCAATGGTTCGTGAGGGATGACTGAGTTGAACGTGCATACTCCGAATCATATGCTGCGGATGCGCAAGGGGGCAAGGGGCCTTCTCTGGCAGAGGAGAGAGAGAAGGGTTCTGAATGTATTCCCGATTCACCTCTCTGCCCTATATGAACGTGAAGAGGACATTCCATCAATGAGATGGAACGTCAGCACATCTGTGATATCTTGGAACAGACCAGCTGGCGTGTCAGCGGTGAGAAAGGCGCAGCGAAAATTATCGGTCTCAATCCGACTACGCTCGAAGCGCGCATGAAAAAAATCGGCATCGCCAGACCAAGCTCACCAACGGGGTAATCTTCTCACCTCTGATGGAAGGAGGCCAATGCCTATTCGGATGGTTGCCACGCCTCTGTTCGGCGTCGGCCTTCTCGCCTTGATTCTGATCGTTCACGTTGGAATAGCCGATGCGCAGGTCAAGTGTTGGGTGCCTCGTCAGAACGAGGGGCCTGTCACCGATAAACGATGGGCGCGCCATCTCAAGGCCATGAGCGCCGCGGAAACCATTCTCAAACAGTCACAAGCGTTCCTGAATTCGCCGGTTCCTGTCCGCCTGCGAACCACGATGGCGACCAACCGGTATGAACCGAAAGACTCTCGGTTGATCGTACAGGCCTATCCGGAGCAGACGTCACTCGGTATCGGGATCTGGCAAGGAACCTGCGGGATTAGTCCCGATGCAGATCGCGTAGCCGGATCGATCGGAAAGATCAGCATCTTGTTCAACCACCTTTCGAAGGACATGTTCATGGGCCAGCATGAGATTCCGGAGCTGACCGGCATGATAGGTGGGTATCCTGAGTACAACGGGTGGGTGGTGATCTCGAAGAACGGGCGGCTGCCATGGATTCCTCAAACCCTTGGCGATCGTCTGGATCGCGTGGGGGCTGTCCGTGAAAGGGCGTTGGCTGATTGGCGCAACGCCAGTGCGTTACGCACCGCTCCCGATCAGGCCATGATCGACCGTACTGCGGCATTACGGAGAAAGGCTGATCCAGCCGGCGCCGACCAGTATGTGGAGAACATGAGGCGACTGACGGCAGACATTCAAGCGGGGCAAGCCAAAGATGCAGCACGAGGCGCCCAGCTCACGAAACTGCTCAACGACTATCATGCCTATCGAGCGTCGTTTACGGCTCAGCAACTCGCCATGCCGGCGGTCTGGGCTGATACTGACGGCTCCGTCCGCAAGGCGATGGAGACTCAGATCGATGAGCTGCAAACGCTCAGTGTGGATGAGCAGGAGAGAGCGGGTGCACTACGGGAGCAGAGTCGAAGTCTGGAGAGAGAGGCGAGGGTGAGCGACGATGCAGCGGTTGCGCTCCGGTTGCGCACCCAGGCCATGGACTTGTTGCGGAATGCCGACCACATTCGTAATAGCCATAGGGAACGTGCCGCGCTGGAGGAAGAAGCCTTGCGAGGTGCCTATGAAGTGACCAACCTTAAACCGGGCTTAGCAGAGCACGCGCTTGCCTATAAACTGGACCCGGCCGTTCCGAACCGGAATCAGCCGGGAAAGATCCAGGTAATAGTCGTATCGATTTTGACGTTGGCCGAGGAGGATATTCTGCAGCGCCCTGAACAGGCAGCGCGCAAGGCTTGGCTCGATCGAGTCAAAGAGTCGATTGATTACGCTGCCTTGGCGGCTTTACTGGACTGATACTCGCAGACTCACTGGTTTTCTCATCATCCCATTCCATAGCCTCTCGTTCCCAAGAAATTCTCCCAACTAATTGGGACGTTCCCAATATTTCAGGAAAATCCCGTATCACGTTCGTTCCCGTCACTTATAGTGGGCAGCGTGCCGTCATTCGTCAACACGCGCCCAAGGCCAAGAGCTTCGTGCAGGCGAAAGCCCATCGCCATCGGCCGCTGAGTGAGAAGGAACGGACCAGGAATCGTACGAAGTCGAAGGTCTGGGCGAAGGTTGAACCTGCGCTCTTGGTGATCAAACGGATCTTTGGATGGGCCAAAGTCCGCTATCGTGGGCTGGCGAAGAACACCCACTGGCTCCAGATCAGCTGCGGGTGAGCAAATCTGTACGTGGCGCGGCGACGGCTCGTGGCGGGAACGTAGAGACTGTGTATCCGGCGGTGGGCAGCGGGCCATCGGAGGATGAGGGCGCCCCATCACAAGGCTCCTGGACCAGCGGATACGTACCAGATTTTCTCTGATGGCTCCCTCAGAAACAGATTTCCAAACGGTGGCTCCACATGAAGGGGAAATCATTCATGCCTACAGTCCTGCCAATTCGACTCATCGCATAATGTATCGAATATATTGTGTGACGAAGTGTTTTCAGATGGGCACCACATTTGCTCAACGCATACTCGTCCTACCTTGTAGACTTGGACCTGTAAGGTGTCATGGCAATGTACGATTTCTGAAAGAAGGAGTAACGATGCTGGTCTTCCTACGCACAGTCCTGTGTATTTCAACCGTCCTCTCGATCGGCACCACCCTCGGCATACTCGTCTCGACGTCGCCGGCGTCGGCGCATGGCGCCCCTGAGTATCCGATCAGCCGACAATACCACTGTTATAAGAATCAGGGACAAGCGCTCCCCGAATGCGTCGCAGCCATCGCCTTTGGCGGGGCCCAGGCGATCTACGATTGGAACGGCGTGAATCAGGCTGGCGCCGCCGGCAATCATCGTGGGGTAGTGCCAGACGGAAAACTCTGTGCCGGTGGCCAAGAGAAGTTCAAGGGCTTCGATTTGGCGCGGAGCGACTGGGACGCGACGCCATGGTCTCCGAATGCAAGCGGGCGCTATGAGTTTCGCTATTATGTCACCGCGCCGCATCGAACGTTGTCGTGGCAATTCTATCTGACGCGGACCGGCTGGAATCCGGCGAGTGGGCCGCTGAAATGGTCGGACTTGGATCTCGTCGCCGAAGTGCAAGGCGCGCAAGTTGTCACCACGCCAGATAGTCGCTACATCATGCAGCTGGGCTTGCCAACGCGTCAGGGCCGCCACCTGCTGTACGCGATCTGGCAGCGTTCCGATAGCACGGAGGCATTCTACAGTTGTTCGGATGTGACATTTGGGGGAACCACTGGCGGACCGCCTCCTCCGCCGACCGGATTTCAACAACTCGGGCAGATTGCAGCGAACGATCTGCCGATCGGCACGACGGTAAAGTTCCGCGTATTCGATCGTAACGGTGCCGATGTGGAAACGCACAACCTGACGGTCCAACGTGGGGATCAGCCCGCGAGTGAGTGGTTGAGCGACCTGGCCAACTTGGTCAATCAGGGCTCTCAATACGTGCGAATCGGTCAACTACAGAGTGGAACTGTGGTAGTGCCCGTCGGAAGGAGGGTGCTGCAGGTCTACGCCCTCACCACTGATTCGGGAGTGCGCTATGCCCTCGATACGACTTTCCCGCCCACGACGAATCCGCCTCCTGCATCTGGGACTACATGGGCTGAAGGCAAAACCTACAAAGTCGGTGATGTGGTTGTCTATCAAGGGCGACGCTACGCCTGTCTCCAAGCGCATACGGCATGGGCTGGGGCCGGATGGTATCCCAATGCCGTCGGTGTGGTGAATGTACTTCGGCGCCCCATATGACACTCTCGTCCGTGTATCAGGTAGCTTGATAAAGATGTCGGCTGGCCTCGTTGTTCGACGACACGAGGCCAGACTGCCCTGCCTTGGGAGGGAAGGGCCAGTTCTTGCAACCAGACGGATCACTCCTTAGCAATAGAGACATTGACATACCATTCGAACAGCGTGTCACACAGCTCGCGCCTTCGTTGCGAGAACGTGATCGAAGGGTGCTCTCACGGCTCAGCATAATCAGCTGCCCATGGGTAGCTGATACTTCGGTTCATCCCGCATGACGTTGTCATTCCACCACCCAGAGCGTAACGCCATGTGCCTCGCGCAGCAATCGATCCGTGATGCCTCCGCCGAAGAACCGTTTGATCCCGTTCGAGCCGTGACGGTTGACCACGATCGTCTTGTAGCCTCCGCTGCTGGCTTCGTCGAGAATGGTGCGCGCGATGTCGTCTTCATGCCCGAACTTCAACGTGACGCGATCCAGAGGAAATCCGGTCTTCCCCAACACCTCCAGCGCTCTCACCAGGATCGGGTACTCACTCATGCTTTCCGCGCGAACCCAGTTCTCCTGATGCTGGTGCAACTCTTCGGCCAAGCGCACTTCCACTGTAGGGTTCTCGGACCCGCCATGTTCCAAGAGTTCGCGCGGCATCGGGTTCAGGACGTGAAACAACGTGACCTGCACATCGCGAGTGTCACGCAGCAGGGTCCCCACATAACGCAGCATCCGCTCGGAGTGCTCTGAGTCATCGACTGCGACCAGAATACGCGAGACGCTGCTGTTCCCGCGAGCAATCGTCGTGGGGAGAGGGGGCGGCACCATACGTCACCAGACTTCCGAAGGCGAACGGTGAAACTCCGCCACCACCGGAAACACGAGCGTGGCAAAGTCCGCGTATCGCATTCTGATCGCTTCCGAATGGGTACCGGCTTCAAACACGATCTCCTCGTCCTCCGTGAGCGAATGATCGACGTACACCGGGAGCCCGTAGAGGATGCCGAAGGGTGGCATCGCCCCCACCTCGCAGTCAGGGAAGAGATCTTTGAGTTCATCCTCGGTCGCGAGCCGCACCTGGTGGGTGGCGAAGACTGTCCTCAAACGATGGAGATCCACCTGCCAACTGGCCGGCAGCACCGTCATCACGAACCGCGCTTGTACCTTCAGGATCACGACCTTCGCCATTTCCTTTTCCAGGGTATGGAGCGCCTGGGCGACCGCGGCGGCTCGAAAGGCCTCTGGATGAGGCAACAGATCGTACCGCGCGTACTCACGATCAAGATAGTCTTTGAGTGTGTGTGAGATGGGCATGACAGCACCTCCTGGGCCGGACGACCTCCCGACGGAAGGTTGTTGCAAGGGCGGATACACGAGAATGGGAACGGTCTGCCGACCGCGTCATCGTGGCGGGAACGAATCTCATGACCAAGTCTCCGCTCTGATCATGACGACCGACGGTAGGCACTCATTATACACCATTTGCCTATCCAGGTCTGGTGTCACGAAAGCCGGGAGGCATTGGGAAGAGTTCCAAGCCGGGCCTGTTTCCAGGAACACAGACGGAGGGGGCGTGTCGCCCTGTAAGATTGTAGATGACGCAATAGATGTCCTTAGATGTCCTTGTATTTCACGCGGGCAACGGCGTAGACTTTGATAGCGAATTCGTCCCGTAGCTTTGGACGACGACTTACTGGTCCCGTCGTCCTCGACCTCTTGAGGGAAACGACTGCGTGATGGCGACGCCGCGAAAGTCTGAGAAGAGACCAGCTCCTACCAAGATCGACGCCAAGAACAAGGCCACCAAGCGACGCCCCAAGGATGCGCCGTTGCTTCGAACAGCAACGGCGTCATCGACCGCGATGCCCATAGAACTGCCCGGCTTCCTGATTGTCGGAATCGGCGCGTCCGCCGGCGGATTAGAAGCCATGGAAGAGTTTTTCCGACACATGTCGTCCAGCAGCGGAATGGCGTTCGTGGTGGTCTCCCATCAGCATGCAGGCCATGTCAGTCTCCTGCCCTGCCTGCTCGGCAAATATACGGCCATGCCGATAGTGGAGGCGGCGGATGGGCGAGAGGTGGAGGCCAATCACGTCTACGTGGCGCCGGGTGGGTCTAATCTGGCGATTCTGCACGGCGTTCTGCACTGCATGGAGCCCGTCTCGCAGGAGCGGGTTCCGCTGCCCATCGATTATTTCTTTCGTTCGTTGGCGGAAGATCAGAAGCAACGAGCCGTCGGCATCATCCTTTCCGGGACCGGCACCGACGGCACCGTGGGATTGCGGGCGATCAAGGCCGAGTCCGGCATGACGATCGCGCAGGATCCGCAGTCGGCCAAGTATCAGGGGATGCCGAGCAGCGCGATCGCAGCCGGTGTGGTCGATGTGGTCAAACCGGCAGACCGGATGTCGGAGCCGTTGCAGGCGTATGCGGGAGGACTCACGAGGCCGGTCCTACCGATTCCTGAACCCGACCCCTTTCAGACGTTGCGGAAAATCTTCATCCTCCTGCGGGATCGGACCGGGAACGATTTTGCGCTCTATAAAGAGAACACGATTCACCGGCGGATCGAGCGCCGGATGAACGTGCACCAGATTGAGACTCTGAAACAGTATCTCCGGTTCCTGCTGGCGAACCCGCATGAACTCGATGCCTTGTTCCAGGAGCTGCTGATCGGCGTGACCAGTTTTTTTCGAGACTCGGAGGCCTTCGACGTGCTCGAGCAGAAAGTCCTGCCTTCTCTCCTGGAGGGCACAGCGGATGGCGCGACGCTTCGCCTGTGGGTCGCCGGCTGTTCTACCGGAGAGGAGGTCTATTCGCTCGCAATCATTTTCAAAGAGCTTCTGACGCAGAAGAAACTCCGGCGCACGGTCCAGATTTTTGCGACTGATCTCGACAGCCAGGCTATTGAGACGGCGCGAGCCGGCCTCTATCCGGTTGGCATCGCCGGGGATATCATGCCGGCCCGGCTGCAGCGGTTCTTTACCAAGGAAGACAGTCGTTACCGGATCAAGAAGGACATTCGAGATCTCGTGGTGTTTGCGACGCATAATATCTTGACCGATGCCCCCTTTACAAAGCTGGATCTCCTGTCTTGCCGCAATCTCTTGATCTATCTGGACAGCACCGCGCAACACAATCTCCTGCCGCTGTTCCACTACTCCTTGAAGCCGGGAGGCATCCTGTTTCTCGGGTCGTCCGAGACGATCGGCGGGTTCGACCATCTCTTTTCCTCCATCGACCGGAAGTGGAAGGTCTTCAGGCGGTCGATAGAGCCCATCACGCTGCCGCACTGGGATCAGTTGCCTTCTGGACTGATGAAGGGGGCGCGCGGGACTCAGGCGGAGGTTCCGATTGCCCGGCCCCAGTCGAGTCCCGCGTCGATTCCCCGGCTGATCCAGGAGCTATTGGCATCGCGGTATGCCCCAGCGGCGGTCGTGGTGAACACTCGAGGTGAGGTCGTCTACATCCATGGACAGACCGGCGCCTATCTCCAGCCCGCGCCGGGCCCACCATCACATCATCTGATGGAGATGGCGCGGGAAGGATTGCAGCACGATTTGGCCTCGGCCCTCCATGAGGCGGCCACGAAGGAGGACGTCGTCCATCGAGCGGCGCGAGTGAGGGCGAACGGCGACATCATCCTGGTCACCCTTACCGTCAAGAGAATTACCGCGCCGGAGCCTCTCCAGGGGTTATTCCTGGTGACGTTTGACGGGACGCAGGCGGAAAAGCCCGCTCCCCATAGGAGTGCGCCGATGGGAACGGCGCCGAGGCTGAAGAAAGGCGAGGCCAGATTGCTGCGGGAGTTGGAGCTCACCAAGCAGCGGCTGCAGCAGACGATCGAGGCGCTGCAAACCGCCAATGAGGAGCTGAAGTCCACCAACGAGGAGCTGCAATCCACCAACGAAGAATTGCAGTCCACCAACGAGGAGTTGGAGACGACGAAGGAAGAACTGCAGTCCCTCAATGAAGAGCTGGTGACGGTCAATGCCGAACTCCAGGGCAAGCTCGATGCCTTAGCGGACGCGAACGACGATCTCCTGAATCTCTTGAACAGCACGGAGATCGCCACGATCTTTCTGGACAACGAGCTGCGCATCAAGCGGTTTACCGCAGAGGCAAAGCGGATCAGTCATCTCATGGCCATCGATGTCGGGCGCCCGCTGTCGAACATCGTCTCGAAGCTGGTCTATGACCGGCTGTTGGAGGACGCGCAGGACGTGCTTCAGACGTTCGTCGTCAAGGAACGGGAGATCCAGGCTGCCGATGGGAGCTGGTTCTTCATGAGGATCATGCCGTATCGAACCTCCAAAAACGTGATTGAGGGTCTCGTATTGACGTTTCTGGACATTTCCAAGATGAAGAAGGCAGAGCGGGTCATCGAAGCCGCGCAGGCCATGGCCACGAACATTGTGGAGACAGTCCGTGAGCCCTTGCTGGTGCTGGACGATCAGCTCCGCGTGGTCTCGGCCAACCAGTCCTTTTACCGTATCTTTCAGGTGACGCCGCGTGAGGTCGAGCAGCAACTGCTCTACCAACTGTCTCATGGGGATTGGAACATACCGGAGTTGCGACAGGTGCTGGAGGAGGTTCTGCTAAAGAGCCTGTCGTTTCAGGACTTCATCGTGGAGAAGACCTTTTCCAATGCTGGGCGCATGGCGCTGCTGCTCAATGGCCGTCGCCTTGAGCAGGAGGCCGCGCAACCGGGCCGCATTCTCTTGGCGATGGAACACGTGGCGGGGCGGGAAGGCCCAATCAAGGCAGAGGTTCCGGTTGAGAATGCATGAGTGCGGTATGTGCTCAACTGCGGCCTTGACTTCAAGAGAGGGGGATGTGATGAGCACGGCAGAAGGCGGAGTCACAAAGCGCACCGGAGTCCGTCAGCAAGCGGCGAAACTGCTCCAGGCGACCCAGCGCGATGTCGCGGACATGTCGGTCAAAGAGGTACAGCACCTCGCGCACGACTTGCAGCTCCACCAGATCGAGCTGGACATGCAGAACGAGGAGCTCCGCCGTACTCAGTTGGAGCTCGAGACAGTCCGTGACCGCTATATGGAACTCTATGAGTTTTCCCCGTCCGGCTATCTCACGCTGAAGAGGGACTCCACAATTGTGGAGGCCAATCTGAGGGCGGGAACGCTGCTCGGTGTCACTCGAAAGGAGTTGGTGGGCCAACCGCTCACCCGCTTCCTCGCATCGGACGATCAGGACGTTTTTCATCGGCATTGCCGGGAGATCTTGACGACGGGCCGACGACAACGCTGCGAGGTGCGGCTCCGAAAACCAGTCGGCGCCACCGAGTGGGTCCATCTCGAAAGCCTTGCTGTGGGTGGGAAGCCTGGGCGCATCACCCTCTGGCGGACGGCGCTGCTGGATATCACCGATCGCAAACGAGTGGAGGAGATGCGTGCCCGATTGGCGGCAATGGCTGAGTCGTCTACCGACGCGATCGTGAGCCTCACGGACGGCCGGGTCAGTTTTTGGAATGCCGCCGCGGAACGATTGTTCGGTTACTCGAGCGATGACATCTTGGGGGAGCCGGCAGACATTCTCGTGCCGCCTCATCGTCGGGGAGAAATTCAGCGGACGATCGCAGCCGTTTTCGCGGGGAAACGCATTCAGGATTTTGAAACGGAACGCGTGAGGAAAAACGGATCGCTCGCCGCGGTCTCCATCTCGGTGTCCATCGTGAGAGACTCTTCCGGGAATATCCAAGACGTGTTTGCAAATATCCGGGACATTACCGAGCGCAAACGAACGGAGCAACGATTGCAGGACTCGTCGGATCAGTTGCGCACCCTGTCCCAGCGACTGAACGTGGTGCGGGAAGAAGAGCGGGCCAAGATTGCCCGGGAATTGCACGATGAGTTAGGCGTCCGATTGACCTGTCTGAAATTGGACCTGGTCCGTATGCGAATGCTGATGGAAGACCCGACATGCCACTGCGAGACTATAGACGAGAAGATTCACTCGATGCTCTCCGAGGTGGATTGCACGATCAGCTCGGTGCAGCGGCTGGTGACGGAACTGAGACTCGGCGTGCTGGACGACCTGGGATTGGTGGCGGCCATCGAATGGCAGTGCCAGGACTTTGAGCGGCGGAGCGGGATCCGCTGCTCCTGTAAAGCCAAAGGGGGAGACATTCAGCTTGAGGGACCACTGGCCACCGCTGCGTTCCGGATCTGCCAGGAGGCGCTCATGAATGTGGCGCGCCACGCCAACGCCACGGCTCTCCATGTGCTGATCACACAAGTGAACCGCTCTCTGCTGCTCGCCATCCGGGATAATGGAGTGGGTATCCCTGTTGAGAAGCTCACCGCTAGCACTTCGCTGGGGCTGCTGGGGATGCGCGAACGCGCCGCAGGTCTTGGTGGAACGGTGAAGATTATCGGCTTGCCGGGGAAAGGCACGACGGTGATAGTGCGAGTGCCTCTATCGAGCCGCGAATAACCGATCGCGAAAACCTGATGCTGCACATTCTGATCGCCGACGATTTTCCACTCTTCCGACGCGGGGTCAAGGACTTGCTATCCGACGGCCTGGGGGCCGTCACAGTCGAAGAGTGCGGCAACGCCCACGATCTGTTCGAGTTGGTCCGGCGCAAGAAGTGGGATGTCGTCATTCTGGACATCAGCATGGCGGGCACCACCGGAACCGACGCGCTCAGGCGCGTGAAGGCGGAATGCCCGAAGCTGCCCGTCATCATCTTGAGCATGCATCCGGAGGATCAGTACGCCGTCCGTATGTTCAAGGCCGGGGCGGACGCCTATCTGACGAAAGTCAGCGCGCCGGAGGAGCTTGTGACGGCCGTCAAGAAGGTGGTCGCCGGCGGGCAGTATGTGAACCCGTCGCTTGGTGAGAAGCTCGTGCACCTGCTTCGCCAAGGCCACGAAGCGCCGGCGCAAGAGCTTCTGTCCGACCGGGAGTATGAAGTGATGCGTCTCCTGGGTTCAGGGATGACCATCTCGGACGTCGCCACGCGCCTGAATTTAGGGACCACCACCATCAGTACCTACCGTGCCCGCATTCTGGAAAAACTCCAGCTCAAGAACAACGCCGAACTCATGCGCTACGCGGTGCAACAGGGGATCGACTAGTCCCCACAAACTGCCTGAGCCGCGGATCTCGTGAAGCGTGACGCGCACACACGAAGGACGCCGACAGGTTCTTGCCCGCGAGATTCGCTTCACGATCGACAATGAGCCTTCCTGCGAGTCGTCCATCTTGGGACAACAGCACGCATAAAAACTCGACAAAAGAATCGCATTCCTGGCGATGGTCTCCGCTGCACATCTTTGCCATAAGTAGCATCCATGATGTCGGATGGTCGTGGATCGTATCACGCGGTCGTCACAGCAGGGTTTCGGAATCGCCATCAGAACGAAAGGAGTATCTATGCTGTATCCAGCAACGGTTGAGGCAGCCATTCGTTCAGAACTGAGAGAGCAAGGTCCCTGCACGCTTGAAGCCCTGCTTGCCCGGCTGCCTCAGTTTTCTTGGAGCGAAGTCTTCACCGTCGTCGACGATCTGAGCCGTGAGGGCCGCCTCGTGCTTCGTCGTCCATCCCGATTCGACTACGAAGTGTCGATCCCCCCGGTCCAGCCGGCTCGGGAACAGTCTGATGAGGGATCCGGCGCTGAAGGGAATCGGCGGTCCGGTCGAGGTCAACCCCATGGTTGCCCTTCAGATCTACGAGAAGCGAACTGCCGCATGATGTGTTCTCGTTGCCAAGGGCTGATGACGGAGGAGGAGCTGCGTGATTGGGGAGGAACGAACGGCTATGACCGGTCCTCTGCGTTTCGTTGTATCTCCTGCGGGGAGATCAGTGATCCGGTCATTCTCCAGAACCGCAGGCGCGGTAGCGGGCAAACCAATGGGCGCAAGGACCGACCGAGAGTGGGCGCCCGCGTGACGCGCATTCGACCGACGACACCCTCCGCCGTGGACGTCGCCTATCAGGCCTTACGCCTGAGCACTTCTGCTGCAATCGTCCGTCTCTCCGAGCCGAGACGCAGCCGATCCGAGGGGAACGGGAGTTGCTGGTTTCTTGAGGGGTGATTTCGCGACGAACGGTCATGAATCATGGGACTAAGGGAAACGGTGGCGACATTGCCGGTCAGACGATTGCAAGGAGGAAGGATCAGATGAGACAGCTAATTCCGATCTGTTGTGTCTGCGAAAGAGTTCGTGACGACACAGGGACTGAACCGGGTTTGGGTCCGTGGAAGGAATTCCGCGTCTATAAGACGACGCACATATTGAATCCACGGGACATCATGTTTTCGCATGGGTATTGTCCGACCTGTCTGACCCGGTACGGGGCAGTTCTGGCCGGATCAAACAAAGCGAGACCTCGACCGGAGAAGAGGGACTCGGCATGAAGAACGGTTCGCGACCATCGCCTCAACCCTGGGCAATCGGATGGGCTGGTAACGACGGCGGTTCCATCCGGGGGTTCATTCAACGTCGGCCCTATCATATCCATCGGGTTGAATGCTCCGCCCCTCCGGTCTCCGCACGACCGGAAGCGCCGGGCTCTGATCGGTCGGCTAATCCGGCCAATCCCGTCGGAAGGAAAGCCTCAGGAGCATGGGAAGAAGCTGGGAGCATAGTAGGTGATCACAACGTGCAAGGAGAGGGAGGTTGTTGCGGAATCGACACGTTCACGTAATGCTGGTTGTAGAAGGTCCCGCTTCGTGACCCGTAAGGTGGCATGAGACCGAGAAAGAAGTGAAAGGAGGTCCGGCGATGGCGAGCCGTCAGAATGGCGAGAGAACGCGTGTGATGATTGTGGAGCAGGACTGGAACTTTGGGGTCAAACTGGCCGATTGGCTTGCGGCCCACGGCTATCACCCGGTGTTTGTCAGGACCGTCGATGCCGCGATCGATGGGATGAGCGACTTCCGGCCGCAGGCGGTGTATGTCGGGCTCAGCTGTTCTGCGTCCGCGGAACGGATCGACATGATTGAAATCCTCCTTCTCATCCAGACCCTGTGTCCTTGCGCTCCGCTGATCATGCTGGCGGATCAGACCAGCCAGGACCTGGCGCAGGTCGTGTTTCGCCAAGGGGTTCGCCGGTTTCTGGTCCAATCGGTGGCATTCTCGCGGATCGGCGAGGCGCTCCAGTCCGAGCTGAGCGCGGCAACGGTCTAACAGAATGCTGAAAAAGTCCTCCTAAGCCGACCCTTGGCACCGATGCCGCCGGCCACATCAAAGGGCGGGTTCATGCCCAGCATCTGCGAAGACGGTCTGCCCGGGGTCGCAAGGAGTCCGCGATGCGTGCGTCGTGCTCCTGCTCAGCGAAGCGACGGTGAGCCACTCTGAATACTCCACAGTCCCGCACCAGGGGTCTTGAGGTTCACTGGCCAGGATGAAACCTCATTCCCGGGTTCGACCATACGGCCATGACAGGGAGGAGTACCGATGCTGCACATTCTGATCGCCGACGATTTTCCGGTCTTTCGGCTTGGCGTCAAGGATCTGCTGACGGAGGGCCTAAAAGCCGTCACATTCGGGGAGTGCGGCAACGCCCACGATCTGTTCGAGTTGGTCCGGCGCAAGAAATGGGATGTCGTTATTCTCGATATCACCATGCCCGGTACGACGGGGACCGATGCGCTCAAACACGTGAAGGCAGAGCGCCCAACCCTGCCTGTCATCATCTTGAGCATGCATCCGGAGGACCAGTATGCCGTCCGCATGTTCAAGGCGGGCGCGGACGCGTATCTGACAAAAGCCAACGCGCCGGAGGAGCTCGTGACGGCCGTCAACAAGGTGGTCACCGGCGGGCAGTATGTGAGCCTGTGGATCGGCGAGAAGCTGGTGCATCGGCTTCGCCGGGGAGAGGAAGTGCCGGCGCATGAGCTTCTGTCCGACGGGGAGTATGAAGTGATGCGCCTCCTCGCCTCCGGGAAAACTATCAAGGAAATAGCGAAGGCCCTACATGTCGGGACCACCACGGTCGGTGCCTACCAAGTCCCCATTCTGGAAAAACTCCAGCTCAAGAGCAACGCCGAGCTCATGCGCTACGCGCTGCAACAGGGACTGGCGGAATAAAAGTTCTGAGTGCTCCCTATTGAATTGAAATGGCATATGCGCATACAGTCCTGCCGCTCTTTGATCCCTGACTGCTGCCCTCTCCAGCTTTTGCGCTGAGCACTCCGCACCGTCATCGCTGCACTTCTTCTCGCCTCTGTCGTACAAACCACGACAGAGGCGTCGTGGTCGATTGGACAAACAAATCCCATTTGTGTCGATTGAGTCCCTCACAAAATTCAGCTATACCTCCAGCCAGACACGGTGCGCAACAGTTGTTCTCCTCTCACCAAGGAGGATGTGATGGCAGAAACGGTTATCCCCATTGTCGACTCCGTCATGTGCCGAAAAATCACCGGCGTTGGGACCTGTACCTTCGATGAATTGGTTCGCCGGTTATCGACCTATTCCTGGGCTCATGTGTTTTCGGCGGTAGATCAGCTCAGCCGGCAAGGACGCCTCTCGGTCAGACGCCTGCGCGGCGTCGACTATGTGGTGATTGATCAGGCTGGCTCTTCCCATTCCCGGGTCTTCACAAGACCGGGAGTGCCAAGCGGCACTCTCACGGGTGATCCGATACGGCGTCGCCGCGTGAACCGTGAAATGGCATGAGGCGAATGTAGAAATGAAAGGAGATCGGATGATGACGAGCTTGCGGAATGTTGAGAGAACCAAGGTGCTGATTGTGGAACAGGACCAGGATTTTGGGTTGAAATTTGCCGATTGGCTCGCCACTCACGGCTATCATCCGGTATTCATCAGGACAGTCGATGCCACGATTGTTGGGTTGGCCGGTTTCAAGCCGAAGGCCGTCTTTGTCGGCCTCGACTGTTCCGCGCCCGCGGCCCAGGTCAACATGGTTGAAGTACTCCTGCTGATCCGGGCCATTTGTCCATCCGTTCCGGTGATCATGATGGCGGATCAGCGCAGCGAGGACCTGGCGCACGTGGTGTTTCGCCAAGAAGTTCGCTGCTTTGTGGTCAAGCCGGTGGAATTCTCGCACATCGGCGAGGTGCTTCAGTCAGAACTGAGTGCGGCAGCGGCATAACGCGGTGAAATCGTCGACCAACTGGTAGCGCGCGCGGAATAGTACGCGTGCGTGATCAAGAGGAGGAGAACGTATCATGTCTAAGAAAACTCAGTCAGTCTCACGCTCCATACAGCGTGACACAAGCGTCGAATCACGGAGTAAGGGGAACGGCATTACCAACCGGCCTGATGGAAATTCCCACGGTATCCATGTGCGCATCTCGGAACGCGCCTACGCGCTGTATGAGGAGCATGGCAGGAATGACGGCTACGCCCTTGAAGACTGGTTGGCGGCCGAACAACACGTCCTGAATCAAGGGAAGGTCTGATTAATTCAAAGTTCCAGGTGTCGATCTCACAAGGAGGATTTGAGATGCGAACCGCGATGATTGAATCGGCCATTCGGATGGAACTCTATCGGAACGGACCCTGCGCGCTTCGTGCCTTGATCAAACGGCTTCCCCAGTTTTCTTGGAGTGAGATGTTTGCCGTGATCGATGGGCTCAGCCGAGAGGGGCGGCTGGTGCTCCATCGCACGGCAGATTACGACTATGAAGTGTCAGCTCGACCGATTCCCAGCGCATCGTGTGAGCAGCTAGATGCCGTGATGGAAGAAGTGCTTCGTTGAGCCGATCCCGATTGTTAGGCGTCCGATGGCGGGGGGCGTAAGAATTGCTCACGATGCCAGGGGGCCTGTGCCGCAGTGAATTGCGAGACGAGGCGGGCAGGCTCGTCACGGAGGGGGCGTCGGCATTGCGGTGCGTCCTGTGCGGGGAGCTCATTGATTCGGTGATTCTGATGAATAGGGCGCGCAGGGCCGCCAGGTGCGAACCCTCTCGCCGAGCTGTCTTTTGTCGTTACGCCGTGCCTGTCGTCATGAAGGAGCGATTATGAAACCGGTGGTGGTGATCTGCTGTGTCTGTCGGAGAATCCGCGGTGACGTGGGTCCCGAGGATGGAGCCGGTTTGTGGTATGAGCCGCAACTCTATTTGGCGAGGCACAGCCTCGGAGCGGAGGACTTTCAAGTGTCCCAGACCTACTGCCCGTCTTGCCTGACTACGTCTTGCCGATGGTTTGCTCCCCAACACCCTGCGGCTGAGCACCGGGGTAGCTGAGGCGGGGCAGGGCATGGAAGATGATGATTGCTGAAAAATAGTACTGACCAGAAGCCGAGCGACAAGTGGCAATACCAACTGTTGATCGGACAGGAGATGCTTTCTCATGACTTCAGGCACGGATGATCGCGACAGTAACGGATGTGATGAGAAGGAAGAAGTCTTGCTTCGTGAAATGGGATTCTTGGTCCTTGCACCCTCGTTGGAACCCTTGTGCGTCAACCCTCGCGCCGTTATGCTGCTCAGTGACTTGGCCGGGATGCCTCCTGAAACGTTGAATCCAACCGGCCATATCGCCATGCTTCCTCCAAATACTGGTCAACCTCGCAGGTAAAATCCCCCTTCGCCAACATGGCTCATCCTTCCATGGGTATGGCGAAATGCGATGTCCTACCAAGCACGCTCAGAAAGAAGCGCTGATCCGAGGCGTCGGTCTGCCGAATAGGGATGGAGCTGAGAAATCACGGATTGTGTTCATGTTAACCGAACGGGACAATCGTGAGAAAGCTGCCGAAGCAACAAGCTCTTCTCAGCGCCGTCCGTCGTACCAGACGGAGAGGTGCTTTTTATCCTGTAAAGTTCGTTTCGGGAGGAAAAAGATTCGGAAGATTTGCACGGCAATCTCTCGGCCTGAGTAGAGCGAAACCTTGCGTGAGGATGTCTCAAGTGGGTGCCCCGTCAAGATCGTAAATTGAAGGTTGCGTCGGCGTCCCCACTGTTTGAGCTGTTTACTGAGCCTGATTTCATCCAGTGCGTAGAGCTCCTGGTCGAACCCGCCGACTCCCTGAAACGCGTCGCGCCGACAGACCACCAGTGCTCCAGCAGCCCAACGACAGAGCACCGAGACGGCAGTCCAAAACCGTAGGGTCATGTTCGCCCACCAGGGCAGCCCATCCATGCGCAGCGTGCTGCCGCAGCCAACGTATTGTCCTGACTCAATTAGCTGCAGAATATCGGTCAGCAGCCCAGGACTCAGTAGGCTATCGGCATCCAAGAACAGGAGCCAGTCTCCGGTCGCGTGTGCCGCACCGGCATTGCGCGCTCGGCCGATTTGATTGATCGGTTCGAAGACGACTGTTGCACCGGCCAGTCTGGCACGCTCGGCTGTATTGTCAGTGGAATTGTTATCCACGACAATGATCTCGGATGTGAAACCGGATTTCTGATTCGCAGCGATCGCGGCAGCAACGGATTGCAGAGAGCCTTCGATCAGACGGGCTTCGTTGAATGCCGGGATGATGATAGAGAGATGCATGAGACCGCCATGATGCCACATTTGCCATAGGATACGAAATGGGCTGTCAGTTTCGAAAGATGTCGAAGACCGAGGACGCGAATGCGCGGTCTGCTGACATCTTTCATGCGTGATAACATGCCGCCGATGTCACTCACTCGATTCCATCCGGTCATCTCGGAATGGTTTGCTTCGCAGGTCGGCCAGCCCACCGACGTTCAACTCCGAGCGTGGCCCGCGATTCAATCTGGAACGGATGCGCTGATCGCCGCGCCGACCGGATCCGGGAAGACCCTTGCGGCCTTTCTCTCCTGCATTGATCAGCTCTTCACTCAGGCCCTGGCCCGTGAACTGGACGACCACACTCATGTGCTCTACGTCTCGCCGCTCAAGGCCTTGAGTAACGACATCCAGAAAAACCTTCAGAAACCGCTGGCGGAGATCGGGCAGATGGCCTTGCAGGCTGGACTGCTGATGCCGGAACTACGCGTCTTGGTCCGAACCGGCGACACGCCGATGAAGGATCGTCAGCAGATGCTCAAGCGCCCGCCACACATTCTTGTCACCACCCCAGAATCGCTCTTCATCTTATTGACGGCGGAGAAAAGCCGGCAACTCTTGCAGACCGTGCGCACGGTGATTGTGGACGAAATTCATGCGTTGGCCCCCAACAAGCGCGGCACTCATCTGGCGCTCTCGTTGGAACGGCTGGAAGCCCTCACCTTCACGAAACCACAGCGGATCGGCCTTTCAGCAACGCAACGGCCGATCGAACTGGTTGCCGATTTCTTAGTCGGGGATCGGCCTCGACCGACGATTATTGACGTAGGGCATCGCCGTGAACTGGACCTCGCGGTGGAAGTGCCGAAGGACGAGCTGAGCGCCGTGGCGACCAATGCGATCTGGTCCGATGTCTATGACCGTGTGGCTGAACTCGTCCGTCAGCACCGCTCGACCTTGGTCTTTGTGAACACCCGCCGGTTGGCTGAGCGGGTATCGCATTATCTGGAAGAGCGTCTGAAAGACTTGGGCTCGGATGTTGTGGCGGCCCATCATGGGAGCCTCTCGCGGCAGATCCGCCTCTCGGCGGAAGAGCGGTTGAAAACCGGCAAGACTCGCGTCGTGATTGCCACGGCCTCGTTGGAACTGGGCATTGATGTCGGCACCGTTGATCTTGTTTGTCAGATCGGGTCGCCGAGAGCCATCGCCACGGCGCTTCAGCGGATCGGGAGGGCAGGCCATTGGATCCACGCAATTCCGAAAGGTCGCCTGTTCGCGATGACCAGGGATGAATTGCTGGAATGTGCCGCCTTGGTGCGGGCAATCAGGCAGGGGACGCTGGATCAGATCACCGTGCCGCCGGCTCCACTCGATATCCTGGCCCAACAGATCGTGGCGGCTTCAGCCAGCCAGACCTGGGCCGAGGAGGAGTTGTTCGTGCTGTGCCGCCGGGCCTTTCCCTATCGCACCCTGTCACGGGACGACTTCGATGCCGTGGTGCGGATGTTAGCAGATGGGATTGCCACGCAACGAGGGCGAGGGCTGGCCTATCTCTACCACGACCGGATCAATCATCGAGTCAAAGGCCGACGTGGGGCGCGGCTGGCAGCCATCACGTCCGGCGGCGCGATTCCCGATACGGCCAACTACGCGGTCGTGGCGGAACCGGACGGCACGGTGGTTGGGTCCGTCGATGAAGACTTCGCGGTGGAGAGTCTGGCNNGATGCGCAGGGGGCGCCGCCCAGCATTCCGTTCTGGCGAGGGGAAGCGCCATCGCGCACAGCGGAACTCTCCGCCGAAGTCGCTAGCCTTCGACATGCAATCGCAGACAAAGCTGTTTCCTCTGATTCTTCTGTTTCGGCACTCAGTTCTCAGCACTCAGCACTTTATTTTCTCAAGCATGAATGCGCCCTCGATCCACGCGGTGCCCAGCAGGTGATCGAATATGTGTTGGCCGGCAAGGCGGTATTGGGAGTCGTGCCGACGCAGGAGACGATCGTGGCCGAGCGGTTCTTCGATGAGAGCGGGGGGATGCAACTGGTGATCCATGCGCCGTTTGGCGGGCGGATCAACAAGGCCTGGGGGCTCGCGCTGCGTAAACGATTTTGCGTGACGTTTGATTTCGAGCTGCAGGCGGCGGCGACGGATAACGGCCTCGTGATCTCACTGGGCGAGAAGCACAGTTTCCCGCTGGAGTCCGTGTTCGGCTATCTCCATTCCAACAGCGTGCGAGACGTCTTGATTCAAGCG
>CXWL01025986.1_pt1 | contig 20757 bp, 17 predicted proteins | sample 590931 | NCBI WGS metagenome assembly CXWL01 (sample SAMEA3498368, study PRJEB10139) | groundwater metagenome | biome: water well; material: biofilm material | place: Germany | collected 2015-04-27 | reverse complement strand
GGGTGGATGCTCGCTGAAGTTGACGCCTGCTTGCAGCGCGCTTTGGTAAGCGGCGGCGGCGTCAACAGGCGCCTGTTCGGCCGAGCCCAACCAACTCACCACCGGATTCTTGCCCCAGCGTAGGAGGTGTTGGGCCGCCACCATGCCGTCTCCGCCATTGTTGCCGGGGCCGCACGCAACCCAAATGGTGTGCGCATGCGGTGCCGTGGCCAAGGTCAGGCGCGCCACCGCCAGCCCGGCGCGTTGCATCAGCGAATAGGGCGGCAGTGCCGACGCCGCGGCCTGCTCGATCAGACGCGTGCGCGCCACGTCATGCAGGGGCCACGGGCGGTCGGAGGTTATCCGTTGCATGGCTTGGCGGGGTGGTTGGAGCGAGCGGATCGGGCCGAGCCCTAGAACTCGAAAGTCTCGCCTTCGCGGGCCAGGCGGACGTCGGGTCCTGTCGAGGCAACGGGGTTGGCGCGCAAGGCGGCTTCAAACGCGGCCTCCAGCGCGTCGTCGCCACGGGTGGGCTCGTGGTGGGTGCAGAACAGCACCTTGGCACCGACCTTGATCGCACTCTGAATGCTGGTGTCAAACGTCCCGTGGCCCCAGCCCTTTTTGGCCGCGTATTCGGCGTGGGTGTAGGAGCAGTCGGCAATCAACACATCCACGCCCTGCATGGCCTGGTGAATCGCCGCCAGCTTCTCGTCAACAAAGCCCTGGTACTCGGCATGAGACTCGTCGCCAGGTTGGTAGATGTTATACGGCGGTTCGTGGTCGCCGGTGAAGAAAACGGACTTGCCACCACAATCGATTCGGTAGCCAAAATCGATCACGGGATGGTTCATCAGGTAGGGTGTGATGGTGGCCGAGCCGACCTGCAGGCTTTGTTCGGGTGACAGCGTGACGTACTCGATGCGTGCCTTCATTTCTGCCTCGCGCACCGGAAAATANNATCAACTCATTGTTGTCGGTACGAATTTCAATGCAGGTCGTGTTACCGCCGTAGCGCACGGTTTTGGGGCCTGGTGAGGCGATGGAGCCACGCACGCCCCAGAACTTGATTTTCATGCCGGGTTCCTGAGCAGTTGAGGGCAGAGCCGCGCCACGCTTTGATCTGTCCCACAAGGTTTCATAGTTTCGCGAAGATATTGGCTTCTTCAAACAGCGGAGTCAGATCACCCAGGGAAGTGACAACCTCGTCCAGCGTGCCACCCAGGCGATTCTGCATGGCCGCTGCGAGCTCCTCAACGCAGGGGTTTCCGCCAAAGCCGAACTGCAGCTTTTTGCTGATCTGGTTGGCCGCGAACACACAGGCAATCATGTCGGTGTCCTTGATGGCGGGACCATGCTGGTGGGCGATGGTCTCGACCAGGCTGGCCGGGAAGCGCCACTTCTCGACCAGCATGGCGCCCACCACAGCGTGGTCGACCCCGATCTCGGCACGCAAGGCCTCGTGCAGAGAGGTCTCGTTCCATTGGCTAATTTCCAGTGCCTTGCGAAACTCCTTGGGCATGAATTGGGCGAACACCACCTTGCCGAAATCGTGCAACAAGCCGGCGATGAAGCAGTCCATCGGGTCGGCATCGTCGACCCGCAGGGCCAACTGCTTGGCGATGCCGGCCGTCGCAAGTGAATGCAACAGGTACTGATGACCATCAAAGCCGGCGTCATTGCTGGCCGGCAACATGCCGATGGCGGCAATGCTCAATGCCAGGTTCTTGATCGTGTTGAAGCCCAGGTACACCACCGCGTGATTGATCGACGTGATCTGCTTGGGCAGGCTGTAATAGGCCGAGTTGACGACCTTGAGCACTTTGACCATGACTACCGGGTCTTTGTCGATTACCTGCACCAAGTCCTTGGGCGAGCAGTTGACATCGCGGGTGAGCTCCAGAATGCGTTGCACGCTTCTGGGAAAGGCCGGCATCCGATCAACGGCGGTGGCCAGTTTCTGGGATAGTTCGGGGCTCATGGTTGGCATTGTCGGTCAATACGGCATTGTGTCAGGATGCGCCAATCTGCTTGGCATGCCAACGGGAAAGTTCACCGGCAATCGCTTTGGCCAGCATCGGGCCACAGCGCTCAATATCGGCCAAAGTGGCATAGCCGTAACCGATGACCAGGCCTTTGGCGTCCGCGCGTTTCAGGCAGTAGGCTGACAGGGGGCGTACGGTCAGGCCCAGTTGCGCGATCTGCATCGCAAGGCTGGTGTCGTCCACTGTCGGTGGTAGTCGCAGGCACAAGTGCAGGCCTTGTTCGGCCCCGCTGATGTGCGCCCAACGCCCCAGACAGGGCTTGAGTGCTTCGAGCAGGCAATGGCGGCGCTCGGCATAACTCTGGCGCGCACGACGCAGCGCGCTGGCGAAGTGACCCATTTCGATGAACTCGGCCAACGCCGCCTGCAGCGGCATCTGGCCCGGGCGGTTGAGGTCGTAGTGGGCTTGCTTGAAAGCCTGCACCAGTCGCTTGGGCACCACCAGNNTAGTCGTCCTCCAGAATCCAACTGCGGTGCTCATGCGCGATGGCCAGTAGTTGGTGGCGGCGTGCCAGCGACATTACGCTACCGGTCGGGTACTGGTGTGAAGGGGTCAGGTAGATCAGGCGTGGTGGCGTTTGCAGATCGGTGTTGGATGGCGCCATGCCCTGTTCGTCGACTCGGATGGCGTGCAGCGCCAGTCCGCTGGCCATGAATGCCTTGACCGCACCCCAATAGGCGGGGTCCTCCATCCAAACCGGATCCTCGGGGTCACCCAGCAACTGGGCGCACAGCTCTAGCGACTGCTGCGTGCCGCTAGTGATGATGACCTGCTCCACGTCCAGCGGCACACTTCGAAACACGCGCAGGTAGTCGGCAACGGCGCGGCGCAGCGGCGCGTAACCCCCCGAGTAACTGTAGTCCAGCATGTCGGGATAGGTCATGCGCCAGTGCTTGTTCTGCAGGCGCTGCCACAGCGCGACCGGAAAGGCGCTGAAGTCGGCGATGCCAGCGGTAAAGGGCTGGACTTCGAGTTGCTCGGCACAAAAAGTGGTTGAGAGAGCCAGGCCGCGACGCGATAAATCGCTGCCGGGCCGGCTGGGCGGGGCCTGTCGGTGGGAAGCCGGTTTGGGCACGCTGTCGTTAACGAAGGTGCCGCTTCCGACCCGGCTGACCAGATAGCCCTCGACGCTGAGCTGGTTGATGGCGGCCACCACCGTATTGCGTGACAGCTCCAGATCCTGCGTCAGTTCACGGCTGGAGGGTAGTCGGTCTCCAGCACCGAGTTTGCCGTCCAGGATGGCGCGGCGAAGCGCCTCGTACAACTGGCGATGCAGCGGCAAATCGCCTTGCTGGCGTAGCCGTGCAATTTCGGTCAGGAGTAGTTCTGAAAGCATGGTGCAGAGGTGGTGCGGTCGCAATCACGTCCAGGCGCCTACGGTGCGTGGAAGCAAAGTGGCTCCATGGAACTGCCGCAACTGGCTCCCATTGTCATCCAATTCAGGGCGCACAATGAATCAAAGCAAAACGGAGACAAGCATGAACAAGCCACCCTGCATGGTCTGGCTGCCTGCGGATCATCGCCTGCTGGGTGATCATGACCACCAAGCGCCTTTCCTCGTCCTCGGGGAAAAGTACGCCCGTGCGGTGCGACTCGGCGCCCAGGCGCAGCCCGTCGTGTTTCCACTGGCGCAACCCAGCCAGATCGGTGAGCTGTTGGAACTGGTGGATGGCGTCATGCTGACCGGCTCGGTCGCCAATGTGCACCCCAGCCACTTTAACGAGCCAGTGGTCGACCAGTCTTTGCCGCTGGACGAGGCGCGCGATTCAATCACGTTTGCCATGGTGAAAGCCTGTATCGAGCAGCGCGTGCCGCTGTTTGGAATTTGCCGTGGTTTTCAGGAGATCAATGTGGCGCTGGGTGGCTCGCTGCACCAGCAGGTGCACGCGGTGCCGGGCTTGATCGATCACCGCGAGCACCAAGATGCAGCGCACGAAGTGCAGTACGCGCCGGTTCACCTGGTGCACTTCGTCGCGGGTAGCGTCTTTCGCACCTGGGCGCAGGGGGACCGTGCGCTGGTCAACTCATTACACGGACAGGGCGTGGCTCGATTGGCCAGCGGCTTGACCGCCGTGGGGCATGCGCCGGACGGGCTGGTTGAGGCTTTCGCGGTAACCGGTGCGACCAGTTTCGCCTATGCGGTGCAATGGCATCCTGAGTGGCGTTGCCAGGAAAGCAGCTTGAGTCTGGCGATGTTCAGGGCGTTTGGCGAAGCCTGCCGCGCTCGCCAACGCGGACGGCTGAGTCGCGGCACGGGCCGCTACAAAAATGAAGAAGTGGGCATGTCATGAGTGAAATCAAGAAGATGAACTTCAACGACCTGGAGCAATGGCTCAACGAGCGTCGTGTCACGGAAGTGGAGTGTCTGGTGCCGGACTTGACCGGCGTGGCCCGGGGCAAGATTTTGCCGCGCGCCAAGTTCACCGAGGACCGGGGCATGCGTCTGCCACAGGCAATTGTGGCCATGGGTGTAACCGGTGAGTTCCCCGAGAGCGGGCCCTACTACGACGTGATCGACCCGACCGACAAGGACATGCAACTGCGTCCCGACCCATCAACGGTTCGCATCGTCCCCTGGGCCACCGATCCGACCGCGCAGGTGATCCACGACTGCTTCGACCATGCCGGCAACATGGTCCCGTTCGCGCCGCGTAGCGTGTTGCGCCGGGTTTGTGACTTGTTCGCCGCGGAAGGCCTACAGCCCATCGTGGCGCCCGAGCTGGAGTTCTACCTCACCGCCCGCAACACCGACCCCAACACCTTGTTGCGAGCGCCGGTGGGACGCAGTGGCCGCGCCGAGACCTCGCGTCAGGCCTACAGCATCGATGCCGTCAACGAGTTCGATCCGCTGTTCGAAGAAATCTACGATTACAGCGACAAGATGGAGCTCAATGTGGACACCCTGATCCACGAGGTAGGCGCCGGCCAGATGGAGATCAACTTCTTCCACGCCCAGCCACTTGGACTGGCGGATGAGGTGTTCTTGTTCAAGCGCACCGTGCGCGAAGCGGCGCTGCGCCACGACATGTATGCCACGTTCATGGCCAAGCCGATCGCCGCCGAGCCGGGCAGTGCCATGCATGTGCACCAAAGCATCCTGAGCACGGTAACCGGAAAGAACATCTTCAGCAACGAAGACGGCACCCCGAGCGAAGCCTTCATGCACTATATTGGCGGCTTGCAGCGCTACATCCCAGCGGCGATGGTGCTGGTGGCGCCCTACGTCAACAGCTACCGGCGACTGTCGCGCAACACCGCCGCTCCGATCAACATCGAGTGGGGCTACGACAACCGTACCGTGGGCATTCGTTCACCGATCTCCAGCCCGGAGGCGCGTCGGGTCGAGAACCGCGTCATCGGTGCCGATGCGAATCCGTATGTGGCGCTGTCGATGACCCTGGCCTGCGGCTACTTGGGGCTGAAGAACAAGATCAAGCCCAAGGCGGAGATGAAGGGCGATGCCTACCTCTCGCCTTACTCGCTGCCGCGCAGCCTGGGCGAGGCGCTCGACTGGCTGCGCCGCGAGTCCGACCTCCACGAGGTGCTGGGCAAGGAATTCATCACGGTCTACTCCGAGATCAAGGAACTCGAATTTGACGAGTTCATGAAAGTCATTTCGCCCTGGGAGCGTGAGCACTTGTTGCTGCACGTTTGATCTCCCGGCCGACCTTCACAAGGAACCATTGATGGATACCGCCATGACGACTTCAACGGAAACCGCGCGCATTCAGGCGCTCGACAGTGCGCACTTCTTGCACCCCTTCACCGATTTCAAGGACTTGTCGCGTCGCGGCGCACGCGTGATGATGCGCGGCGAGGGGATTTACGTCTGGGATTCCGAGGGAGTCAAGGTGCTGGACGCGATGAGCGGCCTGTGGTGTGTCAACGTGGGTTACGGTCGGCGTGAATTGGCCGATGCGGCCCACCATCAGATGATGACGCTGCCCTTTTACAACAGCTTCTTCCAGACCACCAACGTGCCGGCCGTGACCTTGGCCGCCAAGCTGGCCCAGCTTGCACCCAATATCGGCGAACGCAGCTTTCAGCACGTGTTTTACTCATCGAGTGGCAGCGAAAGCAATGATTCGAACGTGCGCATGGTGCGTCGCTATTGGGATCTGCTGGGCCAGCCGCAGCGCAAGATCATCATCAGCCGCCTCAATGCCTACCATGGCAGCACCATGGCCGGCGCGTCCTTGGGGGGCATGAGCGGCATGCACGCGCAGGGCGATTTGCCGATTCCCAACATCAAGCACATCGGGCAGCCCTACTTTTTTGAAAACGGTCGCAAGGGAGAAACCAAGGATGAGTTCGGACTTCGCGCCGCCGCCTGGCTGGAGGAAGAAATCCTGGCCTTGGGGCCGGAACGGGTCGCGGCGTTTATTGCCGAACCCATTCAGGGGGCCGGTGGTGTGATCATTCCACCTGCCACCTACTGGCCAGAAATCCAGCGCATCGTCGACAAGTACGGCCTCTTGCTGATCAGCGACGAGGTGATCTGCGCCTTTGGCCGCCTGGGACACTGGTTTGGTTATGAGCACTTTGGTTATAAGCCCGATCTGGTGACCTTTGCCAAGGCGGTGACCAGCGGCTATATACCTCTGGGCGGTGTGATGGTGGGCGACCGCGTCGCCAAGGTGTTGATCGATCAGGGCGGCGAGTTCAACCACGGCTATACCTACAGTGGGCACCCGGTGGCCTGTGCGGTGGGGCTGGCCAATATCGAGGTGATGGAGCGCGAGCAGTTGCCGCTTCGAGTGCGCGATGACATCGGCCCCTATCTGGCGAAGAAGTTCGACGCTGTCAGAGCCCATCCCCTGGTTGGCGACGCCGAAACTTGTGGTCTGGTGGCGGGTCTGGTGCTGGTCAAGAACAAGTCGACACTGCAGCGCTTCGACGAGAGCCTGGGGGTTGGCATGGTGTGCCGCGGCCACTGCTTTGGCAACGGGCTCATCATGCGCGCGGTGGGAGATCGCATGATCATTGCGCCACCCTTGATCATGAGTCACGATCAAATCGACGACATGATGGTATTGATTTTGCGCTGCCTGGACCTGACTCTTGCCGACGTCAAGAAAAATGGGTGGTTGATCTAGGGATTGCGCCTATGGGCGCAGCCCACCCAAGGGTTAAGATTTACCGCGTTGTGTTGCCTCGCAGGCATCAACGGGCACACGGAGTTCTGGTTTCGTTCGATTGATCTTCAGGAGAATAAATTGGCTAAAGCACTCGGAAACACCTTGATGGGCAAGCTATTGTCCAGTCTGGCGCTGGTGGGATTGGTGGGCTTGGCGTCGCCCGCCAACGCCCAGGAGGAAAAGGTCCTCAACATTTACAACTGGTCGGACTACATCGCCGAGGACACGATCCAGAATTTCGAAAAGGAAACCGGCATCAAGGTGCGTTACGACACCTTCGACAACAACGAAATCGTGCACGCCAAACTGGTGGCCGGCAAGACCGGCTATGACATCGTGGTGCCTTCATCTGGCTGGGCCCGCCTGCAAATGGAAGGGGGGCTGCTACGCAAACTCGACAAGTCGCAGTTGCCCAACCTGAAAAACCTTGATCCAGACATCCAGAGTCAGATTGCCAACCTGGACCCGGGCAACCAGTACCTGGTGAACTGGTTGTGGGGTTACACCACCGTGGGTATCAACACCGCCAAGGTCAAGGCCGCACTGGGCGCCGAGCCGATGCCGGCCAACGTGTGGGAGTTGTTTTTCAATCCCAAGTACATCAGCAAACTCAAGAGTTGTGGCGTCTCCATACTTGACAGCGCCTCGGAGGTGCTGCCCGCCGCCTTGCACTTTCTGGGCAAGGATGCATTCAGCAAGAACCCGGCGGATTACCAGGAAGCAGCAACGCTACTCAAGTCGATTCGGCCGCACATCACGCTGTTCAGCTCATCAGGCTACATCAACGACATGGCGGGCGGCTCGATTTGCCTCGCACTGGGTTGGTCGGGCGATATCAACATCGCTCGCCAGCGCGCCATCGAGGGCAAGACCGGCCATGAGATCGTTGCGCTGATTCCTAAGAATGGCGGCCTGCTGTTCTTCGACATGATGGCGATTCCCGCCGATGCGCCGCACCCCAGGAACGCGCACCTGTTCATTAACTACGTCATGCGCGCGGAAGTGCATGCGTCGCTCACCAACAAGGTCTTCTACGCCAACCCCAACAAGGAATCGCGTCAGTTCATCAAGGCTGAAGTGGCCAAGAACCCGACGGTGTTTCCCTCCAGTGCCGAAATGGCGGTGATGGTGCCGCCAAAGGCCCTGAACAACGACATCCGGCGTCAGATCACGCGGGTCTACACCGCCTTCAAGACCGGCTTGTGATGGTGCCGACATCGGATACCAACGGGGGGTCATGCGCGTGGCGACAGATTTGACGGACAAACCGGTCGCGGCGAAGGCGGCGCTATCACCTTTCCTCCAGATCAAACGTATCGTCAAGCAATTTGACGATGTGTTTGCGGTCGACGACGTGTCGCTGGATGTTCAGCAAGGCGAGATTTTTGCGTTGCTGGGGTCGTCGGGCTGTGGTAAATCCACTTTGCTGCGCATGCTCGCCGGATTCGAGTCGCCTAGTTCCGGGCAGATTCTGCTGGCGGGCAAGGACATCGTAGGGCTGGCCCCCTATGAGCGCCCGATCAACATGATGTTCCAGAGTTACGCACTGTTCCCGCATTTGAGCGTTTGGGAGAACATCGCTTTTGGTCTGAAGCGCGACAAGCTGGCCGCGGCGCAGATCGAAGAGCGCGTGGCGCAGATGTTGGATCTGGTTCAGCTCAAGGCCTATGCCAAGCGAAAGCCGCATCAACTCTCTGGTGGGCAGCAACAACGGGTGGCGTTGGCGCGCAGCCTGGCCAAACGGCCGCAGTTGTTGTTGTTGGACGAGCCCTTGGGGGCGCTGGATGCCAAACTGCGCGAACGCACCCAGTTGGAACTGGTCGGCATCATTGAGCAGGTGGGTGTGACCTGTGTGATGGTGACGCACGATCAGGAAGAGGCCATGACCATGGCCACCCGCATTGGTGTGATGAGCGAGGGCAAGATTCTGCAGATCGGCAAGCCCGCCGAGATCTACGAAACGCCCAACTGCCGCTTTGTGGCTGACTTTATTGGCAGCGTCAACCTGTTCAAGGGCAGTGTTGAGGTGGATGAGCCCGACCATGTCGTGGTGGTGTCACCTGAATGCAAGCACTACATCAACCACGGCATAACAGGCACCGCTGGCATGTCGGTGCACGTGGCCGTGCGCCCTGAAAAGATCGCCATTGTGCAGCAGCCGCCGCGCGACGAAGAACGTGAGTCACTGGAGCAGGTCGGGTTCAACCAGGTTCAAGGTGTGATCAAGGACCTGGCCTATCTTGGCAGCCTGACCACCTACCATGTGCAACTCGATACCGGCGCGGTAGTCAAGGTGACGCAGACCAACGCAGCCCGGCACGATGCCTCACACTTGACCTGGGGAGATCGGGTCTACGTTTGGTGGTGCGGCAGCGACGTGGTGGTGTTGACGCAATGAGCCGGTCATGAGTTCAACCGCAACTACTGCCTTATCCCTGCACGACCGCTTGACCGGTGTGTGGGGGCGACGGATGGTCATCGGCGTGCCCATGCTATTCCTGCTGGTGTTCTTTCTGCTTCCGTTTCTGGTGGTCTTCAAAATCAGCGTCTCCGAGATGGAGAACGTGGTGTTCAAGGATCTGCTTGTCTGGAGCGAAGGCGTGCTGCAGCTCAAGTTGAAACTGGGCAACTACCTGTTTGTGGCGCAAGATGATTTGTATTTCAAAACCTACCTGAGTTCGCTTAAGTACGCCGGCATCACCACGGCCATCTGTCTCTTCATCGCCTACCCGTTTGCCTACTTCATGGCGCGTAGCCCGGCCGACAAGCGGCCGGCCTTGCTGATGTTGGTGATGCTGCCGTTTTGGACCTCGTTTTTGTTGCGGGTTTATGCCTGGAAGATGCTGCTCGCCGATAGCGGTGTCTTCAATAACTTCGCGTTGTGGGCCGGCCTGGCCAGCGAGCCGGTGAAGATGATGAACACGCCGTTCTCCCTGGTGCTGGGCATGGTCTACACCTACCTGCCCTTCATGATCTTGCCCTTGTATGCCAATCTGGTGAAGATGGACCTGCGGTTGCTGGAAGCCGCGCTCGATCTGGGCGCGACACCGTGGGGCGCGTTTTGGCGCATTACGGTGCCCTTGTCCAAGAGCGGCATCATCGCTGGCTCGATGTTGGTGTTCATTCCCTGCGTGGGCGAGTTTGTGATTCCCGAATTGCTTGGCGGGCCGCAAACCTTGATGATTGGGCGCGTGTTATGGGATGAGTTTTTCAGCAACAACGACTGGCCGATGGCCGCCACGGTGGCGGTCGTGATGGTGTTGTTGATCATTGTCCCGTTGGCCTGGTTCAACAAGTACCAGGCTGAAAGTGCGTCGGGGGGGCGTTCATGAAACGCCATGCTGGCCGGGCCACCTCCCGCTTCTGGATGGGTGGGGTCTTTCTGTTCTTGTACTTGCCGATCTTCACGCTGATCATCCTGAGCTTCAATGCGAGCCCGATGGTGACCAGTTGGGGTGGTTGGTCGCTGCGTTGGTATTCGGCACTGATGCAGGACACGGAGATCATCGCCGGGTTCAAGCTATCACTGCAAATTGCGGCGTTGACGGCATGTGCCTCGGTCGTGCTGGGCACCATGGCGGCGCTGGCGTTGACGCGGTTCAAACGCTTTCCCGGGCGCACCCTGTTTGCCGGCATGGTCAACTCACCGTTGGTGATGCCGGAGGTCATCATCGGTCTGTCCTTGTTGCTGATGCTGGTGTCGGTGCAACGCGCCTTTGGGTTTCCGGATAGGGGACTGATGACGATCTGGTTCGGCCACACGTTGTTGGGCATGGCCTATGCCACAGTCGTGGTGCAGTCCCGCCTGCAGGAGATGAGTCCGCAGCTTGAGGAGGCGGCGCAAGATTTGGGCTGCCGGCCGTGGCAGGTGTTCTTTCTTGTGACCTTGCCGCTGATTTCCCAGGCGATCGGGTCGGCGTGGCTGTTGACCTTCACCTTGTCACTGGACGATGTGGTGTTGTCAGCGTTTCTTTCGGGGCCAGGTTCCACGACCATGCCCATCACCATTTTCAGTCGCGCGCGCTTGGGCCTCAGTCCAAGTGTCAATACGGTGGCGACCCTCACCGTAGCGGTGGTCAGCGTTGGCGTCGTCTTGGCCAGTGTCTGGATCGCGCGTGCCGAACGGCGCCGCGCGCGGGAGATGTCTGCCGCCTTTAGAAATGCTGAATGAAGTTTGAGTTGTCTGAGTCTGGTTTCCCTATTCTTTTGGAGTGAAAAATGAAAAGTAAACTGTCCCTGCTCGCCATCGCCCTCGCTGGTGTGTTTCCGCTGGCTCAAACCGCCCATGCCCAGACCACCGCCGAACTCAAGCAAGAGATAGAAGTGCTCAAGAAGCAGTTGCAGGTGTTGATGCAGAAGGTTGACGCTGCCGCTGCGGCGGCATCCGCACCCGCTTCGGTAGCGGTTGATCCCCAGGAGTTCAACCGGGTCAAGATCAAGGCTGAATCGACCGAAGACAATTTTGAGGCGGCCGGGTTCAAGGGACTCAAGATCAGCGGCATGATCGATCCCACCTTCATCTATAGCAGTCGGCAGAACCATGCCGGCTTTGTGTTGCTGAACAACTTTGATGGACGCGACGAGGGTGAGTCCTATGCATTCGACAATTCCTACTTCGGTCAGGCCATGCTCGATATTCAGAAGGAAACCGAGGGTGGCAATAAGTGGCGTTTGACCCTGGCACCTCACAAGTCGGCCAGTTCGGGCTACAACCTGGGCTCCATCGTCCACGAGGCCTCGGTCTCGATTCCGACGGTCGACTCACAGACCCGGGTGATCGCGGGTGTTATTCCCGACTGGAGCGGCTACGAGTACATCTTTTCACACCAGCAACCACTGATCACCCACAACATGCTGTTTGACTTCACCATTCCGACCGTTTATAGCGGTGTTGGCATGGAAATCACCAGCGGCAAGTGGATCAGCAAGTTCATGGTTGGCAATGTCAACGAAACCCGCAAGACCAGTGGCGACAAGCGCCCGGCATTGACTTACCGAGTCGACTACTCCAAAGGCGAGTACCAGGGTTTTGGCCTGGCAGGCACGCACTCCTTCAGCTCGGGCAAACGCTACGACCTGTTCGAGGTGGATGGCTACTTCGTTCGAGGCGACGTCACCTGGCAGGGACAGCTTGGGGTAGGGCGTCAGCGCGATGCCGCGGCCAATGGTGGCAACGTGCAGTGGTGGGGCTTGTCAAGCCTGTTTGGCTACAAGCTGACACCGCGCCTGCAGGCGGTCACCCGCTTTGACTACATCGCCAACCGAAAGAACGGTGGTGGCGTCTTCGGGCAGGCTGCCGAGACGTGCTCGTTGCTGGAGCGTGATACCGACGGTGCGCTGACTGGCGCGGTCGACCCTGTCACAGGCGAGTCAACTCGATCCGACGTGGCTTGCGCCGCGGGACGCAACGGCTTTGGCCCTGCCATGGCCCTGGCGCCAGACTCGAACGAGTGGGAGCCGATTGACGGCAACCGAGGTGTGAACCGTTACGCGCTGTCCACTGGCTTTAACTACCTGATCAATCCAACCACGACCTGGAAGATGGAGCTGCGCTACGACGGCGCCAATGGCGCCGTGTTCCGCGACGTGCGCGATGGCAGCTACAAGAAGAACAACGTGTTGGTGGGAACTTCGGTGGTCGTGACCTTCTGAGCCCTGACATGACTACTGCTTCACACGCCATGACGGCCGGCTACGACGGTCGCGCCTTGATCGCCGGCCAGCGTAGGGCGGCGCAAAGTGGCGAGACCTTCGACTGCATCTCGCCGGTCGACGGGCGCACCTTGACGACGGTTGCGCGATGCGCGGAGGCGGATGTGGACCAGGCCGTCGCGGCGGCGCGCAAGGCGTTTGACGGTCGCCACTGGTGCGGTATGTCCCCGGCTCAGCGCAAGAAGGTGATGATCCGTTTTGCTGATCTGTTGCTAGCCCATGGTGACGAGTTGGCCATGATGGAAACACTCGACATGGGCAAGCCAATCAAGTATGCGCGCGTGGTGGACGTCAACAGTGCCGCCAACTGCCTTCGCTGGTACGGCGAGGCAGTCGACAAGGTCTACGACGAAATCGCGCCTACGCCCAGCACGGCGCTGGCCTTGATCACCCGCGAGCCGGTAGGCGTGGTCGGTGTCATCGTGCCGTGGAACTACCCGATGATCATGGCCGCCTGGAAGATCGCGCCCGCCTTNNGGGATTCCGCCAGGCGTGTTCAATGTGGTGCCTGGGTTTGGCGCCCAAGCCGGCTCGCCTCTGGCCTTGCACATGGATGTCGATTGCATTGCCTTCACTGGGTCCACTCGGGTGGGCAAGCAGATTCATGTGATGGCCGGTCAAAGCAACCTCAAGCGTGCCTGGACCGAGCTGGGTGGCAAGTCACCCAATATTGTGTTCGCCGATTGCCCCAACCTGGACAAAGCGGTTGAAGCCGCCGTCGGCAGCATCTTCTTCAATCAAGGCGAGAGCTGCAATGCGCCTTCGCGCTTGTTTGTCGAGGCCAGCATCAAGGATCGCTTCCTGGAGAAGGCCCTGGCGATGGTGCCGGGTTACGCACCGGGCAACCCACTGGACAAGGCCACGGTGATGGGCGCCATCGTTGACCAGACTCAAATGAACACAGTCTTGCGCTACATCGAGACTGGCAAGAGCGAAGGCGCCGCGTTACTGGCCGGTGGCGAGCAGGTCATGAAGGAGACCGGAGGTTGTTATATCCAGCCGACCATCTTCGATGGGGTGCGCAGCGACATGACGATTGCCCGTGAGGAGATCTTTGGCCCGGTGTTGTCCGTCTTGTCCTTCACCGATGCCGCCGACGTGGTTCGGCAGGCCAACCAGAGTGCCTACGGCTTGCAGGCAGGGGTGTGGACGGCCGACCTCAACAAGGCGATGGGTGTGGCCCGTGCACTGCGGGCTGGCACGGTACACGTCAACCAATACGACGAAGACGACATCACCGTGCCCTTTGGCGGGTACAAACAAAGTGGTGTCGGGCGTGACAAGTCGCTGCACGCATTTGACAAGTACACGGAAACCAAGACCACCTGGATTCGCATTGACAGCCCGGTCTGAGACCGTTGAAAGTGATGCCGGCATGGAACACATCGTCGCGGCACTGCGTAAGCGGGGCATTCACAGCATCCTGACGCAGTTTGCCGACATCCACGGGGTTGCCAAGGGCAAACTGGTGCCGATCGACAACCTGCGAGAGTGGGTAGAGGTTGGAGCCGGGTTTGCCGGTCCCAGCATCGCGGGTACCGGCCTGGGCCGCTTTGGTCCGCGCAGCGAGTACTACGGGCGCGTTCAGCTTGCGTCCTTGCGGCCATTGCCGTTCATGCCGGGGGTGGCCCATGCCGTCTGCGACGGTTACGCGGGTGGCGAACCGCTGGAAACCTGTTCCCGCCAATTGCTGCAACACCAGTTACGACGGCTGCAGGCGAGGGGGTGGACCCTGTGGGTTGGCATTGAGCCGGAGTTCTTTTTGTTGCGGCGCGATGAGCACNNTCGTGCGTTTCTGGATGATATGCGTCAAACGCTCACCGAGTTGGGCTTTATGTTGCAGCAGATGGACCATGAAGACGCCATCGGTCAGTACGAGGTCAACTACCGATTCGACGATGCGTTGGCGGCGGCTGATCGTTTCATGCTGTTCAAAATGGCTGCCCACGCTCTCGCCGAGCGGCACGGCCTGACCTACAGCGGCATGCCCAAGCCCTTGTCCAACGCGCCAGGCAGCGGCCTGCACTTTCATTTGAGCATCACGGATGCACAGGGTAGGGCGGTGTTCTCGGATTCGGCCGGCGCCTTGGGTTTGAGCCCGACCGGCCGTCAGTTCGTTGCCGGGTTGTTGCACCATGCCGATGCCCTGTGCGCGCTCTGCGCCCCGACGGTCAACAGCTACAAGCGATTGGCCAGCAGCGTAAGCGCCTCCGGCACCACCTGGTCACCTGTCTGGAAGGCCTACGGCGATAACAACCGCACGTGTCTGGTGCGGGCCGTGGCCGGGCGCCTCGAATGGCGCTTGCCTGACCCGTCGTGTAACGTCTATGCGGCGATTGCGGCGACCCTGGCGGCGGGCCTCAATGGGGTTGACCAAGCCATGACGCCTCCTGCAGCGTGTAACGAGGATCTGTACGCCCGGCAGGGGACGGGTTTGGTGATGCCGGATCGATTGCCGCGTGACTTGGCGTGCGCGATTGAGGCGCTGTACGCGGACCAGACTCTGTGCACTGCCGTGGGACAAGCGTTCTGCCGTGAGTTGATTGAACTCAAGCGTCAGGAGTGGGACGAGTTCCACGCCAACATCGGCGAGTGGGAGTTTCAACGTTATGCAGCCTTGTTTTGATGTTTTTCATATTACAAAATATTAGTTTTCTGATGTGAAACGATCCATTGCTGCGGCGCATCAATATTTCTCATGGTAAAAAATTGAATTTCATATTGCGGTCTTGCGAACGTATCTTATTGATTTTATTGAAAATAGAAATTGTCTTATATAAGACACAAGAGTAAATGAAAGTCTTATAGAAGACTTAAACTCTAGCCATCGACTTGCCAGCCTCAAGGCCCAAGCCGCTCTGTTTTCAATTAACCAAGGAGTGTCTCCATGCCGCAAGCCCTCACCGAACAACTCAGCCGCGAACAGCAAATCACCGCCCTGGAAAAAGACTGGGCCACCAACCCCCGTTGGAAAGGCATCACGCGCGGCTACAGTGCAGCCGACGTGGTGCGTCTGCGTGGCTCCTTCCCAATCGAGCACACGCTGGCGCGCCGCGGCGCCGAAAAACTCTGGAATTTGGTTAATACCGAACCCTACGTCAATTGCCTTGGCGCCTTGACCGGCGGTCAGGCCATGCAGCAAGTCAAGGCTGGCGTGAAGGCCATTTACCTGTCGGGTTGGCAAGTCGCCGCCGACAACAACAGCTACGCCTCGATGTACCCGGATCAGTCGCTGTACCCGGTCGACTCGGTGCCGACCGTGGTCGAGCGCATCAACAACACCTTCCGTCGCGCTGATGAGATCCAGCACTCCAAGGGCATCGATGCTGGCGACAAGGGCTACATTGACAACTTCGCGCCCATCGTGGCCGATGCCGAAGCCGGCTTTGGCGGCGTGCTTAACGCGTTCGAGTTGATGAAGGCCATGATCAAGGCCGGCGCTGCCGGCGTGCATTGGGAAGACCAACTGGCCTCCGTCAAGAAGTGTGGCCACATGGGCGGCAAGGTGTTGGTGCCCACGGCAGAGGCGTGCCAAAAACTGATCGCCGCTCGCATGGCAGCGGACGTTTGCGGCGTGCCCACCCTGGTGATTGCCCGCACCGACGCCGAGGCGGCTGACCTGCTGACCAGCGACTACGATGCCAACGACAAGCCTTTCCTGACGGGTGAGCGCACCGCCGAAGGTTTCTACAAGACCAAGAAGGGGTTGGAGCAGGCCATCAGCCGTGCCGTGGCCTACGCTGAGTACGCCGACCTGGTGTGGTGCGAAACCGGCACGCCGGATCTGGACTTCGCCAAGAAGTTTGCCGACGCCGTGCATGCCAAGCACCCCGGCAAGATGTTGGCCTACAACTGTTCGCCCTCGTTCAACTGGAAGAAGAACCTGGACGACGCCACCATTGCCAAGTTCCAAAAGGAATTGGGCGCCATGGGTTACAAGTACCAGTTCATCACTTTGGCTGGTATCCACTCCATGTGGTACAACATGTTCGACTTGGCGCAAGACTACGTCAAGCGCGGCATGACCGCCTATGTCGAGAAGGTGCAAGAGCCTGAATTTGCAGCACGCGACCGTGGCTACACGTTTGTGTCGCACCAGCAAGAGGTGGGCACCGGTTACTTTGATGAAGTCACCACCGTCATTCAAGGCGGCAAGTCGAGCGTCACGGCGCTGACGGGCTCGACAGAGGAAGAGCAGTTCCACTAAGCCGGTTGCTTCGGTAATTGACGGCAATGTGCCGGGCTTCCGAAGGGAAGCCCGGTATTTCTTTTTTGACGCAGGTCGTGGCATTAGGGCGAGTCTTCGTCGGCCCGCACCAGGCATGGGCTGAGTGCCGCCGCTCATGTCCCCCGGCCTGCGGCCTCCTCCTTGACTTCGCTATGGCATTCACCCCATGCCTGCTGCTCCAGATTTGGCTCTCAAACAGTGGTGGACCCATGCCTTGCCTGATCAGGTTGGCGGGGTGTTCTGCGTAGCGAGGTCAAGGAGGAGGCCGTAGGCCGGGGGACACGAGCGTAGCGGAATACACCGTCAACCTGATCTTGAGCCACTGCCTTGAGTTTTGCGGCGATTTCAATCGAGTGCGATGCCGGTGAGTTAAACTAGCCTCTCAATTTTTGTATAAGAGCGAGAAAGGCAGTCTGGTTATGACACCGCGAACTACATCGGCCCAGTTTTCATGAGCTCATAAGGCCGTAGTCCGCGCGCCTTGTGCGCTGTCAGCTACACCATCGAAAGTAAAGCGCGGTCTGTACCGCGCTTTTTGCTTTTCTCGACACCGCTTCTTCGGTACCCACCATGATTCAAATTACGCTTCCTGACGGTTCGACACGTGACTTCCCCGGCCCGGTCACCGTGGCCGAAGTCGCCGCCTCCATCGGCGCCGGCCTGGCCAAGGCCGCACTGGCCGGCAAGATCAACGGCCAGGTGGTTGACACCAGCTACATCATCGCAAGTAACAGCCCCTTGTCCATCGTCACGGCCAAGGATGCGGACGGGTTGGAAGTGATTCGCCATTCGACAGCCCACTTGCTGGCGTATGCGGTCAAGGAACTGTTCCCAGATGCCCAAGTGACGATTGGGCCGGTGATCGAGAATGGCTTCTTCTACGATTTCTCGTACAAGCGCCCCTTCACGCCGGACGATCTGGTGGCGATGGAGAGGAAGATGGCTGAACTCGCCGGCAAGGACGAACCCGTCACTCGCCGGGTCTTGCCGCGCGACGAAGCGGTGGCGCATTTCAAGGGCCTGGGCGAGCACTACAAGGCCGAAATCATCACGAGCATTCCGGCTGATCAGGATGTCTCGCTGTACCGCGAAGGCAAGTTCGAGGATTTGTGCCGCGGTCCGCACGTTCCCAGCACCGGCAAGCTCAAGCACTTCAAATTGATGAAACTCGCTGGCGCCTACTGGCGTGGTGACCACAACAACGAAATGTTGCAACGTGTCTACGGTACGGCTTGGGCGTCGAAGGAGGAACTGCAGCAGCATCTAACGATGCTGGAAGAGGCTGAGAAGCGCGATCACCGCAAGCTCGGTCGTGAACTTGATCTGTTCCATATTGACGACCACGCACCGGGCTTGGTGTTCTGGCACCCCAAAGGCTGGACGCTGTGGCAGGGTGTCGAGCAATACATGCGCCGGGTTTACCGGGACAACGGTTACCAGGAAGTCAAGGGCCCGCAGATCATCGACAAGGGGTTGTGGGAGAAAACTGGCCACTGGGACAAATACCGCGAGAACATGTTCGTCACGGAATCCGAGAAGCGTGAGTACGCCCTCAAACCGATGAACTGCCCGGGGCACATCCTGATCTTCAAGCAGGGCATCAAGAGTTACCGTGACTTGCCATTGCGTTACGGTGAGTTTGGTCAGTGTCATCGCAATGAGCCATCCGGTGGCTTGCACGGCATCATGCGGGTGCGCGGTTTTACGCAGGATGACGGCCACATTTTCTGCACCGAGGATCAAATCTTGGCAGAGTGCGTCAATTACACGACGCTGTTGCAGAAGGTCTATAAGGACTTCGGCTTCAAGAACATCATCTACAAGGTGGCCACGCGCCCCGAGAAGCGGATCGGTTCGGACGAGAGCTGGGACAAGGCCGAGCATGCCTTGATGGAGAGCTTGCGCGCGTCGAACTGCGAGTTCGAAATCTCGCCGGGTGACGGTGCGTTTTATGGTCCCAAGATCGAGTACACGCTGAAGGACGCGATTGGCCGGCAGTGGCAGTGCGGCACCATGCAAGTTGACTTCTCCATGCCTGAGCGTCTGGACGCGGAGTACGTGGGAGAGGATGGAGCCCGTCACCGTCCGGTGATGCTGCACCGGGCCATCGTCGGCAGTCTGGAACGCTTTATCGGGATTTTGATTGAGGAAAGCGCGGGGGCGTTGCCACTATGGCTGGCGCCGATTCAGGTGGCGGTGCTCAATATTACCGACGCGCAAGGCGACTATTGTCGTGAAATCACCGCGAAACTGAAAAGATCTTTGCCAAATCAAGAGCTTAGAGTCATCACGGACCTGCGTAACGAGAAAATTACATATAAAATACGCGAGCATTCGATGCAGAAGCTGCCCTATATCCTCGTCGCTGGCGATAAGGAGAAGGCGGCAGGAACCGTCGCAGTGCGCGCCCGAGGTGGTCAAGACCTCGGTGCAATGTCGCTTGATCAGTTCGTAGAAAGAATTGTTGGCGACCTTGCTCACATTTCTGATGTCTAGGCCATTTTTTGGAGTGACGCCAGTTTGTCCGCGTGCTGTATGCGGTAGTTGCTACTCATTTTGTAGCAGAACACATTTGAAGGACTGAACCATCGCTACTGAATTTCGTGATCGCCGTTACCGCGAAGAACGCAAACACCGCCTCAACCGGGAAATCATGGCCCCGGAAGTTCGCCTCTCTGGCGTCGAGAACGAGCCAATAGGCGTCGTTAGCTTGATGGAGGCCCTGCGCATGGCGGGCGAACTGGATGTTGATCTGGTCGAGATCTCTGCCACGGCGAATCCGCCGGTCTGTCGATTGATGGATTACGGCAAGTTCAAGTACCAGGAACAGAAGAAGGCGGCGGAGGCGAAAGCCAAACAAACGGTCATCGAAATCAAGGAGATCAAGTTTCGACCTGGCACGGATGACGGCGACTACAACATCAAGATGCGCAACATCAAGCGTTTCTTGGCCGAAGGCGACAAGTGCAAGATCACGCTGCGTTTCAGGGGGCGTGAAATCACGCACCAGGAAATCGGCATGGCCTTGTTGAACCGCATTCGGGCTGACTTGGTGGATTTGATCGTGGTGGAGCAGTTTCCCAAGCTTGAAGGGCGCCAGATGATCATGATGATTGCGCCCGGCAAGAAGAAGCCAGCAGCGAAGGCGGCCAACGAGGCGGCGCCGGCAGCGACTGCGTAAGAGGATTTGTTGTTTGTCAGGGTGGTTCCTGGCAAGTGGCAGGTGGCGCTGGACATGACTGTTCAGCGTCCAAAGTGGTGAACGAGAAACTCACCACAAAAGTGGTGAGCAACAAACTCGCCACAAAAGTGGCTCGGGGCCAACAAGGCTGCAAATCGTTTGCAGACGCCTCACGAGCACAATGAAGAAGGAGCATTTACATGCCCAAAATGAAGACCAAGAGCGCGGCGAAGAAACGCTTCCGCGTCCGTCCAGGTGGCACCGTCAAACGCGGGCAAGCCTTCAAACGTCACATTCTGACCAAGAAGACCACCAAGAATAAACGCCATTTGCGCGGTTCAACAGGTGTGCATGAGACCAATATGGGTCACATGGCGCAAATGTTGCCGGGCATGGGTATTTAATTAACGACGAACAAGGAGTAACACAATGCCTCGCGTCAAACGTGGTGTAACGGCTCGCGCCCGCCACAAAAAA
>CXWL01000811.1_pt1 | contig 20764 bp, 21 predicted proteins | sample 590931 | NCBI WGS metagenome assembly CXWL01 (sample SAMEA3498368, study PRJEB10139) | groundwater metagenome | biome: water well; material: biofilm material | place: Germany | collected 2015-04-27 | reverse complement strand
CCATGTCATTATTTCGTTTCTCAGCGGGCAGGTCTTGATCATGGACGCGGCCACCAAAAAACCGGAAGCCTGCCTGTCGATGGGAAAGAACGTGCATGCTGCCTGGCCGACGCCGGATCAGAAGATGGCGATCGCGGCCAACATCGCCGAAAAGAAGTTTATCCGGATTTGGACCGATTACGCTGCGCACACCTTCTCGTTCGACCCTGAGAAAGACGTGCTGAATCTCGCCGCGTTCGAAGGCGGTGAGCGGCCGGACGCCTCCCCGATTTGCCCCATCACGGAAGCGTCGAGCAAGTATGCCTTCGTCACGCTCCGTGGCGGCGGTCTGCTGGTGATCGACGTCACGGTGACACCGATGAAAGTCTTGGCCACGCTGGACAACAATCAGATCCATCCAGCCGGCTGCGGGGGCGTGCAAATCGATGACACGATGTACATCAACTCAGGCGGCGGCTGGCCCATCGCTCCGCTCTCCTATGATGTCTATGCCCTCGACCTGTCGAATCTCCCGAAGTCGGTGTCGGCGAGACGGATCTCGCAGCGGGACGACCAATTTGCAGACTCACATGGGATGGCCGCGGTAGGCCGATATCTCTGGAGCGCAGACCGGGCTGGTAACAACGTGGAGATTATCGATACCTTGAGCCATCTCAGCGTCGGCTCGGTGGATCTGACGACCGATGCCAACAAGGATCCGGCTCCGGATCTCATGGACGTCTCCCCGGACGGCCAATATGTGTTCGTAGGCCTCCGTGGACCGGCTCCCCTTACGGGCAATGACAAGACGGTGAACAATGCAAAAGGCACGATTCCAGGAGTGGGAGTGATCCACGTCGACGCGGACGGGAAGGTCGGGCACTATAAAGGACAGGCCGCCATCACGAATATGAAGGATGGAAAAGAAACCGCCGATACGCACGGCATCGGGATCCGGACAACGGGTGAGTCACGGACGATTATGCAAATCCCTCTGGGTGGTCTTATCCAGGGTGGGGCACTGCCGAAGAAGAAGAAACAAAAATAATCTGAACGGTTGTTTCTGGCCTTTGAGCCCCGTCACCGCATGGGTCACACTATCCGGTGACGGGCTCACCGTACCGACCGCTCAACCTCCGACAGCGCGCTAACCCCTCTGCGCGAAATCTCCCGAAGGGCCAAACCGACCGGTGTCGCCAAGGGGCATGTCCACTCGGGCATTATCGACCACGCTCGAATTGACGGTGATGTCTTCCGGCGCAGGCATCCAGCCTAACTTTTCCAATGTTTCAAGCGCCAGGAGCCGTAATGCATCTTTCGCCGTGAGTCGAACCGACGCATAGGAGAGCACGCGCTCCCCTTCTGCGATGACTTCGGAAGCTTTCGGGTCATAGAGAAAGGCAATCAACGGCTCGATCGCCGTATCACCGATGGTCGCCAAGGCGGCACTGGCCTTTTCGCGCAAGACGCCGTCCTTCAGCAGCATGATCAAGTCGGGAATGACGCGCGGATCGCGGAACTGGCCGAGTGCCGTCGCCGCCGCTTCCTTGATAAAGGCGTCTTCGCTGACGATACAGCCAGGGGTCGGGGTTCCATCCTGTCGAATCCCCTTGCCCTTCAACGCATCCAACACCGGAGGTAATGCGCGTGGATCGCCGATCATGCCGAGCGACGCAATGGCATGCCGTTTCACGACCCCATCCTTCATCGCCTCGATCAACGCATCGATCGCTCGCGGATCGCCGATCTGGCCCAGGGCAATCGTCGCATCTTCACGCACGGCCCGATCCGGATCTTTCAGCGTGGCAATCAAGGCATCGACGACTTTGGCGTCCCGTACCCAGGTTCGACCGATTTGATAGTCAGTCGTCATCCCGCCCAGCGCGCGGGCCGCATGGCAGCGGACTACAAAATCTTTATCAGTCAGACATTCCAACAGAGGATCGACGGAAGGCTGGCCGATAAGAATGAGGGCAGTCCCGGCTGTTTCTCGCACCGTTTTCGAGGGATCGCGGAAGAGCTTGGTCAGGGTTGGGATCGCTTTCGGATCGCCGATTTTACCCAAGGCCTCTGCGGCCGCACTCTTCACGGCGCCATCGCGGTCTCGGCAGACAAGCATGAGGGCCTCGACCGCTTTCCGGTCCTTGATGTCGCCACTCGCTTTCGCGGCATGCTCACGGACACGCCACCGCTCATCCTTCAACGCGGCAATCAGGCGATCGACGACTCCCGCACCCATCGAGGCGACGGCGGCCACGACATCGTTCCGCACATCCATGATGGAATCATTAAACAAACCGATCAGCGCTTCTACGGCTTTGGCGCCGCCGATCTTCGCCACGGCCCGGCCCGCATGGGCCCGCACCGCCCAATACTCGTCTCCGCAGGCGCCGACCAGCGCATCCAATGTGGTCGGATCGGCAAGCTCGGCGAGTGCCTTGGACGCCTCCTCGCGGGTCGCGTCGTCGACATCCTCGAGTGCTTCTAACAAATCATCAAGCGCCTGGGCCATGGGTGCGGCTCCTCTACTGATAGTAGTTATCGCGCTGGCCGCCATGCGGATAGGTTCGGCTGCAACGGATGATTAAGGTTTGGGTCCCTCGTCCCTCTACACATTGGTCGAGCGACTGGGCGACCTCTAACTTTCCCTCTAAATTCACGGTGAACGGAAAATCAAACGTAAAACTGATGAACTTATATTTGCCCGGCTTCAATTTGAGCGTACGGGGCTCGGTCGTCCTGTAGGCATCCATGGATTCGGGATCCGAGGCCTGGATAGGGGGCGTCACGCCTGGCACGTACCACCAGGTCTGCGGATTGATGGTCGTCGCATCGATGGTGATGGTATGTTCCTGGGTATAGGAAGCCGGCGGACCGGCTATGGCTGGTGAGGCCATCGCCGCCATAACCAGCAACCCTCCAACGAGAGAACAAATCCTATTGTGTTTCACATGCTCCATCATGATGACCTATATGATGACCTATTCCAGGGATACCCGTGGGGCCGCAACAAAGGCCGCCTGGAAGATTTCTTCCACGGCATGACTCTCCCATTCGGTGTGAGTCTGTAGCCCTAACGTCCGCATCACGGTCGCACCGGTATCTAAAATAGAGACCGGCTGGTGAATCGCATGACCCTGTTTAATCCCCACCCCCGAGGCAATCCACGGCACCATCGGAACAGCGGCGTCAGTTTGTTCTTGGCCCGCATCTCGGCCTTCGGCACTGAGCGAGGTCACGAACAGGGTGGTCCGTTTGGTGAGCCCATGCTCTTGATAGATATCCAACACGGAGTGGATACCCTTATCCACCATGCGAAGGGCGTCGCGGTACTCCTTTGAAGCCCAGCCTTTTGACGCGCCCACTCGACCGGCCTCAGGCAGGTGGACAACCAGGAAATGCGGGAGCGCAGGGATGGCATGTCCATACCCATGACCGCTGGTCGCTTTTTTGAAATATTGACGGATGTAGGACACGATGCGATCCGTGCTGCACTCAGACTTCAGCGGCCCGCACATCTGATAGTCCGTGTAGGGCTCGGGGCGCGCCAGCTGATAGAGCGATTCATCCATGAGGAAAATCGCGCTATCCCGCCCCCCACTCAAATCGAGATAGTCGAACATACTCGGAGCGCGCGGATACCCACGGCTGAATTCGAACGTATTCCAGGTAATCCCATGTTTCTCGACCGGCATCCCCGTAATCAACGAGGCCATGGTGGGCAACCGTAATGCAGGCTTCACCGCCGTCGCAGACCAGGTGACAGAGCCATCCTTGATCAACCGGCTGAGAGCCGGCATCGTGCCGCCCTTCAGGGAGTCCTGACCGAACCCTTCGAGGACGAACAGAATCACATGCTCGGTCTGAACCGGTGCAGGAGGAGCTGTCGCCGGGGCAGCCGCGACTGCAGCCCCGCTTTGGAAAAGCACACAGAGAGAGAACCAGGATGCGATCAATATTCGAGTCGACCATCCGCGATGGAGGCTGAGTGCTAGTTTCACAGATCAGTCCTTTCTATTCCAAGGGAACTTCTAAGCTATCATGGCGTTTTCTGCCAAGGCAAGGGAGGCAAGGGCCCCACAGGCAGGATTCATAAGGGTTCAGGCAGCGAAGGAACGACTTCTGGCAGAAAAGTCGATGTCGGTGTTATGCTGACTTTCCACCTCGTGGCTGTCAACGAATCGGCGCCTGGCGCGTCAGTTCTATCCAGAAGGTGAGGGCGATGCCGGACATTTTTCTTACTTCACAGGCCCACGCCCGCTTGGCGCTCCCTCACCTCACACCATCGAATTTCAGCCTCATCGTCTTATTGACCGTTCTGTCTCTCTGGCCATCAGTCACTCTTGCAGAGGTCCGAATCGTGACCGCCCAGGGTGAACATCGGATGGGGGACCGGGACACCAGAGAAGACGCCATCCGCCTGGCCACCGAAGCAGCCAAACGGGCGGCCCTGGAGCAGGTCGCCGTCTATCTCGAAAGCGTCACGGTTGTGGACGGTCTGGATATAACGAAAGACGAAATTCGAACTTATACCGCCGGTCTCGTCCTTATCCTGGAGCAAAATACCAACACGATGCTCGACGGAGACACCATTGTGGTCAGGACAGATCTGGTCGCCCAGATCGATACGGAAGAAGTACACAATGCCATCGCAGCCTTGCGGGAGAACGAGGATGCCCGGCATCAACTCGTCGCGCTGCAGCAGGAAAACGAGCAACTACAACAAGAACTCGACGAAGCGAACCAGACCTTGGCAAAAGCCTCAACGGCGGAACAAACACAACAAGCCTCTCAACAACGCCAAGAGATCCTGAATCGGGTGCAATCCAACGCCATGGTCTCGCAAGCCTGGACGGATTGGGTGCTCGTCTCGCCGGCGGTCTATCCCTCTCCCTGGGTGGGACTGGCCCAGACCCAAGCACTCTTGAACGTCGCACGGGGCCTCTATCCCACCAGTCCCCATGTCCTCGCGGCACAACAGGTATTTGCCACGAAACAGCCGCCGGCAGCGCCACAGCCACCATCCCCCCCTGCACCGGGCATGAGACCGCCAACCATGCCGAGTTATCAGATCGTGCCGGGGCCTAGTTCGCAGATCAGCCCGCGAACACTCAATGAAATTTCTCATACCACGCCGACAGGGCCGCCGCAGATTGGCAATCAACCCCAATCAGGTCAGCCGTCGCATCAGCCAGGCTCACGAACGCTGACGGATGTCCACCAGATCAATCCCTTCCTGCCGCCATCGAACAGCCCACCGCCAAACTCCAGATCGGCACGCGCGCGCCAACAGTTTTTGCAACACCAACCGCAAGCAGGCCAGCCACCCATGGCGAATCGCCTGCCTCCGACCCTCAACCAGATCCATCCGCCGACCCCGCACCAGGTTCCACGGACCCCCTATCAGATTGCACCGCGCCCACAAGGAGGCGGAGGTCACGTCGGAGGGGGCGGACGTGGAGGCGGGGGCGGCAGAGGGAAAGGAAAGTAACTCGTGCAGAACAGAATAGCCTTCGCCCCACTCTATTGCAGCTTGGTGGCCATCACATGCTTCTGGCAATCGGGTATGACATCGGCTGAGTCAGGCAACGGGTCGCCACCGGTCAACCACCATGCCGAGCAGTCATTCCAGCAACTGCACCAGGCAGAACGAGGCAGTCAGACAAACCAACAAGCAGGCAACAGAGGCAACGTCCAGGAACGCAATGGCCATTACTCTGAAGACCAGTACCTCATCGGAAAAGGCCAGGGAGATCTGAGCAAAGGCAAGATGGTCTGCCAACGGGTGTCGGAACTGTCGGCGAGGACCGATCTTGCGAAACAAATTCGTGTGTTGGTCAAGGAACACATGGTCGACCGGGTGCGCGACCGGACCGGCAGGGAAACCGAGCAGGATATCGAACTGACCAGGGAGGAGATCGTCCAGGAATATCTCCAAGGCGTCAAGATCGTGGACCGCCAGATCGACGAAGGGGGTAAGACCTGCAACGCAACCGCCATCATGCCCAAGAGCCAGGTTCAGCCCAGCAGCAAGCAACTAAACTCTGAACGATGAACGCGGAGCGCTGAGCCGATAATCGTTTTCATGCCGTAGTTCATCGCTCATCGTTCAACGTTTCCCAGCAGGATGCTCAAAAAGTCCGTCAGCAAGGCCGCAGCCGATGGAAGCACCGGAGGCGTAGCCCCTGGCTACGTTGAGGATGCTTTCGAGGTGAGAACGAAGCTGGCGGGCTTTTTCAGCATCCTGCTCATCTTCCGTTGCAGTCCGCGATCAAGATCGGGTATGTAACTCCCCATGCCGATTGAAAACAGTTTCCAGCACGACGAGATGTCCCGGAAGAATCCTGGCGAACGCCTCTCTGTTCGTGAGGTCACCCCGACCACCCTCTCAGAATCGCCATCCGGACAGGAGGCCATGGCCATTGCCGGCAAGCAGCTCTCCCAGGCTGGTGTCCGCCTCGTCGTGTTGCTCCACGGCTCCATCATGGGAACCGATCTCTTCGGGGCTCAACGGCTGGATGAATTGGGCGGGCTCAAACGGGGATACTCACGCGGCGTGACAGGCCTCGATGCCCTCCTAGCGCTGCTCCGCGACGGGAGCAATGGCATCTCCTCGCTGTCCGGAGGATTGAAGCCACCGCTCGCAAACGATGACGCCACCAAGAGGCTCCTCGATGAGCAGCTTGGCGATGCCGGCAATTTCACAAACGCCTACGTGGAGCTGATGAAACAGTCGCTCAACCGGGGCCTGGATCGTCCGATCGCTTGCATCCGCGAACTCTGGGCTTGCGAGCACCATCACCTGGGCCGTGCCATGGCGGCTATCTCGCTGCTTGGACGCCTGCGCGATTGGATCGAAACCCATAAGCTGGGCCAAGGAGATCGAATCCTTGTCGAAGCTCATGGGCAGGCAGGACTCATCCTCGCCCTCATCTCGAACCTCTTATGTGTCACCGCGAGCAGCAGCAGGACCAGGCTGCTCGACCTCTTGTCGACTTATGCCTCACAGGTCAATCGACCGGACCTCACCTCGACGATCCAACGAATCACTCCGTTGTTGGCGAATGGCACCCTGCTCAATGGGGCGACGCTGGACGTCGTCACATTCGGCATGCCGGTACGTTACGGATGGGATCCGTCAGGATTGGGCAAACTCCTGCACATCGTCAACCATCGAAATCTTCGAACCGATGGCAAGACCTGGCTCGCAAAGATGGAGTTGCCCCAGATCACGATGGAAATGCCGATCGCCTGGGGCGGAGATTATGTTCAGGAACTGGCCGTGGCCAGCAGCGATGCCGTGCCGACGACCGAAGCAGCCAAAGCGGCCAATAAAGCCCTGTGGGAACTCGTGGAGCCGCTCGATGGATTCGAACGATGGCTCGAATGTGCCCGTCGTGCCGTCCGTATCCCGAGTGAAGGACTGGGAATGCTCGCCGACTACAAAGATTCCACCGGATCGACGAATGTGCGCGACCATTACTTCGGCCACGCGGTCTATACCCGCCTCGACACAATGCTCTTCAACACCAACGCCATTACCGAGACCCTCTACCCTTCCCACTAACAGGCGCTCATCGCTTGGCCCATGGCCGTGGCTTCATCTCGGCAAGATTCCGTGCGCCATGAGTCACCGCGAGGATTTGGACCGTCCCCTTCTTCACCCGATACATCACCCGATAACCTTCGACAAGTAGCTCCCGAACCTTTGGATCTGAAGATTCCGGCACGCGCCGACCGCTTTCAGGAAACGACTCGAGCTGGTCGACGGACAGAATGAGCCGTTCGATCAGAGCATCCGCATACTCGGCGGAGTCTCTCGCGATGTAATCTTGGATATTTTCGAGGTCGGCAACGGCGGGCTCAGTCCACTCAAGGCGGGTCATTTCTTGATGAAACGCTTCTTCACAGTTTCGTGCGAGACGACTCGCCCTTCATCAGCGGCTTGGATGCCGGACGCAATCTTCTTGCGGACGTAGATTTCGTACATAATGTCATCCCAAGTCGCCTTCTCCGGCAACTTCTTCACCATCTCCAGTGCCTGTTTCTTTGCGGTCGACATGTACGTCTTTCTATCCTTCGCCCAAAGTCTAGGCCTCACCATAAAGAGAGTCAAGATTCTCCGATGCGATGACCAGGCAGGCGATACCCGCCTCAACACGATGCTCTTCAACACAACTGAAATCGTGCAGAAATATTACGCATCAAAGAGGTGCCTGAATTTTTTCCAGTGCCAAAGGATGTTCAAAAGGGCTTTTCAGCAAGGCCGTAGCGAGTGAAGGACCGAGGCGTACCCTTGTGGTACGTTGAGGGTCTGAACGATGCGAGAACGAAGCTGAAAGCCCTTTTCAACATCCGCTACCCTTCCCTGAGTTGGACCGCCAACGGTTCCCAAGAAAAGATGCCATCTAGGTAGGCATGGCCGTTCGGGGTGGTGGCGACGAGTTCGATGGATTCGTACAGACTGATCGTCGTGCCGCTGCCGGCCGAGACAGAGACTTGCATCGTGAGGGCCGCGCTCGGCGCGCATGTCGCAATGTCCTGATGCGTCCGCAATTGTGTCGGCGAGGCGGACAGGTTGACGAACCGGGCTGGCGGCGCCTGGCGAAACTCGCCATCGTAGGCCACCCACAGTCGCGAAGTGGCCGACACATGGGCATACCACTCAGCTCCGACCGCATTACTTTCAACCCAATTAAATAGCGTGTTCACCCGTGACATGATCGACACCGTCGTCGATTCCAACGAGGCGGGAATCTGCAACTGGGTCTGATAACCAGCGTGGACATAGCCGAACGTATCCCAGAACGAAGGATTCGCGCCGACGCGAGCCTGGAGCGATTTATTCGGGAGCACCTGCTCCACGTAATGGGGATTCGCCGCGAGACGGAGATACTGCGTGTCTTCGAGGTACTTAATCTGATCGAGCCTGCAGAGGGTTTCGTCCCGATCGCCAAATCCGATGGTATTCGGCGCTGAGACACTATCCGCTCCGGTAAAGATCAACTTGCTCCAACCGATCGGCGCAATGCAGGTCGCGCTCGCCAAGCCGTTCAGCTTCTCCAGCATCGCCACACGGCTCTTGATGTCGCTGAAGACCGACTCAAGCCCCTCCTTCGTTCCACGAACCCGCTCCACCAACAATGTCTTTTCGAGTTTCCGTTGCTCTTCGAGTTGCAACACAAACGAGGCTGTCTGCCGATCGAGTTCCAACACTGGTGCCATCGGATCCCCCTTTTCATAGAACGCCCCCCACCGCACATGGAAACCATAGGGAGATCAGCAAGAGGGATGCCCCTCCTAACCCCGCGCAAACGCTCTCTCGATAAAAGCTGGCTGAAGGCAAGCACCAACGATGAGGACAGGTTTGAACGATTGATGAGGCGGGTCTTGGTCAGACAGCACAGCTTGGTAACGCCTGACGTTCAGGAATGCGACATCCTGCTCATGCCTTGGAAGCGCAATCTATTACTGAGACGGCTCCTGACAATATTAATTCTTACATGAGAATGGGCAAACTTGGACATGGCAATATTTTGCGGGCCAGATTATTGAGTTAGCTAATTGCGTAACAGATTACGGGGAATTTCTATGAGCATGGATTTATCAGCTTCGACTTCGTTTACTCTTCGATTATATGCTTGAAGTAAACGACCAAACCCATCAACCAATTTACTCTTGGAGAAAACTGACAACTCTTCAACATTCTGCCCAACGAACGACTCGATTGACTCTACGGCAACCTGTCCCTGCATAGTTGTTTCAACATTCTGCCGCGCACCGATGAGGCACCTATCAGGCACCAATAGGTAAACCCTGAAACCCCCGTCGATATTGGACCTACATTTTTCATAGAGAGCATGCATTGGAGCAACCGTGATATGAAATGCTGTATCCCCTATCTGAAAATCGCCTGGACGCCCTAATTGGTCATCGGCCGTACTGTAGGATTCATTCCTGATTTCGATGTCGGGAAATCTAAGCTCAAGTTTTGAACCAACCAAATACTGGGCTACAGGGCCCTCTTTCCCTGTTTCGCGAGCCTTAGCTAAAAGGTCATGTACGGCTTGCCATGTGCTTTTCGATGCATCGTACACAACTTTCAATCTTTCCCGATTGTGAAATTCTCGTACCTTTGCAACCAAAAATGACTGAAGTTCTCTTGCTATTTCTTTTCGTTCCTTCACAGGGAAACGGTCTAACCTGGCTGACTTCAGGGTCTCCAACATCTTCCCTATATCCCCTGGCCCACCCCGATTTGTCCTACCACCTTCCTTAAGAAAAGGTCTGGTCTCTCCAAACGCAGACAATATGCGCGCAACAGCTGTGCCACTTACGCCTTTGATTTGAGACTTTCCAAGAGCCCTATGGGAGTCGAGTTTAAGATTACAGTTTTCCTTAAGCCGTTCTAACAGGACTAGCGCCGCCGCAATTGTTCCTCTTGCTGGTCCACCGCTTGCTCGGTGAACAGGTAACTGCGAATACCACAAAGAAAATCCACTTATCACTTTCTGTTTGTCAGTCATAGCTGCGCGTGTTCCCAGGTCCCCGTTAATGCCCTGCCTCGTATGAGTTCGCTTACAACCGGGTTCAGATAATATTTAGCGATCCACTCGACAACAGGGACACAGACTGCGTCACCAAATCCAAATAGAGCTTGGTTAAGTGGGGCCGATATCGCGTACTCACCCACACCCATGAGACGGGCACACTCACGGGAAGTAATCAACCTAGCAGAATATTTTCCTTTTCCAGCCCTGAAAAGAATCTGTCTCCCGCTCCCCCCTCGCGGCGTCCGAAGACAGCCTGCTAGGCCATCAGTCCGAAGCTCGGCCATGGACGTTCCCTTTCGAACACGACGAAAAACAGCTCCGTACGACCACTGGCTTCCATTAATCATTCGCCTTGCAATTTCTTGGTGTCGCGGACTCATTTGACTAAAAAGATATCGCGCTCTGTCTTCACTCCACCACTGAAGCGATGAATCTGGAATATCTTCAAGTAAGTCTTGTAGTTGACTGTCAGTACTGGGTTGAGGTGGAAGATTCCGAATCATCCAGCCTATATCTGGATGAGTAAAGATGAAATCGGCCAGCGCTCTGGGGCGTACGTCACTCTCATAAAAAGAGAGCGGCTCATGAATCTCTGAAATATCAACGCATTCTTTTAGATGCCCCACAATAAAAAGGCGCTGCCTGCTTTGAGGAACAAAGCGTGCAGCATCGAGAATAAAAGCGTCTACCAGGTAGCCCAACCGATTCAAGGCCTTCAGCGCATCCGCGAAATCTCTCCCCTCATGAGAGCTAAGAAACCCCGTAACATTCTCCAAAAGCACGAGGGGCGGTCTCCTCTTACCCAACTCCTTAAGAACGCGGATGAACCCCCAAAAAGCTGATGACTGCTTCCCCTGCAATCCAGCACGAGCTCCAGCCAATGAGAGATCATTGCAAGGAAAGGATGCCGTCGCCAAAGTGACTGTTGGGATTCTTTCGACTGGTATTTTGTGTATGTCGCCAATCAAAAAATGATCCGGTTCGTCCATGAAATGATGCTTGTACATCTCATGTTTTTTATCGTCGATATCATTTGCAAAGCTGACAGTCCAACCTTGCTTCTCCAGCCCTACCCTCATCAGGCCTATTCCTGCAAAAAACTCGGCGACAGTCTTGCTCGCGATAACAGAAGAAGGGGCTCGCTTGGTGCCATTTCCCACAACTTGCAGTGTCTTTTCGATACACTTGTTCAGATTATTTTTCACATCTCTCTCCCAAAAGCGGAGTACCGTCCAACCATCTGACAACAGGGTATTCGTTGCGACACAATCTCGGCCCATATTTCTGCGAATCTTCTCCAACCAATATTGTCTTGAACGAGTCTTCTGGAATTGCTCCTCCAACGCAGAGCAACTTCTCTGCTGCCACTGGCCACCATGCCAAAAGTCACCATCAATGAAAATCGCCAGGCGATGCGAGGACAGGACCACATCCGGCTTCCCTGGCAATTTCTTTGAACACGTTCTATAGCGTAGCCCTTCTGCCCATAAGGCCTTTCGGAATCTTACTTCTGGCCCAGTATTACTCGAATGGATGCTGCGCATTATAGCGGATACATCCGTTTTGGAAAGTGGCTTAGTTTTAAGTTCTGTCTTCATGTGACTCACAATTATATAGAATGGTGGCTGGGGGACCTAACCTGCGACCGTCGAATGAAATTCTTCCCGCCAAATTCTATCCACTACTGCGCGCGTCCAACCTTCACTCCTCTTTCCCCTCTCCCATCTCGTGCGGGTCCGTGCGGTGATTCCGACTGGGGCCGTCGAACGACCACTTTCTGAAGTGGGGGTTCCGGGAGCAAAGGAATCGCCGCACGGACCCACACCTCTTTACTTCTTAAAGATCAGCCTCGGCTCCGTCATATTCCCCATCGAGACCGCCACCAGTTCCCATCCATTCGATCCAAACTCGTTCAACTTGCTTTGCATGTTCTGTGTGTCCGGAAGCACCTCGACGATTCTGTACTGAAACTGCTTCGACTCCTGCGCCTTCGCCACAAACGGCTGCCCCATGAGCAGCAACAACCCCACCGCACCCAGACCGACGCCCGCGATCAACCACGAGACCGATAGCCGTACGTTCTGCATAGATCACCTCACTTAGATTTCTGTTATGGATGCGCCGACACCGGGGAGAGATTAGTCAGCCAACAAGCTACGTTCGAGGCAAGCTATGCAAAAGCCAAACGCCCTTTCGGCTCAGGAATTGCGCGGCCAAGGTCCTTTGCAGTCTCAATCCATTCATGAATCACTATCTCAACATTTGCCAATGCCTCCTGGTACGTGGCCCCATCAGCCGCACAGCCAGGCAATTCAGGCACTTCGGCAATGAACGATTGATCGTCCTTGCTCCAATAGATGATCACCTCATACTTGCTCATCCTCGTTACCTCCCAACTTATACTGAAGAATCACCTGCCGAACCTGCTTCACCTGGTACGGTTTGGCATGGGGACCTTTAGGTTGGAGATTTAGAATCTCCACAATCCCGGATTTTATAAAAATATGATGGCTCCCTCGGATTCGTTCTTCAAAACCCAACTGCGCCAATAAGTTCCGCAGTCCCTCGAACGGAATATTGGCGTCCGATGTCCCACGCAATATTCGTTCGAGAATTTTATCTGACCTAGTCACTCAGTTTCTGACCGCCTAATAAACGGTTCGATGTTCTACCGAGGCGAATTCTAAAACTGTCCTATCATTCTGTCAAAATATCCAGCCCTGGAGCCCATTCTATTGAAACCTAGGGTGTATGGGATGATCCCTCCACGCTCGCTTGTGATTCCTTCAGAGATGGGGGCTGATTGACTTTCCACTGCGCGCGTTACCCCACCCCATTTCAAGGGTAGCCTGGTCGATCCTCGATTGCGCGCGTCGAACGAGCACATTCTGATCGTGCGCGTTCCGCGAGCAGGAGGACGACCAGGCTGCCCTTCCTATCCTTCTCAGGGCGCGCGCTACGCGAGCACAGAAGATCATCAGCCCCCATCCCTTCCTCTGCTACGGATGCGCCACGCGCCAGTTGTGGCCTGTTCCCAGATCCACTTTCAGCGGCACCGACAGCCCTATCTTCTTCCCCGTCGCTTCCATCTCCTGCTTCACAAGATGTTTCGCCTCGTCCAGATCCTTCTCCGGCACTTCGAAGATCAACTCATCGTGCACTTGCAGAATCATCTTCATGTGCGGCATTTCGCGATGCAGCAGGTTGTTCACATTAATCATCGCGACCTTGATGAGATCCGCGGCTGAGCCCTGGATCGGACTGTTCACCGCCATCCGTTCGCCGAAACCGCGCTGCACCGGATCGCCGCTCCGCAATTCCGGGATCGGCCGCCGTCGGCCAAGGATCGTGGTCGTGTAGCCTTTCGTTTTGCCTTCTTCGATGTTCCGGTCCATCAAAGCACGCACGGCTGAGAACTTCTCGAAGAACGTCTCGATATACTTCTTGGCCTCCGCCTGTGTCACGCCGATGTTCGAAGCCAGGCCGAACGGACTGATTCCATACACAATCCCGAAAACGACCGTCTTAGCCACGCGCCGCATGTCTCTCGTGATCTGACTGGAAGGCAGGCCGAAAATCTCCATGGCCGTCGCCATGTGGATGTCCTCCCCCTTCGCAAACACCGCGAGCAGACGCGGATCTTGCGACAGGTGCGCGAGGATGCGCGGCTCGATCTGGCTATAGTCGGCGCAGAGCAGGGTATGGCCAGGCGGCGCAATGAAGGCTTCTCTGATTCGCAAGCCATACTCACCCTTGACCGGAATATTCTGCAAATTCGGTTCGGTAGAGGAGAGCCGCCCGGTCGCAGCGACAGTCTGATTGAGCGAGGTATGGAGCCGCTTGGTCTCAGGATTCACCAGCTCCGGTAATGCATCGACATAGGTGGACTTGAGTTTACTCAGGCTCCGATAGTTCACGATCTGCGCGGGCAATTCGTGCTGTGTGGCGAGCTGCGTGAGCGTGTCTTCATCGGTCGAGTAGCCGGTCTTGGTTTTCCTAATCGGCTTGAGCCCCAACTTTTCGAAGAGCACCGTGGCGAGCTGCTTCGGCGAATTGATGTTGAACTCGCCGCCGGCCAATCCCTGGATCGTCTCGATCATCTTGTCGAGGTCATGTTCCAGTTCTTTGCTGAGCCTCTTCAGCCCCTCGACATCCAACAAGAACCCGTTCCGCTCGATCTCCGCCAAGACCGCCACCAGCGGCATTTCGATATCGTTGAACAGCGTGAGGCTGCCCTGTTCCGACAACCGTTCCGTCAAAGGCTGGGCCAGTTTCGCCAACACCGATGCCGCCTCTGTCGCCTCCTCTTGTGACCCCGTATCCTCGGCATCGAACAGCGATTTCGGCGCAGCTTTCTCCTTCTTCCCTGTCCCAAGCCGATGATCCAGCACTTCCAACGCGATAGTCTCGAGCTGGTGATCGCGGCGGTTGGGATTGAGCAGATAGTCCGCGACCATCGTGTCCAGGTACGGGCCCGCGAGGGTCACACCGATACGGTGGAACACCAGCAATGTCGCTTTCAGGTCATGGACCACCTTGGTTCTCGTGGAGTCGTGCAGCAAGGCAATGATAGGCCGCATATAGGCATGGACGTCGAGCGGAATGAAGGCGGTCTTCTCTCCAGTAGACAGGGCGATGCCCTGCACCTCTGCCTGGCCGACAGGCCCGGGGGCCAGCAGACATTGCAGGCCGAGGACGCCGCCCTTCGGCACACTCTCCACAAATCGCTGAGCAGAGGGTTCATCCTGCACGAGCGCCGTCTCCACCACCTCCTTTTCAGCTGGTGTGGACGAGGGCTGGAAGGATTTCAGCAGTTGGGTGAATCCCAGCTCACGCAGCAGATCGGTCCACTGATCCTGATGCGGCGGCTTCACGTGATAGGTCTCGGGCTCGAATGGGATGGGGCTATCCAGCTGGATGGTCGCCAACCTTCGGCTGAGGCGGGCGTTCTCGGCTTGATCGATCAAGAGGGCTTTGATCCGGGGCGGCGTCACTTCCTCGACGCGGCGAAGGAGTTCTTCGATCGTATTGAACTGGGCGATCAGCTTCATCGCCGTCTTTTCACCGATGCCCTTCACGCCGGGAATATTATCCGCGGCATCGCCCATGAGCCCCATGATCTCCACGACGCGCGCCGGCTCGACGCCGAAGCGCTCACGGCATTCCGCTTCGCCCAGCCATTTGTCTTTCACCGGATCGTAGATGCGCACGTGGGGCGTCAGGAGCTGGAACATGTCTTTGTCGCCGGTGACGATGACGACGTCGAAGCCGGCCTGTTCGGCCTGGTGCGCGAGCGTGCCGATCAAATCATCCGCCTCATGCCCGACTTGCCGGACAGAGGGGATGTTGAGGGCCTCCACCACACGATGGATGTAGGGAATCTGAGCACTCATGCCGTCCGGCATCGGTGGCCGTTGCGCTTTATAGGCGGTGAACTCCGCGTGACGCATGGTCGGGCCCTTTTCGTCGAACGCCACGACAAGGCCGTCCGGCTTCTTCTCGCGCATAATCTTCAGCAACATCGTCGTGAAGCCGAGGATGGCGTTGGTCTGGAGGCCCTTGGAATTATTCATCGCCGGGAGGGCGAAGAATGCACGATAGATATAGGCGCTCCCATCGATCAGATAGAGCGTCTTGCGGTTGGATTCGAGGCTCGGCATGGTGTTGAAAATAGGCGTTAGGGATCGGGCGCTAATATCAGCGGTGGTTTATCGAACTTGTGGCGCATAGAATTGATAATGCCCAGCAGGGTCGGCTGGCCGACCATTTTGGCCTCCAGCTCGCGCTTTCTGGGGAAATCCATGAGCGATACCCCGACCAGCATCGTCAGCAGGCCCTGCCCCGGCAAAAAGAGCATGGCAAAACCAGCCAGGAGGAATACGACGCCGAGGACGTTCTTGACGACCAGCCCCAGCAGGCGCAGCAGGGGATGATGGTCTTTCATCCAGTGGCGGGGAGTCCTCGTGTCGAAATAGTCGGCCGGCAAGCGGACCAGGATCAACGGGATGGCGATCAGCGAGCCGATAAAACCGATCGCCCCAGCCACGGCAAGACCGACCAGCACATCGACCGGAATCCATTGCTGTATTGTTGCGAGTAGGCCATCCATGGGACGCGCATCCTAACATGCGACCTTGAGGCACTCAAGCCAACGACCAGGTGCTATCGACGGTTTACGGCGCCTTTCGCAACGGGCTATAATCTCTTTACGATGTCCCCCCGCTCGCCCTTCATAACGCTCCTCAGTCGTGTGCTTGGGGTGGCGCTCTTGGCCGCAGGACTTTCCGCAATTCCTTACACCGTTCGCGCATCCGACGATCTTCACATCGAAATTACGAAAAAGGGCCTGGGCAAGGAAGTCGTCATCACACAGGGAACCCGCGAGTGGTTCATGCTGATCGAAGTGACCCCGGAAAATTCTGTGGTCCTACGGCAGGAAAAAGAGCAGGATCGCTATCTCGTGGACGAAAGTGAAACCCATGACCGCCCCATGACCCTGGGCGAAGTCGATGCGGCCATTGCCGATTATGTGAACAGCGTCAAAGCGCGCGCCCCAAAGAAATAACGACTACCGATGCCACCCCAACCCAAGTTCGTCATCTTCGCCCATCACGCCACCTACGATACGCTGCACCAGGTCGCAACCCTTGGGCTCACGGCCGCGGCGATGGGAAAAGACGTGATCGTGATTCTCTTGTTCTGGACGATCAAGAAACTGGCCGAGGGCAACATCGACGTGATCGACTTTCCACCGGAATATGCGTCATCGGCAGACGAGGTCGCTCGACTCTTGAAAGAGAAGAAGGTCCCGAAGATTTCGGAAATGTTTCACGATGCAAAACAGGTCGGGAAGTTTCGTCTGATCGCCTGCAGCGCCGGCCTGGAATATATGGGCGTGGACAGTGCTGCCGTTACAAAAAATGTCGACGAAGTCCTGGGACTCCCCGCCATCATTGCGCTGACATCTGACGCGGAAACGACACTCTTCATCTAAACGCGTCGCGCGTATCTCGTCATTCGTCTCTCGCAAGAAAATCCGCTTCTCCAGAAACGCTTCACGAAATACGCTTCACGCTTAACGGCTTTTCGTCACTCCGACCCGATCGCAATATTCTGTGAGTTTACACTTGCTGCAGAACGGTGAGACCGGCTGGCAGAGATGCTGGCCATAGGGAACGAGCAGATCGTTGAAGGTAATCCAATGTTGTTGGGGAAGCTTGTTGCGTAGAGCCACTTCGGTCTCCTCCGGCGTCTCTGTCTTCACATAGCCCCAGCGATTACTGATCCGATGGACATGGATATCCACACAGATGCCTGGTTTGCCGAACGCGACCGTCACCACCAGATTCGCCGTTTTCCTGCCGACCCCTGACAGCGTCACCAGCTCATTGATGGAATCGGGAACGCCGCCTCCATAGACCTCCAACAGCCGATGGCAGATCGCATGAATGGATTTGGCTTTCGTCCGGTAGAAACAGACGGGGTAGATGGCTTGCTCGATCTGCCGAAGCGGAATGGTCAGCATCGTGGCAGGCTGATGCGCGAGCGCGTAGAGCCTGGCGCTGGCTTCACCGGTCGTTTTATCTTTGGTCCGGAGGCTGAGCAGACAGGAAATGAGGATACGGAAGGGATCCCGATTCGACTCGCGAGCCACGACGCCGAGGACCGGTTCTTCCCACTGCCGAATCTCGCGCTTCACAATGCGAAGCGCAGCAGTGATCTGATCCTGGCGCATGGACAAGGAAAGTATATGGAGGCCTATAGGGAGTGCGTAGCTTCAACCGAACGGGCAAACCCGCGGAAGGACGCTTACTCTGGCTTACGCTTCGCCAACCACTTCTGACGACGACGCTGTGCCTCGCGCTCCTTGGCTTTCTTCCTGACGCTCGGCTTCTCGTAAAACCGCCGACGCTTCAGTTCCCGGAAGAGGCCTTCCCCCGCGAGCTTCTTTTTGGCAACTTTGAGGGCTTTCTCGACGTTATTATTGAAGACTTTGATTTCCATTCTTCCCGTCTGTCTACTTTCCCAGGCGATGCCTGTACAGGTTTTTCTCTCGTGTCAGCACGACCCTGACCAAGGGGCGTACTGTAGCATAGCCCCTTGAGTTCCTCAAGACGGATTGTCATCTGTTCAATACGACCTTGAAGAGACTTCTTAAGTCGTTGATTGAGTTGAATTTTTATATTTCCTTCGACGGTGTGTCGTCCCGCATCGGCCGCGGCAATCGCCAGCATGATCCCCACGGTCACGTCAGACCGAACCCGAGGCTTTACTCCAGCCGAGCAGGCATGGAGAAGAACTCCGGCCTCCGTCGCCTGCTCGGCGATTTCGAGCGGGATCTCCGTCGCCAGATGGAGTGCCGAGGACAACAGGGCAGGACGGGTCCTGTCTGACTTCGTGACTGTCGTGGCCTGAAGAAATCGCTGATAGGCTTCGCCGTCTGCCTGCATCAATTCGCACAGCCTCTGGCTAATCTCACTCAACCGATGCTCGACTGTTCGCTGCTTGCTCAATCGAGCCCCCATGACCCCCAGCGAAGCGGCAAGCGCACCGACGAAGGCCACAACCGTGCCTCCGGCTGGAAGCGGAGTGGCCGCAGCCACAGCCTCCAGAAAATCCGCGAGCGATTGCGCCTGCAGATCAACTGGTTCCTGTTTGCGCGACGAAACATGATCGGCCTGCTTGCCTGACAACCGAGCCTCCAACCTTGTCTCCAATACCTGCGAGGCATTGAACTGCTCGAGCGACAGGCTCTGCGCGGCAACCTGAACCAACGCCGCTTGAGGCACCAGTCCGATCACTTCGCTCCCCGCAACCGCCACGCCTTGCGCGGCCGCACGGGTGCGGACCGCTTCGAACGCCACATGGATCGGCGTGATGATGTAATCGGTGAGATTCATGGCGACCTGAACCATTCGACGACTGGCCAACTCCACCCCGATGGCTTTGAGATGGGGCAGCCCTCCGTTCGATTGACGAATGTCCTTCGCGATGGATCGAGCCAGCGCCAGATCCGTCGAGCGAAGATTCACATTGAACGCGATCAAGGGAGGCCGCGCGCCGATGACGATGGCACCGGCCGTCTCATGGAGGTGGAGAGGACCGAAATCCGGCGCCCAGTCCGGATCGGAGGCCATGCGGAAGGCCAGGCCTTGCAGCCCGCCTCGACGGACCGATTCGAGCGGAGCATGATCGCGGTGTAGGGCCGCTTGTTCATAGAGGAATACCGGAATCNNCACGACATCCGTAGCCCCCACACGAGGATGCACGCCCTCGTGCGTGCGAAGATCGATGAGATCAGTCGCCACGCGAATGGTGCGAAACGCCGCTTCAGCCACGTCATCCGGCTCACCGGCAAAACTCAGGACGGAACGATGGTGGTCCCGATCCATCGTGTGATCCAACAGCCAAACCCCTGGCACGGATTCCACGGCGCGTACCAGCGCCAGCACCGTCGCCTGATTTCGCCCCTCACTGAAGTTGGGTACACATTCGACGATCCGATCCACGTCCGACTCCATTTCACGCATTAAAACGACGAAGCCGGAGGCGTGATCATCTCATCGTCCCTCCGGCTTCCACCAACTGTCTCCACTGAGNNTCTTCAAGGTCATGATAATCGGCATCGGGCAAAAGTACCCGAGCGTATCGAGCTTCACATCTGCTTGAATCATCGGTAAGACTCCCGGCAAGCGGCGAGGGGCAAGTGGCTAGAGAAAAGGTCAAACCTCTCGCCCCTAGCCTCGAACCTCTAGCCTTCTATTTTAAATGAACAAATTCACACTGCCCTGCTTGGCCTCCGCAAGATAGGTCGTCACCCCCGCGAACTGATCGATGCCCTCGATAAGCGTGTCTTTGGTGATCCCCATCAGCCCCATGGTTGTCGTGCAGGCAATGAAATGCACACCGAGGTCCAGCGCCGTCTCCATCAGTTCCGGCACACCANNCATTCCCATGGCAGCAGCCCCCGTGGCAATGATGAACGCCGCCATCGCCTTGTCCATGTCACCGCTCAATAGTACGATCGTCACTCTATCGGGCTTGGAAGCCTGCAAGTCTGCCAAGGCCACCGCCGGGTCCATCTGCGCAATCGTCATAACGCCCTCTTTTCTATCTGAACCGTATGAAACCGGCCATTTCAACGCGGTTTAAACTATAGTCTCTGCTTCTTTTTGCTGTCAAGGAAGAGGGAAGGAGTGGCCAGGTGCCCTTCTTGCTCGCAGAACGCGCAC
>CXWL01025866.1_pt1 | contig 20767 bp, 20 predicted proteins | sample 590931 | NCBI WGS metagenome assembly CXWL01 (sample SAMEA3498368, study PRJEB10139) | groundwater metagenome | biome: water well; material: biofilm material | place: Germany | collected 2015-04-27 | reverse complement strand
GATGTGAAGCGGCGCGCCAGCGTCGTGGAGACGCTTGACCAGGCGTTGTTCCGCAGCGAGGCCGACGCGCAATCGCGCCAGGTTCTTTTCGCTGGTGTCGCGGGGAAGTCCGTCCGTCGGGTGCCAGATCACGTCGGCGAAGAAACGCGGCAAGAGCGCTGCTTCCGTCGATTTTCGCATGTCGTCGTAGTGGGCGTAGTTCGCGTTTTTCGCGAGGGTGACCAGCGTCGGTGTGTTCGCGGTATGCGCGTCGAGCGTCGCCTTGACCGTGCGTTCCATTTGCGCGCCGTCGAACGCGGCCCAAGTTTCCATCACTTCGGGGAAATGGCGTGGGTCCGTGTTCGGCACGAACGGCGCGCCGGTGAAATGCTGCACGTCGCCGAGGCCGGCGGGATAGGGCACATTGCGCGAGACATGGCCGATCGTGGGCATGCTCTGCGCCTTCGCAGTGGCGACGAGAGCCGCAAGCACATCGGGGGCGAGCGAGTTGTAGAGTTTGATGCAGTCGAAGCCTTCGGATTTGATCCGGCGAACGGTTTCAGCGGCTTGCGAAACGTCGCTCACCACGCGGGTGTTTTCCCAGGTCTTGTCGGGCCCGTCGACGAACGGACCGCAGGCGAAAATGCGCGGTCCTGCAATGTTGCCGCCATTGATTAGTTTGCGCAGCGGCGCCACCGTTTTGCCGTCGACGTCACCGGCATCGCGCACAGTGGTGACGCCATGCATCAGAAACAAAAGCGGGAAGAGATCGCGCGCCACCGGAATGGATTGCGGCGGATGATGCGCGTGCATGTTGATGAGGCCGGGCAACACGTACATGCCGGCATAGGGGCCGCGCTCGCCGGTGCTTGGGTCGATCGTGCCGATCGCGTCGCGGTTCACGCTCAGCGTTTGGTTTTCGCGGCGGCTCTCGGCCGGTTGGATGACGGTGACGTGATCGAACGTGCCGCCTCGCTCCGGTACGGGGAGCGGCGCCGGAACCTGCAACATCCAGGCAAGCGCCAGACCGGCCGCGATCAGCACGGCAATGACGATGCCGACTATCCTTAGGATTCGCATTGGCGTGACGCCCCCCAGACGCACATTGGAACAGCGCCTATGGCATACACTTTGGCCAAGCTATGATCCATCGCGCGCGTTTTTCGCGAAAGCCCTGGGAGAGCCGCCATGACTGATGTCGCCGTTATCGGTCCGGGAGCGATCGGATGCGCGTTTGCGGCGGCGGCGCTGCAGGCGGGACATGCGGTTTCGATTGCGGCACGCATGTCGTTCGCGGCGCTTGAAGTGACTTATCCCGGCGGGCGAGTGCAGGGGGCGGTTCGGACGCTAACACTGAGCGAAGCGAAGCCGTTTCCGGTCGTGATGCTGGCGACGAAGGCGCATCAGACGGCTGAGGCTGCGCCGTGGTTGAAGGCGTTGTGCGGGCAGGGGACGGTCCTTGCCGTGCTGCAAAACGGCGTCGAGCATATCGCGCGCGTGCAGCCGCTTGTGGCGCGTGGTGTCGAGATTGTCCCTGCGATGGTGGCGTGCCCCAGCGACCGTTCTGCGCCGGGCGTCGCTGTGGTGACAGGGCCTGCGCGGCTCGATGTGCCACTGGGCGAGGCTAGCGTGCGGTTTCGCCAAACGTTCGACGGCTCGTTTGCGGAGGTGCGGATCGTCGACGATTGGTTGACGTCGGCTTGGGGGAAGCTGGTGCTCAACGCCGTCGGCGGCGGGATCGGCGTGCTGACGCGGCGCGGCAACGAGATTTTGCAAGACGAAGGGATTGCGCGGCTCTATCGCGCGCTTGCAGCTGAGGTGGCCGCAGTGGCGCGCGCGGAAGGGGCCATGCTTCCCGACGATATCGGCGAACGGCTCTATGCGATGATCTCGCGCGGGCCGCATTTGCATACGCCTTCGATCGTCGTCGATCGCTTGAGCGGACGGCCGACGGAGTGGGTGGCGCGCAACGAGGTCGTTCTCAGACTTGCGGCGAAGCACGGGATTGCAGTGCCGCTGAACGATCTCGTCTGCCATTTGATCCGGGCGGGCGAGCCTGCCTGACCCGCTACTCCGCGCAACGCACGCGGGCACGCGAATTGGCCGGTTTCTGCGGCCCTTTTTCTAGGAAATTGGAACCCGATTAGAGGCCGTACGTTGAGTCTCGGCGCTGCTGGAAACGGGAAACAGTGAACCGCGGCGCGCGTGGCGTTTGTTGGAGGCAGGCACATGACCGGCACGAAGGATATGGAGTCCGGCGAGACTTATACGCATCCGGCGCAGGTGCTGGCCGATCAACGCCTGACGCGCGACGAGAAGGTCCGCATTCTGCGCGGCTGGTACTACGATGCGACCCGCTTGCAGGAAGCGGCAAGTGAAAACATGACAGGCGGGGATCGCGACCGGCTGCAAGCGGTGTCGAACGCATTGCTGGAACTTGGTGAGACACCGAGCGATCCGAAGACGGACGCGGGCGTGTTCGCTTCGTTGCGCGAACGCCTCAGCCGGAGTTTCTCGCGCCTCTTTGGCGCACGCGGTGCCTAAGGCACGGCGGTTCCGCGGTAGGTCGCAGGAACCCATCGCAAGCCTACTCGTTTTCATCAGTAGCGCGCCTGTCGGGCGCTGATAAGCGGGGTGCAAGCCGTGAAACTGTTCTTGCTGTCGTCAGTCATATCGCTGTCGGTCGTCACCCTCGGTGCTGCCGTTGCTCCAACTCTGATGCGCGCCACATCGGCCGCGACGGACGCGGTGGTGTTGCCGTTGGAAAAGACTCGGCCGCACATGCCAGGTGTTCCCGACGATGCCGATTTTCGCGTTCGCCGCGAGCGTTCATCGCACACTGCGTTCGCGGCATGCGACCAGCAGCGCGCCTTTTCCAACGGTGAAATCGAGTACGGCTGCCGCTTGTATTTGGAGGAAGAGAATCGCTGGGGAACCTCGGTTCGCTGGTACTCAGCCGAAGCATTGCGTCCGCTCATCGAAGACAGCGGGCGCATGGTCACGGCGCTTCGCTAGCTTGGACGAACGAACCGGCGGTGATTTTGAATTGACGGTCGTTCTCTAGTCCGGCCTTACCAAACCCGTCAGTCCGTCGATGCTTTCGGCGTTGGATGTGTAGCGGCGTTCGGCCCATTCGTCGCGAGTGCGATGTTCGATGGCGCGCTTGAGTTGGTCGCGTTCGCCTTTGAAGTCGTAGAAAGGCACGCCCCAACCGCAGCTGTCGGCGATGCGGTCGATGTCGACGGTCACGATGTTTCGCGCGCGTTCGAAGCCCGGGTAGTGAGCGAGCTCGGCGTCGAAACCCGGTTCGTCGAACTGCATCACGTTGGCCTTGCCGTAGAGACGCAAAATCAACGCGGGTCCTTCGAAAGCGCAGAACATAATCGTAATGCGGCCGTTCTCGCGTGCATGCGCCACGGTTTCAATGCCGGAACCGCCGAGGTCGGCGTAGGCAACCCGCGTTGGCGATAGGATACGGAAAGCGTCGTAGCCCTTCGGGCTCAGGTTCACGTGTCCGTCGCCCGAGAGCGGTGCGGTCGCCACGAAGAACATTTTCTGCTCTGCGATGAAGGCCGCGAGCTTGTCGTCGATTGCGGTGTAGGTCTTGGCCATCGATGCATCCTAAATGCCGGTCACGCGTTCGTGGCACGACTGGCGGCGGCGGTGCAATCCCGCCTATTTGCGTGCGAGGTCGAGCGCTTTTTCCAGGACGCCGTCGCGGCCTGCGCGGAGCGCCCTGAGGCCCGGCGTCACGGCGACGTCGGGTTTGATGCCGGCGCGCTGAAGTTGGCGGCCGTCGGGCGTGCGGACGTCATGACCGGTGAAGCGCAGAATAAGGCCGCCTGGCAGTTGGATGCCGGTGAGGTCGCCGATCGTGCCGCTTGTTGTTGAACCGACGAACGTCGCGTTCGCGGCTGCTTTGAAGATCAGCGCGGTGTGTTCGGCCTGGCTTGCGGTTCGCTCATCAATCAGTGCGAACACGCGACCCGCGTAGCGTTTGACCGGCGCGGGCCGTTGAATATCGTCGAGGGCAATCCATTGGGTTTGGGCTGCACCGTTTTTCGGCGGGCCTTGATATGAGGCGCGGCGGAACTTCGCGACGGCGAATGGTGCGTCCGCCTTCGCCAGCCGTGCGCCGATTGCCCAGCCTGTACGCTGCGGCGTTCCCCGCAGGTCGAAGATCAGCGCTTTGCCGCCGGCGAGTTCGTCGAGCGCGCGGTCGGCATCCGCGGGAGCGAGCCGTTCGAGATCGATATAGCCGACATTGCCGGGCATCATGCGCCAAGCGCCATCGGACTGCGGTGGTGTTGCGCCGACGCGCGGAACGCGCACGGTGCGCGGCGCGCTCCTTGAGCTGCGCACCAGAAGCGAGGCGATGCTGCCTGGCGATCCGGTCAAGACCCTGCTCGCTACTGCGGCGCGGAATGCTTGTGGCGTTGCGGCCGCAACGAACGGCAACAGGCGCTGTTCGAGGATACCAATGGGCGTGTTGTCCACCGATAGGATCTCGTCGCCAATTCTCAGCTTCGGTGCGATGGTGGGGTCATCGATCCCTACGATCACCAAGCGTCCTTCGACGAAGCGCGTGCGGACACCGGGACGGTTTGCGCCGAAGCCGAACGGTGCCTCAATCAATCCCTCGATCCGCGTGTGCCCATCTTGCGTGCGCGCTGTGAGCCGCAGCAGCGCCGCCTCGTAGGCTGCGCGCGTGTTGGCAGCCAGCATCACCGGAATGAACTCAGTTAAAGCTGCGTCCCAGGGACGGTCGCTCAGCGATTTATAGGGATGGAAATAGTTGATCGTTCCCCAAATTCGGAACAGTGCGAGCAGCCGTTGCTCCGTTGACGGTACGCCAACATTCTTGTACCGGCGCACAGGGCGTTGCAGCGGCGGCAGTGCCGGTTCGCGCAGGATTGCGGAAGGGCTCGCCGACAATTCCGCGATTGCGGTGCGCAGCACGGTTGATGGCGCGGCCGCCGTCGCGTCGGGACGAAAGCCGACCGCGCCGGCGGGATAGGTGTAGAGCCCCTCGCTGATCTGCACGGTAAGGCGCGGCGTGCGTAGCGTCGCGACACCTGCACCGATGGGCCCGCCGGAAACGATGCGCGCTTGACCTGCGGACTGGAGCGCCGCGACTGCCGGCAGCAACGCGGGACCTGCGACGCTGTCGATGATGAAGACGAGCGGTGTCTTGCTTGGTGCGGTCGCACCCGGCGCGACCGATCCTTTGGTGATAAGGCTGAATCCTGATGCGAAACCGGCGGACGACGTTCCCGCTTCGGAGGGGAAGCCGTTGTAGCTGCGCACGAGCGCGGAGCCCGCAGGCAATGGTGTCTTCGTGCGTGTGCGTGCGATGGCGGCGATGACCGCGAAGAGGGCCGGACCGTCGCCTGTGAACGAGCGGCAGTCGACGACGGTTGGATGTGCGGCAACGTTTTCAGCAAGCTGAAGCGGCGCGGCGCCCGTCAACACGGCGTGCGCCATGGCGCTGCAGTCAGCGATCCAGGTGCCATTTTGTTGACGCAGCGGCGGCGGCAACGGCTGCGATGCGGCCTTGGACTCGAGCACGCGGGCTGAGGGGTCGCCGCTTCGACGCAGCATCGCGTTCAGCGCGGCGATGTGAGCGGAAGCATCGCCCGCGGTGCGTACCGCTGGGATTGCTTCGATCAGCGCTTGGTCCCACTCGGTGCCGTTCGAATTCAAATAAGGATCGAAGAGGTCGATGTAGATCCAGATGCGAGCAAGATCCTCAAGACGCTGGGTTTCGCGGGCCGAAGGGGCCACGGCAGTTTGGCCTGCCGTGACGTTGGTCAGCGCGAGCGCGAGAAGGAGCGCTGCTGCGCCAAGCGGGCGAAGATTTCTAAGGATTAGCAGCATCGGCCTTGAGCCTAGTACGAAACGCGGGAGCGCGCTCGTAACCGAATGGTTACTTTTGCCTAACCCGATCGAAATTTGTTTCGGTTAGCTTTGCTTCCAATGGCGCCGTTAGAGCGCTTTGGAGGGGTCTCATGGCGAACTACCGGCGGAAGATGGCGGGGGCGCTGGCGACATTGGCGCAGGCGTTGGCCGGGGCCGCGCTGGCGTGGGCGCCGGTGGCTGGTTCCGAGCGGCAACGGCCGGTGGGCGAGATCTTGGATGTGTCGCAGACGTTCGTCTCGGGCTATCCGCAGGCGTTCGAGCCGACACGCGAGATTCGCATCGTCAGCGAATAAGGCCGGTTTCGCGGCCTGCTTCGGCGAATTTGGCGACGGCGAATTCTAGATCGGCGCGGGTCAACGCAGCCGACATCTGGGTGCGAATGCGGGCTTTGCCTTGCGGCACGACCGGGTACGAGAACGCGATGACGTAAATGCCTTTCACCAGCATCGCCTCGGCGAAGTGCGCGGCGAGGGCTGCGTCGCCGATCATGATTGGAACAATCGGGTGTTCGCCGGGGAGCAGATCGAAACCTGCCTTGGCCATTTCGGTACGGAAAAATTTCGTGTTGTCGTTCAAGCGGTCGATGAGGGCGCTTGAGGACTTGAGCAGGTCGATCGCCGCGATCGAGGCGGCGGCGATTGTGGGCGGGATCGAGTTCGAGAAGAGATAGGGGCGCGAGCGCTGGCGCAGGAGCGCGACGATTTCCTTGCGGCCCGAGGTGTAGCCGCCGCTGGCACCGCCCAAAGCTTTGCCGAGCGTGCCGGTGATGATGTCGATCTTCTCGACAACGCCTGCGCGTTCATGGCAGCCGCGGCCATGCTTGCCGGTAAAGCCCACAGCATGCGAGTCGTCGACCATGACGAGAGCGTTGTATTTTTCGGCCAGGGCGCAGATTCCGGGCAGCTTCGCGTAGTAGCCGTCCATCGAGAAGACGCCGTCGGTCGCGATCATGCGGAAGCGGGCGGCGCTTGCGTCTTTCAGCTTTGCTTCGAGATCGGCGAGGTCACCGTTCTTGTAACGCGCGCGCTGCGCCTTCGAGAGGCGGATGCCGTCGATGATGCTGGCGTGGTTCAACTCGTCGGAGATGACGGCGTCTTCTTCGCCCAGGATCGTTTCGAACAGGCCGCCGTTTGCGTCGAAGCAGGAGGAGTAGAGGATCGTGTCTTCCGTTCCTAAGAACTCGCTGATCTTGGCTTCGAGTTGCTTGTGTATCTCTTGCGTGCCGCAGATGAAGCGGACGGAGGCCATGCCGTAGCCCCAACGGTCCAACGCTTCGTGTGCGGCTTTGACGATGGCTGGGTGGCTCGCCAAGCCCAGATAGTTGTTGGCGCAGAGGTTCAGGACATCTTTTCCGCCGGTGACGCGGATGTGGCCCGATTGCGGGGTTGCGATCACGCGCTCCGGTTTCTCGAGACCGGCGGCTTTGATTTCGGCCAGCGTTTTCGTCAGATGCTGCTGAACCGCGCCGTACATCAGAGGTCGCTCCACTTCAGGACGACATTGCCGGAGCTTCCGGTGTTCGCGGCGGCGAAGCCTTTTTCGAAGTCCTTGTAGTCGAAGCGGTGGGTGATGACCGGGCTGATGTCGAGGCCCGATTGCACAAGGACCGACATCTTGTACCAGGTCTCGAACATCTCGCGGCCGTAGATGCCTTTGATCGTCAGCATGTTGAAGATGACTTTGTTCCAGTCGATCGCCATGTCCGTCGTGGGGATGCCCAGCATCGCGATCTTGCCGCCGTGGCACATGTTCGCCAGCATCTCGCGGAACGCAGCTGGGTTGCCGGACATTTCGAGCCCCACGTCGAAGCCTTCGCGCATGCCAAGCTTTTTCTGCGCATCGGCGACGGTCATTTCTTTCACGTTGATCGCAAGGTCGACCTTCATTTTGCGCGCAAGTTCGAGGCGCGCTTCGTTCAGGTCGGTGATCACGACAAAGCGGGCGCCCGCCTGGCGCACGACGGCGGCGGCCATGATGCCGATGGGGCCCGCGCCGGTGATCAACACGTCTTCGCCCAGGACCGGGAACTGCAGCGCGGTGTGGACGGCGTTGCCAAACGGGTCGAAGATCGACGCGACGTCGAGGTCGATCCCGTCGTGGTGGTGCCAAATGTTCGTCATCGGCATCACGATGTATTCCGCGAACGCGCCGTTGCGGTTGACGCCGATGCCGCTGGTGTTCGCGCACATGTGGTAGCGGCCGGCCATGCAGTTGCGGCAGCGGCCGCAAACAATGTGGCCTTCGCCAGAGACGATCTCGCCGGGTTTGTATTCGGTGACGCTTGAACCGACCTTTTCGATTACGCCCACGAACTCGTGGCCGATGACGAGCGGAACCGGGATCGTCTTTTTTGCCCAATCGTCCCAGTTGTAGATGTGCAAATCTGTGCCACAGACACCGGTGCGGAGCACGCGGATCAAGACGTCGCTGATCCCCATCGAGGGCATCGGCACGTCTTCGAGCCAGAGGCCGGGTTCGGAGCGGGATTTGACGAGCGCTTTCACGGGGGCGGTCTCCTTTGACGGCGCCTCCTTGATCATGTTTCGCCGAAGCGGGCAAGATGGGGCATGATCACCGGACCCACCTCCCATAGCTTCATCTCCCAGCGGCTTCGTCTTCGGTACGTCGATTGGGGCAACCACGGCGCGCCGCCGCTCATTTTGCTGCACGGAGGCCGAGACCATTCGCGAAGCTGGGATTGGACCGCACAGGCCTTGCGCGACAAATGGCACGTGATCGCGCCGGACCTGCGCGGGCATGGCGACAGCGATTGGTCGCCGAGCGGGGATTACGGCGGGCTGACCACGCTGTACGACCTCGCGCAGCTGATCCATCAGCTGCAGCTCGCGCCGGTGACGATCGTGGCGCATTCGTACGGCGGCAACATTGCGCTGCGCTACACGGGGACGTATCCGGCAAATGTGCGCAAGCTGGTCGCGATCGAAGGGCTTGGACCGTCGCCTAAGATGATGGCGGAGCGGGCTGCCAAGCCGATCGACGCGCGGCTGCGTGAATGGATCGATGCGAAGCGCGCACTCGCCGGGCGATTGCCGCACCGCTACGCGACGCTTGACGAAGCGTTCATGCGGATGAAGGAGGCGAACCGCTATCTCAGCGACGAGCAGGCGCGGCATCTGACGGTGCAAGGCACCAGCCAGAACGAGGACGGGACCTATAGCTGGAAGTTCGATCCCTACATGCGGGTGTTTCCGCCGTTCGATCTGCCGCAGGCGGACACGGAAGTGTTGTGGGCCGCGATCACCTGTCCAACGCTTCTCATGTACGGCGCGGACAGCTGGGCTTCAAATCCTGAGAAGGACGGGCGCGCGAAGGCGTTCCAAAACGCGCGCGTCATCGTGTTCGAGAAGGCGGGCCATTGGCTGCACCATGATCAGTTCGACCGCTTCGTCGCGGAACTGAGGGCGTTTCTCTGACGCCTATTTCGCGTCGCGCGACGACCAGTGGATGTGCAGGATCTTCCAGCCTGACGGCGCCTTGTGCAGCACCATCGTCTCGATCGAGATCGAGTTGACCGGTTTGCCCTTGAACGTTCCTGAGATTTTGCTCTCGCTTGTGATGTAGGCGAGGTTTCCCAAGATGGCGCCGCCGCGGTTTGTGCGTGTGGCCTTCGTGGCGCCGGAAAACGCGATGTCGGCGTCCAGATGGTTTGTCGTGTATTCCGCCTTCGAGCGTTCGACGCCCCCCTGTTCGAAAATTTCGACGCTGTCGTCGAGGAGTGCGAGCGCCGCGGTCTTGTCGCCCGTCTTCAGCGCTTTGTGGAATGCGTCGACGGCGGTCGTCGCTTCCGCCAGGACTGCCGTGTCGAGCGGCGGCTTTGTCGGTTTGGGTTCGCCTGCCGCGTGAGCGACGGAAGCGGTGAGCAGGACGGCTAGTGCCAACAATCTTGGTTTGAACACTTCGGCACCTCAAAAATGACGAATCGAAGCTATGCAATTGGTGGGGCAACGCCAAGACGTGCGCAAGCGTTTTGCACCTTAGCGTAAGCTTGCTTAAGCTCCCGTCGCGATCAATTCGAGGGTTTTACGCATATGCGCAGCATAGCCGCCGTTCTTCTGTCGCTGTTGCTCGCCGGCGTGGCACTGGCCGCGAACCCGCAGAAGATGACGATCAAGGAGACCCGCAAGGGGTACGACATCGACATCTCGTATCCGCGTTTTGGACACGGGGCGATCGATCGCCAGCTTGAGACCTGGGCGCGCGGGATCGCGAAGGAGTTTACTGAGGCCGCGCGCGAGTCGACCGGCGAGCCGAACCCTTGGGCTACCGAGGTGAGTTACGAGGTGGTGCGCAATGACGCGCAGATGATCGTGGTGGGGTTCACGAATTACAGTTACAGCGGCGGTGCGCATCCGAACTCATCGACGGAAACGTTCAACTTCCTTATGCCCGATGGGCGACGGGTCGAAGTCGCGGAGCTATTCTCTCCCAAGGGCATCCAGCGGATCAGCGATATTTCGATCGCTAAGTTGAAGCAGGATCTCGGCGGTCCTGACGGGATGTCGGACATGGATTGGATCCGCCGCGGGGCTGGGCCTAACGCGCGCAACTTCACGTCGTTTGCGCTGGTGCCGCGCGAACTTCACATCACGTTCGATGCGTATCAGGTTGCGGCCTATGCGGCGGGGCCACAGGAGGTGAGTATTCCGCTCTCCAACTTGCGCGACGTGATGCGGCCTGACCCTCGTCTACCAGCCGCGTCGTTCGATTGTCTGTTGGCGCGCAGCGACGTCGAGCGCGCGATCTGTTCGTCGGTCGAACTCGCGCGCCTCGACCGGCGCTTGGGCGAGGCCTATGCGGACAAGCTGGTGTGGATGGACGACGCGGCCGAACAACAGGCGTTCCGCGCACGACAGAGGGCCTGGCTCAAGACGCGCGACGCGTCGTGCCATGGCCCTTCGATCGGCGCGTGCCTCACCACGCTCTATCAACGGCGTCTGACGGAGCTGGAAACACCATAAATTCCGCGTTTTTCTCGCACGAACGTGTATATTGCAACTGCGGCGGGTTTGGGTCATAACCCACGGCCTTGAATCGAGGTGCCACCTAACGGCGCCGACGGAGCGCGGGCGTAGCTCAGGGGTAGAGCATAACCTTGCCAAGGTTAGGGTCGGGCGTTCGAATCGCCTCGCCCGCTCCAGATTCAACCAGAAAAAATTCCTCTTCGACGGGTGCGCGGGCTCGCGTTGCGCACGTTCTCCCTCTCAGGTTTGCCTTGATCGAGGTTGCAGCCGGTGAGGCGTGGCCCGGATTTGCGCGTGTTCATACCTTGTTAGGCGGCTCCTGCGAGTTCTGGGAGGTGTGGCCGATTCGGGCCGTTTGAAGCGGAGGATTCGATATGGCTATGGCTGAGGCAGGCGCGAACTTCGATATCGGGCGTGTCGTCCAAAGGACGATTGCGCTGGTCGGGCGGAATTTCGTGCCATTCTTCGTTCTAGCGCTGGTGCTGACCGGCTTGCCGGCACTCATTCTTCAAGTTGCGTTGCCAAAAGATCCGACGGCGATCCAGCAGGCGCCGGGCGTCTATTTCGCATCGGTCCTGTTCGGCGCTCTGGTTTCGATTGCGACAGGCGTCGTGTTGCAGGGTGCTCTGACAAGGGCAGCGGTCGACGATCTGTCGGGCAAGGGCGTGCAACTGGGATCGGCTGTCAGCAGTGCCGTCGCGATCATTTTGCCGCTGATCGGGCTTGGTATCTTGGTCGGGCTTGGCGTTCTTGCCGGCGCGATCTTCCTGATCGTTCCAGGTATCTACCTCGCACTTTGCTGGGCCGTTGCTTCACCGGTGATGGTTGTCGAGCGTCTGGGCGTGACCGCTTCGATGCAGCGGAGCATGCAGCTCACGCAGAACCATCGTTGGGCGATCCTGGGCCTCGTCGTGCTCTATGTCATCGCCTACATGATCGTTATGGCGGTCGTCGGCGCGATGATCGGCGGTTCAATGGCAAGCTTTGCGGAACCGGTGCAGCCACCGCTCGCGCTGTTGATTGTCCTGACGCTGGTCGGTGTCGTCGCGAGCGTGATCGGTACGGTCGGTGCAGCAGCGGTCTATTTCGAGCTGAGGCAGATCAAAGAAGGCGTCGGCATCGACGAGCTTGCGCGCGTCTTTTCCTGACGCGAAAAGTCTGTTCTTTTTCAAGCGGTCCCGGGTTCCAACTCGGGGCCGTTTTCGTTTCTAGATCTTGTCGTGCTTGTCTTTCTTGCGGACGCCGAACAGCAGGCGTTGTTCGAGGCGGCGACGGAGCGCTGCGTAGTAAGCGCTTAGGAACTCCTTGTCGCTCTCGTTCGCCCGCGCGTTCCAGCCAATCTTCCCGCGAATCTGCTCGGCCACGGCTTCCATGGCGTTCGGTTCGCTGACGCGCAGAACGGATTCGAGCACCTGCAATTCCTTGACGCCGTAGGTGTCGAGTTGGGCGGTCGTGAAGGCGAACGCCGCTTCGGCCGGTTTTTCGCCGGTCAGGTCGGGCAGCATTTTCTGCTTCGGCGCTTTCAAGACCCAGGTGCCGGCGATCAGGTCGCCCGCACGCAGGCGGTCGCGGTTGAAGAGCGGAAACAACAGGAAGATGCCGCACCAAACGCTGCCGGCCAAGATGATCCAAGCTTCGATCCCTTCGCCGCGCGAGAAGATGAAGACGAGCGGGATGTAGAGCTCGAGTTCGCGCATCGCGTTTCGGGCAATGACGGCATCCGCGCTCAAGGCTGCGCCGTCGCGCGCGACGACGCGCAAGCCCATGATGCGCTTGCCCGGCGTTGCCGATCGTCGGCTGCACTCGAACAGCGTGAAATAGGAATTGCGAAGCAGGAAGAAGCCCAACATCCAGATGATCTGCGCGATGGGCAGCGACTCCAGCTGCATCGTGGCGAGCACCGAGCCTGCGAGAATCGTGAGCAAGAGCAGCGAGCCCAGGATGATTGTCAGGTCGATGGCAAGCGCGATGCCGCGTTCGCTAACGTCCGCCAGGCGCACGCGCAGGTCGACGCCTTCCGGCGTGATCAGCGCGCGGGTCGATCGGTCCCTGCCGGCGTCAATCGCGATCGAGGCCACGGCGGTCTCCCCGGTAGAAGTAGGTTCCCCAGATGACCGCAGTGGCGGCGGCGACTGTATAACGGATGACATCGGAGCTGATGAGCTGGCGCGCGAAGCCTTCGAGCAGCCCCGCCACGAACAACATGATGACGACGCCAATCATCACGACTGCGCCTTCGCGGCCGCTTTTCTCCGCAGCGGCGAGGCGGCTGAGATCGCCGGGGAAGGCGATCGACCAACCGATGCGTAGGCCTGCGGCGCCGGCCAGGATGACGGCGAAGAGTTCGGTCACGCCGTGGATCAGGATCCAACCCGCAAACTCGAAACCCAGATTTCTGGACGCGAAGACGGCGAACATCGCGCCGAGGGTGCAGCCGTTGTACGCGAGCAGGAGCGATGACGGCAGGCAGAATGCGAAGCCGAGCGCGAATGCGAAAATCGCGATCTGGGCGTTATGCGTGAAAAGAAACGTGGCGAAGACGCCGAGGCCGTCGGTGCTGTCGCTATTGTAAAGCGTGCTCTTCAGATACTCGGTCGAGGCGGATGGGTCGCGGCCGCCCGCCATGTCGGCGGACACGAACGCCGAATACCAATCCGGGTCGGCGGTAACCAGCGTGTAGGCGGCGAGTGCAGCGGCGAATGTGATCAGCGTCGAAACGATCGTTTCGCGCCAAATACCTTTGACCGCGACGGGCCAATCGAGCGCGAAGAAGCGCTGCATGCGCTCTCTGAACGAGGTGCGCGAACCGTAGACGAAGAAGTAAGCGCGTGCACAGAGCGCCTCCAGATAGTCGACCAGCGCCTGATCGAGCGAAGTGGCGCGTGCGACGGAGAGCGAGGAAAGGGCCGCACGATAGAGCGCCGGGATCGCGAGCAGTTCGTCGTCTGTGAGGCGCGAGACGGCCTGTCGCTCGGCGCGGTCCAGCAGGCTCTCGAGTTCGCGCCAAGCGCCTTCGCGTTCGCGGCGGAAACGGAGCGAGCGGAGGGTTGCGTCCATCAGATGCGCTCCCGCCTGCGCAGTTCGTCGTAAGCGCGTACGAGCTCAGGGCCCAACCGGTCGGCCGCCGCGTCGACGATGTGGACGCCGAGGCGGCGTAGGCGCGCGAGGACGATCCGGCGCTCTTTCAGCAGTTGATCGGCGATGACAGCGCGCGAGACGTCGTCGGAGGTTTCGGGCAGCGCCGCGCGGAGTGATTCCAGCTCCTCGTCGTGGAAGGCAACGAAGACGATCATGTGGCGCCGGGCGAGGCGGCTGATGTTTTCAACCATCAGCTCCGCCGAAATCGTGTCGGCGAAGTCGGTGAATACGACAATCATCGAACGGCGCTGAAGCCTTTCGGCAAGCGTCATCAGGCCCAGCGTGTGGTTCGTCTCCTCGGTCGAATAGTCGAGGTCGGCGGTCAAGCCCTTCAGCAGTGTGAAGGCGCGGGGGCCCGCGACGAAGCCGGTCTGGAGGTTGGGTTTGGCGTCGAAGCCGAAAAAGCTGATGCGGTCGCCAAGCTTCAAACCGACATAGGCGAGCATGAGCGCCGCGTTCAGCGCGCGGTCGATGCGTGGCGCGCCGGCGACCGGTTCGCACATCAGTCGACCGGTATCGATTGCGAAGGCGATCTGGTGGTTGCGTTCGGCGCGGACTTCTTTCGCGAACAGGTTCAAGTGGCGCGCGCTCTGCTTCCAGTCGACGAGGCGGCGGTCCATGCCAGTTTCGAACTTGGCAAGCGCATCGAACTCGGAACCGTCGCCACGGTCTTTCATAGGCTTCAAGCCGTAGACGAACGTGCGAGAAAAGAGGCGCGTTGCGTTGCGTTCGACCGCTTCGAGGTCGGGCGTGATGGCGATCTTGTTGCCGAGCGGTTCAACGCGCTGGCACCAAGCGAGGCCTAGGGGGCCTTGCCAGCGGACGAACGCGTATTCCAGACGGGCTTGGCCGCGACGCTGGGGCTGCAGTTTGAAGGCGGTTTGGCCATGACCTTCGACCACGTTCGCATCGCGCCGGAGCGGTGAGACGGCGAGGAACTGGTTTGCTTCGAGGGCGATTTCGGCGTTGCGCGGGTTTGCGGTGCCAAAAGCGAAGCGCAGCAACGCTGTTATCGCGCCAGCGCCAATGCCGGCAAGCCGCGGCACGATCGCTTCGATGCGAAGCGGTCCATTCGGGCGCCCCAATTGCGCGTCGGCGAGTGCAAGGGCCAGCACCCCCAACGCCCATGCGGGGCCAAGCGGCCACGCGCCCGGCGCGGTCGCCGCGAGCACGAGCGATATCGGCGCGCCCGCGGCGGCCAACAGGATCGCGCGGCTCGTGGGTGCGATCATCGCGGGGCTTCGGTCTGGTCGATGATGGTTTTGAGCGCGGCGTCGGTCGTGCGGCCTTCGATTTCGGCTGCCGGCGATAGGATTACGCGGTGGCGCAGTGCAGGTGCGGCGAGCGCTTTGACGTCGTCGGGAATGACATAGTCGCGGCCGTCGAGTGCCGCGCGGGCACGGGCGGCGGAGGCCAGCATCGCGGCGGCGCGAGGGCTGGCGCCGAGTTCGAACGTCGTGCCTTCGCGCGTGGCACGGACGATGCGCACAACGTAGTTCACGACCTCGTCGGGCAGGCGCGTTTGAGCGGCGAGGTCGACAGCCGCGTTCAGCGCATCTTGCGTGAGTACGGGAACGATTGCGGGCGTCGCACGGTTGGAGGGCCGCGTGCCGTGCTGGGCCACGATCTGCGTTTCCTCTTCGACACTGGGGTAAGAGAGGATGTGCTTGAACAGAAAGCGGTCGAGTTGCGCTTCCGGCAGCGGGTAGGCACCTTGCTGCTCGATCGGGTTCTGCGTTGCGATGACGGTGAAGCGCGGACTTAAGACGTGGCGCTTGCCATCCAACGTCACGCCCCGTTCTTGCATCGCTTCGAGCAGTGCTGCTTGCGTCTTCGGCGGCGTGCGGTTGATTTCATCGGCGAGCAGGATATCGCAGAAGATCGGACCCTTCGTCAGCGCGAAGGCGCTGGTTTGGAAGTTGAAAAGGTTCGAGCCCAAGATGTCGCCCGGCATCAGGTCCGGCGTAAACTGGACGCGGCCGAATTGCAGGTCGAGCGTGCGGGCGAAGCATTGCGCAAGCAGCGTCTTTGCCGTGCCCGGTGGTCCTTCGAGCAGGACGTGACCGCCTGCGAAAAGCGCTGTCAGCATCAGGTCGACCGTGTCGGTCTGGCCAACGACATAGGTGGCGATGGCTGCGCGAATGCGGTCGGCGGCGGGGCGAAGATCAGCGAGTTGCACGGATCATATCTCCAGTCCAAGCATGCAGCCTTCGGGCGGCGCTTAGCGTTTCGGTTGCGGTTTTGGCGTTCGCCGCTTCGGCGGCGAGTTCGGAATACGTCGCGCGCACGCCGCGGCTTTGAGCAATGCGGTCGAGTTCCGCGTTCGTCGTTCCGGTGGCGTCGCGTGCGACGTGGATTTGTTCGGCGACGACGGTTCTGACCATTTGCGCGTAACGTGGCGCCATGGTGGCATCGCGCCCGGCAAGGCGAATGAGAGCGGCCGAATTGTCGGCAAGCGTGCGCTTGCCGAGCGCGATGGTGCGTTTGCTGCGCGCAGTCGGGCCGGAGCGGGTCGCCGCGCGCCAGGCAAGCATGGCGGCCACGATCACAAAGCTCAACGTTGCAGCGAGGAGCGGCGGTTCGAGCGCGAGGCGCAAGAGGCTGCGCGAGCGTTCGAAACCGTTCAGCGTGACGTCGAACGTGACCGGTTTCCCCGCGTCGTTTAGTGCGCTCAAGAGTGCCAGCCCCGCGCGCGCGGTCGAAATGTCGGCGATGCCTTGGTTGTTCAACAGATCAGGATCGGTCAGCACGAAGATGCGCGGGCCGTCGTTGCGTTCGATGAGGCCAAGGACCGTTCTGCCTTCTTTCGTCGTCACGACCGGCGTCAACTCGGGTCCGACGACGGTTTGAAACGCGGCGATCTTGCCGGGGCGCAGCACGCCCGGATTGGCGATCTTCGCGGCCGTGGCATCGAACAGCAGCGCTGGCGTGGCGGTCGCGCTCTCCTGCTTGATCTTCGTCTTCGGCGCTATCTCTCCCAAGATTTCGGTCAGCCACTCTTCGCGCACGGTCGGACTCTCGCGCACCCAGCCGCGATGTTTCGAGCTTGGGAAGTGATGCCACTTCGGCAGGATGATCAATGCGTTCTCGTGCGCAAGGCGCTCAATCGCCGAAAACTCGATCTTCTTCTCGGGCGTCAGGACGACGAGCGCTGTGCTTAGGCCGCGGGGTCCGCCGCGGCTCACCGTGACCTGCGTGCCCCCAGCGCGGATTAGCTTCACGGCACCGGTGTAGCCGATCGCCGATTTCGAGAGCGCGTGGGCTTGGCCATCGTCGCCATCTGTGAAGTCAGGCGCAAACGTCGAAAGCGTGACGAACGCCGAGAACGAGAACACGCCGACCAGAAACAGAATGATTGCGACGCGCGCGGAAAAGACCTCTGGCGGGCGGCTTTGCGCTTCGACGCTCATCTCGCGGGCTCCAGCGCGAAGCTTTTGTAGGCCTCACGACAGTCGGCGTAGGCGTCGGCGGTGAGCGGGTGTCCGGCGAACAGGCTGCGTTCGACGGCTTGGGCAATCTTGGTGAACGTCGCGCGGCCTTGGTTCGACAGATGTTCGATCGTCGAGATTTCGCGGCTGGTCATGCTGGGCATGATGGCCGCGGGAAAGACCGTCTCCATGTCCTCGATGCTGCGGTGAAGCAACACGCGGACGGCCTCGCCGAAGCGGCCCTCGCCGGCGAGGCGATCTGCCTCTTCCAGAAGCGCGTGGGCGCGCGTGGTTGCGGGGCGATATTCGGGGACTGGAATGTCCTCTTCCGCCTTGGCCTTCTCCATGGACTGCGGCAGACGGCGCAGCACTTCGCGCACGAGCGTGTAGACGATCAAACCGACGGCAAGCGCGACACCGGCCCAAAAGATGTAGTTCAGGAACGGCGCGAGCGCTTGGATTAGCCTGATCAACGGTTCCAGCCAATCGGGCGGGGGTTGGGGCACATCCGCGCGTTCGAAGTGAAATTGCAGCGACGGGTCGGCCATGAGCTCCCGGTGCAAACGTTCGAACTTTTCGGCGTCAGCGGCAGTGCCGGCGGCCATCGGACCCAGTGCGTTGCTATCTGCGCCGTTCTGCCAGAAGGCGGCGCAGGGGCGCAACCCGTCGGCGCTCAACCCTTGATGCGCGCTTCAATGTCCGGCAGCACGCGTTCGGTCGCTGCGGCGCCGATTGCGATTGCTTCGTCGGCGCGGTCGAATTCCAAGAGCGCGATCTTGCCGATATCGGAGTTGATCGTGACGTCGGGCGGGTCGCTGGCCAGTCGCACGCGGGTCATGCGATCGAGCAGAATGTTGAGCGCCGCGACAGACACCGTCGCGGTCGTCAGTTCGCCGGGTTCGTCGCCGAACAGTTGGCGCGCGACAAAGCGCTCCGGCTCGCGAAAGACGGCGAGTGCCTTTTGCCAGGCATTGCCTTCGACTTCCGTCGGCTCGCGGGCGAAGCGTTGGTTGGGGCTTTGGCTTGCGGGCAGGGGGACCGCGATGACGAATTGTGCCCCCATCGCGCGGCAGGCGGAGACCGGGACCGGGTTTGCGATGCCGCCGTCGATCAGCGGGCGATCGTCGATGTCGACGGGCACCATGATACCCGGCAGAGCATAGGACGCACGCATCGCGGTGCTGAGCGCTCCCTCTTCAAGCCAGACTTCGTGTCCGGTGAGCAGTTCGGTTGCGACGGCGGCGAACTTCTTTTTCAATTTGGGTATTTGATGCTCGCCAATGACGTCGACCAATGCCTGCGCGAGTTTGTGTCCCAATACGAGGCCGCCGCCTTTGCCGAGGTTGAGGTCGGCCAGTTTCCAGATGGCGCGACGGTCGAGCGTGAGCGCGAATTTTTCGAGTTCGTCGAGTTTGCCTGCCGCATAGGCGCCGCCCACGATCGCCCCGATCGACGTGCCCGCGACGACCGTGGGTTCGAAGCCTGCGCGCATGAGCGCTCGAAGGACGCCGATATGGGCCCAACCGCGCGCGCCGCCGCCGCCAAGTGCTATGCCGATCCGCATGCAACCTAGATTGCCGCGAGGAGGGCGGTGACGGCAATGGGGGAAGGTGCTTTAGTTCGGTCTTCGCCATTGGAGCCTTGCAATGCTGAAGCCACTTGCCGACCAGATACTGGAAACCTATGCGCCTAACCCGAAATACGGGCGCGCGTTTGCGTTCGATCCGCCGATCGATCTTGCGCACTTCTCGGCGTTCACGGGCGGGCAGCCATTCGACGCTTTCAAGACAATGCGTGAGAACGCGCCGGTATGCTGGTGCAAGGAGCCGCCGGAGCTTGGCGGCGGGTTCTGGGCGCTCACCCGTTACGACGATGTGCGGGCGGTGTCGTTGAACCCGCAGGTCTTCTCGTCGCAGAAGGGCGGGATTTTGATGGCGTACGGCAACCCAGCGCAGCGCCATCCGGTGCTGCACCGGGCCTCTCTCGATCAGTTGATCAACATGGATCAGCCTATCCACTTCGAGCTTCGGCGCGAGCACTTGCCGTTCTTCACGGCGAAGTACGTGGCCGACTTGAAGCTTAAGGTCGAAGCCAAGGTGACGACGCTTCTCGACACGATCGCGCCGATGGGCCAGTGCGATCTGGTCGAGCAGTTGTCGGCGGAATTGCCGCTGTTCACGCTGTCGGAGATTTTGGGTATTCCGGAGAGCGACCGGCCGAAGCTGGTCAAGTGGATGCACTATCTGGAGATCGCGGGCTACGTCATGGCTGAGAAGAACTTCGGCGCGGTCGATCCGAATTTCTTTGGCGACTTCATGTCGAACGTGGCTGAGATGTTCGAATACGGGCGCGACGTGCTTTTGAAGCGGCGCGAGTCGCCGAAGGAGGATCTGCTCACGGCGCTTGCGCATGCGAAGGTGCAAGGCGATTTGATGCCGAACGAGTTTCTGGACGGGTCGTGGCTACTGATCGTGTTCGCGGGCAACGACACGACGCGCAATTCGATTTCGGGAACGATGAAGCTTTTGACCGAGTTCGCGTCGGAGAAGCGTCGCGTGCAGGGAACTCTGTCGCTTTTGCCGACGATGGTCGATGAGGCGATCCGCATGGTTTCGCCGGTCATGTATATGCGCCGCACGGCGACGAAGGACACCGAGATCCGCGGGCAGAAGATCGCCGAGGGCGAGAAGGTGATCATGTATTACGGCGCGGCGAACCGCGATCCGGAGGTGTTCCCAGATCCCGACCGGTTCGATGCGGGGCGCGCGAACGGAAAGGATCATGTGGCGTTCGGCATCGGGCCGCATGTTTGCTTAGGACAGCGGGTCGCGAACATGCAGCTTGAGGCCGTCTACCGGCAAATTCTGACACGCTTTCCCGACATGCACTGGAACGGCGAGATCGACATTGCGCCGAACAATTTCGTGCATGCGATCCGTAAACTCGGCGTTCAGTTCACGCCGGAAAAGAAGCGCGCGGCATGAGTTGGGAGAAGGACGTCGAGGAATTGCGCCGGCGCCAACGCCTTGCGCAGGAGATGGGCGGCGCGGAGCGCGTGGAGAAGCATCGCTCGCTCGGCAAGCTGACCGTGCGCGAGCGCGTGGACCACTTGCTCGACCCCGGATCGTTTCATGAAGTGGGATCGATCACCGGTTCCGCGGAATACGGGCCGGACGGCGTAATGCGCGCGTTCACGCCGGTGCCGTTCATCTTCGGGCGCGGCTTGATCGATGGGCGACCGGTGGTCGTCGCGGGCGACGATTTCACGGTGCGCGGTGGGTCCGCCGACTTCTCTGGCAAGCGCAAGCAGGAGCTCGCCGA
>CXWL01013923.1_pt1 | contig 20772 bp, 8 predicted proteins | sample 590931 | NCBI WGS metagenome assembly CXWL01 (sample SAMEA3498368, study PRJEB10139) | groundwater metagenome | biome: water well; material: biofilm material | place: Germany | collected 2015-04-27 | reverse complement strand
GGATGATGCCTGTAATCAAATAGCCAGAAATAACAAAAAATACATCAACCCCGACATATCCGCCTTTGAAGGGATTTATGCCAAAGAAATTCATCCCCGCATGGAAAAATATGACGGATAAAACCGCAACTGCGCGTAAACCATCAATTTCTGGGCGATATTTCAGAGCTGTCATGTTCTTTTATATTTCATGTTATTCTTGGCATCTGTAGCATCACGCCTTGCTGCTTTCAAGATAAAGCACTCGCGCGGAAATTATTAAGATTGTGTTAATTTGCATTGACATTCAGGCTGTGGGGTGGTTTGCTGTGCTACCATTTGTTAAAAATAATAAATTAAAAAAATACGGCGTAAAATGGCGGGAGAGAAGCGGAATATATTAAGTGCCATGCCGCCTGAGCAGCGCAGTCGCTTGCTTGGTGATATTATTACGCTGATGACGCAATCACCCACCCACGCCAATTACAAAATCCAGCATTTTTCTAGTGTTGTTCTGCCACCAGTGCAGCTTAATCAATTTCGGATATATCATGATGCGAAGAAGCGACCAGTTGGTTTTGTGTCATGGGCGATGCTTTCCAAAGAGGCGGAAGATAAATTCCTTAACCACGCCACGCCACTGACGCTTTCCGAATGGGCGAGTGGTGACATTATTTATATCATGGAATTTATCGCGCCACATGGTCACGCGCAAAAAATCGCTGCTGACCTAAAAAAACGCTACCCCAAACACAAAGCCCACGCCGTGCGCTATGACACCGCGGGCAAAAACGGGAAGGTCATCACGACGTTTTATGGGGAGAGCGTGGGATGAGGAATATCAGAAAAGAATTATTTTGGAAAAAATTATGTCTCTTAAAGAGATTTTTTTGGAAGGTTATATTTATGGGTATAATTGCTACATCTTGTGCACCAGCAGCAAAGACGGATGATTTGCCCAACTGGATAAAACATCAACCAGCAGGCATTAATTTTGTTGATTTTGCACCATCGCCAGACGGTAAGGTGATTGCCTTTGAATATATTGATCGATCATTGGGAAGAAACTACCTTGGCATAGGGATGTTCAACTGGAAAACTGGTAAACTCACACGTATTCCCAATCCTGCTGGACAGCAGCTAAGTACCCCGAGTTTTTCTGAGGATGGCAAACATTTACTGGTGGGAATAAGTAAAGTTAATGCTCTTTTTCCTAATCAAATCGGCACCGTTGATTTGACGACAATGAAGAGCTTGGCTCTAACATCCAGTGGTCTTATACTAGCATATCCAGTGTTCCAGCCAAGGACAGGCAATATTATCTATGTTCAAAGTACGCATGGTCTTATGAATGGATTAAATCTATTTAATACTACGACCAAAAAAGAACAGGTGATTATTGATGAGAAAAATGGTTTTTCCCATATTTCCCGCCTTTCCTTTATTGGCGCAAATGAAATAATTTTTCAGGCACGAAGCCCATCCGATATGGAGTTGCGCCAGAAAGCTATGGAATTTTCGGCGAAACCACTTGCCTATCGATTAAAATTCGGAGGAAAGCCACAATTTATCTCTTTGGAGGCGGAGCGTCAATCCATGAAAATTATTGGAAGTGAAGGTGCATACAGTCATATATCTGCCTCTCTAACGGGTGATTTTATTGCATATATGAGTGCTGTGCCAAGTAATCCAACAGAGGATCAGGGAAAAATTTTGCGCGAGTTATTCAGATTAGAAAATGGCAAGACAGTGCAGCTTACAAATCATCGCAGTACGATATTAGTCTCTAGAACTTCTTACGATGGCTCGGCTATTGCCTTTGCCGCTGATGTGACAGAAGCAAACAAATTTGACCTTTTTGTCTATAATACACAAACAGGAGAGACCATCGCTACCAATCTCCTTGACCGTATTAAAAATGATTCAACATTTAATTTAAAATAAGGAATACTAAGATGGCTGTGTTTTTTGATCCTACTGAAGTTAAATCTGGCAACTGGACAGGTGCAGGTTGGTCGGCGGGTGGGGCAAGCCCTTCTTTTGTACCATTTACGCTCAAAGATATAAATGTTGATGCAAACAGTCCTTTTGATGCCGTTTCTAAAACTCATGATATTGCTTATGGTGATGCACAGGGACAATTACTAAATGATTTAGTTAATGGCATCCCTGTAAAACAAGCAGTGATTGCTTATATGGCATCGCTTAAATCAGCTGATGGTGTGTTCTATACTGATGCGTCTGGCGCAGCTGTTGCGAATGGCACTAATGGTTATCCAGATCCCCATGAAGAATGGGTTCAAGCTCTAGGTGTGCCCTCAATGGATCTTAAAGGAGCTCTTGAAGCTTCAATTATTGCCAGATTAAATGACCCTAATGACAGTTTACTAGCGGACTTAACATTAAAATTCTCACAAGGACAGAATGACATACAGCAGATTGTAAATTTAAATAATGGTTATTTGGATTATGAGAATAACTACCCCAATGATGAGCTTGGACTTAAGGCTGTATGGCAGAAAAATATTTCTGATCTGGCGGAAAGCAATCCTCTTTTAAAATCGCTCGATTTGTTTGGCATAATTAAGGAAGGTCTTATAGGTGATCCTTCTCTTCTTCCAGAAGCTGCTGCTAAAATTTCTGCCCTAGTCGCATATGTAGGAGTAAAAGAAATTCAATCCTTTGGGGAGGCAGTTGGTAGTGAATCGAAAATAATATTAAATGGTACACCATACCTTATCAGCGAAGTTCTGGACAGTCTTTCCAATGTAGGAGAAGCCACTGCCACCTTCATTTCCAAGCAGGTTGGTGATGCTTCTAAATGGTTCAACAGCCCTGATGGGGCGCAGCTTGCATTTGCTGAATGGCTGGGCGCGCACATGCAGTCCCTAGTCAATGGCAACCTCAGTTCTGGTCAAGCACTTATCAGTCTTGCGCAATTTTTAGGTCAACGTTTTCTTACAAATCAAATTATAACCGTTGTTGATGCCGCTGGTGCTAGAGCTGTCATCGGAGATGTATTGGAATCACTTGGTGTTGAGCCTAGTACAGCTCAAGGTCTTTCTGGTGGGTTTGAAACAGCACTAGTGCGCATGTCGGTGGATTTTGCGTTAAATTCTGGGGGTTGGAATTCCGAGCAGTATGTAAAGGCTGGAATCAGCACTATTTCTGGCGTAGTTGCTGCACATTATGCAAAAGAATTTTTTGGGAAAGGAGTTGGTGCCAATGCATCAGTAGCTGCGATTACCACCGCCATTAATGGATTGATAAATAGTGGAAGCTATAACCAAGCTGATTGGTTGAATCTTGGCGCACAGGTTGGAATAGCAGCAGGTAGCTATGTGGCTGGTGAGGCAATCGGCACTGCACTTTCTACTATTATTGGAATTCCTTCCGATCCGATTTCATTCGTAGCGAAAGCTGTTATAGCTCTCATTGCTAGCAAAGTTCTTGGCACTCTCTTCGGCAGTGCGGTTTATTATGAAGGGGAATTTGGTGATCCGTCTGTGTTGCTCAACAGCATCTATCAGACTCAGATGGTCAGTGATGGCAATGGTGGAATGGTTGAGGCATTGGTGGCTGTGAACTCTAACGGCTCAACGATTGTTTCACAAGGCATCACCACAATTTACGGAAGTATCGGGCAAGATGTATTGGTGGGAACTGCTGCTGGTGATTCTATCTATGGCGGTGCTGGCTCGGATTATCTGGAAGGGCGCGACGGAAAAGACACCCTGATTGGTGCTGATGGTGATGACCATATTTCTGGTGGCAATGGTGATGATTTTATTTCGGGCGGTGCGGGTGATGACATACTCTTCGCTGACGCTGGAAATGACACCGTTGTTTCTGATGATGGTGATGATTTTGTGCATCTTGGCGCAGGTGATGACGTGGCGGCAACTGGCAATGGGCGTGACATTGTGATGGGTGGTGCGGGCAATGATAGCATTGATTCTGGCGCGGGTGATGATTTGGTTGATGGTGGTTCTGGAGATGATGTTATCGGCACAGGTGACGGCAATGATTTGGCATTTGGTAATTTGGGTAATGACTTAATCGATCTGGGTGCGGGTGATGACGTAGCCTTTGGTGATTCAGGAAATGACCAAATTTATGGTGGCGATGGCATTGATGTAATAGCTGGTGGTGATGGCATTGATATTCTCCACGGTGAAAATGGTAACGATATTCTCGATGGTGGCGATGGCAATGATATGCTCGAAGGCGGGCTTGGAAATGATAGCCTCTCTGGTGGAGCGGGTGATGACGTTCTGCTCGGTGGCATGGATAATGATTTGCTGGCGGGTGGCGCGGGCAATGACACTCTGCAAGGTGAATTTGGTAATGATATTCTGATTGGTGGTGCGGGAGCGGATACGCTGGATGGTGGTGATGGCGATGATGTGTATGTGTTTAGCAATGACCCAACTGATATCAATAATTTTATAACTGATAACCAAGGTGCGAATGATGCGATTGTGCTTTCGTGGTTGGCTGAGGCGAATATTGGCAGTCTTTCACTCACTCGAGTTGGTGATAATCTGAATGTTATAGTTGGTGGCAAAACCATTGTGACTGTGGTTGACCAGTTTAACGGCAAAGCAATTGAGAGCATTGAAATTGCTGGTGGTAAAACTCTGAACCTTACTGGGCTAACTGGAACTGGTACGCTTGCAACGCCAGCGGTGCTTGCTGCTGTCGGCACTTCCCATCAGGCAGTTGTTGATGCACAAATTGCTGCAACTGAGTCTGTTGTTTCCTCCAAGGAGCAATATTTTAATAATACACTTACTCATAATATCGCTGATGCTTCGTATCAGGAATTGTTGGGTGACCAAATTGGAAATTCATTTTATAATGGCAATGAAATTACGTCCTTTAACCGTGATCGTGGCAAATGCGGTGGTTCTTATACAGTTTATAAACTCGATCAAGTAAGCAGCCTGAATGGGACTGATGAGCTGTTGCAAATGACTGAACTTACTGGTGCGTATAATGCCGCAGATTATGATCAAGTGCATTTGAACGCGCAGAAAGTAACAAATAGCTACAATATCAGCTATGCCTCATCTTTTAAGACTGTTGCAGCAATAGAAACTGTAAAAGATTATTACGATGGTGGAAATCATGTGGCGACAGTTGTTACGATAACGGACGCTGCAACATCAGCTGTTTTGTCATCAATTCAGATTGTGGGAAATGATATAACCCTACCAAATGGAAACATTATTACAGAACAAATGCGTCTGGCAAGTGGCACTTCAGTATCAGTTACATTGGGTTTGAATATACTGCAAAATGGCTCAGATAAATTAGTTGGTGCGTGGTGGGATGAAGCACTTTCAGGTCAGAGTGGTCCTGATGTTCTGGTTGGTAATGGTGGAAACGATACGCTTGATGGTGGCACTGGGAACGATTGGATATTCGGTGGGGATGGTAATGATACCGCCTATGGACGCGTTGGTGACGATATTATTTTTGGCGGTAATGACAATGATGCGCTGGTTGGCAATGAAGATAGAGATGCAATTATCGGTGGTGCTGGCGATGATACAGCGTATGGGAATGCTGGTGCAGACTGGATTGAAGGCGGTAGTGGAAACGATTTGGTTTATGGTGGTGATGATAATGATATTATTTTCGGTGGAGGTGGCACAGATAATCTTTATGGTGATGCTGGTAATGACACATTAAGTGGTGATTCTGGTGATGATGTCCTAATCGGCGGAGCTGGTGCGGATATAATGGATGGTGGTATTGGTATTGATACGGTCTTTTATGCGGCATCTTCTGCTGCGGTAAGTGTAAATCTTACACTGACTACTGCTCAATCGGGAGGTGATGCACAGGGTGATATTTTATCCAGCATCGAGAATATAACTGGATCAGCTTATAGTGATAATCTTATAGGTAATGACGACAACAACATAATAATTGGTTTAGCTGGAGCAGATGTAATTAATGGCGGCGATGGTGTTGATACAACTTCTTATGCTGGCTCAACTTCTGGTGTGACCATTAATCTAAACTCATCTACAGCGCAATCTGGTGGTGATGCACAGGGTGATATTTTATCTAGTATCGAGAATATAACTGGTTCTGCGTTCAATGATACTCTTACAGGAAATTCTTCCGATAACACGTTTAATGGAGGGGCTGGAGCTGACACCATTGATGGTGGTGCTGGTATTGACACAGTTTCGTATGCAAATTCTCCTCAAACTACATATTTAGGCATGGCAGCATTAGTTTTGAGGGACGGAGTTAAGGTTAATTTATCACTCACTACAGCACAAATAGCGGCTACAGCAACAATTGGTGGTGAAGCGGTTGGTGATATATTAACTAATATTGAAAATATTATTGGTTCGGCTTTTGGTGATAGTCTTACTGGCAATACAGCTTCTAATACATTCACAGGTGGTGCTGGAGCAGACACAATCAATGGTGGTGATGGGATTGATACTATTTCTTACGCAACATCGGCAAATGGTGTAACTGTAAGTCTATTACTTACCACAGCCCAATTAGGTGGTGGTGATGCAGCTGGAGATATTTTATCTAATATTGAAAATGTTAATGGCTCAGTATTTAATGATATTATCACTGGTAATAATGGGGATAATGTTTTGTTTGGTGATGCAGGTAATGATGAGTTGTATGGTGCTGCTGGTGCAGATACTTTAAACGGCGGTGATGGCAACGATAAGCTTGCTAGTTATTCTGGGCATAATACTCTGCATGGTGGTGCAGGCAATGATACATTCTACGGCGATTACACATTGTATGAACCTGCTGACATTGGCATTAACCAGATGTTTGGCGATGATGGCAATGATACATTTTATTCTGGTGCAGGTGCAGACACTATTGATGGTGGCACTGGAATTGACAAAGTTGGTTATTATATATCCACCACTGGTGTTACGGTAAACCTAATTACTAATATTAACACTGGCGGTTATGCACAGGGTGATTCTCTCATAAATATAGAGAACATTGATGGTTCGTTTTATGATGATGTTATTACAGGTGATGCAAATGCTAATATTATTTTTGGTGATTTAGGCAATGACAATATTAATGGTGGTGTGGGAGCTGACACTATTGATGGCGGCACTGGTACGGATACGGTTGTCTATGCGACATCTGCATCTGGAGTTAATGTTAATTTATCACTAACGACGGCGCAATCTGGTGGCGATGCACAAGGCGACATTCTCTCTAACATTGAGAATGTAACTGGCTCTGGATTTGATGATATTATCACTGGCGATACGAATGCCAATTCTTTGTTTGGTGATGTTGGGAATGATACACTGACTGGTGGTGCTGGAGCAGATACCATCAATGGTGGGGCTGGCATTGATACCGTTTCTTATATTGCCTCTGCATCTGCGGTAATTGTAAACCTTAATCTTACCACCGCTCAATCTGGTGGTGATGCTGCTGGTGATATTCTCTCTAATATTGAGAATATTATTGGTTCGTCTTTTGACGATACACTAACTGGTACTTCTGCTGCTAATAACATCAATGGTGGGTTGGGTGTTGATACGGTTTCTTATACCACTTCCAGTGCTGGGGTAACTGTAAACCTTACACTTACTACAGCGCAATCAGGTGGTAATGCGACTGGCGATATACTATCCAACATTGAAAACATAATCGGCTCTTCATTTGCTGATATTATAACTGGAGATGTTAATAACAATATAATAACTGGCGGTGCTGGTATCGACACTATCAATGGTGGCGCGGGGATTGACACGGTTTCTTATGCAGCGTCTGGGGTGGTAAATGTAGATCTGGCACTCACCACAGCACAATCTTGGAGTGATGCACAGGGTGATATTTTATCTAGTATCGAGAATATTATTGGCTCTGCATTTAACGATACCTTAAATGGTAATGCATCGGCTAATACCATAAATGGTGGTGATGGTAGTGACTATATATATAGTCGTGATGGTGATGACGTGTTATCTGGCGGTAATGGTGATGATACACTTGATGCTGGAACTGGTAACGACATCATTCATGGTGATGCAGGCAATGATACAATCTATGGTCAAGATGGCGATGATACTCTGTATGGCGATGCAGGTAATGATGTAATCTGGGGATTGGCAGGAAACAATATTCTGATAGGCGGTGCGGGCGCAGATTCACTGTATGGGTTCTCAGGTATATCTGCTGCATCATATTCAACATCTGGCGCAGCAGTAAATATCAATCTGGCAACTAACGTAAATACAGGTGGTGATGCTGCTGGTGATTTACTCTATGGTATTAATAACATCATCGGCTCAATATTTGGCGATACGCTTACAGGTAACGCTAATAACAACGTCATTGAGGGCGGTGCTGGATCCGACACTATCAATGGAGGTACTGGCGCGGACACGATTTCTTACGCTACATCAACGAATGGTGTGACCGTAAATCTTACCCTAACCACAGCACAATCTGGTGGTGATGCAGTGGGAGATATTCTATCTAACATCGAGAATATAAATGGTTCTATATATAATGACATCATCACTGGTGATGCAAACGCGAATGCTCTGTTTGGTGACGCAGGGAATGATGATATACGCGGCGGTGCTGGCAATGACACATTAAATGGTGGTGATGGTAATGATAGATTATGGGGTGATGCTAATAGCAACATTCTTCATGGTGGGCTAGGTAATGACACACTTTATGGTGATTTTCTAAATCTTTCTTCATCTCCCAATGTTGGCAATAATCAAATGTTTGGTGAAGAAGGAAACGATACATTTTCAGCTGGTGCTGGTATTGATATAATGGATGGTGGTGTTGGCATTGATTTGGTTACTTTTGTTGAATCTCTTACTGGAGTAACCGTAAATCTAACAACCAATATCAACACAGGTGGTTATGCCCAAGGTGACAGTCTGATTAATATCGAAAATATAGATGGCACTTTCTACGATGATGTTATTACTGGTGATACAAATGCAAATGCCATATTTGGTGCTTCTGGTAACGATAACATAAATGGCGGTGTAGGAGCTGACACTATTGATGGTGGCATTGGTACTGATACGGTTGTCTATGCCACATCTGCATCTACAGTTAACGTCAATTTATCACTAACGACGGCGCAATCTGGTGGCGATGCACAAGGCGACATTCTCTCTAACATTGAGAATGTAATTGGTTCTGGGTTTGATGATATTATCACTGGCGATGCAAATACCAATTCTTTGTTTGGTGATGTAGGCAATGATATACTGACTGGGGGTGCGGGAGCCGATGCTATTAACGGTGGGGCTGGCATTGATACTGCGTCTTATGCTGGTTCATCTACTGGTGTAACTGTAAACCTTAATCTTACCACTGCACAATTTGGTGGCGATGCACAAGGCGACATTCTCTCTAGCATTGAGAATATTATTGGTTCGGCATTCAATGACACACTTACTGGCGATGCTAATAATAACACAATCACTGGCGGTGCTGGTGCTGATGCTATTAATGGCGGTGCGGGTATTGATACTGCTTCTTACGCTGTTTCTGCCGTTGGTGTAACAGTTAGCCTTGCACTTGCTACAGCTCAACTTGGTGCTGGCGATGCTGCTGGTGATATTTTCACCAGCATAGAAAATATTATTGGCTCGTCTTTCGATGATACACTTACTGGTACTTCTGCTGCTAATAATATTAATGGTGGAGCTGGTTCGGATACAGCTTCTTATGCTGGTTCTGCCGTTGCTGTAACTGTAAATCTTAATCTTGCTACAGCTCAACTTGGTGCTGGCGATGCTGCTGGTGATATTTTATCTAATATTGAAAATGTAATTGGTTCAGCATTTAATGACGTTTTAACGGCTCTAGCTGTTGGTAGCACACTCAACGGTGGTGCTGGTAATGACACGCTTACTGGTGGCGTAGGCAATGATGTATTAATTGGCGGTATTGGCGCGGATAATATCAATGGCGGTGCAGGTTTGGATACAGTTTCTTATGCTGGCTCTGCTCTAGGTGTGACAGTAAATCTTGCTCTTGCCACTACACAATTAGGTGTTGGTGATGCACAAGGCGATATTCTCTCCAATATAGAGGATATAACTGGTTCGGCATTTAATGATACGATTATAGGGACAACGGGCAATAATACCATAACAAGCGGAAATGGTAATGATACTATAACTGGCGGAGTTGGTGCGGATATTATCGATGGTGGTGCTGGCATTGATACGATTTCTTATGCAACATCATCTGGGGTTGTGAATGTAGATCTGGCACTGACCACCGCACAATCTTGGAGCGATGCTGCTGGTGATATATTATCTAATATCGAAAATATAACTGGCTCTGCTTTTGGCGATACCTTAAACGGCAATGCATCAGCCAATACGATAAATTCTGGTGATGGTAATGACTATGTATATAGTCGTGATGGTGATGATGTATTATCTGGTGGCAATGGTGATGACACACTTGATGCTGGAGCGGGAAATGACGTCGTTCATGGCGATGCGGGAAATGACACCATCTACGGTCAAGATGGTGATGATACTCTGTATGGTGATGCTGGTAACGATGTACTTTGGGGGCTGGCAGGAAACAATATCCTGATTGGTGGTGCGGGCGCGGATTCCCTATATGGATTCTCAGGCGTGTCGGCTGCTTCATATTCAACATCAGCAGCAGGCGTTAATGTAAATCTGGCAACTAACGTCAACACACTTGGCGATGCTGCTGGGGATTTACTCTACGGTATTAATAATATCATTGGTTCGGTTTTTGGCGATACGTTTACTGGTAATTCGTCTGCTAACTTATTCACTGGTGGAGTTGGTGCGGATATTATGACTGGTGCTTCTGGTGCAGACGTGTTTAAATATAGCGCGGTTACTGATTCTGGTGCGGCATCTGGCGTGCGTGATATTATCACTGATTTTGTGGTAGGAACGGATAAAATTGACCTTGGTGATTTTGCAGGAATATTTAACTTCAACGGCACTGGGGCATTATCAACTGGTGGAGTGCATTCAGTTAATTACGCACAAGTTTCTGGCAACACTATCCTTGGCATTGACGCTGACGGTAACGGTGTCCTTGACTTCCAGATTGAGCTTACTGGCTTGCATACTCTGGCAGCTAGTGATTTCTTGCTATAAGATTTCTAATAAAATCTCTTGATTCGGTTATAAAACTGTAGTTAATTGTTAACGAGTTGTTAACTTATTTTAGGGAATAAAAATGGCTGTGATTAATGGAACTACTGGCGATGATACTCTTATTGGTACGCTTGGTGATGATATAATTGACGGTGGCATTGGTCGCGACAACATGTTTGGTGGTCTTGGCAATGATACATATTATGTTGATAATTTACTTGATAACGCTTTTGAAGCTGTTGGTGAGGGTATAGATACAGTGATTTCTAGTGATAGTTACAGTTTAACCCCAAATATAGAGAATCTACATCTAACTGGCACAGCATCAAGTCATATACGTTTTGGAAGAGGTAACGATCTTGATAATATTATTACTGGTTCATCTGATAGCGACTGGATTAGTGGTATGGAGGGTTCTGATACAATTGATGGTGGGGCTGGAAATGATGAGTTAAATGGTGGTGCCGGTTCTGATATTTTTGTTATCACAAAATCTGCTGGTTCAATTGATGTTATTACTGATTTTATTATTAACACTGCCGGTGAATATATTAGTTTGTCGGGATTTTCCGCTCCTGTTGATTTTGCTAGTTTAGCTATTAGCCAATATGGTAGTGACACAATTATTTCGCTCGAGGATTCTCAGTTTGTTGTTTTGGAGAATATTCTCGCTAGCAGTCTTACTGATGCAAGTTTTGGTGAGTCCGTTGTTGTGGTTGTGCCTCCCGTTGCAACCGCAGGTGATGACGTGCTAGTTGGTACTGCTGGCGATGATAATATTAATGCTCTCGCCGGTAACGACCTTGTTTATGGTGGAGATGGTGACGATATTATAGAAGGCGGACCGGGTACGGATAATATTGATGGTGGCTATGGAATTAACACTGCTTCCTATGCTAGCTCTGCCTATCTGGTAAATGTCAGTTTGGCTCGTGATGATGTGCAGTTTGGCGGTGATGCAGAAGGAGATATTCTCTCCAATATAGAAAATATTATTGGTTCAGATCATAATGATATTATTACTGGCTGGTTTGGGAATAATATTATCAATGGTGGTTTAGGTGATGATTACATCAATGGTCATTTTGGAGATGACACTTTGGATGGTGGTGAAGGTAATGATACAATAATTGCTAGACTTGGCAATAACACTTTAACTGGTGGCTCAGGTGCTGATATTTTTGCTATTATAAGAAATTCTAGTTCAACTGATATTATTACTGATTTTAGCACGAGCACTGCTGGTGAATATATTAGCTTGCTGGGATTTTCTGCCCCTGTTGATTTTGCTAGCTTAGCTATTAACCAAGTTGGTAATGATGCTGTTATTGCACTTGAAGATTCTAGGTTTATTATTTTGCAGAATGTTCTTGCTAGTAGCCTGACGGCAGCAAATTTTACTGCTACAGGCAGTTGGGTTGTTACTAGTACCGCTGGTGATGATGATATTTACGGTGATGATGGTAATAATACTATTAATGCCCTTGCTGGTAATGATGAGATTCGTGGCTATGCTGGTGATGATGTTTTTTATGGCGATTTGGGTAATGATTCCCTTTTTGGTGGTTTGGGCAATGATTCCCTTTTTGGTGGTGAAGGTCTAGACTGGCTGAATGGTGGTGATGGCAATGACTATATCTCTGGTGGTGAAGGCTTAGACCAGCTCAGTGGAGATGGTGGCAATGATATTATTGACGGCGGTGCTGGTAATGATGACATATATGGTGGTGCCGGTGCTGACATTGTCGATGGTGGGGCAGGAAATGATATAATTCGTTACGCTGGTGGTTCTGCTGACGGTGTAAACGTAAATCTTACACTGACTACAGCTCAGTCTGGCGGTGATGCACAGGGTGATATTCTTTCTAATATTGAAAATGTTAAGGGCACAGCGTTTAATGATGTTATAATTGGCAATTCAGGTAACAACAGTATTGATGGTTATCTTGGTGACGATACACTCTCTGGCGGTGCTGGTGCTGATTATATCGATGGTGATGATGGTTCAGATACGACTTCCTACGCTGGCTCTGCTGCTGGTGTAACAGTTGACCTCGCACTTGCTACGGCGCAATTAGGTATTGGTGATGCTGCTGGAGATATTCTCATAAGCATTGAAAATGTTATTGGCTCATCATTTGATGATATTATTTCAGGCAACTCTGTCGCAAATATCATTGATAGTGATGCAGGGAACGATACAATTAATGGTGGTGTAGGTGATGATCTGCTAATTGGCGGGGCTGGTGCCGATACTATTGATGGTGGCACTGGTATTGATACGATTTCTTACTCTAGCTCTGTTGCTGCCGTGAATGTAGATATTAGCCTTGCCACTGCCCAATCTGGTGGAGATGCTGCTGGTGATATTCTTTTTAACATCGAGAACATTACTGGTTCAGCGTTTAATGATGCATTAAAGAGCAATAGCTCTACTAATATTATCAATGGTGGTGGTGGTAATGATACTATATATGGTCGTGACGGCGATGATGTAATCTCAGGTGGCAATGATGATGATTCCATAAATGCAGGACTTGGTAATGACATAGTGCATGGCGATGCTGGCAATGATTCCATATATGGCAGAGATGGAGATGACATTCTTTATGGCGATGCAGGTAATGATATAATCTGGGGTGAGGCAGGAAATAACATTCTGATTGGTGGTGCGGATGCTGATTCACTATATGGGTTCTCAGGTGTGTCGACTGCTTCATACTCAACATCTGGCGCAGCAGTAAATATCAATCTAGCAACTAACGTCAACACAGGTGGTGATGCACAAGGTGATTTACTCTATGGCATTAATAACATCATCGGTTCAGCGTTTAACGATACATTAAGTGGTAATGCATTAGCCAATATCATCAATGGTGGTGATGGCAACGATACAATCAATGGTCGTGACGGTGATGATGTGGTGTCAGGTGGCAATGGTGATGATTCCATAAATGCAGGACTTGGTAATGACATAGTGCATGGCGATGCTGGCAATGATTCCATATATGGCAGAGATGGAGATGACATTCTTTACGGTGATGACGGTAACGATGTAATATGGGGCGAGATAGGAAATAATATCCTGATTGGTGGTGCGGGCGCGGATTCCCTATATGGATTCTCAGGCGTGTCGGCTGCCTCATACTCAACATCAGCAGCAGGTGTTAATGTAAATCTGGCAACTAACGTCAACACACTTGGTGATGCTGCTGGGGATTTACTCTACGGTATTAATAATATCATTGGCTCGGTTTTTGGAGATACGTTTACAGGTAATTCATCTGCTAACCTATTCATTGGTGGAGCAGGTAAAGATACCATGACAGGTGGTGCTGGGGCGGATGTGTTTAAATATATCGCGGTTACTGATTCTGGTGCGGCATCTGGCGTGCGTGATATCATCACTGATTTTGTAGTGGGAACTGATAAAATTGACCTTGGTGATTTTGCAGGAACATTTAACTTCAACGGCACTGGTGCGTTTACTGGCACGGCGCGTGAGGTTAATTATGCACAAGTCTCTGGTAACACCATCCTTGGCATTGACGCTGACGGTAACGGTGTCCTTGACTCCCAGATTGAACTCACTGGCTTGCATACTCTGGCAGCTAGTGATTTCTTGCTATAACTCAATATAATTGTGGGTGCTAATTTTATTGACTACAATCACCTCAGTGGTACACAAAAATTTACAGTGTCATCGTGTGGTATGTATTAATTATAAAATTCAGGTTATTTATGCGTCCTATATCTAAGCAGGTAAAGTCAATATTACGCCCTGTGTGGCACTTATATTTGAAATATTTCTCAGAAGTTGGTTATATTACTCGACAGGTGAATCGCCTTGAGAGTCGGTTTTACTCTTTCCCAGAATGGAAAAGGCGACGTTTTTTAGCTGAACAAATTAAATCGTTAAGTAAGGCACACGAAGAGATAGTTCATCAACTAAACATGAACGGGTATTGTAAAACCACATTGTCAGAACTGGGTATCAGTGCAGATATTCTTGTCTATCTTTCTTCACTATCGAAATCATATGAGGCAATTGATTTCAATATAGTAAAAGAAACCAATGTACATAAGGCTAAATATTACTGGCTTAAAATGAATAGGGATCAGAATGCCGACAGAGTGTTGATTGATGCGTTTGTTCGTAATAAATCATTCCTTGATCTAATAAGCAGCTATTGTGGTGAAGTTCCTCATTTTAATGGGTTCGAATATATGTATTCACCGCCACTTCCTGTTGGTCAAGAGTTGCGTGGATCACAAAACTGGCATCTAGATAATCATCATAAGAAGGTGTTGAAATGTTTTTTTAGTCCATTTCCCCTTACCACATCCGAGGGAGCAACACAGATATTTCCCAGTCGCCTTAGTACCTCAGAATATTATACAGCCTATCCAAACTATATGACGGACGAAGAGATAAGCAAGGCTGGTGTTTCTCTTAACGACCAGATACATCTTACAGGTGAATCAGGAACAATTTACTTGGTGGATACAGCTCGTTGTTTGCATTGTGGATCTCGTAATATATTACCTAGACATCTAGCCATAGTAACCTTCACGTCAACCGAACGCTATCTATCACGTTGGGGTGTGAAAAAAGAATCTGACTTGGTAGCAGACATCAATAAAGAAATAATGGAAGCGTATGAGCCTGATTCTGCTATTTCAACATAATTCTCGAGTGTGAAGGGCTTTTGGTTATATAGGTAACAACGGCAGGCTGTGTGCCAGATAAAAATGTAATCTCTCCGTCTACGAATCTTCCAACATCCTTTGGAATATCTTTTGTATAGAGATTAGACGACCATTTAGTGAAAGGACGACCACCTTTATATCCAAAACTAAAGGGGATAAGGTTTTTACCACTTTTTACTGCATCATCGGATATAAAAATTTGTTCAAGATATTTGTTAATGTAGCTATCTTGGAAAGTTTTAAAATCCCATAATTTTCTAGGTGAGCGTTCTATAGGACGCCCTCTTTTAATGGCAACAAAACGCAACTGCCCACCTATTTCTTTAAGTATAACCTCAAACCCATATTTGTTGAACATAGCTTCCAGAGATTCATTGGTATATCCATCAATGTGCAAAAGGAAAAGATTCTGCAACATCAGAATTTCTACCTCTGAATTGGGAACCGTAACTGATAAAATTTTTCCTTCTGCCATTTCTTCGCTACAGAGCGCGAATAATCGATTAGGTTCATAATGATGTTCAAGAGAATGGTTAGAAAATACAACATCCGCATTCGCTATCATATGGCGCACCTCTGGTGTATCCACTAAAGATGATGTGAGAGTGTTTATACCGCGCCTACGGGATGTTTTTGAATTCATTTCAGACGGCTCAATACCAAAACACTCAACTCCATCCTTCAGGTAAGGTTGTAGGAACTCACCAGTCCCGCACCCAATATCTAATACCTTTCCTTTGCCTAACAGATAAGGTTTAAGTATCATGAAATAACGCCTAATATCCGCATCTACCGCTATTTGGGTAGAGCTAGTTGTTCCACAGATGTTTTGCACTGTAGAACGTAATGTTCTATAGAGTGGCTTTAATCTATTAATCGAACTCTTCACAAACGATGATTGATTCTTACGTATATCTCCTGTCATCCATTCAGATGAATAATAACTGGAGAACCATTTTTCAGAGGGAAGTCTGCTGAAATAATAGTGGTTAAAAGCTGGGGAATAACTCATCTCCAACGCACCATTTTTGACTAGTACAACAGATTCAGGATCATCTCCTACAGGGCACGGTCGTTCCACAACTTCCAGTTCAACGTCATGCAGCCCCATTAAATCAGCGGATCTAAATCCTGTAATGTTTACCTGTAGTGACATGTTATTTCCTCATTGGAATTGGTAATGTAATTAAAAAGTATCTAGTGGTATTAGATAGAGTGAATTTTTATGAATTGAAAACCATAAATACAAATAATTACAACTAATGTTGCTAAATAGTTTTTTGCATATGAAAAGCATTTTAAACTATGTTTTTTTGATCTTAGCCATTGCAACAAAAAATTGGGCTTTCGGTCACGTTTTTTGCAGCCAATTCTAAGAAATTCTTGTTTATAACGACAATTATTAACTTTTTACTGTACAGGACTGGATTAATGGTGATAATAGCTAACAAATATTAACTATTATCATTTATTAGCTATGAAACCCACTGGTTCTGCCCGCCTTGAGAAGATAGTGCATGATTTGCGCCCTGTGTGGTTATCGGTGGGGGTGACCAGCTTCTTTATCAATCTGTTGATTCTGCCGATTTCATTGTATTCTCTGCAGGTGATGGATCGGGTGCTGAGTACGGGCAGTATGCCGACTTTGCTGTGGCTAACTGTGATTATGCTTGCCATGTTCGCAGCGGCTGGGTTACTCCAAACTCTGCGCAGTATGGTTCTGCAAAAAGCAGCTGAGTGGCTGCATGACTCTATTGCCGAAGTAACATTGCCCTTAGTGTTGGCGCAGGCAGCAGCAGGTGGTAAAGGCGCGCAGCATCTGCGTGATGCTTCTTCCCTCAAACAATTTATAGGCGGTAACGGCTTGGTTACTTTAATTGATACTCCATGGTCGTTGCTCTATATCGCTGCACTTTTTATTGTCCACTGGGTGCTTGGTGTATTGGTATTAGTGGGAGCGATGTTATTATTACTGCTCGCATGGTTAAACGAAACCGCGATGCGCCGTCCTTCTCAGGAAGCAGGCATCAGACAATTACGCGCCATGCAGGAGCTGGAACTGGCAACGCGTAACGCAGAAGTAACTGAAGCAATGGGTATGGGCGCAGCTCTGTCTGCGCGTTGGAAGGCAATGCAAAAAACCACTGCTGGATTGCAAGCACAAGCCAGTGGACGCTCGGCAGTTATTCAAGGTGGAACAAAATTTATCCGTCTTTCGCTGCAAGTGTTGGTTACTTGTATCTCAGCGTGGCTGGCTATTGATGGTTATGTAACCAGCGGTGCGATTATCGCTGCTTCTATTCTTGCAAGCCGTGCTCTCGCTCCGTTTGAAGCAGCGATTTCCAGCTGGCGTTCTTTTACCGAAGCGCGCGGGGCATATTCCCGCCTGAAGAAAGCTTTTGCTGACGGCGCGCAACGCGAAGTGGGTATGACTCTACCTGCACCAGTTGGTGCGCTTGCGGTGGAGAATCTAACCTACAGTGTGGAAGGCAGAGAAGAGCCACTCCTTAAAGACATTAATTTTGCCATAAATGCTGGTGAGACGCTGGGTATTATCGGTGCCAGCGGTTCAGGTAAATCCACTTTGGCGCGGGTGATTATGGGAGTGTGGCAAGCCTCAAGTGGAGTGGTGCGCTTAGATGGAGCTGATATTTACCGCTGGCAGCGTAGTGAGTTTGGCAAATATGCTGGTTACCTGCCACAGGATGTTGAACTATTTGGTGGTACGGTAAAAGACAACATCGCCCGTTTTAATAATGATGCTTCACCAGAGACTATTGTGCGGGCAGCACATATGGCAAGCGCGCATGAACTTATCCTCCGTCTGCCCAAAGGTTATGATACCGAAATCGGTCAGGGTGGAGCGATGCTGTCGGCAGGGCAACGTCAACGCGTTGGGCTGGCACGAGCGTTTTATGGTGAGCCACGATTGCTTACTCTTGATGAGCCTGATGCTAATCTCGATGAAGAAGGACAACATGCGCTTATTGCTGCGCTCCATCATGCCAAGTCACAGAAAGTTACTACCCTGCTTATCACTCACCGTAACACCCTGCTTTCTCATGTTGATAAGCTGCTAGTACTGCGTGATGGCAAGATGGAAGCATTCGGTAGTGTCGCAGAGGTAACAGCGTTATATGCGCGAGCAAAACCACAAGCGGTGGTCAGGGCATGAAGATTGAACAGATAAAATCACTGCTCAGGCATGGAACAAGTTACGTCCGCGATTTTTGCACCCACGAAAATCTACAAAAACTCACCCGCCAGATAAAAAGCAAACTGGAAGAGTGGGCGGAGCATCCGCGCACTGTTGCTGCTATCAAAGAAATGGATAGTTTTATTACTTTGGTCAGCAATAAAGAATATAAAGGAAGCAATCCTGCTATTGCCAGTAGTCATGCCCCACTGCGCGCTGCTGCCATAGTCATCACAGCCATTACCCTCATAACCATTATCTTCGGAATAATTATACCGATTGAAAGTGCTGCTATAGCAAGGGGAAGTGTGGTGGTGATTACTAAACGCAAAACCGTGCAGCATTTAGAAGGTGGTATCGTTAAAAATATTCTGGTGGAAGAAGGTGAGTTGGTGAAGAAAGATCAGCCACTGCTAGAAATCAGTGATATTGCCCCTAAAGCCAACCGCGAGATTGTGCAGAGTGAATTATGGGTGATGCGGGCATCAGAGGCTAGGTTATATAGCCTACAGAATAACGCGGAGAAAATAGAGTTCAGCGATGAGTTCAAGTTAGTCGCTAAAGATAATCCTGAACTGCTAAAAACCATGCAGTCGCAAACCGATTTATTTAATACTCAGCACGAGTCGCAACAAGGTAAATTAAATTCCCTGAAGCAGCGCATGGAGGGTATGAAAGAAGAAATCATCGGTCTTAAAGCGCAGAAGGAAAGTGCTGAAGGTCAGCTTGTACTGATTAAAGATGAGCTGGTAGGAATTGAAGAGTTATTCAAAAAAGGCATGGCAACTAAACCGCGACTTCTTGATCTCCAGCGCAGAGCAGAAGAGCTAAAAGGTAATAGCGGACAATACACAGCACAGATTGCAAAGACCGAGCAGAGCATCACCGAAGCGCAGATGGACATAATTAATCTCACCAATGAATTTGCCAGTAAAATTGCCGAAGAATCACGCGATGTCCGCTCCAAAATCAGTGACTATGAAGAAAAGCTGCGTGCTGCTACTGACGTCATGCAGCGCACCGTTATCACCTCGCCCTCTGAAGGAATTGTCACAGGTCTTAAGTTCCACACTGTCGGCGGAGTGATAGCAGCGGGCTCACCGATTATGGATATTACTCCGCAAAGCGATAAGCTGGTGATGGAAGTGCATGTCCAACCCACCGATATTGATGTGGTGGAAACTGGTATGAATGCACGTATTGTTCTCTCCGCTTATAAATCACGCAGAATGCCACTACTCACAGGCAAAGTAACCCAAGTCTCCGCCGATGCTTTTAATGAACAGCAAGGTATCCAGAGCGTTTCCTATTACACCGCCCGCGTTGAAGTGGATAGCAAAGAACTCGCCGCCCTCGACTCCAAAATAAAACTCTACCCCGGAATGCCCGTCGACGTATTTATCAACACTGGCTCGCGCTCCTTCTTCGCCTACATGCTCGCCCCCCTAACCGACAGCCTCCAGCGAGCATTCAAGGAGGATTGAGGGCGACCTTTTGCAGTAAGTATTACCTTAACTTCCAGATTGAACTTACTGGCTTACACACTCTGGCAGCGAGTGATTTTTTGTTGTAGGATTGGTCTGTCTTATACCGTTAAATAATCTGCTGGGCGGGAAACCGCTCAGTTCCCATTTTTATCGCAATCATTAGGAAAATAGCATATAACCAGTTATTTTGCTAATAAATCATATAGTTACTGCGATATTTTGCCATAAGTTATTGCTTACGCTT
>CXWL01037379.1_pt1 | contig 20778 bp, 16 predicted proteins | sample 590931 | NCBI WGS metagenome assembly CXWL01 (sample SAMEA3498368, study PRJEB10139) | groundwater metagenome | biome: water well; material: biofilm material | place: Germany | collected 2015-04-27 | reverse complement strand
GCCAGCACCGCCTCGATCTGATGCGGGCTGAAGGCCAGATCGCCCTGTTGCGGGTGGTAGATCAGCCAACTGTGGGTCTCACCGGTCACCAACTGAAAACGCCCGCCGTCGCTGATCAGGCGCTGGAACTTCTGCACCTCGGCGACCGCGTCGCGCAGGGTGGCGCTGGCCAGCAGGATGAAGCTGACCACATTGAAGCTGCCAGGACCCACCAGGCGCCCGGCCTTGAGGCCAAAGCCGGCGTCGCCGGTCAGCTCGGCGGCCGCTCGCCACAGGCGGGTGATGTCGTCGATGGGCAAGCGTGCGTCGGCGCGCAGCTCAGAGTGGACACCGGCGCGCTGCAACAGGCGTTCACGCGGCAGGCCCAGGCGCTCAGCCGCCAGCAGCAGGGTGTTGACCCAACTCATCGAAACAGTGGCGTCTGCGGTCAAGGTGGATGGCGTCCAGAGTCAAGGTGCTGCGCATCATAAGGCCTTAAGGTCGCGCTTGGTGATTCGCTTCACCTACCCCCCAGAACAGGAGACCAGCCATGAACTTTCCCTCACGCCAAGATCAGCTCAGCGCGCGCGACCCGTTATGAACGGGAACCTGCTGGTCACCCAACTGTTGGTGGTGGCACTGGCGCTGGTCATGTTTGGCCTGGGCCTGTCGCTGAGTCTGCAAGACTTTACCCGGCTGCTCAAGCACCCCAAGGCGGTGGCGGTAGCACTGGTGCTGCAGGGGGTGGTGTTGCCGCTGGTCTGCTACCTGCTGATCGTGGCGCTGCGCGTGCCGCCGCTGTTTGCGGTGGGCCTGATGCTGCTGGCCGCCTCGCCGGGCGGCATCTCGGCCAATCTGTTCAGCCATCTGTTTGGCGGCAACGTGGCGATGAACATCTCGCTCACCGCCGTCAACACGGTATTGTCCATCGTCACCCTGCCACTGATCAGCAACTGGGCCATCAGCACCTTTGCCAAGACCGGCCAGGTGGTGCCGCTGCAGTTTGGCAAGGTGATGGAGGTGATCGCCATCGTGTTGATCCCGGTGGCCATCGGCATGCTGGTGCGCACCCGCCGCCCGGCCTTTGCGGCCCGCTCTGAAAGGCCCATGAAGCTGTTCAGCGCCGTGGTGCTGGCGGTGGTGGCGCTGGGTGCGATTGCCAAGGAGTGGTCGTCGATGGTCAGCACCTTCTCGGACGTGGGCGTGGCCGTGATTGCCTTCAACCTGATCAGTCTGCTGGCGGGTTATTACCTGTCGCGTCTGGCCGGGCTGGACCAGGGCATGGCGACCGCCATCAGTTTCGAGATTGGCATCCACAACTCGACGCTGGCGATCTTCATTGCGTTGGCGGTGCTGAACAACTTTCAACTGGCGTTGCCAGCGGCGATCTACTCTGTCAGCATGTACTTGACTGCCACCGCGTTTGGGCTCTTGGTGCTCAGGCGGCGTGCGCAGCCATTGCCAATTTCAAATCAAGGCTGAGCCGGGAGGCGTTTTATGAACACAAGCAGTGTGCAGTCGGATGTTCTGGTTGTCGGCGGCGGTCTGGCGGGCCTGGTGGCGGCCATCGAGTGTCTGCGCGCCGGCAAGCGGGTGACCTTGGTCGACCGCGATACGCCGCAGCGTCTGGGCGGCTTGGCGCTGTGGGCCTTTGGCGGCATGGCGCTGGTGGATACGCCCCTGCAACGGCGCATGAAGCTGAACGACTCCCCCGAGCGGGCGTTTGAAGACTGGGTGCGCTTTGGCGAGCTGGGCGAGGAGGAACACTGGCCCCGGCAGTGGGCCAGCCACTATGTGCAGCACTCGCGCGAGCAGGTGTACGACTGGGTGGTCGGCCACGGCATGAAGTTCATGCCGGCTGTTAACTGGGTGGAGCGCGGCATGCAGGGCAACGGCAACTCCTTGCCGCGCTACCACGTGGTGTGGGGCACCTCGCAGTGGCTCACCCGGCGCATGATCGAGACCCTGCACCAGGCCAACACCGGCAATCGGCTGACCTTGCTGAGCAACCATGAAGTGGTGAGTCTGGAATCCTACAACGGCGTGGTGACGGGCGCCAGCGGCATCAACCACGACACTGGCCAGCCGGTGCAATTCGCGGCGCAGTCAGTGGTGCTGGCCATGGGTGGCATCAACGGCAGCCACGAGCAGGCCCGTGCCAACTGGCCACCCACGCGCCCACTGCCCGCCACCATGCTCAACGGCGCCCACCCGTTTGCCAACGGCAAGCTGCACCATCTGGTGGCGGGGCTGGGTGGTCACATCACCCACGCCGGGGAGATGTGGAACTACGCCGCCGGCTTGCCGCACCCGCAGCCGCATTTTCCAGGCCATGGCCTGTCGGCGATTCCCTGCAAGTCGGCCTTGTGGCTGGACCACACGGGGCGGCGCATCGGACCCGAGCCATTGGTCACGGGCTTCGACACCCACCTGTTGTGCCAGCGCGTCGCGGCGCAAGAGCAGCCCTACACCTGGCACCTGCTGAACTGGCGCATTGCCGCCAAGGAGTTGGCCTTGTCCGGCGCCGAGCACAACCAGCGCATCCGCGACCGTCAGTTTCCTCAGTTCCTGAAAGAAGTTCTCTTGGGCAACCACCGGCTGGTCAAGCAAATGGCGGCCGAGAGCAAGCACTTCCTGGTGGCCGACACATTGGCCGAATTGGCCGCCAAGATGAATGCGCTGACCGTCAGCAACGATGTGCAGCCCCACGTGCTACAGCACACGGCGGATACCTTTGATGCCAACTTCCAGCGCGGCGATTCGGTGGTCAATGACGACCAGATTCGCCGCATCGAGCATGCGCGGCACTGGGGGCCAGACAAACTGCGCACCTGCAAGCCGGCGCCGCTGCAGGCCAAGGGTTCCGGCCCCTTCATCGCGATCCAGATGCAACTGATCACCCGCAAGAGCCTGGGCGGTTTGAAGACCGACCTGCAAAGCCGTGTGCTCGACGCGGCCGACCAACCCATCGCCGGCCTGTATTGCGTTGGCGAGGCGGCTGGTTTTGGCGGTGGCGGCGCGTCGGGCAAGCGTTCGTTGGAAGGCACTTTCTTGCCGGGCTGCATCCTGACAGCGCGCGCGGCCGCGCGCTCCCTCGTCGCGGGCCGCAGTCTTTGACGCCCGCGACCCACCCCAACAGAACAACACGGAGACTCCCATGTCCAACGGCGCCCATGCCCTGATTCGCACCCTGGTCGATGCCGGCATCACCACTTGCTTTACCAACCCCGGCACCTCCGAGATGCACTTTGTGGCTGCGCTCGACAGCGTGCCCCAAATGCGCGCGGTGCTGGCGCTGTTCGAGGGCGTGGCCACTGGCGCGGCCGACGGTTATGGCCGCATGGCCGACAAGCCCGCCGCCACGCTGTTGCACCTGGGCTGCGGCCTGGGCAATGGCCTGGCCAACCTGCACAACGCCCGCAAGGGCCGGGTGCCGATCCTGAACATCGTGGGCGACCACGCCACTTACCACACGCAGTACGACGCGCAACTGCAGTCCGATATCGAAACCGTGGCGCGCAATGTGTCACCCTGGGTGCGTACTTCCAAAAGCACGCAGGAGCTGTGCAAGGACGCTGCCGAGGCAATAGGTATATGCCAGAGCCCGCCGGGGCAGGTGGCCACCCTGATTCTGCCCGCCGATGTCTCCTGGGGCGAGGGCGGCGTGCCTGCGGCGCCACCCACCATCCAAAAACCTGAAGCCGCGGACGACGCCACCGTGGCGGCCATCGCCCTGGCTCTGCAAGGTGAAGGCAAGAAGGCCATCCTGCTGGGGGGCCGTGCCCTGCGTGCACCCACGTTGATGGCCGTGGCGCGCATCGCCGCCAAGACCGGCGCCAAGCTGTTTGCCGAAGTGTTCCCCACGCGCATCGAGCGCGGCGCGGGCTTGCCGCACGTCGAGCGCATCGCCTACCTGGCCGAGCTGGCTTCGGTGCAGTTGACCGGGCTGAACCACCTGATCCTGGTGGATGCCAAGGCGCCGGTTTCTTTCTTTGCCTACCCTGGCAAGAAGAGCTACCTGGTGCCCGACGGCTGCCAATTGCACACCTTGGCGTCCTACACCCAGGACGTGACCGGCAGTCTGGACAAGCTGTCAACCGCTGTTGGCGCCGGGCAAGCCACACCCGTATTGCAGGCACCCAAGCGCCCCGGCCTGCCGCGCGGCAAGTTCACTGCCGACAAGGTGTGCAAGGCCATCGGACAACTGATGCCGGACAACGCCATCATTGTGGACGAGGCCCAAACCTCCGGCATCATGCTGGCGATGTACACCGCTGGCGCCCCGCGCCACGACGTGCTCACCCTCACGGGCGGCGCCATCGGCCAGGGCTTGCCCAACGCAGTGGGTGCGGCCATAGCGTGCCCGGATCGCAAGGTGATTGCGCTGGCCGGTGACGGCTCAGCCATGTACACCATCCAGGCCCTGTGGACACAAGCGCGCGAGAAGCTCGATGTCATCAACATCATCTTCAACAACCGCTCCTACGCCATCCTCAATGTCGAATTGCGGCGCGTGGGCGCGGTCGGCGCCAGTGACCGGGCCAAGGCGCAACTGGACCTGCGCACGCCGCCGATTGACTTTGTGCGCCTGGGCGAAAGCATGGGCGTGGCATCCAAACGCGCCACCACCACCGACGAGTTTCTGGCCGCCTTCGAGCACGCCCTGCGCACCCCAGGGCCCCACCTGATCGAGGCCATCGTGCCCCCCAGCCTGACCGGGCTGAAGCTGCGCGTGCTGCCGCACCTGTTGCAATCGCTGGCCAACCTGCCCCAACCGATTGCCCGGGCGCTCAAGCGCAGACTAGCGCCTTGAGGGTGCTTCACTGTGTAGCAGTACAAATCCAAACCACTCGTCATTGTTAGCGCACAGATTCGTCATTGCGAGCGAAGCGCGGCAATCCATCTCTGCGGTACACCACCGTGGATTGCCGCGCTGCGCTCGCAATGACGGAACTGTCGGACGCTTGTCACAGGCCGCGCTGGTGGCAAGGGTAAAGCGGCGGTGCGATACTTCTGCGCGACGCCTTCAAATGGCGTGATCCAACGCTTTGTACCTCACTTTCCCAGGAGTTCTCCCCCATGCCAGCCCTAGAAGGCCTCACCTTTGAATGCGACAAGCTGATTCGCTTTCACCACTGCGACCCGGCCGGCATCGTGTTCTATCCGCAGTACTTTGTGTTGTTCAATGAGTTGGTGGAGGACTGGTTCAACCAGGCGCTGGGCATTGACTTTGCGGACTTTCACGTCAACCAGCATCTGGGCGTGCCCATGGGCAGCGTGGAGTGTCGTTTTGTCTCGCCCAGCAAGGTTGGCGAGATGCTGCGCCTGAGCCTGCGCGTTGAGCGTATCGGCACCAGCTCGATGAAGTTCGCCGTGCAAGCGCAGGCCGGTGGCCAACTGCGCGTGGAAGCCAAGCTGACAGTGGTGCTGGCGTGCATGAAGACGCATCGCGCGGTGCCGATCACCGGCGAGTTGCGCGACAAGTTCAGTGCTTACCTGATCAAGGCTGAGACGCCTTGATGGGGTGAGCACAGGCCGCGCTACCAAATACCCATCCGGTCCTTGTGCTTGGCCGATTGCGCATAGAGTGGCAGCCACAAGTCCCTCGGGAGCCGTCATCATGAAGTTACCTGCCCTCGTTGCGTCAACCCTCTTGGCCTGGGTGGCGGCTGGCTGCCTTGGTCTCGCGGCCCAGGCGCAAACGCCGGTGGCCGCACCCGCAGCGGCGCCGCGGGCTTGTCCGGCCATTCTTCAGTACAAGTTCACGCGCTTGCAGGACGAGGCGCCGCAGGACTTGTGTCAGTACGCCGGCAAGGTAGTGCTGGTGGTCAACACGGCCAGCTTCTGCGGCTACACCGGTCAGTACGAAGGGCTGGAAGCGCTGTATGCCAAGTACCAGCGTCGCGGCCTCGTGGTGTTGGGTTTTCCGTCCAATGATTTTGGCCAGCAGGAGCCGGGCTCGTCGAAGGAGATTGCCGATTTCTGCTTCAACACTTATGGCGTGCAGTTCCCGATGTTTGCCAAGACCGTGGTGGCGGGCGAGGCGCGCCATCCCTTTTACGCCGCCTTGTTCAAGGCCACAGGCCAGGCGCCAAAGTGGAACTTCCACAAGTACCTGCTGGACCGCCACGGCAAGGTGCTGGGCAGCTACGCCAGCAAGGTCACGCCCGACAACGCCACGCTGCTGGCCGCCATCGAACAGGCCTTGCACTAGGAGCGTGGCTGGTTACTTGCCCAGTATCGGAAACAGTTTCACCAGCCCGTCCGACATCACTTCCACCGCCAGCGCCGCCAGAATCAGCCCCATCAGCCGGGTCATCACGTTGATGCCGGTCTTGCCCAGCACGCGGGCGATCGGTTGCGCCAACGAGAAACACAAGGCGGTGGCCAGCGCGATGACGATGCCGTAGCCAACCAGCGAGCCTAGTTGCCAAAAGGTCTTGGCCTTGTCGGCGTAAATGACCACGGTTGACATGGTGGCCGGGCCGGTCAGCAACGGGATGGTCAGCGGCACCACGGCGATGCTGGCGCGCGCTGCGGCGTCGTGCATCTCCTCGGCGTTGGACTTGGCCTCGGCCGGTTGCGCGTTCAGCATGGCCAGTGCCGAGGTCAGCAGCAGCATGCCGCCACCCACCTGAAAACTGGCCAGCGAGATGCCGAAAAACTCCAGAATGTGCAAGCCCATCAGGGCGCTGACGGCGATCACCACGAAGGCGCTGAACGACGAGATCCAGATCGTGCGCCGGCGCTGCTCGGGCGAGAAGTCCTGCGTGTAGTGGATGAAGAAAGGCACGATGGCCAGCGGGTTGACGATGGCCAGCAGGGTGACGAGTGGTTTGAAGTCCATGGGTGGGGCGGTAAGCGCAGCAGTGGGGACTGCCAGTCTAAGACTATTGCGCAAACAGCCGCGTCGTCCGGCCCGGCGCGTGATAATGCGCAGACAGTCGCCCCCCGTGATACCCCGCCAGGTCTTTTCATGAAAACTGCAGTTCTCGTCATCGACGTTCAACACGGCCTGTTCGACCCGGCGCCCAGGCCGTTCGAAGCGGACCTGGTAGTGCAGCGAATCAACGCGCTCACGCAGCGGGCTCGGGCGGCGGGTGTTGTGGTGGCCTTCATTCAGCATGAGCGCGACACGGGATTGCTGGTGCACGGGTCTGACAACTGGCAACTGGCCAGGCGCCTGCAACTGTTGCCGGGTGATGAACTGATCCGCAAGCGCACGCCTGATTCGTTTCTGAACACCGCGCTGGGCGACTGGTTGACCGCGCACGACGTTGGCCGCCTGGTGATATGTGGCTACGCCACCGAGTTTTGCGTCGACACCACCACGCGCAGCGCCGCCGGACTGGGCTACGAAGTGGTGTTGGCCGCCGATGCCCACACCACCCACGACAAGGCTCATGCCACCGCGGCCCAAATCAGAGCGCACCACAATGCCACCTTGCCTTGCCTGACAAGCTTTGGACCCTCCATCAGCGCAGTGGCCAGTGCCGACGTGGTGTTTCTTGAAGCGTCGGACACCTGATAGCCGGCGATCCATCGTTGTTTAGCGTGTGCGACGACGTAGCGCAATGAGAATCGTGGTCGGCGCATAAGTGCGTGGCATGGTGCTTGCATAGACTTGCGCGGCATGTGACCGGTGTTGTCAATGGGGTTCCGTCGGGCACCACGGTGGGGCAACGGTTCGGACGTGTGCATAGGACTTTCCCTTTGTTGCATCGAAACGTCACGATTTCGCCATAGAGCGCTGCTAGACTGACTTTACAAATCGTTGCGAATTCGCGCGTGGGCCTCCGTTGTTGCTGTGGGGCCTATTTTTTTTAGGAGTAATTTCCATGAACAGTAGGCATTGGGCAGGGTTTTCTCGCACCGCCTTGAGCGTCGCGGTCGCCATTCTGGCGGCTGCACCCGCGCTGGCACAAAACACCACCGCCGCGGTAGGCGGCCGCATCACGGGCGCGGACGGCAAGCCGGTGGCAGGCGCCAACGTGACGATCTTGCACCGCGAATCCGGTTCGGTGAACAAGGTGCTGGCCGACGACCAAGGGCGTTACTCGGCGCGTGGCTTGCGCGTGGGAGGGCCCTACACCATCACCTTCAGCAAGGGTGGGGTGACGGAGACGCGCAATGATGTCTTCCTGTTATTGGCCGAGGCGACCAGTCTGGATGCGCAAATCGGCGGCACTACGCTGGCGAAGGTTGAGATCACGGGGTCGGCTGCGAGCAAGTTCAACAGTGGCAACATGGGCGCCGGCACCAACATTGGCCGCAAGGAGCTGGATGCTTATGCTTCCATCGCCCGCAATCTACAGGACTACGCGCGCAGCGATCCGCGCTTGTCGCAGACCGACAAGGAGCGTGGCGAGATCTCCGCGCTGGGCCAGAACTCACGCTTTAACTCGATCACCGTCGACGGTGTGCGCACCAATGACACATTCGGTCTGGAGGCCAACAACCTGCCCACCGCCAAGCAACCAATTTCGATCGATGCGATCCAGTCGGTGCAGATCAACCTCTCCAATTTTGACGTAACTCAGCAGGGTTATACGGGCGCCAACATCAACGCCGTGACCAAGTCCGGCACCAATGAATTCAAGGGCAGTGTTTACTACGTGACTCGCGACGATCATTTGGTGGGTGAGCGCTTCAATCGCACCGACGCAAGCTACTTGAAGGCGCCGGCATTCAAGGAAAATACCAAGGGCTTCACCCTCGGCGGCCCCATCATCAAGGACAAGCTGTTCTTCTTTGGTGGCTTCGAAGAGCTGCGCAGCACGCGCGGTGCGCCGGACTTCGGCCCACTCGGCAGCGCCATGACCAACGTTGGCATCACCCCGGCGGCCATTGCCAAGGCGCAGGAGATCGCGAAGAACACCTATAAGATTGACGTTGGCGGCTCCGAGGTGCCTCCTGGAACCGAACTGGTGGTGAAGGACACGCTGCTCAAGCTGGATTGGAACATCACTGACCAGCACCGCGCCAACGTCCGCTACTCCAAGACCGAGCAGGCGGAACCTTTCTTCTACAACTTTAGCAACCGAGAGCTGTCGCTAAGTTCGCACTGGACCAGCCAGAAGAAAAACCTGGAGACCGTGGTGGGTCAGTGGTTCGCCGATTGGACCGACATCTTCTCGACCGAATTCAAGGTGTCTAGCCGCAAGTACAGCAGCATATTCGCGAACAACTCGACCTTGCCACAAATCGCGTTGTCGTTTCCGGGTGCTCTGCCGACGGGCTCGGCGACCGGCGTTGCAACAGGAACCCGTACGCTGCGTTTTGGCACTGAGCAAAGCCGCCACTTCAACGAGTTGACCACCGATACGCGCGATATCTATCTGGGTGGCAACCTGGCGCTCAAGGACCACGAACTCAAGTTTGGCGCGGACATCAGCGACAACACGATCTTCAATGCGTTCCTGCAAAACGTGAACGGCAACTACACCTTCGGCTGTATCACCGGCGCCTACAGCTTCGGCAACCTCGCCAGTTGTTCCACCGCCACCGCGGCCCAAATCGAAGCCGCGACGCTGGAGAACTTCCAGCGTGGGCGTCCCACCAACTTCACGGTGCAGGTGCCGGCGGTGGGCGGCGCTTTGGCCGATGGCGTAGCGCAGTGGAGCATGCGCAATACGGGCCTGTTCCTACAGGACACTTGGGTCGTCAACAAGGACCTGACCGTCACCTTGGGCGGGCGCCTGGATACATTGAACATGCCGGACAAGCCGAAGGCCAATGCGGCGGCCGCCGCACCTTTGGTCGCGGGTGATCCAGCTTCCAACAAGCGTCAGTCCGGCGGCTTTGGGCGCGACAACTCCGTGACGCCCGACGGTCAAAACCTGTTCCAGCCGCGCGTCGGCTTCAACTGGAATGTGGGCGGTCTGGAGCGCAAGCTCCAAGTGCGTGGCGGCGTCGGCTTGTTCCAGGGTGCCGCAGCCACGGTATGGCTGTCCAATCCGTATTCCAATACGGGGGTCGCGACACGCATCGTCGGTTGCGGTGGCTCGTTCGCGGCCTGCCCCTTGACTGATCCTGGCATCTTCAATCCGGATCCCACGAAGCAGCCGACCAGCTTCGCCGGCTCGACGCCGGCCGCAAACGTCGATTTTCTGAGCAAGGACTTGGCCCAGCCATCCGTATGGAAGCTCAATTTGGCGCTCGACTCGGAGCTGCCTTGGGGCGGCATGGTCGCAGGTGCCGAGATGTTGCTTACCAAGACCGATTCGGGCATCTACTTCCATCACTTGAACATGGGCGCGCCCACCCGCAAGGGCTTGGACGGTCGCGACCTGTTCTACACCGCTTCGGGTTACAAGACCGAATGTTGGAGCGCTGGCGGCTCTCTGATCAGCGGTGGAACGGCATGTCCAGACAATCGCACCCGCGCTCTGAGCAATCCGGCATTTGCCAACGTGGTCGAGGCGGTCAAGACGACCGGGGGCGGGGGCGGCGCCTTGACGCTGTCCTTGTCGAGCGCCGCGCGCAGCGCTTTGGGCTGGCAAGTGGCCTACACCCGCACCAATGCCACGGAGGTAAGTCCGCTCACCTCGTCAGTCTCTAATTCGAACTTCAACTCGCGCGCCATTCTCAATCCGAACGAGGAGGTGGCCGCCAATTCGAACTATTTGGTGCAGGATCGGGTCAACGGGTCGCTCAACTGGTCCAGAGCATTCATTGGTAGCTACAAGACCACATTTGGTCTGTTTTATGAAGGCCGCAAGGGCAAGCCTTTTAGCTGGACCTTCAACAATGACCTCAACGGCGATGGCGTGGCGGGCAACGACTTGATGTACGTTCCCTCCAAACCGGGGTCGGGCGAGGTTGTGTTTTACGGCAAGGACCCAGCCGAGGCCAGCGCCAACGAGGCCAAGTTCTGGGCCGTGGTGGATGCCAACTCGGCGCTTTCCGATGCCAAGGGTGGCGTGGTCAAGCGCAACAGCGATTTTGCCAAGTTCACCAACAGCTTCGATGTGCGCCTCAGCCAGGAAGTGCCCGGTTTCATGGCCGGGCATAAAGGCGTGCTGACGTTTGACATTCTGAACGTCGGCAACTTGCTGAACAAGCGCTGGGGTCGAATTGACGAGATCGCTTTCCAGTCCGGGGGCGGTCTGGCACGCAGCTTCGTCAACTACAAGGGCCTGGATGCCAATGGCAAGTATGTCTATGCGGTGGCCGATGTTGAGGATTATGTAACCCGCCAGGTCAAGGGCGAGTCGCAGTGGGCCGCTCAGGTCACCCTTAAGTACGAGTTCTAACTTGTGGCCGTTGGTGTTGTTCGTCAACACCGCCCGCTTTCACAACAGGCCGATGCCGAGGTAACCCGGCATCGGTTTTTGCATTGACGAGGACATCATCATGAATTACCCCTTGCGCACCACTTGGCGCGCCCTGGCGCTCAGCCTCGCGCTCATCCTGGGTGGCTGTGCCACCATCGATCAGCCGCCGTCACCGCCAGCACCTCCAGCGCCGCCCCGCGAACTCAGCATCTTTTCGATCAACGATTTTCATGGGCATTTGCAGGACAAAGGCCCGGTGCCCTTGATGGCGCGGGTGCCCAATGCGGCGGGTGAACTCAAGGGCCAACCCGCTGGCGGCGTGGCCCATTTGGCGACGGTGTTGCAGGGTCTGCGCGCGCAGCGTCAGCACAGTGTGTTGGTGGCGGCGGGTGATTTGATTGGCGCCACGCCCTTGTTATCGTCCTTGCTGAAGGACGAGCCGACTTTGGCCGCCATGGGCGACCTGGGCTTGGTCGCCAGCGCATTGGGCAACCACGAGTTGGATGCTGGACTGAAAGAGTTGCAGCGCAAGACCCGTGGTGAGTGCCCGGCTGAGGGATGTGCCTGGCCGGGCTTCAAGGGGCCGGGCTTTCCTTACCTGGCGGCCAACATGCTGGACGCGCAGACCGGCCAGCCGGTGCTGCCGACCCACGTGATGCGCGAGGTGGCGGGGTTCAAGGTGGCTTTTGCCGGTGTGGTCACACGCGACACGCCGATGGTGGTGGTGCCGTCCGGCATTCGTGGGCTGAAGTTTGCGGACGAAGTGCAAACCCTCAATGCGCTGGTGCCGAAGCTCAAGGCTGAAGGCGCCCAATTGCTGATTGCGGTGATGCACGAAGGCGCCTCGTACCCGGGCGCTGCCAACGACCCAAGTTATGCCTGTCCTGGGCTGCAAGGCCGCAGTGTTGATATCGCCAAGCGACTCGACAAGGCGTACGCCGTGTTGATCACTGGCCACACCCACCAGGCCTACACCTGCAAGATCGATGGACGGCTGATGGTGCAGGCCGGTAGCAATGGCGGGTGGCTGACCGAGACCAGACTGAAGCTCAGTGCTGGTGGCGACTTGCTGGACGCCCAGGCCATCAACCACCCGGTGTTGCAGGCGCAGTTTCTGCCCAATCCGGCATTTGCCGCGCTGGTGCGGCGTGCGGGTGAGTTGACGGCGAGTATTCGCAACAAGCCGATTGCCCAGCTCAGCCGGGGGGCTCAACGCAGCGTCCAGGCGCCCTATGCTGACAGCACTATGGGTAACCTGATTGCTGATGCCCAATTGGCCTACGCCAAGCGGCGCGGCGCGGCGGATGTGGCGTTCATGAACCCCGGTGGCATCCGCGCCGACCTTGCCGTCGAGCCGGGCCGCTCGGTCACGCTGGGCGACCTGTTCGCGGTGCAACCCTTTTCCAACGATCTGGTGGTGATGTCGCTCAGTGGCGCGCAGGTGCGTGACTTGCTGCAGCGCCAGTTGCCCAAGACCGACGCACCACCCCGGCTGTTGCAGGTGTCCCAGTCACTCAACTACCGCTGGAAGCTGCAGGATGGCAAGCCGGTGCTCGGTGCAGTTCAGGTGGACGGACAGCCGCTGGAGTTGGGCCGGACCTACCGCGTGGTGGTCAACAACTTCATGGCCGAGGGGGGCGACGGCCACGGCACCTTCAACCAGGGTCGTGATCGGGTCAGCTTGGGCATGGACATCGATGCGCTGAGCGAACTGCTGGCGGAGCAGCCGCAAAGTGTCGAGCGCATCCAGAGCGGCCGCATCGTGCGCGAGTGATCGCGCGGCGAGCGGCCAGCCGATGTCAGGCTGGTTGCACCGTCAGGACTGAGCGGGGCTGCGCCATCCGAGATTTGCGCCGCGTTGGCAAATGATGCCCGCGCCCAAAACAACAGTTTTGTGGGTCGCGTTATCCGGGAAGTGGCGAAAAATTAGAAGTAGAATTAAATCATAGCCAAAAACATTAGGACACCTAATATGAGCACCTTTGACCCGGATGCGCTGGAATGCTTGGCCGCGATTGTGGAGGAGGGGGGCTTTGAACGCGCGGCGGTGCGCTTGTCCATCACCCAGTCGGCGGTGTCGCAGCGTTTGCGGTCGTTGGAGGTGCAGGTCGGCACGGTGTTGATCGTGCGTAGCCGGCCGCTCAAGGCCACTTCGGCTGGGCGTCTGTTGCTCAAGCACGCGATGCAGATGCGCCTGCTGCGCGCCGACCTGGAGCGTGACCTCAAGGACTTGGCCCCCGGCGCCGCCGCCAGCGGGGTCGACCAGGAACAAATATCGATTGCCATCAACGCCGACAGCATCGCCACCTGGGCCTTGCCGGCGCTCAGCACGCTGGCGCACCAGGGCTTGGCGATGGAAATCATCACCGACGATCAAGACTTTACCCACGGCTGGCTACGCGAGGGGCAGGTACTGGGCTGCGTGACCACCCTGAAACAGGCCCTGCGCGGCTGCAAGATGGTGCCGCTGGGCGCGATGGCCTACGTGGCGGTGGCGGAGCCGGCCTTTGCGGCGTCCCTTTTTCCTCAGGGTTTGACCCAGCACAATTTTCAGAAGGCACCGTTCATCGCCTTCAATCGCAAGGACGACCTGCAATCCGAGTTTGTCTGCCGGGCCTTCGGGCTCAAGCGCATTTCGCTGCGTCAGATGTTTGTGCCGAGTTCGGAAGGCCAAGTACGCGCGGTGCTGGCCGGCTGGGGGGTCAGTGTCTTGCCCGAACTCCAGGTGCGCGCGAAGTTGGCGGCCGGGCAGTTGACCAATATAGCGCCCGACTTGGTGTTGCCCATTGAGCTTTATTGGCATTGCTGGAATCTGGACTCGGTGGTGCTCGACGGCCTGACCGAAGCCCTTACGTCGGCCGCCGCCGTGTCGCTGATGCGGACCTGACGGCTGAGACCGGGCCGAAGTGCTTTAACGCACCATCAGGATCGGCACACGGCAGTTTGCCAGCACCTGGGTCGCCACCGAGCCCATCACCAGGTTCATCAACGCGCCGTGGCCGTGCGAACCCATGATCAACATGTCGAACTTGCCGGCATCGGCGACCTTGGCAATGGTCTGTCCGGTGTTGCCCACCTTCCACTCGCTCTTGGCGTCAATGCCGTGGCGCAACAGGAACTTGGTAACCGGCGCGATCACCTTCTCGGACTCGTCGGCGTAGTAGCTGTCGACGATCTCCTTGCCGACTGCCGCGCGCGCGCGCGGCGGCAAGGTGGGTTGCACCGTCAGCACGGTGTACGAATTGCTATTGGAGAACAACTCGGCATGTGTCGTCAGGTAGGCGAGCATTTTCTTGGTGTAAGGACTGCCATCAACTGCAAGAAGAATTTTCATAGTGCCTCGGCGCTCAAAGAATGCAGTGTACCCAAGGCATCAGGCAGTGCCGCGCAGCGTGTGGCGGGGCCGCGCGGGCCACGGATGCGCTCAGCTCGCAAAGGCGGCGGTTGCCACGTCAAAAATGGTCTTGCGCAGCCACTGGTGGGCGCTCTCGTGCTGAAGGCGGCTGTGCCACAAGGTGTCGATGTGCATCGAGGGTACTTCAAACGGCAATTCGCGCAGCACCAATTGGTCGGCAATGCCCGTCACGCCGACAAAATGGCGTGGCAGCACGGTCAGCAGCTTGGAACTGGCGACCACCTGGCCGGCCGTGAAGAACTGGTTGACGGTGATCACGATCCGTCGGCTGCGGTTGAGTGCGGCCAGGGCCTCGTCGATGAAGCCGTAGGGGCGACCGGAGAAGCTCACCAGCAGGTGACGCGCCGCGCAAAAACGCTCCAGCGTCAGCGTGCCTCTGGCTAAGGGGTGATCACGCCGCATGGCGCACACGTACTGCCCGCTGTACAGGCGCTGGTGGGCAAAGGCTACCGGGTCGTCATGCTCGGCGCGTGCGGTCAGGTCGGCCATCACGGCCGGGAAGTAGCCCACCGCCAGGTCCGCTTGTTCGCCCTCCAACAGGCGGCGCGGATCACGCGTGGTCAGTGGCAGCACTCGAACCGACACGCCTGGCGCGTCGCGGTCCATCACGGCGATCAATCCCGGCATCAGCGCGGCCGCGGTCGCGTCAGCCATCGCCAGGATGAAGGTAGTCTTGGCCTGGGCCGGGTCGAACACGCTGGGCGCAAGGGAAGTCTGCAATTGACGCAAGGCGTCCCGAACCGAGGGCCACAGCGCCAAGGCGCGCGGCGTGGCGGCCACCCCCTGCCCGCTACGTTGCAGCAACTCGTCCCCCAGTGTTTCCCGCAAACGACGCATGGCGTTGCTGACGGCAGGCTGGGTCAGCGAGAGGTTGTGCGCCGCGCGGGTCAGGCTACGTTCGGCCATGACTTCGTCGAACACGCGCAGCAGATTGAGGTCCAGGGTTCGGAAGTTGAGGGTGCTCATGACTAATTCATCACTGGTGTGAATAACCGCTATCATAAAGATAAAGTTGAGTCATAGTGATGTAAACCCTAACATGTGGTCACCCGGCTAACTCGCCACAAGCGCCAAAGAAAGGGACCCCACCATGGCCAGCACGATGACTTCTTCTTATTCAAGCTCGCGCACCAGCGCGGACCGAGTACCTGCCGACAGCGGCAGCAGTTCGACCAGTGCGCGTTCCGCCAGCACCAAGGGCCTGAGCGCGATGTTGTTGACGGCCATGGTTTCGGCACTGCTGGTCGTGGCTGACCAACTTATTGATACCTGGGCCGATGGGCATCTGCTGGCCGCCTGGGTGGCCCTGTGGGCGGTCGGATTTACGGCCTTGGCAGTTTTCGGCGGTGCCGCCCGTAAAGTGGCGGTCACGGTGATCGTGGCGCTGGACGGCTGGTCGCAACGCGTCGCCCAAACACGCGCCGATGAACGCCTGTGGGCCATTGCCCAGAGCGATCCCCGCGTGATGGCAGATCTGCAAATGGCGATCCAGCGCGGCGAGGACGAGGTCAGAACACCGATGGAAGCCTCCAAGTGGCAGCGTTTCTCTGCCAAGTTCGGTACGTTCAGTGCCGGACGCGGGTTTGATGCCGCTCGCCAACGCAATTGCATGCACTACATCTGAAGGCAAGCGTCCATGAAAATGGCCACCTCGCGGTGGCCTTTTTGTTGGTGCGCCCGGCATCATGGGCGCGCGTTGCCGCGAAGTCGACTTCAGGCGGCCAGCAATCGGTGCTCAATTCGCCCTTTGGTTGCCAGCAATTCCTTGGGCAGGTGGTGGGCCAACTGCTGAAACAACTCGGCGTGTAGCTTCAGTTCGTCCACCCATGCCGCCTTGTTGATGCTGGTGACCGTCTCGAACTGGGCCGGCGTGAAGTCCAGGCCGCTCCAGTTAATCTCGCTGTAGGCGGGGCTCAGGCCAAACACGTTTTCCTGGCCCGCTGCCGTGCCTTCGATGCGGTCGACCATCCACTTCAGCACGCGCATGTTTTCGCCATAACCGGGCCAGACAAATTTGCCATCGTCACCCTTGCGGAACCAGTTGACACAGTAGATCTTGGGCAGTGTGTGGTCGGATTCCTCCAGCTTGTGCTCCATGTCCAGCCAGTGCTGGAAGTAGTCGCTCATGTTGTAGCCGCAGAACGGCAACATGGCAAACGGGTCACGGCGCACCACGCCCATCTGGCCGACAGCCGCGGCAGTGGTCTCGGAGCCCATGGTGGCGGCCATGTAGACACCCTCCATCCAGGTACGGGCTTCGGTGACCAGCGGCACGGTGGTGGAGCGGCGGCCACCAAAGATGAAGGCGTCAATCGCCACGCCATCGGGGTTGTCCCACTCGGGGTCCAGCGCCGGGTTGTTGGTCGCCGCGACGGTGAAGCGCGAATTGGGGTGCGCGGCCTTGGCGCCGGTTTCCCGGGCGTGCGCCGGCGTCCAGTCCTTGCCTTGCCAGTCGATCAGGTGCTCGGGCAGGCCGCCGCCGTCCTTTTCCATGCCTTCCCACCAGACGTCGCCATCGTCCGTCAGGGCCACGTTGGTGAAGATCACGTTCTTGTCCAGCGAGCGCATGCAGTTGGGGTTGGTGTGCATGTTGGTGCCGGGGGCCACGCCAAAGTAGCCAGCTTCGGGGTTGATGGCATACATCTTGCCGTCGGCGTGGGGCTTGATCCAGGCGATGTCGTCGCCGATGGTGGTGACTTTCCAGCCCTTGAACGATGCGGGCGGCACCAGCATCGAGAAGTTGGTCTTGCCACAGGCACTGGGGAAGGCGGCGGCGACGTGGTATTTTTTGCCGGCGGGGTTGGTCACGCCCAGAATCAGCATGTGCTCGGCCAACCAGCCCGGGCCACCGGAGGGCTCCTGCGAGGCCGCGCGGCCCATGTTGGAGGCAATGCGCAGCGCAAAGCACTTCTTGCCCAGCAACGCGTTGCCACCATAACCGGAACCGTAGGACCAGATTTCGCGCGTCTCGGGGTAGTGCACGATGTATTTGGTTTTGTTGCAGGGCCATTTCACGTCTTGCTGGCCCGCCCGCAATGGCGCGCCGACGCTGTGCACACAGGGCACAAAAGCGCCATTCACGCTCAGTACGTCATACACCGCCTTGCCCATGCGGGTCATGATCTTCTGGTTCACCGCCACGTAGGCACTGTCGGTCAACTCAATGCCGATGTGGGAGATATGCGAGCCCAACGGCCCCATGGAAAACGGCACCACGTACATGGTGCGCCCACGCATGCAGCCGTCAAACAAAGCCGGGGTGCCATCGGCCTGGCCCGACTGCAGCAACGCGCGCATCTCGGCGGGCACCATCCAGTTGTTGGTGGGGCCAGCGTTCTCTTTGTGCTCGGAGCAGATGTAGGTGCGGTCCTCGACCCTGGCCACGTCGCTGGGGTCGGAGCAGGCCAAAAAGCTGTTGGGACGCTTGACCGGGTTGAGTTGCTTGAACGTACCCGCGTCGACCAGTTGCTGGCACAGGCGTTGGTATTCGCTGTCCGAGCCGTCGCACCAGTAGATGCTGTCGGGCTTGGTCAGGGCCACCATGTCGGCGACCCAGGCGATCAGCCTGGCGTTCTTGACGTAGCTCGGGGCGTTGAGACGGATGCCCTGGATCACGGGTGAGTTCATTGAAAAGCTCCTATTAATCGGTTGAGGACAGAGCTGGCTCGCCATGCGTAGCTGCGGTCTGTCCCACAAAGTCTCAAAATCGTCTTTTCAAAACCAGCTTCGCGGCGAGTGGCGGCGCGCCCTGTGTCTGAGCTTTGAAAAAACGGTTCCTTGCAAGTCGCTGCGGGCCAATGCCATGCGCTGTGCTGTGGAGGGGGCTCGTGGGGCTGCGAGGGGTAGGCAGCCGGGGGCAGTGAGGGGTGTGTCACGTTCGTCAAGCCACTGTGACTGACGATTCTATGAACTTGGATGTCGGTTACCTGACGATTACATCGGAAAGTTATGCAAACCCCGCATTACTTTATGCAGTTGCTTGCCCGATCCTCGGACGATCCGCCAACGCGCCGACCGGTCGAGCGCGCCGCAGCTGCGGGCAGGGCTACGCCCGCCGTGCCCGGCGTTGTGGGATCAAGAGCAGGGGAGAGAGGGCGCCGCCGCGTGAGGGGGTGCCCTGAAACGGCTCTCAGGCCATGAAGACAGCGATAAACGCCAACAGGAACATCAAGACGCCACCCATCACGGGCAAAACGATCGGCATCAAGGGAACGATCTTTTCAACCGCGTCGGCTTCGGTGGCAGCGGGAGAGGTGACGTGCGTTGACATGGCGGGCTTTCAGGTAGTCTGGCAGGGAAGACCGCAAGAGTTTACCTGCTGCCGGTGAATCGCGCTGCCTTGACTGAGCCTGTGCCAGGCACCGCGCTCATTGAACCAGGCGGGGAACTGCGGGTTCTCGAATTTTCTACAATCCTCAACCATGAGCCACCCGAACTACACCCGTGCCCAGGCATTGCCCGAGATTCTGAACCAACGCATCGTCATCCTGGACGGCGCCATGGGCACCATGATCCAGCGCTTCAAGCTGGGCGAGGACCAGTACCGTGGCGCTGGCGGGCCGCAGCCAGGTGGCCNNGGCGCCGACCTGATCGAGACCAATACCTTTGGCGCCACGTCGGTGGCGCAAGCCGATTACGACATGGCGCATTTGGCGCGCGAGATGAATCTGGCGTCGGCCAAACTGGCGCGCGCGGCGTGCGACAAGTTCTCGACTCCCGACAAACCACGTTATGTGGCGGGCGCACTTGGCCCTACGCCCAAGACCGCCAGCATCAGCCCGGATGTCAACGACCCTGGTGCGCGCAATGTCACGTTCGAAGAACTTCGGGCCGCTTACTACGAGCAGGTGCAGGCGCTGGTGGAAGGCGGTAGCGACGTGCTCTTGGTCGAGACCATATTTGACACCCTCAACGCCAAGGCCGCCTTGTTTGCGATCGACGAGTATTTCGAGGCCTCGGGTGAGCGCCTGCCGCTGATCATCAGCGGCACCGTGACCGACGCCTCCGGGCGCATCCTCAGCGGCCAGACCGTCACCGCCTTCTGGCACAGCGTGCGCCACGCGCAGCCGCTGGCGATTGGCCTGAACTGCGCGCTCGGCGCGGCGTTGATGCGCCCGTACATCCAGGAACTCAACCGCGTCGCGCCGGACACCTTCATCAGTTGTTACCCCAATGCAGGCTTGCCCAACCCCATGAGCGACACCGGGTTTGACGAAACACCGGAGGTGACCTCGCGCCTGGTGCGCGAGTTTGCGCAGGAAGGGCTGGTCAACATCGTGGGCGGTTGTTGTGGCACCACCCCAGCGCACATAGAGGCGATTGCGCAAGCCGTCTCGCCCCTGCCGACCCGCAGTTTGCGGCGCCAGTTCTTCTACAAAGAAGCAGCTTGAGGCGGCCTGGCCAGTAAAATACTGGCAATCCAAGGAGCGTTGCAGCGCAGGTGAATCACCTGCGTCAGGCTTGGATGTTCCAACGGCGCTCACCTACCCCACCCAGGTGAGAAGCATGTCCCAACCCGTCGTCGCCCCCATGTTGTTGTCTGGCCTGGAGCCGGTCACCATTGGCGCCATCTATTCAGTTGAGGACAGAGCTGAAGGTCTGTCCCCAAGAGCTTCGTTTGTAAACGTTGGCGAACGCACCAACGTCACCGGCTCCAAAGCCTTCGCCCGCATGATTCTCAACGGTGAGTACGAGCAGGCTCTTGCCGTCGCGCGCCAGCAGGTCGAAAACGGCGCGCAGATCATCGACATCAACATGGACGAGGCCATGTTGGACAGCCAGGCCGCCATGGTGCGCTTTCTCAACCTGATCGCCAGCGAGCCCGATATTTCACGCGTGCCGATCATGGTGGACTCCAGCAAATGGAGCGTCATCGAGGCCGGCCTGCGCTGCATCCAGGGCAAGCCCATCGTCAACTCCATCAGCATGAAGGAGGGTGTGGAACAGTTCAAACACCAGGCCAAGCTGGTGCGCCGTTATGGCGCGGCCGCCGTGGTGATGGCGTTTGACGAACAAGGCCAGGCCGATACCTACCAGCGCAAGATCGAGATTTGCGAGCGGGCGTACCGCATCCTGGTCGACGAGGTTGGCTTTCCGCCGGAAGATATC
>CXWL01094649.1_pt1 | contig 20786 bp, 21 predicted proteins | sample 590931 | NCBI WGS metagenome assembly CXWL01 (sample SAMEA3498368, study PRJEB10139) | groundwater metagenome | biome: water well; material: biofilm material | place: Germany | collected 2015-04-27 | reverse complement strand
CTACATGGCCAAGCCCTATAGCCCGCGCGAGCTGCTGGCGCGCATCAAGGCCATCTTGCGGCGCACCGCGCAAGACACGCCCGCCACGGTGCGCTACTACCGCTTTGACGGCTTCACGCTGGACCTGGTGGAGCGCAAGGTGGTGGACGCGCAAGGCCAGCTCGTGGCACTCACGGGGCTGGACTTCCAACTGCTCAAGTATTTTGTTGAACATCCCGGCGCCATCCTTGACCGCGACGTGTTGTGCGAGCAGACCCGCGGCCGTGAATCGGGCCCGCTGGACCGCTCACTTGACGTGCAGATCAGCCGCCTGCGCCTGCGCTTGAACGACGACGGCAAGCAGCCGCGTTTGATCAAGACCGTGCGTGGCGCGGGCTACGTGTTCTCGGCCGACGTCAGCGTGGCCCATGCCTGAACGGCAAGGCCCTGCAGGGCTGTGGCGGCTGCTGCCGCAAAGCCTGATGGGCCGCCTGGCCCTGGTGATGGTGGCCGGTGTGCTGCTCACGCAACTGGCGGGCAACCTGATCTGGGCCACGCAGTTGCGCGCCAAAGCCGAGGTGGACGTGCGCTCGGCCGCGCAGTATTTGGCGCACAGTGCCAGCAACTCCATACGCTTCTTTCGCAGCGTGCCACCCAACTACCGGCCGCTGCTGATTCAGCAGTTCCGCGAGATGGGCGGCACACGTTTTTTCGTCAACCTGGGCACGAGCCCGGTGGGGGTGCCAGGCATTGAACCGCAGGCGCTGGCCGAGCTGGCCAAGGCCACGGTGCAGGCCACGCTGAAGGCCGACCTGCCTTACCTCACGGCATTCCAGCTCGCGTTCGCCTGGCCCGACCAGCTCACCGTCTCGGCCGACGGCGTGAAGATCACCGACCTGCCCGATAGCTGGGTGCAGCACATCCTGCTCATCAAGCCCGACCCGGCCCCCGTGCTGGTGATACAGGCCGAGCTGGAGCCTGGCAACTGGCTCTACCTGGCAACGCTGATGCCCAACCCCTACTTTCTGAGCAGCAACGACCCGCTCAGCTCTGACCGCCTGCTGCTGCAGGGCTTGAGCCTGGCGGCGGTGTTGCTGCTGTCCATAGGCGTGGCGCTGCGCTGGATCACGCGGCCGCTGGCCAAACTGTCTGACGCGGCCCAGGCCATGGGCAAGGACGAGCCCATGCCCGACCTGCCCGAAACCGGCAGCCGCGAATTCGTCAACACGGCGCGTGCCTTCAGCGCCATGCGCCGGCGCATACAGCAGTACATCGAAGACCGCGAAAGCCTCTTCATCGCCATCTCACATGACCTGCGCACGCCCATCACGCGCTTGAAGCTGCGTGCTGAACTGCTGGACGACACCGCGCTGCGCGACGAATTTGAAGAAGACCTGGACGAGCTGGACATGATGGTCAAGGGTGCGCTGCAGCGCGTGAAGGACAGCGACATCCACGAGAACCCGGCCGAGGTCAAGCTCGACAACCTTGTCCAGCGCCTGATTCGTGGCGCGCAGCTTCAGGGCCACGCCGTGGGCTACGCCAACACCGGCCTCACGGTGCGCGCCAAGCCGCTGGCCTTGAAGCGTGCCTTGGGCAACCTGCTGGACAACGCGCTCTTTTACGGTGAGCGCGCCGAGATCAGTGTGCGCGCCGAAGACACCGAGATGGTGATCGCGGTGCGTGACCACGGCCCTGGTGTGCCCGAGGACGCGCTGGCCAGCCTTTTTGACCCGCACGTGCGCCTGGTGCACGGCCGCGAGCAAAACGCGGGGGGCATGGGCCTGGGCCTGGGCATTGCACGCAGCATCGTGCAGGCGCAGGGCGGGCAACTGGTGCTGGCCAACCACGCGCAGGGTGGGCTGGTGGCAACCATCCGTTTGCCCAACGCGGCGGCAGGGCACGGCGGGCCGCAAAGCCCGCGTGGGCCGCCGAATTGCAAGCTTGAGTGAGGATTCGTCTTGAAGCCTTGCGGCCGGCTGGCGGGCTGCGTCGCACTTGGGCGGCGTGCGCCCGCAACGCCGCAGTGCAGGCCGTGGCCCATGTAAAGAAGCGTAAGACGATGCCCCACCCCAAACCTGGTTTGTTGTTGAAAATCAATCACTTGCCGTGCTCACGCGCGGCCGGTGGTGCGGCCGGGGCGTGGTGCTATGGTGCCGGGGTTGACAGCGCAGCAGGCCCTGCATGAAGGGCTCCCGCACAGCACCCACCCCGTGACCACACCGCCCCTGCCCGCACCACTCACCCTGCCCACCGGCACGCGCTCGGTGGCCATCGACGTCATGCGTGGTTTGACGCTGGCGCTGATGATCGTGGTCAACATGTCGCTCAGCGAGCAGGCTGCCTACGCGCCGCTGTTGCATGCCGTGTGGCACGGCCTGACGCTCACCGACGTGGTGTTTCCGACCTTCCTGTTTGTGGTGGGTGCGTCCATGAGCTTCACGCTGCCCAGGACCCAGGCGCTGGGGCATGCAGCGGTGCTGCGCAAGGTGCTCACGCGCACGGCGCTGATCTTCTTGTGCGGCTACTTGCTGTACTGGTTTCCGTTCTTTGAATTCAACGCGGCGGGTGGTCTGGCGTTGCGGCCCTTGAGCGGCACACGCATTCTGGGTGTGCTGCAACGCATTGCCTTGTGTTTTGGCCTGGCCGCGCTGGTGGTGCATTTCTTCAAGCCGCGCGGCGCGCTGGTGTTTTGCGTGCTGGCCTTGTGGTTCAACGCGTGGGCCTTGGCCACTTTTGGCGACAACACGCTGCCCGGCAACGCCGCGCTCAAGCTCGACCTGTGGCTGCTGGGTGAAAACCACCTCTACCGTGGCGAAGGCATCCCGTTTGACCCCGAAGGTGTGCTCGGCACCTTGCCGGCCACCGTCAATGTGCTGGCGGGCTACTTTGCCGGGCGGCTGCTGCGCAGCAAGGGCGCGGGCTACGAGGCCGTGGCGCTGCTGTTGATGGCCGCCGCTGCCTGCGTGGTGGCCGGCCTGTGGTGGAGCAGTGTGCTTCCCCTGAACAAGAAGCTGTGGACCAGCAGCTACGTGCTGTGCACGGTGGGCATTGCCACTGCCGTGCTGGCGGTGCTGGTTTATGCCACCGAGCTGCGCCGCGCACGAGGCTGGGGTTACTTCTTTGAAGTCTTCGGCCGCAACACGCTGTTCATCTACCTCTTCAGCGAAATCGTGAGCAGCATCTTCTGGCTCACCAGCGTGGGCAAGGAACCCCTGTTCACCTGGCTGCACACGGCGTTCTTCAAGCCCTGGGCGGGCGACAAACCCGGTGGCCTTTTGTATGCGCTGGTCTTCATGGGCGGATGCTGGCTGGTGGGCTATGTGATGGACAAGAAAAAAATCTACATCAAGCTGTGATGACTGCAAGCCCGACCCTGACCTGCGCCACGGTCTGGACCACCCCGTCCACCACCGCGCCCACACCATGATCGACTACCTGCTGGGCGCAGACGGCGGAGGCAGCGGCACCCGCGTGCGCCTGCTGTGTGCCAACGGTGCCGTGCTGTCGCAGGCGCGCGGCGGGCCCTCGGGCCTGATGCATGGCGCCGCTGCGGCCTGGGCCGCCATTGAAGCCGCCGTGGCACAAGCCTTTACCGACGCCGGCCTGACGCAGCCCGATCGCAGCCGCATCGGTATCGGCCTGGGCCTGGCGGGTGTGCACAACAAGGAATGGGCGGGCGCGCTGCTGGCCACGCAGCCCGGTTATGGCCTGCTGGCACTGGAGACCGACGCCTACACCACCTGGCTCGGTGCCCACCAGGGCCGGCCCGGTGCGGTGGTGGCGGTGGGCACGGGCAGTGTGGGCCTGGCCGTGGGGCGCGACGGCAAACGCCGCGACGTGGGAGGCTGGGGCTTCCCGGTGGACGATGAAGGCAGCGGCGCCTGGCTCGGCCTGCATGCCGTGAACCACACCATGAAGACCATGGACGGCCGCCGCCCCGCAGGCGCACTGTCGCAAGCCGTGCAGGCCCGCTGCGGCGCCACGCGTGAGAGCCTGCTGGCCTGGACGGCCCGCGCCACGCAGACGCGTTACGCCGAGTTGGCGCTGCTGGTGCAAGAGCACGCGCAAGGCGACAACGCCGCGCGCGCACTGCTCATCCACGCCGGCCTGCACATCAACGCCTTGGCCGATGCGCTGGACCCGGCGCATGAGTTACCGCTGGCCTTGAGTGGTGGCCTTGCAGTGCCGCTGCGCCCCTACCTGCCCGAGTCCTTGCGCTCGCGCTGCCAGGCGCCGCTGGGCGACGCGGTGGACGGCGCGGTGCGGCTGATCCAAGGCTGTGCGGCCAGCGCGCCGCAGGCCATGGGCAAGAAAGAACACGCATGAGCCGCCGGGCCGCTCCCAAGGCGAGTACCGCAGTGCGCAGCACGGAGGTTTCCTGATGACCTCGTCACTGATGCTCAAGGAAGCCATCTCGGCCGCCGACTGCGTGGCCCTGCAACTGGCGCAGGACGAAGACCGCTACGCCGCGCTGGGCCGCTTGCTGCGCGCGGCACCACCCGATTGCGCGCTGACCGTGGCGCGTGGAAGTTCAGACCACGCCGCCGGCTACTGCGCCTTCCTCATCATGACGCGGCTGGGGCGTGTGGTGGCGTCGTTGCCGATGTCATTGCTGACGCTGTACCAGGCGCCGCTGGCCACACGCAACACGCTGGCGATTGCCATCTCACAGTCGGGCCAGAGCCCCGACGTGGTGGCGCCCATGCGCTACTTTGGCGCGGGTGGGGCCACCACGGTGGCCTTGGTCAACGACGTCAAGTCACCGCTGGCCCAGGCCGCGCAGTGGGCGATGCCGCTGCATGCCGGGCCCGAGCGCAGCGTGGCCGCCACCAAGAGCTTCATAGCCAGCCTGGTGGCCGGTGTGCGGCTGGTGGCGCACTGGCATGGCGACGATGACTTGCTGCGTGGCTTGAAGGCCTTGCCCGAGTCCTTGCACCAGGCTGCCATGGCCGACTGGTCGGCCGCGCTGGAGGTGCTGGCGCCGGCACGCAACATCATGGTGGTGGGGCGTGGCACGGGCTTCCCGGTGGCGCTGGAATGCGCGCTCAAGCTCAAAGAAACGTCGGCGCTGCAGGCTGAAGCCTTCAGCGGCGCCGAGATCCGCCACGGCCCCATGGCGCTGATCGAAGAGGGCTACCCGTTGCTGGTGCTGGCGCCACGCGGCCCGGCGCAGGCCGGGCTGCTGCAACTGGCCACCGACATGCGCCAACGCGGCGCGCGTGTGCTGCTGGCGGCACCGGCTGACGTGGCCGGCCGGCAACTGACGCTGCCCACCGCCGCCACGCCAGACCTGGACCCCATCACCACCGTGCTGGCGTTTTATGTGATGGCGGCCAAGCTGTCTGAAGCGCGTGGCATGGACGCCGACCACCCGCGCCACCTGAGCAAGGTCACGCGCACGAGTTGACAGGCTCCCCCTCACCGCTCGCACGGAGAGGGAGCGCTTAGCCCTTGGAAGGTGCCGCAGGCGTGGCCGGCGCCGAGGGTTGCACGTTGACAGGCGGCGCCTTAGTCACACGCACCTTGCCGCCGGTGGTGACCAGCAGCACTGCGTCACCCGGCGCAAAGGTCTCGCTGGCGCGTGCCTGCACCACCGAGCGGCGGTCGCCGTTCTTCAACTGCACCAGCACTTCCACGGCTTCTTCGCGCGTGGCGGCGCGCTCGGCCACATTGCCCACCACGCCACCGATGACGGCGCCGATCACACCCACGATCACGGCTTCGCGGCTGCCGCCCACGCTGGAGCCTGCCACACCGCCCGCCACGCTGCCGGCGGCCGCGCCAATGCCGGTTTGCGTGCCGTCCACGATGACCTGGCGTGTGCTCAGCACCACGGCGTCCACCACGGCAGACAGGCGTTGTGCTTCATTGCGGCTCACCACGTCGGGGCTGGTGGTGGTGCAAGCCGCCAGCGTGCCCAGCAAGGCGGCGGCCAGGGTGTTGCGAAGCAGGTGTGTCATGTTGATGTCTCCATGAATCTCAGCCATGCAGGCGGGAGCTGCGGGGTACCGAGGCCAGCAGAAAGTCCATCTGGTCGGCCACGATACGGCGGCCACGCAGGATCATGTCTTCATGCAGGTTGGGCACATAGGGCAGGTACAGCAGCGTCATGCGCGCTTCTTCAGGCAAGCGGCTGCCCTTGCGGCCGTTGCAGGCGCGGCAGGCGGTGATGCAGTTCATCCAGGTGTCCTGCCCGCGGCGTGACACCGGCACGATGTGTTCGCGTGTGAGGTCGTCGAGCCGAAAGTGGCCGCCGCAGTAGGCGCAAAACTGGCGGTCGCGCGCAAACAGCTTGGGGTTGGTGAGTGCCGGCTGCATGCGCCAGGCCCGGCTGGGCACCGCGCCACGCACGGCCACGATAGGGTGCACCTCAATGCGGCTTTGCCGCCCCGTGGCACGCTGCCAGCCGCCGCGCAGCACCTGAAAGGTGTCACCCAGCGTCCAGGCAACGGCGTCTGCCGCATACAGCACGGCAGCCTCGCGCGGCGTGATCCACGCTTGCGGCCGGCCAGAGATGTCAAGCTGCAGCACATCCATGGTGCTTAGCGTACTCGATCACATCCGGGCACTGGCTGGGTCTGGACAAGGTGTGGGGTGCAACGGCATCAAGGGTTAACCCTTTGAATTTGGGTTGAACCCGACCCGCATTGCCAGGTTCTAGGCCAATTGCCCTAGAAAAAGTGCGTTTCATTGCCCTTACATCGGCGCCGAAGTCAGCAGAATAGAACGACCGTTCGCTTTTTTTGCGACCCCGTGACAGCACCCATCGAACCCACCGTTTCAGGCAAACCGCAGCGCGCCCCAGGCGAAGCCATGGGCCAGCTTGCGCACAGGGCCGTGAACCGGGCTGAAAACAAGGCCCTGCACAAGGGCCAGCAGACGCGCGCCACCATCCTGGACGCGGCGCTGAGCCTGGCCTCGCAGATGGGGCTCGAAGGCCTGTCCATCGGCGCGTTGGCGGAAGTAACGCAGATGAGCAAGTCGGGTGTCTTTGCCCACTTTGGCTCGCGTGAAGAGCTGCAGATCTCGGTCATCTGCGAATACCACGCTCGCTTTGAAGACGAGGTTTTCTTCCCCGCCATCCAGCAGCCACGTGGCTTGCCGCGTGTGCGCGCCTTGTTTGAAAACTGGATCCGCCGCGTCAGCGTGGAACTGGATTCGGGCTGCATCTACATCAGCGGTGCGGTTGAGTTTGACGACCGCCCCGGCCCCGTGCGCGACGCGCTGGCCACCATGGTGCGGGCCTGGCAAGCTGCGCTGGAGCGCGCCATCTTGCAGGCCATGCAGGTGGGCCATTTGCAGCCCGATACCGACCCCACGCAGCTGCTGTTTGAAGTGCACGGCCTGATCCTGGCCCTGCACCACGACGCGCGCTTCTTGCGCATCCCCGGCGCGCTGGACCGCGCCCGCACCGGCTTTGAGCGGGTGCTGGCGCACTACAGCTTGGCGGCCGCTGCCCGTGCCGCCTTGCGCACCGAAGTCACAGCCCCCGCAGCGCCGGCTGCCACCCCCAAGCCGCGCCGCGTGCGCGCCTGACCCATCACCCCTGCCTTCAGGAGACTGACCATGGCCACCTACACCCCACCCCTGCGTGACATGCACTTTGTGCTGCATGAACTGCTCAACGCTGCCGAAGAACTGAAGCGCCTGCCGCGCTATGCCGAGATCGACACCGACACCATCAACGCCGTGCTGGAAGAGGGCGGCAAGTTTGCCGCCGAGGTGGCCTTCCCGATCAACATCAGCGGCGACACTGAGGGTTGCACGCTGGACCAGACCACCCACGAGGTGCGCCCACCGCAGGGCTTCAAGGAGGCCTACGCCACCTATGTGAAAGGCGGCTGGCCGTCATTGTCCTGCGAGCCTGAATTTGGCGGCCAGGGGTTGCCTATCGTGGTGAACCACTGCTTCTACGAGATGCTGAACTCGGCCAACCAGGCCTGGACCATGTACCCGGGGCTGACTCATGCTGCGTATGCCTGCCTCATGGAACACGGCACGCCCGAGCAGAAGGCGACTTTCCTGCCCAAGCTGACGAGTGGCGAATGGACCGGCACCATGTGCCTGACCGAGCCCCATTGCGGCACGGACCTCGGCCTGCTGCGGTCCAAGGCCGAACCCGTCGCCGATGGCTCCGCGGCGGGCGGCTACAAGATCACCGGCCAGAAGATCTTCATCTCGGCCGGCGAGCACGACCTGGCGGCCAACATCGTCCACCTCGTGCTGGCGCGCTTGCCGGACGCGCCGGCCGGCAACAAGGGAATCTCGCTCTTTGCGGTGCCCAAGTTCATGGTCAAGGCCGACGGCACGCTGGGGGGCCGCAATGCGATCTTCTGCACCGGCCTGGAACACAAGATGGGCATCAACGGCAACGCCACCTGCCAGATCCATCTGGACGGCGCAGTGGGCACCCTGGTGGGCCAGCCCAACAAGGGCCTCAACGCGATGTTCGTGATGATGAACGCGGCGCGGCTGGGTGTGGGCAACCAGGCCGTCGGCCTGACCGAAGTGGCCTACCAGAACGCCGTGGCCTACGCCAAGGAACGGATCCAGATGCGCAGCCTGAGCGGCCCCAAGCACCCCGAGCNNGCAACATCATCGTGCACCCCGACGTGCGCAAGATGCTGCTCACCGCGCGCGCCTTTGCCGAAGGCGGCCGGGCGCTGGCGGCCCACATCGCCTTGCTCATCGACAAGGAGATTGCCACCGACGACGAGGACGAGCGCAAGGAATACGCCGACGAGATTGCGCTGCTCACGCCCATCGTCAAGGCCTTTCTCACCGACAACGCCTGGCTGGCCACGAGCCACTGCATGCAGGTCTACGGCGGCCATGGCTACATCAAGTCGGCCGGCATGGAGCAGTTTGTGCGCGACGCGCGCATCAACATGCTCTACGAGGGCACCAACACCATCCAGAGCCTGGACCTGCTGGGCCGCAAGGTGCTGGGCGACAACGGCGCCAAGCTCAAGAGGTTTGGCAAAAAGATCGCCGAGTTCGTGGAAGAAGAAGGCACCAGTGAAGCCATGCAGGAGTTCATCAACCCGCTGGCCGACTTGGGCGACAAGGTCACCAAGCTCACCACCGAGCTGGGCATGAAGGCCTTTGGCAATGCCGACGAAGTGGGCGGCGCGGCGGTGGACTACCTGCGTGTGTGCGGCCACCTGGTGTTTGCCTATTTCTTTGCGCAAAGTGCCAAGATCGCACTTGCCAAGCAGGGCAGCGGTGACCCGTTTTACACCGCCAAGCTGCACACGGCGCGCTTTTACTTTGCCAAGCTGCTGCCCGAAACGGCCAGCCTGATCCGCACCGCACGTGCCGGCGTGGCGCCCTTGATGGCCATGGACGAAGCACTTTTTTAGGCCCCTGTGCCAGCCCCCGTTAGAGTGGCCCTGTTCACCCCCAACCACCCAGGAGACAACCCATGAAGAAACTCATCACCATCGCCTTGCTGGCCACGGCCGGCGCCGCCTTTGCCCAGGCCACGCCCGTGGGCCTGTGGCGCACCATNNCCCTACTGGGACGGCGGCACCATCCTCGACCCCAACAACGGCAAGACCTACAAGGTGCGCATGACCCTCAAGGACGGTGGCAAGACGCTGGAGGTGCGTGGTTTCATCGGCTTCTTTTACCGCAACCAGACCTGGCAACGGGTCGAGTAATCACAGTCCGGAGATTTCATGACTCGATTCCAGGTCCGCAAGGTCGCCGTGCTCGGCGCCGGGGTGATGGGTGCACAAATTGCCGCCCATCTGGTCAGCTGCAAGGTGCCGGTTGTTTTGTTCGACCTGCCTGCAAAAGAGGGCCCCAAGAACGGCATCGTCACCAAGGCGGTGGAGGGCTTGAAAAAACTCAAGCCCGCACCGCTGGGCGTGCCAGAAGACGCGGCGCTCATCCAGCAAGCCAACTACGAAGAGCACCTGGCGCTGCTGGGCGAATGTGATCTGGTGATCGAGGCCATTGCCGAGCGCATGGACTGGAAGCTGGCGTTGTACGAAAAGATCGCACCAGCGCTGGCGCCATCGGCAATAGTGGCCAGCAACACCTCGGGCCTGTCCATCACCAAGCTGGCCGAGGTGCTGCCCGACAGCATCAAACCACGCTTTTGCGGCATCCACTTCTTCAACCCGCCGCGCTACATGGCGCTGGTGGAGTTGATCAATACCCCGGCCACGCGGCCTGAGGTGCTGGACCAGCTGGAAGCCTTTGTCACCAGCACCGTGGGCAAGGGTGTGGTGCGGGCCAAGGACACACCCAACTTCATTGCCAACCGCGTGGGCATTGCCGGCATGCTGGCCACCATCAAGGAGGCCCAGGCTTACGGCCTGAGCGTGGACGTGGTGGACGACCTCACCGGCAAGAAGCTGGGCCGCGCCAGCAGTGGCACCTTCCGCACTGCGGACGTGGTGGGCCTGGACACCATGGCCCATGTCATCAAGACGCTGCAGGACAACCTGGCCGAGGATCCCTTCTTCCCGAGTTACGCCACGCCGCCGGTGCTGGCCGCACTGATTGCCAAGGGTGCGCTGGGCCAGAAGACCGGGGCGGGTTACTTCAAGAAGGTGGGCAAGGACATCCTGCGCCTGGACCCGGCCACCGCCGAGTACGTACCCGGTGGTGGCAAGGCCGACGCCATCGTCGACCGCATGCTCAAGAAGCCAGCCGCCGAACGCCTGAAGCTGCTGCGCGAAAGCAGCAACCCGCAAGCGCAGTTCTTGTGGGCCATCTTGCGTGACGCCTTCCACTACGCGGCGGTGCACCTGGAAACCATCGCCGACAACGCACGCGACATCGACTTTGCGATGCGCTGGGGCTTTGGCATGAAACAAGGCCCGTTTGAGCTGTGGCAAGACGCAGGCTGGTTGCAGGTGGCCGGCTGGGTGAAGGAAGACATAGACGCCGGCAAGGCGCTGTGCAGCGCAGCGCTGCCGGCCTGGGTGTTTGATGGCCGCACCGGCGTGCACACGCCCGAAGGTTCATGGAGCCCGGCGCGCCAGACCTATGCACCGCGTAGCGCGCTGCCGGTGTACGACCGCCAGCACTTCCCCGAAAGCGTTCTCAACAGCGGCGCGGTGGAGCCGCTGAAGGCCGGCACCGAGCTCTTCAAGAACGACGAGATGCGCCTGTGGACGCTGGACGGTGAAGTGCTCATTGCCAGCATCACCTGCAAGCTGCACCTCATTGGCACCGGCGTGGTCGAAGGCCTGGCCAAGGCGGTGGAGCTGGCCGAGGCCTCGTACAAGGGTGTGGTCATTTGGTCGCCCGACGACGTGTTCAGTGCCGGCGCCAACCTTGAAAGCCTGATGCCGGTGTTCATGAAGCAGGGCTCCAAGGGCATCAAACCCGTGGTCAAGCAACTGCAGGACACCATGCTGCGCATGCGTTATGCACAGGTGCCGGTGGTGGCGGCCATGCGTGGCATTGCGCTGGGCGGCGGCTGCGAGATTGCGCTGTACTGCGCGCGCCGAGTGGCGGCCATGGAAACCTACATCGGCCTCGTGGAAGTGGGTGTGGGCCTGATTCCCGCCGGGGGCGGCCTGGCCCACGTGGCGCGCCGCGCCGCTGAAGCGGCAGCTGCCGCGAGCGTGGCCAACTGGGCGATTGCCGACATCATGAAGTTCGCGACGGACGGCTTCACCAGCGCCGCCATGGCTAAAGTGGGCACCAGCGCCATTGAATCGCAAAAGCTCGGTTACCTGCAGGCTAGCGACATCATCGTGCCCAACAAGGACGAGTTGCTGTTTGTGGCCATGACGCAGGCCAAGGCCATGTTTGACAGCGGCTACCGCCCGCCCACCAAGGCCGTGTTTGCGGTGGCGGGGCGCAGCGCGCTGGCCACCATCATGGGCCAGCTGGCCAACATGCGCGACGGTGGCTTCATCAGCGCGCATGACTTCCACGTCAGCACGCTGATTGCCGAAGTGGTGTGTGGGGGTGACGTGGACGCGGGCTCGATGGTCACCGAGGACTACCTGATGACCATGGAGCGCGACCGCTTCTGCGGCCTGCTGGACCACCCCAAGACCCAAGAGCGAATCATGGGCATGCTGCAGACCGGCAAGCCGGTTCGGAATTGAGCTGGAGACGAAGCAATGAGCAAACAACTGCAAGACGCCTACATCGTCGCCGCCACCCGCACCCCCATAGGCCGCAGCGGCCGGGGATTCTTTCGCAACACACGGCCCGACGACCTGCTGGTGGCTGCCGTGCGCAACGCGCTGGCGCAGGTGCCCAGCCTGGACCCCAAGGCGATTGAAGACGCCATCATCGGCTGCAGCTTTCCTGAAGGTGAGCAGGGCATGAACATGGCGCGTGCCGCCGTCGTGCTGGCCGGCCTGCCGCACTCGGTGGGCGGAGTCACCGTCAACCGTTTCTGTGCCAGCGGCCTGACCGCGCTGCAAATGGCGGCCGACCGCATCCGCGTGGGTGAAGCCGACGTGATGATTGCCGGCGGCGCCGAAAGCATGAGCATGGTGCCCATGGGGGGCAACAAACCCAGCTTCAACCCCGAGGTGTTTGCGCGCGACGAAAACGTCGGCATCGCCTACGGCATGGGACTCACGGCCGAGAAGGTGGCGGCGCAGTGGAAGATCAGCCGCGAAGACCAGGACGCCTTTGCGCTGGCCTCACACCAAAAGGCGCTGGCGGCGCAGGCCGCCGGTGACTTTGCCGCCGAGATGACACCGGTGACGGTGGTGGACCGTTTCCCCGACCTGGCCACTGGCGGCACCAGCACCAAGACACGCACCGTCAACCTGGACGAAGGCGCGCGCCCCGACACCAGCCTGGAAGGGCTGGCCAAGCTGCGGCCGGTGTTTGCCGCCAAGGGCAGTGTCACCGCCGGCAACAGCAGCCAGACCAGCGACGGCGCGGGGGCGTTGATCCTGGCCAGCGAAAAGGCCATCAAGCAATTCGGCCTGAAGCCGCTGGCGCGCTTCGTGAGCTTTGCCGCACGCGGCGTGGCGCCCGAGATCATGGGCATAGGCCCCATAGAAGCCATTCCGGCGGCGCTGAAATATGCGGGCCTGCAGCTCGACGACATCGGCTGGTTCGAGCTGAACGAAGCCTTTGCCGCGCAGTCGCTGGCAGTGATGCGCACGCTGGGCATGAACCCCGAGCGCGTCAACCCCATGGGCGGCGCCATCGCACTGGGCCACCCGCTGGGCGCCACCGGCGCCATCCGCGCCGCCACGGTTGTTCATGCCTTGCAGCGCACGCAGCGCCGCTACGGCATGGTGACCATGTGCGTGGGCATGGGCCAAGGCGCGGCCGGCATCTTCGAGCGCGTTTGATGCCATGCAGCGGCGCCGCCTGTTGGCTCTGGCCGCTGCGCCAGCCTTGCTGCAAGGCTGCGCCGTGAATGCGGTGCAGACATTCCCCACGCTGGCTGCGGCCTACAAACCACTGGATGCGCTGGCGCAAGGGGCTGTGTGGCGCAGCACGGGGGCATGGAACCTGGCCCAGGTGTTGAACCATGCGGCCCAGAGCGTGGAGTTCTCGCTGCAAGGTTTTCCAGAGATGAAGTCGGCTGCGTTTCGCCACACCGTGGGCCGTGCCGCCTTTGCCGTGTTCAATTTGCGCGGCCACATGAGCCACGGCCTCGGCGAGCCCATTCCGGGCGCGCCCGCATTGCCGGCCACAGACACCTTGCAGGCCGCAGCCCAAAGGATGGTCGAGGCCCTGCATGATTTTGAAACCCACACCGGCGCCCTGGCGCCACACTTTGCTTACGGTGCGCTCGACAAGACCCAGTTCACGCGGGCCCACCTCATGCATCTGGCCAACCACTGGACCGAAGTTGTCCAGGCCTGAACAGAGACAAGAACCATGAGCATCAAAACCGCCACGCTCAACGGTGTGGCCACCATAGAAATCGCGCGGCCTGAAAAGAAGAATGCGCTTACCGTGGCCATGTACCAGGCCATGACCGACGCCTTGGTGGCCGCCAAGGCCGACCCTGCCGTGCGCGCAGTGCTCATCACCGGCCAGCCCGGTGTGTTTACCAGCGGCAACGACATTGAAGACTTCATGACCCGTGGGACTGGCAGCTCGGGGCAGGGCGCCGACGTCATGGACTCGCCGGTGTTCCGCTTTATGCGCGCGCTGCTGGAATGCGACAAGCCGGTGGTGGCGGCCGTCACGGGCGCGGCCATCGGCATAGGCACCACCATGCTGCTGCACTGCGACTTTGTCTACGTGTCTGACGAAGCCCGCCTGGCCATGCCTTTTGTTGCGCTGGGCCTGGTGCCCGAGTTTGGCTCCAGCCTGGTGGTGCCGCAGTTGATGGGCCACCGCAAGGCGGCCGAGAAGCTGCTGCTGGGCGACCCCTTCACGCCCGAGCAGGCGGTGGACTGCGGCATTGCCAACGCCGTGCTGCCCGCCGCTGAAGTGGTGAACCACGCGCGCCGTGTCGCCGAGCGTTTCAACGGCCTGCCGCCCGGCGCCGTGCGTGAGGCCAAACAACTGATGCGTGGCCCACAGCACGAGCAGTTGCTGGCCACCATTGCCACCGAAGCCGCGCTCTTTGCCAAGCGCCTGCGCAGCCCCGAAGCCATGGAAGCCTTCCAGGCCTTCTTCCAGAAGCGCAAGCCCGACTTCAGCAAGTTCTGACGGCCGCGCACGCGGCCCACAGCTCAGCACATCGCCACCCCCATGTGGCCCCAACTTCAACTGGAGCCGGCACCATGAGCAGCCTGCAAGGCAAGACCATCGTCATCACCGGCTCCAGCCGCGGCATAGGCCTGGCCATTGCCAAGCGTGCGGCGGCTGAGGGCGCCAACATCGTGCTGCTGGCCAAGACGGTGGAGCCCAACCCCAAACTACCCGGCACCTTGGCCAGCGCGGCGGCTGAAGTCGAAGCCGCCGGCGGCCAGGCCTTGCCGGTGCAGACCGACATCCGCGACGAAAACGCCGTGGCTGCGGCCGTGGCAGCCGCCGTGGNNGAGCATGAAGGAGCACTGGTTCAAGGGCCACGTGGCCTACAGCATGGCCAAGTACGGCATGAGTGAATGCACGCTGGGCCACGCAGGTGAATTTCGCCCGCACGGCATTGCCGTCAACAGCCTGTGGCCGCGCACGGCCATTGCCACGGCCGCGATGCAGATGATCCCCGGCGTGGACCTGAACCTGTGCCGCAAGCCAGAGATCCTGGCCGACGCGGCCTACTTCATCTTGACCAGCGACGCACGCGCCACCACCGGCAACTTCTTCATCGACGACGAACTGCTGGCGCAACACGGCGTGACGGAGCTGGACAAGTATTCGGTGGTGCCGGGCACCACCCACTTCATCCCCGACTTCTTTGTGGACTGAAGCGTCTGGCTGCGGTGGCGTCAGAGGCGGCGGCGCACCACGCAGCCGGTGACGACGAGGCCAGCGAGCCACATGGCCAGCGGCGCGGGTTCGGGCACGGCTGTGACCGATACGGTCAGGCGTCCCAGGCCCCAGGATTCGTCGTCAAAACCTTGCCAGCCCGCGCCACCGGCCTGAAAGCCAATGACGATGCCGGAGTTGCTGTGTGCAAACTGGTACATCGGGTCGGCCGTGTAGTTGACCACCGAGTCGGTATAGAACTGGTGGGCGTCAAACTGCACGTACTGTGCGATGGCGGTACCGCCACCAAACTGGTTCAGGCTGCCCGAGGCGTTGTTGGCGGTGTACTGGGCAACCAACGCGTTGTCGATGTAGACGTTGAGGTAGTCCGGCGCGGGGCTGCCGTTGGTGCTGTCCCAGGAGTCGAGGAAGGCGGCGACGAAGTCAATGTCGATTGCCGAGTGCGCCGGCAGATTGCCAAGCGTCAGCGTGCTCATGCCGGTGGTGATATTGCGAAAGATGTTGCCCCAAGTGGCGGAGTAACTGCCGATGGTGGCAATGTTGCCGCCACCGGCGGCTGCGAACGAGGCGGTCACGCCAGCGGCGACCGTTGCCGGAGCGTCGAAGTCGTTGTCATAGATGGTCTGGGCCTGACAGGGCCAAAGGGCTACGGCCATCGAGGCGGCCAGCACATGGCGCAAGATAGGTTGCATCTGTTTCTCCTATGAGTCGCTTGCAGGGGCGATCTTAGGGCGAGCGGCCTCCATGTGCCCCCCCCTCAAATGCGTGATCGGCGGCGCCAAACCCGTGCCGCGCTGGTTTTGCCGCGCACTTCCACCGCGTCAACGCGGCACGCTGCGTGGTTTTCCGTCGTGGTCAATGGCCACGTAGGTGAGGTCGGCCTCGGTCACCTTCACCACATGCAGGTTGGCGGGGTTGCGTTCGGCATAAACCTCCACGTGCACACTGATGGAGGTGATGCCGATGCGCGTGACGTGGGCGTAAAAGCTCAGCAGGTCACCCAGGCTCACCGGCTGCTTGAAGATGAACTGGTTCACCGCCACGGTGGCGATGCGGCCCTTGGCAATGCGGCTTGGCAGCACGGCGCCGGCCAGGTCCACCTGGGCCATGATCCAGCCGCCAAAGATGTCGCCATTGGCGTTGACGTCGGCGGGCAGTGGCATCACACGCAGCACCAGTTCGGCGCCGCTGGGCAATACGGCCGGTGCCATGTGCAGGGTGGGGCGGGGGGTGGCGTCGGTCATCGTTGGCTTTCTTGTCGCACAGCGCGTTAAGGTGTCCAGGCGGCCGATTGTGGCCAATGCGCGTGGCAGCGGCTGTGCAGGGCGGCGCCGCCGCAGAGCGTGTGTGGGGCGGGCCGGTGACAATCCGCCGCAATGTCATCCCACCACGCCCACGCCGCCCGTCCCCTGCCTGTGGCGCCATCCGGCGCACCTGGTGCCCCCCGCTCTGACTGGGGCACGCTGGCCAAGCTCCTGCCCTACCTGTGGCGCTACCGCTGGCGCGTGGGCATTGCACTGGGTTTTCTGGTGGCCGCCAAGGTGGCCAACGTGGGCGTGCCGGTGCTGCTGAAGGAACTGGTGGACTCGCTGACGATCAAGCCCGGTGACCCGGCCGCGCTGCTGGTGGTGCCGGTGGGCCTGGTGGTGGCCTATGGCGCGCTGCGGCTGAGCACGTCTTTCTTTACCGAGTTGCGTGAGCTGATCTTTGCCAAGGCCACCGAGGGCACGGCACGCAGCATCAGCCTGCAGGTGTTTCGGCATCTGCACGCACTGAGCCTGCGCTTCCACCTGGAGCGGCAAACCGGCGGCATGACACGTGACATTGAGCGTGGCACGCGCGCCGTGCATTCGCTGATCTCGTATTCGCTCTACAGCATCGTGCCCACGCTCATCGAGGTGACGCTGGTGCTGACGCTGCTGGCCGTCAAGTTTGACGCCTGGTTTGCGTGGATCACGATTGCTGCGCTGGTGCTGTACATCAGCTTCACCATCACGGTGACGGAGTGGCGCACGCAGTTCCGCAAGCAGATGAACGAGCTCGATTCCACGGCACATTCACGCGCCATTGATTCGCTGCTGAACTACGAGACGGTGAAGTACTTCAACAACGAAGACTTCGAGGCCCGGCGTTATGACGAAAACCTTGAAAAACTGCGCAAGGCATCGCTCAAGAGCCAGAGCACGCTGAGCCTGCTCAACACCGGCCAGCAGCTCATCATCGCCGTGGCGCTGGTGGCCATGTTGTGGCGCGCCACGCTGGGGGTCACTGAGGGCCGGCTCACGCTGGGTGACCTGGTGATGATCAACGCCTTCATGATCCAGCTCTACATCCCGCTTAACTTTCTGGGCGTGATCTACCGCGAGATCAAGCAAGCGCTGACCGACCTGGACAAGATGTTCACGCTGCTGGACCGCAACCGCGAGGTGGACGACGTGCCCGGTGCCAAGGCACTGCAGGTCAGCCAGGGCCATGTGCGTTTTGAACACCTGAGCTTTGCGTATGAAGCGAGTCGCACCATCCTGCATGACGTGAGCTTTGACATTCCGCCGGGCAAGACGGTGGCCGTGGTGGGGCCGTCGGGCGCGGGCAAGAGCACGCTCGCGCGGCTGCTGTACCGCTTCTACGACATCAACAGCGGCGCCATCACCATCGACGGGCAAGAGCTGCGCAGTGTCACGCAGGGCAGCCTGCGCGCGGCCATAGGCATCGTGCCGCAGGACACCGTGCTCTTCAACGACACGGTGGAATACAACATCGCCTACGGCCGCCCCGGTGCCACGCGGGCCGAGGTGGAAGCTGCCGCCCGTGCCGCGCACATCCATGACTTCATCGCCAGCACGCCCAAGGGCTACGGCACCATGGTGGGCGAGCGCGGCTTGAAGCTCAGCGGGGGCGAAAAACAGCGCGTGGCCATTGCCCGCACGCTGCTGAAGAACCCGCCGGTGCTGATCTTTGACGAGGCCACGTCGGCGCTGGATTCGGCCAACGAGCGCGCCATCCAGGCCGAGCTGCGCAGCGTGTCGCAGGGCAAGACGGCGCTGGTCATTGCGCACCGCCTGAGCACGGTGGTGGACGCGCACGAGATCGTGGTGCTGCAGGCCGGCCGCGTGGTGGAGCGTGGCCCGCATGCCGAGTTGTTGGCGCTGGGCGGCTGTTATGCCGAGATGTGGCGCCTGCAACAAAGCGGCCAGGACCTGTGACGCGGCGGAGCGCCAGCGTCTGAAAAGCCTTCAGTCGTAGGGAATGACCGTGTCCTGGGGCCCGGGCTCGCAGCCGTCAGCCACCGGCGCCCAACCCCGGCGCACCACCACGTGCCGCTCGTTGTGGCAGATCTCCAGCCGCGTCGTGCCGGAGTGGCGGCCTTGCACAAAACGCTCCAGTGACGCCGGCATGCTGACGCGGTACAGCGCCTGTGCGGTGTCTTCGTCGGGGTGGTCGTCGCTGTTGACCCAGGGGATGAGATTGCCCAGCCACATCAGTGGCCGCCAGCCCACGTCCATCACCTGGGGCACATAGCCTTCGGCGCGCAGCCAAACCTGCGCCTGCTGGCGGGCGCTGCCGGCACCGGCACCTGGCAAGGTGCCCCAGGCGCTGGCCAGGATTTCGGCCACCCACTGGTTGCAGTTTTGGTAGCGGTCACTGAAGGGGTAACTGTTGGCACTGTAGATGGCGCCCAGAAGCTGCAGCGCGGTGGTGTTGTCCAGCGCCGCGTGTTCCAGCTGGTCTGCAGGCGCCTGGGGCAGCAGCAGCACAGACACATAACCCAGGTCGGGTTCGTTGGTGCCCAGCAAAAAGGCCGCCATGCCCTGGTCAAAGATGAGCGGCTTGTTTTCTTCGCAGGCGTAGTAAAGCTGGCGTACAGCCCACGGTGTGTCGGGGCTGGCCTTGAGGCTGAAGCCGGCGTGTGAATAACGCACACCAAAGCGGCTGAGGTCGGTGCCTGATCGCGCGATCAGCGCCACGCGGGCGCCCGACTTTTCAAGCTCGTCTTTGATGACGGCGCCAAAGCGGAACATCCTGTCGTGCTGCGCGGCGTTGAGCGCACCGGGCTTGTCGCAGTAGCGGGTGATGCCGGCGTGGGCGGGTTGCAGCAGTGTGGCCCACAAGGCGCCCGCGTACAACAGGGCCCGCCACGGGACACCGCAAGCATGCCCCGCCCGGCCTGGCCCGGCGGGGCTGCGGGCCATCAAAGCGTGATGGCCTTGGTGCTCAGCTCGTTGTACCAGGCGTCCTTGACCACCAGAAAAAAGGCATTGGCCGCCTTGGCGAACTCCATGCCATAGGCGCGGTGTTTGGCGGTGATGATCTGGCCTTCAGCCAGGCGGCCCTGGTCCAGAGCCTGGCGCGGCAGGTACAGGTAGAACTCGTTTTCGGCGCCTGGCTTGGCCACGGCCTGCAGCTTCAGGCGCATGGCGCCGGGGCGCTGGGTGGCGTCGGCCACTTCAACGATGCGGTACTCGCCTTCGGCCAGGTTGGCGTCTTTGCCCGACGAGCTGTCGCTGGACTTCTCAAACGAGGTGGAGAAACTGCCCACCGAGGTGGACACGCTTTCAGACGAAGCCGACGACGCCGAGCTGGCGGCCAAAGCGGGCATGGCCAGCGCGGCCAGCAGCAGGGCCAGGGGCATCAGTGTCAGGGCATTGACGGCGGCAAGGCGGTGGGTGTGGCGGCGCATGTGGATTCCATCCCGGAGTTGATCGGACCCGCGCATGCTAGCGCGGCTTGACCGTGCCCTGCATGCCGGTTTGGTGCCCCAGGGCCGGCCCCGAGCAGTGCGCACGCCCGCCGCCGATACACTGCACTNNCCGATACACTGCACTGCGATGGAAACCAAGTGGCTCGAAGACTTTGTGAGCCTGGCCGAGACGCGCAGCTTCTCGCGCTCGGCGCAACTGCGGCATGTCACGCAGCCGGCGTTTTCGCGCCGCATACAGGCGCTGGAAGCCTGGGCGGGCATCGATCTGGTGGACCGCAGTTCCTACCCCACGCGGCTCACGCCGGCCGGCGAAACACTGCACTCGCAGGCGCTGGAGATGCTGGACGCCCTGCAGGCCACGCGCAACATGATGCGCAGCCACCAGGCGGCGGGGCAGGACATGATCGAGTTCGCCGTGCCGCACACGCTGGCCTTCACCTTCTTCCCGCATTGGCTGATGGACCTGCGCCAGACCTTTGGCGCCGTCAAGACCCGGCTCACCGCGCTCAACGTGCACGACGCCGTGCTGCGCCTCACCGAAGGCGGCTGCGACCTGTTGATTGCCTACCACCACCCGTCGCAACCCTTGCCTTTGAGCGCAGACCGCTACGACATGCTGCGGCTTTCCAGCGAAACGCTGGCGCCCTATGCCAAGGCAGGTGCTGATGGCCAGCCCATGTTCACGCTGCCGGGCCGGCCGGGTGAGCGTGTGCCCTTCCTGAGCTACGCCTCGGGGGCTTAGATGGCGCGGCTGGTGGAGGTGATCCTCAAG
>CXWL01009804.1_pt1 | contig 20786 bp, 11 predicted proteins | sample 590931 | NCBI WGS metagenome assembly CXWL01 (sample SAMEA3498368, study PRJEB10139) | groundwater metagenome | biome: water well; material: biofilm material | place: Germany | collected 2015-04-27 | reverse complement strand
CCAAATCATCAGCGAGCTGGTGGACGAAGGGCGTAGCGCTCGCTTGATGCTCCCGCTCTATTATGAAAAATCCTGCCTGGCCTGCCACGGTGAACCAAAAGGCGAACGGGACATCTCCGGGTATGCCCGAGAAGGCGGCAAAGAAGGCGACCTCGGCGGCGCCATCAGCGTCATGATCCCCCTCAAGTAACCTAGGCTTATCTAGCGAAAGCATTTCGGCCCAAGAGCGATGCGCTGATAGCGCGGTCCATCGCAGCTCCTTACTGTAGCGTATTGAGCGAGCCGGTCGAGCGAGCGAGACTGACGCGGGCGGCGTTGAGTTGGAAGAGCGCATTCACCAGATTCTCTCTTGCTCTGGCCACACTGGTGAGCCCGTTGGTCAGTTCGAAATAGCTGGCAGCGGTGATCACGGCGTAGCGTTCCCGCGCAAGGTCAAGTTCTTTCGTAGCCATCTGCAAGCCGGCTTGCGCAATGGTCACCTGCTCTCTCGCCGCTGTGATAGCGGCCAAGGCATCATGCACTTCCATCTTCACCTGGTTGAGCACCGTCTGCATGCGGAGGGCTTCCTGCCTCAGCTGGCTCCGAGCTTCGGCGATTCGACCTTCCCGCTGTGCGCCATCGAAAATTGGGATTTGGAGCAAGAGCGCCATATTGTAGGTATCTAGTGTGTTGTTCCACCGGTTTCCGATCAAGCCGTAGTCTCCCTGTGCAACCAGCGAAGGTAGACGCTCACCGGCAATCGACGAATAGGTCAGCTCCGAGGCCTTCACCCGGGTAAACTGCGCTTGCACTTCCGGTCGAGTACTCAAGGCACTCTCCACGGAGCTTTGCGGGCCAGGGATGTCGCCTCTGTCGCTCTGAAGGTCGTCTGTGAGCGTCAGTTTGATGTCATACGGAATAGCCAGCAGATTGAGCAACGTGAGCTTGCTGTGCTCCACGTCGCAACGGGATGTAGAGGCCAGCTGCCGTTCATTCGCGATCTGCGCATCGAGGCGGGCGATGTCCAACCCCGTAGCGACACCGCCGCGCTGCCGCTGCCTCACCAGTGCGAGCAATTCCTCCATAACCCGCTGATTGGCCTCATGCATCTTGACCATCGCCATCGCTTTGAGCCCTTCCATGTAAGCTAAGGCTGCGCTAGCCATAACATCATTCTTCCGGCTATCGGACTCAAACTCCGTCACATGCAGCGATTCTCGCGAAGCCCGCCACCGCTGGATCAGACTCACGCTGAAGAGATTCTGGGAGGCGTTCACCCGTCCATCAAAAATGCTGAACGGATCTGTCCGTTGAGGAGCAAGCCCGAAGGTCCCGAGAAACTGGGTTTGCCGCGTCTGCCGCACAGTGCCTGCCAGATTAGGCAGCAAGCCACCAAGTTGCGTCTGTACCTGCCCCTGCGCCGCTTCAATCCGTTCTTTATAGAGCTGCACGTCCGGATTATTGTCGACCGCCGCAGTGAGCGCCCCACGCAACGTCAGATTCAGGGCTGCTGATGGAACGGCCGCAGCGGAACCAGTGGTCTCGGCGGCCCACACCACTGGGCTCAACACGAACACGGCGAACCCCACGGCCCCAGTCAGCCCTCCTCGGCACATCATCGTTCCCGCATACTTTCCTTCACAGATTTCAGCAATGGGCTGAGCAGATACTCGATGATCCGCCGCTGGCCGGTTTTGACTTCGACGGTCACCGCCATTCCTGGAGTCAGATTCACCTGTTTACCCTCCACCTGAATCGTCCCCCGATCCATGCTCACGCGGGTGGGATAGATCAATCCGACTTTTTCAATCGGTGCGGCATCGTCAGACACCGTCAACACATGGCCAGGGATCGTGCCATAGAGGGTAAACGGAAAGGTTTCGACTTTGATTTCGACCGGCTGGCCTTCTTTCACAAACCCCACATCCTTGTTTTCCACCTGAGCCTCGACTTCCACCGGATGGTCTTGCGACACAACGATCAACAATTGCTGTGCGGGCGTCACCACTCCACCGACCGTATGGACAGCCAGTTGCTGAACGACACCGTCGATCGGCGTCGTCAGCCGCTGCAAATCCGCTTTTTGTCCGGCCTTGGTTACGTCCTGCACAAGTGAGGAGGCTTTGGTTTCGATGGTGGATAGCTCTACCTGCTTGGCTTGCTGAAATTCCGACATCATTGCGCGATAGGTTTTCTCGGCCTCGGCAAGTGCCGACTGATCCTGCTTCGCCTTGTTCCGTTGCCCAGCTAACTCCTGAACCCTATCGATGCGCTGCCCTTCGGCCTGCAGAAAATCCATCTTCGTGACGGCATCATGTTCAAGCAGCTTCTTGTACGCATCGGCGCGCTCCGTCTCCATAGGGACGGTCGCTTCGAGCCTGATAATATTCTCACGGGTCTGCCCTAACGCGGATCTGCGCTGGTCGATCAAGTGTTGGGCGGCCGCGATTTTCGCCTGATATTCGGCCAGCTGATCGACAAGCAACTGCTGTTGCAACGCCACATAGCCTAGGTCGGCATCGGCAGGCGCCTGAAACGACGACTTTCCAGCAATCAGCGCACGCAGCCTCGTCGACTCCACCCTGGCCGCGCGATATTCATTGGAAGCCCGGTCGTGGTCCGCACGATTCTGCGTGGGGTCCAACTCAATCAACACATCGCCTTTCTTCACGACCTGCCCGTCCAACACATGGATCGCCGCGATCACGCCGGTCTCATACGGCTGGATCACTTTGGAATACCCGCTGGGAATGATCTTGCCCTGCGCCGTCGCCACGATATCGATCCATCCGAAGGTAGCCCAGAGCACCGCGGAGGTGAAGACGGCCATGATAGTCCAAAGAATCGTCCGGCCGATCGGCGACGGCAGCGACTGCTGAATCTCCAAGACAGCGGGAAGAAATTCGGTGTTGGGTGGAGAGAGGGTCAGGAACCATTTGCGCAAAGCGCCCGGCGTGTCGTCTCGACAAATGGTTCCTGCCCCCTCTCCGGCCTCAGCCTGCCAGGCTGCTTTCCATACCGCCCAATATCGTGCCACTACCTCAAATGCCATCTGCGATCCCTTACAACTCCTTCGTCGCGTTTACTTACACCGGTACCGGCTGCACACCATCCTGATGCTGACACAGCCGGGTATAGAATCCCTTCAGCCGCACCAACTCCTCATGCGAGCCGAATTCCACCACTTCGCCTTTCTCAATCACGTAGATACAATGAGCCGGCCGCACCGTGCTGAGCCGGTGGGCGATGATGAACACCGTGCGCCCTTTGCAAATCAGAGCCATGTTCTGCTGAATGATCGCCTCGGATTCATAATCCAAGGCGCTCGTCGCCTCGTCGAAGATCAGAATGCGGGGATTCGCTACCAACGCACGAGCGATCGCAATCCGCTGTCGTTGCCCACCGGACAGCGAACAACCATGCTCTCCGACCAACGTGTCGTAACCCTCAGGCAATTCGAGAATGAACTCATGGGCGCCGGCCAACTTCGCGGCGTGCATCACCTGCTTCATCGCCAGCCCCGGATCGGTCAGCGCGATGTTGTCACGCACCGATTGATTGAAGAGAAAGTTTTCTTGCAGCACGACACCCACCTGGCGGCGCAACCAGGCAGGATCCACCTGCGCCAGATCGACGCCGTCGACCAGAATGCGGCCCCGCTCCGGCACATAGAGCCGCTGAATCAATTTGGCAATAGTGCTCTTCCCGGACCCCGACCGTCCGACAATGCCAATGGCATTGCCGGGTGCCACCGTAAGCGAAACTTTCCGCAGCACTTCCGCACCATCAGGGCGGTACCGAAAGGTCACCTCTTCAAACACGATCTGTCCGGCGACTTGCGGTAATGTGGTTCGGTTCGGGTTGTAGGAAGGCTCCGGTTGGGTATTCAGCACATCTCCGAGCCGTTGCACCGAGATACCGACCTGCTGGAACTCCTGCCAGAGATTGACGAGCCGTAACATCGGGCCGGTCACCTGGGCCGAAAGCATATTAAAGGCGATCAGCTGCCCGATACTGAGATCCCCTTCGATCACGCGATAGGCACCGACCCAGAGCACCGCCACGACGGTCACTTTCTGGATGCAAGTAGCGACCTGGCTCGCCACTGTAATCAGACTCGTGGCGCGAAAGCTCGCACGCACATAGCCGGCCAATTGCTCTTCCCACTTGCGTAGCAGGGGCGGCTCAACCGCCATGGCCTTCACGGTTTGAATGCCGCTGATCGCCTCGACCAGGAAGGACTGGTTCTCCGCGCCACGATTGAACTTTTCATGAAGTCTGGCACGGATTGCCGGCGTAATCGCAATCGACAACAAGGCATAGAACGGCAACGACACCATCACCACGCCCGTCAGCATCGGGCTGTACAACCACATCACCACGAGGAACACCGCCGTAAACAGCACATCGAGGACTACCGTGACGGAATGGCTCGTCAGAAACTGGCGAATCTGTTCCAGCTCACGCACCCGGGCCACGGTGTCACCCACCCGTCGCGCTTCAAAATACGCCAGAGGCAGCGCCAGAATGTGACGGAACAGTTGAGCCCCGAGTCCGACATCGATGCGATTGGTCGTATGGGAAAACAGATAGGTGCGCAGCCCGCCGAGCAGGGCGTCGAAGATCGCAAGTGCGATCATCCCGATCGCCAAAACATGCAAGGTTGTGAAGCCCTTGTGCACCAGTACCTTGTCGATCACCACTTGGGTGAACAGCGGCGTGAGTAATGCAAAGAGTTGCAGAAAGAACGAGGCAACGAACACCTCTCCGAGAAACTTGCGATACTTGACGATGGAGGGGATGAACCAGGTGAAGTCGAATTTCAGATCCTGAAGGCGCAGATTCGCCCTCTTCGTAAAGAGCAGCAAGTCGCCGGACCAGGCCGACTCGAACTGCTCACGCGAAAGCACCAACGGCCGCCCGGCGACGGGGTCTTGGATCAGCGCCTTGTCGCCCTCAATCTTGGCCAACACGACATACCGTCCGTCCGTCCGCTTCGCCATCGCAGGTAAGGGCGTCCCGACCAGTTTGCTCCAGGACGTGTTGAGCGACCCTGCTTTCAGCCCAAGATGTTTGGCAGCACGCAAGAGATCGGTATCAGTGAGCACCTGTCCTGACTGGGCAAACTGATGACGCAACTGTGATCCATCGGCCGGGAGATCGTAGTAGCGGGCGAGGATGAGAAGACATATGAGGCCCGAGTCAGTGGGTGACTCCAACGTCTGTGCGATCTCAGGGTGAACCTCTGCTTGAACATGTTCTCGAGCGTTACGCATCAGATTCCCATATCGGCCCGGTGGTGAAACGAACGAGAACCTTGCGAAAACACCCTACTCTGGAGTATCTTTTTGCGATATATCTTTAGCGTATCAAGGAGAAGCATCATGGGAGCTATTTCGCTGAAGCTGCCAGAGGAGGTCTTGGAGACCAGCCGACGGTGTGCGGATACGCTGCACCTCTCCAGAGCAGCGTACATTCGCCGCGCAATCGAACGCATGAACCGCCAGACAGAGACCATGCTGAGAGCAAAACGGCTCGCTGAGGCATCAAAGAAAGTGCGCAGGGAAAGTATGCGCGTGAACCGTGAATTCGCCGCCATCGAACAGGCTCCAGATGCCTAATCGAGGAGAAGTGTGGCTCGCCAACCTCGATCCAAAACATGGAACAGAACCTGGAAAAACAAGGCCCGTCCTGATCGTTCAAGCCCAGGCCCTACTAGATGTCCAACACCCCTCGACACTCATCATTCCCCTGACGACCGTGCTCGTGGATAGAGCTGAGCCGTTGCGCATTCGCGTTTCCGCAGCCGGTCGTCTTCGCCGCACATCCGACCTACTCATCGACCAGCTGCGCGCAATCGACAACCGCCGTCTCGCAGATGGCCCTCTCACCAAGCTCTCCACCATACTCATGGCGAAAGTTCACGAGGCCATTGCCGAAGTCCTCGACCTCGCTCAGGATCGCAGCTAAGGCCTTCTTCATCCGCCTTGGTCTATCTAGTCTGTCTGGTGACCAGAGAAACCCGACGTACAGGCCAACAATCAGACAAACCTCTCTGGCGTTTCACTTTTCGCATCTTACGTTTCACGCCTCAGGCCTCATCAATGCCAACTGGCGGCCAGCACGGTTTGGACATCCTGCGGCCGTTGATCAATGGCCTGATCCCACGTGAGGCCAGTCTGTTGCGAGAAGCTCGCCATCGCCTGGATGAGTTGATCGACTTGCGCGCTCAACATCGTCTGCCCGTTGCCGGCTTGAATCGTTTCCACCTGCGCCGGGGCTGGGGCACTGAACCAATTCTGAATCGTCACACGGTCAGTGGTCCCATGAATGGTAAGCCGCAAGTCGTTGGCTTGCCGGCTAATGACCAGATCCAATGGATTGATCCCCGCATCGTAGAGAATCTTGTCTGCTGTGCCGCTATTGTCCTGAATAAGATCCTGCCCCTCGCCTCGACCGAAGAGGAAAGTGTCGTTGCCGCTGCCTCCGTTCACCGTATCGTTGCCTAAGCCACCACGCAGGGTGTCGCTCCCGTTGGCCCCGCTGAGCGTATTATTGGCGCTGTTACCGGTCATCGTATTGTTCAAGCTATTGCCGGTGCCGTTGACGGCGCTGAAGCCTGTCAGTGTCAGGTTCTCCACATTTGCGCCCAGGGTATAGATCAAGCCACTCTGCACAGTATCGGTTCCCCCGTTGGCCGCTTCCACCACCTGGTCGCCGTTTCCAAGAATATAGGTGTCGTTTCCGGATCCCCCCGTCAAGGTATTGCCCGCCAGGCTCAACAGGCCGTTCAGTACATTATCCAGCGCGTTGCCGGTGCCATTACTGGCACTGAATCCGATCAAGGTCAGATTCTCCACGTTGGTCGCAAGGGTGTGCGTGATGCCGCTGACGACCGTGTCCGTGCCTCCATTCGCGGCTTCGACCACAGTATCGCCCGCGCCGATCACATAGGCGTCGTTGCCGCCCAACCCGGCGAGCACATTGGCAGCACTATTGCCGGTGAGGACATTGTCCAACTCATTGCCAGTGCCGGCAATCGCCGCCGTACCGGTCAACACCAAGTTCTCGACGTTCTCACTGAGCGCATAGCTGACCGAACTCGTCACCGAATCGAGCGCGCCTTCATTGAACCGTTCGATCACGGTGTCGCCGGTATGATTCACCATATAGAGGTCGTCCCCTGCGCCACCGGCCATCGTATCGGCCCCGCCTTTGCCGTCGAGCAGATTGGCGCCGCTGTTGCCTATCAGCATATTGGACAGCGCATTGCCGATCCCCGCGCTCTGGCCGGTGCCCGTCAGCGTCAGGTTCTCGATATCGAGCCCCAGCGTGTAGGCCAGCAGAGCACTCTGCACCATGTCGGTGCCTTCGTTGGCCAGTTCGGTCACGACGTCGCCCGCCGCATCGACCACGTACGTGTCGTTGCCGGCCCCACCTTGCATCGTATCGGTACCGGTCCCTCCGTCGAGCAGGTCGTGGCCTAACCCGCCAATCAATGTGTCGTTGCCGGCTAGCCCAGTGAGAGTATCGTCGCCTCGACCACCGATCAAGACGTCGTTTCCAGACGTGCCGCTAAGGGTTTGGGGGAGTGGGCCAGAAATGGCGAAGGCGAACTGGTCGGTCGCACTAAGATTCCCGCTGTCGGTGGCGGTCAAAGCGATCTGAAGACTGCCGGCATCGCCTGCCCCAGGCATGCCGCTGAACGTCTGCGTGGTGGAATTGAAATTCAGCCACGCGGGCAGCGGGCTTCCATCGGCGAGCGTCGCGCTGTAGGTCAGCGCATTACCCAGATCCACGTCCGTAAACGTTGATTCCGGAACGGCAAACGTAAACGCGGTGTCTTCCACTGCCGTTTGGTTGGCCAACGGAACAGCCACTGTCGGCGCCTCATTCACATTCGCAACGGTGAGGCGAAAAACAACGGACACGCTCAAATTCTCGCGATCCGTCGCTGTAACCCGCAAATCAAGACTGCCGACTTGAGCGTCATCTGGCGTACCCCTGAACATCGCACTGGATGCATCGAAGCTCAGCCACCCCGGCAGCGCCGTGCCATCAGTCAAGCCCGCGCTGAACGTCAGCACATCGCCCGCATCCTGATCAGAAAACGTGGTGGCGGGCACACCGAAACTGAACAGTGCGTCCTCCGGCACGGTCTGATCGGCCAGCGGATTGGTAACCGTCGGCGCATGGTTAACAAACAGATCCGCCAAATTCACCACGTTGCCATCGGCAAAAGTCAGAGTCTCGACCACGAGCGAACCATTCGCGCCGGTCGGATCAAAGCTTGTGAGAAAAAGCTTGTCCGTCCCACTGCTCCCCACTTGGATCGTGAGCGTCCTGGCTGCTTCATCCCGTGTGAATGTTAGATTATTCTGCGTGATACCCGCGCCGAACTGAACGCGGTTACCTTCGCCGGCCGCAGCCACATCCTGGATCGTGTCGATCCCGTCGCCGAGATTGAAAAGATAGGTATCGTGACCCGCACCGCCGATCAGTGAGTCGTTGTCCGAGCTTACAGCCCCAGAATCGGGATCGACTTCAGTCCCACCCCAGAGGGTGTCGCGCCCTGCCAGACCGGAAAGCACATTGTCATCTCCTGAACCGATGAGCAAATTATCCAGTTCACTACCGGTTCCGTTCAATGGCGCCGGAGGGATGACATTATCATTCTCATCAAACCTCTGAGGAGGCGAGACCAGCACCAGATTTTCCAGATGCTCACCCAAGGTATAACTGACCGTGCTTCTGACCGTATCAGTCCCCTCGTTCGCAAACTCGGCTATGGTCTGCTGCTGGCTGTGCACAATGTAGGTATCATTACCTGTTCCACCAATAAAGAGATCGTCGGCCTGCCGCGGCACATCATTTTCAGGCCCACCGATGACACCAGATCCCACCCCAAACGTAAAACTCCCCCCATCAGACATGAAAATGTCGTCGCCTTCACCGCCGATAAGGATGTCACTACCCGTCTCCGAAATCCCTACTTCAAACTGGCGGAACAGTCCTCCAACCAAGACATCATTCCCCGCCCCTCCATCAAGAATGTTATCGCGCGTGTTGCCGATGATGAGATTATCCAGCTCATTTCCGGTTGCATTGTCGGCGTAGGGGCCGACATTCGTGAAGTTGTCTGCCAAAGATAAATTTTCAACATTGGCCGGCAGCGCGTAGTTGATCGTGCTCTGAACAGTATCAATGCCCTCACCCAGCAATTCGACGACCACCTCGCTGGCAGAATCCACAATATACATATCGTCGCCAACCAGCCCCCGAAGCGTCTGGCCAGGAAACCCACTGACGACATCGTCCAGAATCGTCCCCGTAGAGAAATCCAAATTGGAGGGTGACCACGCCAAATTCCACTCTGTGCCATCGCTGAACCGGACGACCGATTGTATTGTTTCAAGCCCAACGGTTGGATAATTTGTCGATAACGCCAACGTCATCTTGTCGCCTGTGCTTGGCACAAGCAGATCAATCATCTCGTACTCAGGATAGTGACGGCTCAATACAACATCCGCCGGCAACACATCCGAGGCAATCTGAATAATATCGATGTCAGCTGCGTTGTTATCAAATCGAACAAACTTTGTACCTACTCCTCGCCCAAACTGTATGGTATCGACCCCGGGCGTCAGCTCAATGTTGTCGGATACCGCCGTCACATCCCGATGCACGGCAAGAGCCCGAAGCATTTCAGGGCCCCAGACCGTCCCATCGGCAAAACAGACTTGTTTAGAACCCCATTCAGCGGGCCCATAGAAACTAGCCATTGCGAGTTCATCGCTCGTTCCAATGATATGAAGCACCAAATCCTCGCCACGATGCCATACTTCAACATCGTCGCTCGTTAGGCCTGAAGCGATTTGAATCGTGTCGACTGCACCGACAGACGTTGTATCTCCAACCACATCATTCCCGGCACCCACGCCAAATAGGATCGTATCGGCACCGTCCTCACCATTGAGAATATCGTTGCCGCCTCCCCCATCCAGCACATTGGACGCCGCATTTCCCACAATGGTGTTGCTGAGCGCATTGCCGGTTCCATTGATGGCTCCCTCTCCCATCAGCCTCAAGCTTTCAACTTCAGCCGACAACACGTAGCTCACCGATGCCTCGACGGTATCGACCCCTTCCCCGGCCAGCTCACTGACCTGATCGTTGATATTGTCGACTACGTAGACATCATGGCTGGCCCCACCAATCATGAGATCTGCACCACGCCCACCATCCAATCGATTGCTGGCGTGCCCGCCGGTCAACACATTGTCGAGAGCATTGCCGATCCCAAGGACCGGGGTCTCGCCGTATGGGACCTGCGGATCTTTGAGCAGCAACCCAAAGGAAATACTATACGTAGAGAAGTCCGGCACTCGTGGATCGAGCACAGTCAGGTTTTCAATATGGTCCGGCAGACGATAGCCCTGTGCGGCAATGACCATATCGATGCCACCCGTCGCTGTTTCAACAAGCATATCGTCATCGCCGTTGGCCCCGATCACATAGGTATCGTTGCCATCACCGCCGGCCAAGATGCTGATCGATCCATCAGCTTGCAGTACGTTGTCTAATGCGTTGCCGGTTCCAATCAGCGAGGCACTGCCGCTGATCGTGAGATTCTCAACATTGGCGCCAAGCGTCGTACTCACACCGGCTTGTACGGTGTCCGTGCCTTCTCCATCCAACTCAACGACCGTGTCGCCCACACCCAGGACATAGGTGTCGTTGCCGGCACCGCCGGCCAGTATATTGGCTGCGCTGTTCCCGGTGAGCGTATTGTCAAGCTCGTTACCGGTGCCGTTGACCTGCCCTGAGCCTGTCGAAGGGGTGAGCGTCAGATTCTCGACATTGGCCTCAAGCGTGCGCGTCACCGCGCTCTGAACCGTATCGACGCCCTCATTTGCCAGCTCGGTAACCATGTCCCCCGCATCGTCCACGAAGTACGTGTCATCACCCGCGCCGCCTGCTAGTTGATCGACTCCAGTGCCGCCATCAAGCCGATCATCGCCGGCAAGACCCGTCAGCTGATCGTCGCCGGCCAAGCCGGCCAAGCGATCATTTCCAGTGGTACCTGTGAGTGAATCAGTTCCACCCGTTCCAGTGATCATAGGCTGGATCAAATTCTCGAGAACCGCATGATCCCAGACCGTCCCATCGGCAAATTGGACGTACTCGATCTGGAGCGGCGCTGCGAGGAAATAGAGGGAGACCGTCAGGCGATCGACACCTCCGTTCAGACTCAGCACCAGATCGCGGTCGTTCCGCGTCGCCACCACGTCGGACGGCGCCACCCCTGGCGTGATACGAATCGTATCGAGACTGCCCTGCGACTCAATGATGGTGTCCTGGCCTGATCCAGGCCCGAATACATAGATATCGTCCCCCTGTCCGCCAAGCAGCCGATCGTTTCCAAGCCCGCCGTCAAGCGTATCGTCGCCCAATCCGCTCCGGATGACATCAGCCCCATCGCCTGCAACAATCCGATCAACCACGTTCGTTCCATTGATTTGATCATCTCCCTCCGTACCGGTCAGATCAAACCCGCGCGCGAGGAGTTGATCGTGAGTCAGCGTGCTGTCATCGGCGAAGCGGAATGTCTCAACGGTACGAGGGCCGGACACATTATGGCGATCGAACGTATCGAGCTGCAGCGCATCGCCATTTGCACCGACGCGGATGAGTAGATCTTGAAGATTCGGATCAGACTGGCCTGGAGCCACATCGAGCCGAAGATCAGACGCAGCGATGCCAGAACCAAAGACCACTTCATTCTCGGCTCCTGGTGAGGCCGTATCGACAATCGTATCGACGCCATCACCAGCGTTGAAGAAGTAAGAATCGTTCCCAGCCCCGCCTTCAAGACGGTCATTGCCCAATCCACCGCGGAAACGATCAACGACATTGGTGCCAATCAGGAAGTCATCGAACTCGGTGCCATCAATGTCAAATCCACGCGCGACTAGGTCTGCATATGCCAGCACTCTCCCGTCAGCGAATTCAAAGCGATCCACAGCGTGAGTGCCCAACACATCGCTGCCGTTTGCTCCGATATAGACTCCCTCGAGGGCAGAACCAAGCTGCACAAGAACTTGACCAAACACCGTCGTCAGCTTCAACGACTCTGGTGTGAGGCTAGATCCGAACGTCACTTGATTTGACTCGTTCGCGTCGATCACATCACTGATGGAATCAATCCCGTCTCCAATATTGAATTGGTAGGTGTCATGGCCCGTTCCACCGAGCAGTTGATCGTCTCCGACCCCACCCGCCAGCACATCGTTTCCATCCTGGCCTTCAAGTGAATCGTTACCGGCCTCGCCCCTCACGACATCGTTCCCCTCCCCCGCACGAACGACATCATCTCCACCAGCCGCAAAGATCAAATCTATGGATGAAGTTCCATCGATGACATCTGCCCAGTCTGTACCGTCAATCATCACCCCGCGAGCCAACAAGTCAGCGAAGGTCAACGTCGATCCCCCACTAAACTCGAACGTATCCACCGGACTTCCACCTTGGCCTGTGGTGCCCGAGAGGACGATTTGATCGCCAGCATTCCCCGTCGACAAGATCAAGGTTTGCCCCTGACCACGGCTGAGGCTTAACGAGCCAGATGAGACCCCTTGGCCGAAGATCAGCCGATTGCCCTCTCCTGCCGCGTCAATGAGCGTATCGCGCCCATCCCCAGCGTTAAAGAAGTAGGCATCCTGACCGGCGCCGCCAGTAAGGGAGTCATTGCCCAGCCCTCCGATAATCTGGTCGTTGCCGGCCCCGGCGAAAACCACGTCATTCCCGCCCCCCGCGAAGATCCTGTCATCCGTGGACGCAGTCCGAATCAGATTATTCGCATTATTCGCCGACACCTCCCCACTGGGCAGAGGCAATTGATCCGCAAGCGTCACCTGCCCGCCGCTTGCAAACACAAACGTATCCACTACATAGTTGAAGGAATTTGTATCAAAACCAAGGAGTTGCACAGAGCTGCCACCCGCAACTTGGATGGTCAGCGTCTGTTGCAATTCGTCCTGGATAAAGGTGAGCGACTGAAGCGTGATCCCTGCGCCAAACTGCAGGACATTCCCCTCCCCGGCAAGACTCACGTCATCAATCGTATCCTGCCCGTCTGCGAGGTTGTAAACATAAATATCCGACCCGCTGCCGCCGATCAGTTCATCATTGGCAGCTCCACCGATGAGCGTATCGGTCCCCTCCTCTCCGACTAGAACATCGATATCGGCCTCACCAGACAACAGGTCACCGCCGAGACCGCCAAAGAGCACATCGTTGTCTTCCTCACCAAACAGGTCGTCATTCCCATCCCCACCGTCCAGCTGATCGTCCCCAAGGCCCCCGATAAGTTGGTCATCTCCCGCTTCGCCAAAGAGAATATCCCCATCTTCCTGTCCAAACAGCACATCAAGGCCATCCCCACCTACTAGCGTGTCACTGCCAAGCCCGCCTTGCAGCTCATCGTCATTGTCCCCGCCATCGAGAAAATCGTCCCCATCTTCCCCAAACAACCGATCGTTCTCGCTCCCCCCTTGGAGCAGATCATCTCCACCGCCAGCTTGAAGCTCATCAGCACCGGCGCCTCCATCCAGCGTGTCATCAAATCCCAGGGTCGGCTCGTTGGCATAGTCGCTTATCAGCAGATCCGCGTCATCCCCACCGAACAACGCATCTTCTCCACCTCCCCCAACCAGTTGATCATTTCCGGCGCCCCCCTCCAGCCAATCATTCCCTTCATCAACCAGAGCGATCGACCGATCGTCACCCCAGAGGTCATCCGCACCTTCACCACCCAACAGAAGGTCATCTCCCCCATCCCCTTGGAGATAGTCCTCACCCTCTCCACCATCCAAATAATCGGCCCCGCCCTCAGCTAGGAACCATGCGCTAGTTGAACCAACCGACATAATTCCAGGGAATGTTATTCTGTCAATCCGAATCCCTGCGGGAATGTTGTCACCATAAAGCTGATCAGTTCCGGCGCCTCCGAACATAATGTCATCGCCCAATGCGCCAGATAGATGGTCATTACCAGCCCCTCCGTCGAGATAATCACGAGCCACATCATTTGCAATGGAAACATTCTCACCGAACAACACGTCGTCGCCGTCGCCACCCAGAATCGTGTCACTTCCCCGATCTCCATCCAGGCCATCATCTCCAGGTCCACCGTCAATGAAATCATCTCCTACGTACGTGCCATCCAGTTCGTTGTCTCCATGAATGACATCTTTCTCACTTCCACCATAGAGAACATCATCTCCGCCGCCACCACCGATATACTCAATTCCTTGCTCTCCAAAGATTCTATCCTGCCCCTGACCACCCATAAGCCAATCGTGGCCGGTACCACCCAAAATCTGATGGTTAAATAGAAAGCTTCCTGTTTCAAAGCTAATGAAGTCGTTGCCTCCAAACCCATTGGCGATATGATTCGCTCCAACGCCAAAGGACGGAGTATTGTCAGAAGCATCACCATCCCAACGAATCGTTGACTGCCCGTTCACATAGTTGATGATTGGCTCGATGCCACCGGTGAGATCACCGGTATCGGCCAACTTGATGCCCAACGCACCAGTCGCGAAGTCGAAATTCTCAAGCGTGAGCGTACTGTTAACAACCAAGTCGGTGCCGGATCTGACAAATGTGAACTGGCTATCAGGACTCACCCAAGTCCCAACAGGTGTATCTTGACGACGAAGGCCACCAACGAGGGTCTGGTTGTCGAACACAATCACACCGGTCTTATCACTATCAATAATCCGGTCCTGCCCCTGGTCCGTCCGATAGAAATAGGTATCGAGGCCCGCCCCACCATCTAATTTATCGTCACCCAATCCGCCGTTGAGGCGATCGTTGTCAACTCCACCATCTAAGCTGTCGTTCCCCCCTTGCCCTAGAATGATGTCATCGCCCTCTCCACCACTCAGGAAGACATCATTCCCATCATTGCCTTCGATATAGTCCCGACCGCCGTTACCCTCAATGGTGTCAGCCCCGCCGCGCCCATAAAGGTGATCATCGCCAGAGTGACCAATCAAGACTTCTCCCACACGATCGTCACCAAAAATGACTTCGTTCGCTGAAGACACGCTGCCGACCTCAAAGCCACTTTGATAATCTTGGAAGTGGGTATCTGTAGAAATCTCAGCACCATCAGCGAGATTGAAGGCCAATCGTTTCGCTAGCAGTTCTGCTCGATCGATTAGCGCTAGAGCCGTCCAGGCGCCTCGTCCCGTCTTCGCATCATAGAGATCGAGGGAGCCGCTATCAGCAGGCCCTTGATTATGGAGTGCGCCATAATCCACTCCTCGCACAACAAAAGGATTAAGGTCGCGCAGCGCATTACGATATGCCATACCATCTGCGGAATTGACTCGCGCGAGGCTTGAGATAGCACCAGGAGATACATCAACGAGGCTTTCAATTGAAAATAAACCCGAAGCCACAACGCTACTGATTTGATTCATGTGATCATAAAACTGATTCCGATTGTCGATGTCCCCGAATCCTCCTGTGGCAGGATTTGAATCCGTCACCGGATCATCGCCACCGACCCCTAACACGTTCCGAAGAGTGTCAAGCGCATCCTCAAGCGAATTAGCTTCGGCCGTTCCGCTAAATCCCACAAACCCGGAAGCACGCTCACTAGATGACGCTGCAAAGATACGTTCAACTGTTTGACGACTGAGACTTGGAGTTACTTTCTGAAAGAGTTCCGTCAGCGCGAGGGAGTCCACCATGAGGATGATGCTGTGCGTCGTGCCAAAGTCCCCATTGTCCCCAAAGAATCCGCCAAACCCATCCAGGTTGGGCTGATCTTCGATGAAAATCGGGGTAGCTTGAGCGTGCACGCCTGAATTAGCCACATATTCAGAGTCATTATTTGTGGCATGGCCATAGAGCTGCGTGATTTTATTGAAGCCTACCCCTGTTCCGATCTCACCCGGAGGCAAAAAGTTATTTATGGTACTGAAGGCCAACACAGTGTCACGCCGGACATCTTGATAACGCTGGTCGGCATAAACACTCCGCGGATCTCCACTGTCGAACCAGGTCGGATCGATAGTCAACATTTGGGCTTCAGCAACTTGCAGCATTTCCCGAATCCGCTCTGCCTCAGGCAAGCCTGCTGTACCGCCATTGACATGACCACGACCTGCACCATTAAAGGTATAGGTGTGCGCAATGTCGCTAGCGTGTAATTCTGTAAACACCGTAGCCAGATGGCCTCCCAAAGAATAACCAGTGACGGTTAGCACCGCATTCTGTGGTAATTCTCCTGAGGCTTTCAGATCGCGATAATAACGTTCCATGCTCACAAGTTGGGCCAAAGCGAACCCGGCAAGGGCAATTTCACCGTCTGCACCCTGCACAGAATCACGTTGGGCATCGCCTACAGGCTGACTTCGGTATTCGGTGCTACGGAATGAGAGCGTGAAGTTATTCGTCAATTGACCGCTTTGATTACGCTCTCGCATTAATGTCGCCGAAAAACCCGTGGCGTCGTTGGCATGATGGTCGACAACAGCAACTTTTGAATCAAAGGCAGTTGCTTGAGTTAGTGCCATCCGTGTGTAATTGATTGGACTGAAAGTGGGCTTATTGTTCCCTAACTGCAAAACATCAATCAAAGTCCGTTGCCCTGAAATAAACAGATCCAGATAAGACTCGGCGGCAATCTGCCGTAGCGCGAATTTAAGCCATGTAGTTGTGCTCTCACTGTCCATGAGACTTTCCTTTCGGCTTCAGCACTTGCTGAATAAATTCCTGAGTCATGGTCTTGGGGCCATTTGGACAAGGCTGTTTCCATTCGAACCTTAGCCCTGTAGGGTGGAGATCACCCTTGGTGAATCCACGCCTTACCGCGAGCACTTCATGGTTGGCTAGATTCAAGATGATCAACTCGCCTCCAGCAATTCCGAGCTCACGATCATGGGGTCGTGTAATACCTCTCCATGTATGCCCAAAATGGCTGCGGGCCTGCTTGTCGTGTTCAAGAGCAACGATATAAGGAACTCTCTCGTGGCGACCATTAAGCCAAGCAGAAAAGAGCTTTCCTGGATTGGCATTGGGATCTTTGTAATACCTTCGATAGCCCGCAGAGGTCTGGCCAGGCAATTCCAAAAACTCATACTTACCAATCGGAGGTTGAACAAAATAATCTTGAGCTGTTCCAGGTTCCAGTGAATCCCCTGTAGGATCCTCCATCGCATAAAGATGCTGATGAACATATTCTTTGGAAACTCCTCTAGGCCGCATTAGGAGAATGCCTTCCACATTCTCCACCGTCTTGTAAATAAACTCCCCCGCCTCCGTCTTACAGAGATGATCGAAATACTCTTGCGAGGTCATGCCCGGCTTGTAACCGCTGTCCTCCGGTACCGGATTCGGAATTTTGATGCTGTGAGCGAAACGGCCTTCTTCCGTCGCCAACGGATCGGCCGGCTTCATCTTAGGCAGAATGCAACGCGAATCCGTCGGCGAGAGCTTTTGTGCCTTACACATCGCCGCCATCTTTTCCATCTGCTTCCGAAACCGTTCTCTTACCGTTTCCCCTTGAGCCAGGTTGATGGGTCCAAGCATTCCCAATAGACATCCCACTACCAAAAGACTTATAACTTTTGACCTCAACGCGTTAAAGCTCAGCCCCTGCAATCGAAGCATGTCCATTTCCATCCTCCTTCGCAGCCCTACTGCTACTTCTTCCCCTGCCGCACATCGCGCATGGTGACCAGCACTTGCTGAATCTGCTGATGCAACCGCGCCAACACATCCACGCCCATCGCCACGCGGGTGACGAGGTGCCCTTCCAATCCCTTTGGGGCAGCCTGTCCATCTTTCGCCGTCTTCGCAATCGCGCCAAGTAATGCCGGCTCGATAAAGCCGAAGTCCACATAGGCGATGCCCTGCGCCACACCAACGTTGGTGTAGTTCGTCGCTAGCGGATGTGCACTCGGCTCACTCGACTTCAATCTCACGTTCAGTGGAATGGTCTTGTCTTTTGGCTCGCTCATGTTCCGAGACTCCTTTATTGCGATTTCTCACGATAGCAAGACATACGCGCTCGCTTCACAACCCTGAAATAGCACCATTCACATCTACTCCTACCCAATTTTGCGCGAACCTATATATTATTCGCATACCTTGTCAACTGGCGATTTCGGCCCTATGACAAGAGCCGAACGGATCTACTTCTTAAGCATGAATTAAACGTGAGCACAATCGATGTCGCGCCTGCGTACAGCCGTATCAGACAGCTCCCCCCTCCTTACGACGTCTCACGCGTCACTCTTTAGACCTGCACCCTCCCTTTGCTCTCCCTCTTTCCTTGCGCTTTCCTCCACTGCTCGCTCTCCTCGATCACGAGCCTGGGGGCACTAAACTGCGCGCCTACGGCTCACGACATTCTTCGGTTCCGAACTAGGCAGCACGGCCGAGATCGACTATAAGGCCCGCACACGATGGGATCTCGAAGCTACACCGCCATTGTTGAAAAAGAAGGCAGCGGGTTTGTCTCGCGCTGCCCGGAACTTGACGTGGCGAGCCAGGGTGAGACGGTGGAATCTGCCACCGCCAACCTCAAAGAGGCCGTGGAACTGTTTCTGGAGTGCGCTGATCCTGCTGAAATCGAACGTCGCCTCCACACGGAAGTCTTCGTTACCCGCTTTGAAGCGGCGCATGGGTAAACTCCGCATCCTCTCCGGGCAAGACGCCTTTCCTCCCCCCCAGACCAATCGATTCCCGAGATTACCAGGTCTTCGCCAAGGCACTGTATTTTGCCCACACTCAACACTGACCAGCTCACTGCCCTCTTGGCATGCTATGTTGCCGAGACGGAAGAGACACTTGATCTCTTTTGCTAGAGCCTTCCCCAGCTGCTGAATAGTTTCGTCCATAAAGAAAGGGGGAACTCTCCCCTTGCAGAGAGCTCCCCCTTCGAGACCCCGGATCTTAATGACTCGTGCCAGCTTTCGGCCACGATCGTCTGCACTTGCTGCCGCCGCTGATCGATCGCTTGATCCCACGCCAGGCCCATCCGCCCGGCCCCACAGTGCGCTCCGACAGCACAAGGTTATTGGCAATCACCACAATCTGGCATACAATTCATTTACACTGCTTTGTCGCGGCACCCTATTATGATGCCATTTGACTCAACCTCACTCCTTCCCTTTGCACGCAAGTATATCTGGTGGACCACACCGGAGGTGGCTATCTTGAGGCCGAAGCGCGTAGCAGCCCAGGTCATGAACCTGGGTGACTATGACGATGTATTGGCATTGGTCGCGCTGACAGGAGACGACTATCTCCGTGAGGTGTTACGCATGGCTGAAATCGGACAATTCTCGCCACGCTCCTGGGCCTATTGGCACTACCGACTTGGACTGGCTCCGCCCAATCAGGTACCGGCGATGCCCACGCGGGCCGTCGCATGATCGGCACCTTCACGCCCCGCCTGGAGATCCTGCCTCCTGCCCAGCGACAATTGTGGACTGCACTCTGTCCGGCACCAGCGATGGGGTTTGTGCTCTACGGCGGAACGGCGATTGCCTTGCGACTTGGGCACCGGGCGTCCGTCGATTTCGATTTCTTCACGGACCAGCCATTGAATCGGACCGCACTCTCTGCGTCTTTTCCTTTTCTTCACCGAGCCACACTCCTCCAAGACACACCTGACTCCCTGACAGCCCTTGTGCCTCCCAGCACCCCGGAAGATCAGCATGTGAAGATCTCCTTCTTTGGCACGCTGTCGTTTGGGCGAGTGGGCGAGCCGGAATTGACGGCAGATGAGATACTGCAAGTTGCTGCGCTAGATGACTTGATGGCCACCAAGCTAAAGGTGATCTTGCAGCGGATCGAGGCCAAAGACTACCAGGATATCGCTGCACTAATTCGTGCCGGGGTCAGCCTTTCCCACGGACTGGCAGGCGCACGCGCCCTGTACGGACCTGCGTTTCAGCCGAGCGAGAGCCTGAAAGCCCTTGTGTATTTTGAAGGCGGCGACCTTTATTGTCTGACCCAGGATGAACGCGCACTGCTCATTGCGACGGCCAGTTCCGTTCGTACTCTCCCCTCCGTTACCATTAGAAGCCATGAGCTGGCGCTCTCGCCTGCATCGTAATAGTCCGCGCCTCAACTACGCCCTCGGTCCTTCCTTTAAAGTTTTCTTACGCCACAATATAACTCGCATATTCAGTCTCCAAAGAAAGCAGGGAGCCTCCCTTGCGGAAGGCTCCCCTTGACATAACCCCGGCAGACCCGCCCCTCGCCGCTTTTACTTGGTAGGCGACACCGCCTGTTCTGAAATCCGGTGTTGCTAGTCCAACCACTTCACATGAACCTAAAACACTTCCGGTCCGGGCTCCTTCAAAAAAAAGAGCTCTGCTCGCTTACTGCCCCGATGCCAATGGCGGCATGTTGATGCCGACTCGCTCTAAGCCCATGATGACGGTCAACGCGCTCGGTGAGTGCTGCACGATTTCTTTCTGCACTTCGATACGGCGCAGGTCGACAAACTCCGGCGCGGTCAGGCCTAACGATTCGCGATACGCGCGATCGGCGATGCCGCGTTGCTTTTCGGCTTTCTCACGGGACTCTTCCGCTTTCTGAAATTCCACCATCGTAATCTTGCGCTGTTCCTGAATAATGGTCTGCGTCGTTTGCTCCACCACGCCCTTGGGCGGCAGGATGCTGCCGACGACCACGCGATTCAGCCGGACCGGAATGCCCTGTTTCTCGATCAGCTTGGTCTGCACTTCTTTCGCGATGGCATCCTGCAACTTCTG
>CXWL01010806.1_pt1 | contig 20797 bp, 24 predicted proteins | sample 590931 | NCBI WGS metagenome assembly CXWL01 (sample SAMEA3498368, study PRJEB10139) | groundwater metagenome | biome: water well; material: biofilm material | place: Germany | collected 2015-04-27 | reverse complement strand
ACGCCATGGCGCAGGTCGGTTTGGTGTAGCGTCCGATGGCCAAGAAAAAGGACGACAACCGCAAACTGATCGCCGAAAACAGGCGCGCGCGCTTCGATTACATGATCGAGGAGACGCTCGAAGCCGGCATCCAATTGCTCGGCAGCGAAGTGAAGTCGCTGCGCCTGGGCCGCGCGAATATCGCCGAGAGCTACGCCAGCACTGAACGCGGCGAGCTGTGGCTCATCAACGCGACGATCCCGATTTATCCCGCCGCCGGCCAATTCAACCATGAGCCCACGCGACCGCGAAAATTGCTGGTGCGAGGCCGTGAATTGAGAAAGCTGGCGAGTGCGGTCGAGCGCGAAGGGCGCACGCTGGCCCCGCTGAAGCTCTATTTCAACGAACGCGGCATCGCCAAAATCCAACTCGCCTTGGCCAAAGGCAAGAAGGCTCATGACAAGCGCGCGGCCACCAAGGACCGCGAATGGAAACGCCAGCAATCGCGCCTGTTGCGCGACAAGGGCTGACGCAGGTCACGCGGTCGCAAGCGCCTTTGCCCGCGCCACCACCGCCTCGAACATGTCCGTCGTCAGCCGGCGGGTTTGCGTGTTGTAGCGCGAGCAATGATAGCTGGAGATGAGCGTGCGACCCTCCGGCAGCGTTGCCTCGGCGCCATGTCCGAATTTGGCGGCGGACGGCTTGAGCCCGTGCGCGCGCAGCACGCTTTCGTGTGCAATCGAGCCCAGGGCGAGGATGACCTTGAGGTTCGTCAGGGCGGCGATGCGGGCGGCGAGGAACGGGCGGCAGGCGGCGATTTCCGCCGGCGTCGGCTTGTTCTCGGGCGGCGCGCAGCGCACTGCGTTGCTGATCATCGCACCGACAAGGGTGAAGCCGTCGCCTGGATCGGCGCGGTACTCGCCCTTCGCTAGTCCCAGTTTCTTGAGCGTGCCGTAGAGCAAATCGCCGGCATAATCGCCGGTGAACGGCCTGCCGGTTCGATTGGCCCCGCCGCGCCCGGGCGCGAGGCCGACAATGAGCAGGCGCGTGTCCTCATCGCCAAAACTGGGCGCGGCGCCGTTGAACCATGTGGGCTCCGCGCGCGCATTCTCCGCGCGGTATGCGACAAGGCGCGGGCAGTGGGGGCAATTGCGCGGCGCCTCGGGCGCGGTCACGATGGGGCTTCGTCCGAAGGGCATGGGTCGTCCCAGTTGCAGCGAATGAAGTNNTGACGGCTTGAGCGGGGCGGCCTTGTTGACGCGCGCCGTGGAGGCTCTGCGGTTGGCGGGACTGCCGCCGGTCGCGCTTTCAGGGGTCTGGGAAACCCCAGCTTGGCCGCCAAGTGACCAGCCGAATTATTTCAACGCCGTTGTGGAGGTTGGCTCTGCCGGGCTCACCCCCGAGGCGCTTTACCGGACTCTGCGCACCCTAGAGGCCCGCTTTGGGCGCGATCAGCGCGAGCGTTGGGGGCCGCGCACGCTCGACCTCGATATTATCGCCATGGACGGGTTTGTCGGGGTGTTTGGCCCGATCACGCTGCCCCACAAGCGCATGCACGAGCGCCGCTTCGTGCTCGCGCCGCTGGCCGAAATCGCGTCTGATTGGCGCCATCCAGGCCTCAAAACGGCGGTATCCGAGCTGCTGGCCGCTCTGCCCCCTTCACCGGCACGGTGGGTGGGTCCCCTTGAGATGCTGCCACAAAAGGACTGATTTCGCACTTGCGGTGGCCGCTTCGCATTGCGAAACGCGTCCGCCCCGTCTAGTTTGGCCGGCTAAATCCCGCTTGACCCCGAGAGGAACCACGCCTTGGCTCGCGTAACCGTCGAAGATTGCGTCGAAAAAATCCCGAACCGGTTCTCCCTGGTTCTGCTCGCGGCCCACCGCGCGCGCAACATTTCCTCCGGCGCCGAGCCGCTGGTGGATCGCGACCGCGATAAAGACCCCGTGGTCGCCTTGCGTGAAATCGCCGACGAGGCGGTGCTCCCCGCGGATCTGCGCGACAGTTACGTCATGCTCTACCAAGACGTGCAGCCCGCGACGCAGGCCGAGGACGAGCAGGACCGGCAAGCTCTGGCCGCCCCGGTCGAGACCAGCGAAGAGGACGTTCTGCGCGCCTTGCAGCAAGAGGCCGAAGCTCAGCGCGACGAACGGTACTAGGCCGATGGCCGGCGGTGACGGGGTCGCCGCCAAAACCCCCGCCGGTCAAACCCAGGCTGGCGTGGGAGACGCTCCGGCGCGCGCGCGTTACCTGCGGCAGTTCGAATTGGTCGAGCGCATGCGCGCCTATGACCCTTCGCTCGATGAAAACCTCATCAACCGGGCCTACGTGTTCGCGACCGCAAAGCACGGCGGCCAGAAGCGCCATTCGGGCGATCCCTATTTCGCGCACCCGATTCAGGTCGCGGGTATTCTGACCGAGTACAAGCTCGACGCCGCAACGATTGTCGCGGGCTTGCTTCACGACACAATCGAAGACACTGAAGTTACGCGCGCGGAAATCGAAGCGAAGTTCGGCGCCGAAATCGCGGATTTGGTCGAGGGCGTCACCAAGCTCTCGAAGCTTGAGATCCAGTCAGAAGAAAACAAGCAGGCCCAGAACCTGCAGAAATTCATCCTGGCGATGTCGCGCGATGTGCGTGTGCTGTTGGTCAAGCTCGCCGACCGGCTGCACAATATGCGCACGCTGGGGCACGTGCCCGAGCCCGCCAAACGCCGGCGCACCGCGCTCGAAACGCTGGAGATTTATGGTCCGCTGGCGCGCCGTATCGGCATGGAGCGCATGGCGCGCGAACTGGAGGGCCTCGCTTTCCATGAAGCGTTTCCCGAGGCGGAAGCGGCGATCAACGCGCGGCTCGAGCAATTGCGCATGGAGAAGGGCGCTAACGTCGCCATCATCATCCAGACCATCATGGAGGTGTTCGAGTTTTCCGGCATCGATGCGCGCGTGTTCGGGCGGGAAAAGCAGACCTTCTCGATCTGGCGCAAGCTGCAGCGCAAGAGCGTCGAATTTGCTGATCTGGCGGACGTCTACGCATTCCGGGTCATCGTCAACAATCCCGACGATTGCTATCGCGCGCTTGGTTTGATCCACCAGACTTGGCGTTGCGTGCCCGATGAAGTCGAGGATTACATTTCAAACCCGAAGCCAAACGGATATCGCTCGATCCACACCATCGTCATTGGTCCGGGAAACGTGCGCGTCGAAATCCAGATACGCACAGAGGAGATGGACCAGATCGCCGAAGTCGGCGTTGCCGCGCATTGGCGTTATAAGAACGAAGCTTACGGCTACGACGAAGAACTCGCGGCTTCCGCCGGGGTGGATGCGCGCGAGGCGACGCGGTCGCTCTTGGAGATCGCCGAACATGGGGGCGACGCCGAAGAATTCCTCGAACACGCCAAGCTCGAAATGTATCAAGACCACGTGTTCGCGTTCACGCCGAAAGGCACGCTGATCGCGTTGCCGCACGGGGCGACGTCGCTCGATTTTGCATACGCGGTTCATTCCGACATTGGCGATTTTTGCATCGGCGCCAGGATAAACGGCATCGATCGACCCTTGCGCACCATGCTGCGCAATGGTGACGTGGTTGAAATCCTGACCGGCGAAAAAGCCGCGCCCCTGCCGGGCTATGACGGCCTGACAAAGACGGGGCGTGCAAAGTCCGCGCAGCGACGTTTGCAGCGCCATGCGCGGCGAGAGGAATTCGCCAAGCTGGGACGCGAACTGGTGATGCATGCTCTGCGCCGTTACGGCCACGAATTGGCCGATACCGCTTTGACGCAGGCCGCCGGACGGCTGGGGCGTCCGGACGAAGAGGAATTGTTTGTGGCCGTTGGGGAAGGCGCTGTGAAACCGAGCGCGGTGGTGACGGCAGCGTTTCCGGGGCTTGAAGAAAAAGTCCGCAAGGATGAGAGCCGCAAGCCGATGGAGGTGGAGAAGGCCAAACTCTATGTAAAAGGCAGCGATCTGACGCCTGGCGTTGCGCTGCATTTCGCCGAGTGCTGTTCCCCCATCCCGGGTGACCGCATCATCGGCGTGCAGACCCAAGGCGAAGGCGTGACCATCCACACAATCGATTGCGATCGGCTTGGCGCGCTCGAAGGCGAGCACGGCGAATGGATTGATTTGGCGTGGACGCCTACGGCGCTGACGCGAACGCTGGCCACGGGACGCTTGATCGCCACTGTTGAGAATAAACGTGGCGTACTCGCCGAACTCTGCAGCACCATCGCCGAAAACGAGGGCGACATCCTCAACTTGAAATTGGCGCGCCGCAGCAGCGAATTTTTCGAAATGGTGTTTGACATCGAAGTCGCCGACGCCCGCCACCTCGTCAACATCCTCGCCGCGATGCGGACAAGCAAGTCGGTAAGGGATGTGGAGCGGGCGAGGGGGTGATCTTTTCCGCGCCACCCGAAGGGTGCTACATCCAGCCCATGAATCAGTCTGAAGTTCTCGACGAATTCCGCGCGGCGGGGGCGTTGCTGGAGGGGCATTTTGTGCTCTCCTCTGGGCTGCACTCGCCGGTGTTCTTCCAAAAGAACGCCGTGTTCATGGACCCCGCACGCACCGAGCGGCTATGCCGGGCGCTCGCCGAGAAAGCGCGTGCGGCGTTCGGTAAGGTCGATGTCGTCGTGTCGCCGGCGGTCGGCGCGATTATTCCGGGCTACGAGACCGCGCGCCATCTCGGCGCGAAGGCGATGTTTGTTGAGCGCGAGGGTGGGACATTTCAGTTGCGGCGCGGTTTTGAGATCAGTCCGGGCGAGCGCGTGTTGATGGTGGAGGACGTGGTCACCACGGGCCTTTCCTCGCGCGAATGCTTGGATTCGATACGTGGACACCCGGGAGAGCTGGTTGGCGCGGCTTGCCTGATTGATCGCTCTGGCGGGCGCGCGGACATTGGAGCAAAGCTCATTTCGCTCGCGCAAGTCGATGCGCCGACCTATGCCGCCGATCAAGTGCCGCCGGAATTGGCGGCGCTTCCAGCCGTGAAGCCGGGCAGCAGAGGCCTTGGCGCATGAGCGACCGCGTACGGCTCGGCGTCAACATTGATCACGTCGCGACCATTCGCAATGCGCGCGGCGGCGCCTGCCCTGATCCCGCGCGCGCGGCGATTGTAGCGCTCGAAGCTGGCGCTGATGGCATCACCGCACATTTGCGCGAGGATCGCCGTCACATCTCCGACGCCGACATTGAGGCGCTCACCGCGATGTTGCGCGAACGCAAGCGGCCGTTGAACCTCGAAATGGCCGTGACCTCCGAGATGTTGGACATTGCCCTGCGCCATCATCCGCATGCGGTGTGCCTGGTGCCGGAGCGGCGCGAGGAGCGCACCACCGAAGGCGGGCTTGATGTCGCTGGCGGGCACAATTGGATCGCGCCATTTGTGATGCGCCTGCGCGATGCCGGCAGCCGGGTGTCGCTATTCATCGCGGCGGACCCGCATCAAATCGAGGCAGCGGGGCGCACTGGCGCGGAGGTGGTGGAATTGCACACGGGCGCCTATTGCGACGCCGTTCGCGGCGGGGAGGAAGGCAGCGCAGCGGCGAACCTGAAGGCGCTGATCGCCGGTGCGCATCAAGCGGCCGCGTTAGGCCTCGAGGTCCATGCCGGGCACGGGATCGATTATGAAACCGTCGCTCCAATTGCGGCGATTCCCGCGATAAGGGAGCTCAACATCGGACACTTCCTGGTGGGCGAGGCGATCTTCACCGGGCTGGCGGCGGCGGTGGGCGAGATGCGGCGGCGGATTGACGCGGCGCGGGCCTCTCAACCATGATTCTGGGCATCGGTTCCGACATCATCGATATTCGCCGCATCGAAAGATCCCTGGCTCGTTTTGGCGACCGGTTCACGTCCCGGCTGTACACGGACCTTGAGCGCGCCCGTGCCGAACGACGCCCTCATGAGAGCGCCGCCAGCTATTCCAAGCGCTTCGCGGCCAAGGAGGCATGCTCCAAGGCCTTGGGTACAGGATTGAAAAAAGGGGTTTTTTGGCGCGACATGGGGGTAGCTAACCTCCCTTCCGGGCAACCCACCATGGTACTCACCGGGGGTGCGGCGCTACGTTTGGTGCAATTGACCCCGCGGGGCCTAGTCCCCCACATCCATGTCAGTTTGACGGACGAGTATCCCATGGCTGTCGCCTTCGTCATCATTTCGGCGGAGTTAGGGGCAAATCCATCCGAGCTAGGCTGGGCAAGTCAGTGAAAAGATGTCGGTTCCCGAGGCAAGGTGGCGAAACGCCTTGCGGAGCGGGGCCATGAGCGAGAAACGCATGAGCATGTCGACGACGAGTTCAACCCCAGTGTCCGGAATGGACATCTTCTGGGAAAATGTACGCACCATCCTTTACGCGCTCGCGCTGGCGATGGTGCTGCGCTTCTCGATCGCTCAACCGTTCCGCATCCCATCGGGCTCGATGCAGCCGACACTTGAAGTGGGCGATTATATCGTCGTGACCAAATGGTCGTATGGCTACGGGCGCTACTCATTCGCACCGCTGGAAGGCTTGTTGCCGCACGGGCGCCTGTTCGGCGCGCCGCCAGAGCGCGGTGATGTCGTGGTGTTTCGTCCGGTTCCAGAACCGACGCGTGATTTCATAAAGCGGCTTATCGGCATGCCTGGCGACCGCATCCAAGTGATTGACGGTTTGCTGCACATCAATGGCCAAGCTGTAGAGCGTGAATCGCTGGGGCTGGTGGAGTTCGACAACGAACACGGAGAAGCCGAGTACATTCAAGGGTATCGTGAAACGTTGCCGAACGGCGTCAGCTACACGGTCTTCGATAGAAGCGTCACCGAACTCGACAACACTCGCGAATATGTCGTGCCGGCGGACAATTATTTTATGATGGGCGACGATCGCGACAATTCCGCCGACAGCCGCGTGCCCTCCGTGGTCGGCTATGTGCCCGCAGATAATCTGGTTGGACCGGCGCAATTCGTGGTCGCCTCATTCAACCACACAACATCGTTGCTCGCGCCGTGGACTTTGCTCACTGGATTCCGCGCGGATCGTTTCTTGAAGCCGGTGGAATGAGCGTATTGCGCCCATGAGCGGGCAGCGCTTGCAGGACGTCCGGCTCGCGGAGCTGGAGCAGCGCCTGGGTCACACCTTCCGGGATAGAGCGTTACTGCGCGAGGCGATGACCCATGGCAGCGCGCTCGATGGCGCATCCAAGAAACGTCGCTCCTACGATCGATTGGAGTTCCTGGGGGATCGGGTGCTGGGGCTCATCGTCGCCGAGCGCCTGCTGGCGGAGCATAAAAGCGAACACGAGGGCGAGATCGCGCCACGCTTCAACGCGCTGGTCAATCGCCGCGCCTGCGCCCGCGCCGCCCGCGCCGCCGGCTTGGGCGAGGCGGTTATTCTTTCGCCCTCGGAGGAGGCGCAAGGGGGGCGCGGCAAGGAGGCGATCCTCGCCGATATCTGCGAGTCGGTGATCGCTGCGCTCTATCTGGATGGTGGCTTGGAGGACTCACGCGCGTTCATCATGCGTTTCTGGTCCGATGCGTTCGATGATGTGAAAGACGCTCCGCGTGACGCCAAGACCGTGCTGCAGGAGTGGACGGCGGCGAAAAAACGGGGCTTGAGTTACACCATGATCGAACAATCCGGCCCCGAACACGCGCCCCACTTCGTGATCGAAGCGCGCGTCGATGGTTTTGATCCGGCGCGCGGCGAAGGCGGCTCCAAACGCGAGGCGCAGCGTATGGCGGCAGCGGCGTTTTTGAAAGCGCGGGGCGTGCATGTCTGAGCGGCGCTGCGCTGTCGTCGCCGTGCTCGGCGCGCCCAATGCGGGAAAATCCACTTTGGTGAATGCGCTCGTCGGCGCCAAGGTCGCTGCGGTGACGCAAAAGGTGCAGACAACGCGCGCCTTGGTGCGCGGCATCGCCATGCGCAATGAGGTGCAGCTCATCTTGATCGACACGCCGGGCGTGTTCGCCCCCAAGCGCCGGTTCGACCGCGCCATGGTTGCCGCGGCCTGGAGTGCGATCGAGGGCGTGGACGCCATCGTTCACGTTGTGGATGCGGCCGCGCATGCAAACAAAGCGACCGGCGCGGAGCGCCATTCGGTGGAAGATTCTCACACCATCACCAAAGCGCTCGACGAGCGCGAAGTCAGCTCGATCCTGGTGCTCAATAAAGTGGACGCCGTGGACCGTCCGGCGCTGCTCGAAATCACCCGCGAACTTGTGGAGCAAGGCCGCTACACTGATGTGTTCATGATCTCGGCCAAGAAGGGCGACGGCATTGATGATCTCGCGCGGACCTTGGCCGAGCGCGCGCCAGTAGGGCCTTGGCTTTTCCCCGAAGATCAGACCATGGACGCGCCCGCACGTGTGCTCGCCGCCGAAATCACCCGCGAGAAGGCGTTCCTGCGCCTGCACGAGGAATTGCCGTACGAATTGGTCGTCGAGACTGAAGCGTGGGAAGAACGCAAGGACGGCTCGGTGAAGATCGATCAGACCATTTTCGTGGCTCGTGAAAGCCAGCGCAAGATCGCTATCGGCGCAAAGGGCCAAAGCATCAAAACCATTGGCGAGCTTGCGCGCAAGGAAATGGAAGAGGCGTTCGGGCGTCGCGTGCACCTGTTCCTACACGTGAAGCTGCGCGAAAATTGGACCGAAGAACGCGCGCTGTATCAGCGTTTGGGGTTGAATTGGGATGCGTGATTTGCATTTGATCGGTTCATCCCACACTTAAGGGCCATGACCAACTCGCCAATCGAAAGATATGACCAACTGCCCGCTGAACTTCGGAACAAGATTTCCGACCTTGGTCCGCCGACATTCATTCAAATAGCGTCACTAATGAACCTTGGCGGCCTGGCCGCAGCGATTGTTGACTTTCTTCCGGGTCAGCGAGTTGACCGCATTGCGGTATTCGTCGCGGAGCTGAGGCGGCGCCTCGATGAGATGAATGCGAATTGCGAAGAGATTGAACGCAACTTTCGATCTGGCTCCCTTCCGGAAGGTGCACGGCTGGTTCGAGACGGCGTAACGTTCGCTGAAAAGGGCGTGTCGAGTAAGCGCGCAGCGCAAATTGCGCGAATCGTTGCGGCTGGCATTGCGACTGACGAATTGCGGTCTCAGCGGTCCCGCATTTTCCTCTCGTTGTTGGAGGATCTGACTGACATCGAATTGGCCGTTTTGAGCTATTTTGAAATTTCTAGGAAAGAACGGGACTCTGACCATTGGCGCTCGATGAGAAGCCAATTGGCTTCGGCGCCGGCACTCGCAGCCGCTTTTGGTGAGGATATTGGATTTTGGCTCGCCTGCGTATCCAAGCTTAAAGCGATGGGCCTTCTTGAAGGATCAATGGTCTGGGGCGGTGAGGTGGGCGCCGGGCGCACGCAAGAGGCAGTTGATACCATGAAAAACCGTGTCGATCTCTTTAGTCTGACAACACTAGGGCGAGAACTCTTGAGTCTCGTGCGCGCTGCCTAGCCATGGAATGGACTGACCACGCCATCGTCCTCGGCGCGCGCCATCTTGGTGAGGGCAAGCTCGTCGCCGAAGTCTTTTCGCGCGAGCATGGGCGCTTTGGTGGCGTCGTGCATGGCGGCAGGCGCGCGGCGCCATCGCTGCAAGCGGGCAATCTCGTGCACGCGACGTGGAAAGCGCGGCTTTCTGATCAGCTGGGATTTTTCCACCCGCTTGAATTGGCCGAGCCCCATGCCACGCGATTGCTCGACGATCCGGTCGCGCTGGCGGGCCTAACTTCGGCGGTGTCGTTGATCAGTGGCGTGGCGCAAGAGCGGCAAGCCTACCCGCAGCTCTATGACGCGCTGATCGTGCTGATTGAGGCGATGCCGCATCGCGAAATTTGGCCGGCGCTTTATGCGCGCTTCGAATTGGGGCTTTTGGCTGCGCTTGGCTACGGGCTCGACCTGTCGCGCTGCGCGGTGACCGGTGCGACCGAAGGGCTGGCCTGGGTTAGTCCGCGCACAGGCCGCGCGGCGACGGCGGAAGCGGGCGCGCCGCATGTCGATCTGCTGCTGCGGTTGCCGCCTTTTTTGGTCGATCCGGAGGCGGAACTAAATGCAGGCGATGTGGCCGATGCGTTCGCGCTGGCAGGTCATTTCCTGGAGCGCCAATTGTTCGACCACAAAGGCGAAGGCATGCCCGAAGCCCGCCGCCGGCTGATCGAACGTTTGGGCTTTGCCGGGCGACTCTGATTTAAGGGGAGCCGACGAAGCCCCTTTCCTCCCCCGGTTACGGGGGAGGTGGCCCGAAGGGCANNCGGGGGTCGCCCCCTCAGTCTGCTTCGCGGACAGCTCCCCCCCGCAACCGGGGGAGCAAAGGGAAGTGCATGGCCGACGATATAAAATCTCCCCCCGACGAAGGCGGGCGCATTGTGGATGAGCCGATCGGGGAGGCGCTGTCGAAGCGCTATCTTGCCTATGCGCTCTCCACCATTACATCGCGCGCGCTGCCCGATGTGCGCGATGGCTTGAAGCCCGTGCATCGGCGCGTGCTCTACGCCATGCGCCTGCTCAAGCTTTCGCCGGACGCGGCGTTCCGAAAGTCCGCGAAAGTGGTCGGCGATGTGATGGGTGATTTTCACCCCCACGGCGATCAATCCATTTACGACGCCTTGGTGCGCTTGGCGCAGGACTTCAACGCGCGCTACCCGCTCGTGGACGGCCAAGGTAATTTCGGCAACATCGACGGCGATAACCCCGCCGCCATGCGCTACACCGAGAGCCGGCTCACCCATGCCGCCGAAGCGCTGCTCGATGGCATCGATGACGACGCGGTGGATTTCCGCCCGAGCTATGATGGCTCGAAGGAAGAGCCGGTGGTGCTGCCGGCGGCGTTTCCGAACCTGCTGGCCAACGGCTCGTCCGGCATCGCCGTCGGCATGGCCACCAATATCCCGCCGCACAATGTCGCCGAGCTGATCGATGGTTGTCTGCATCTGATCGAGAACACCAAGGCGACCACCGACGAGCTGATGAAATTCATCCCAGGCCCGGATTTTCCCACTGGCGGCATCGTCGTGGAGCCGCCGGAAAGCATTCGCGAGGCCTATGAAACAGGGCGAGGCGGCTTTCGTGTGCGCGCGCGTTGGATGACGGAAGATCTCGGGCGCGGCATGTGGCGCATCATCGTCACCGAAATCCCCCACCTGGTGCAAAAGTCAAAGCTCGTGGAGCAATTGGCCGATCTGATCGAAGCCAAGAAGGCGCCTCTGCTCGGCGATGTGCGCGACGAAAGCGCAGAAGAAATGCGCCTCGTGCTGGAGCCGAAGGCGCGCACGGTTGAACCCGCCGTGCTGATGGAGAGCCTCTACAAGCTCACGGCGCTGGAGACGCGCGTCTCGCTCAACATGAATGTGCTCGATGCNNAACGGCGCACCGGTTGACCAAAATCGCCGCCCGCCTCGACGTGTTGGCGGGTTTGCTGATTGTGTACCTCAACCTCGACGAAGTGATCCGCATCATCCGCAACGAGGACGATGCGAAAGCCAAGTTGATCACCCGTTTCAAACTCAATGACGTCCAAGCCGAAGCCATCCTCAACACCCGGCTGCGCCAATTGCGTAAATTGGAGGAGATGGAAATCCGCCGCGAGGATGCGGCCCTGCGCGAGGAACAGAAGGAGCTCGATGGCCTGCTCGAGGATGCGCGAAAGCAATGGCGCAAGATCAGCGGCGAACTCAAGGAGACGCGCAAATTGTTCGGGCCGGGCACGGCCTGGGGCAAGCGCCGCACGGAATTAGGCCAAGCCGGCGAAGTGCCCACTGAAATCGATGTCGAGGCGTTCGTGGTGCGCGAGCCGGTGACGGTAGTGCTATCCGAAAAAGGTTGGGTGCGGGCGCTCAAGGGCCACGTCGCCGACCTCGGCGATTTGAAATTCAAGGACGGCGATCACGCCCAGCACATCGTGCAATGCGAAACCACCGATAAGCTCTTGCTGTTCGCCTCCGATGGGCGTGCGTTTACGCTCGACGCCCACAAGCTCCCGGGCGGGCGCGGACATGGCGAGCCGCTTCGGCTTTCCGTTGAACTGGGCGATATCGACGAAGCGGTGGCGCTGTTTGCCTACGAGGAAGGGGCCAAGCGCTTCGTCGCCAGCAATGAGGGCTACGGCTTCATTGTTGGCGAGGATGAAATGTTGGCGTCGAAGCGCTCCGGCAAGCAGATACTCACCGGCCGCGCCATGGCGGCGGCCAAGGTCGCGGGCGATCAGGTTGCGGTGATCGGCCAGAACCGCAAGCTGCTGATCTTCCCGCTCTCGGAATTGCCGGAGATGGCGCGCGGCAAGGGCGTGAAGCTGCAAGCCTATCACGACGGTGGTCTCGCCGACGCCAAGACCTTCACCAAGGCTGATGGGCTGAGCTGGGAGGATTCCGCCGGGCGCGTGCGCGTGGTGGCTGAATGGACCGACTACAAGGGCAAGCGCGGCGGCGCGGGCCGGGTCGCGCCAAAGGGCTTTTCGCGCTCGGGCCGGTTCTCCGACGTGATCGGATAAGATGGCGTCGGGGCGAGACCTCGGTTAAGAGACGCTAAAAGTTGGAGAAGGAAGTTCCATGACCCTTGGATTGATCCTGCTGATTGGCGCGGTCGTCATCGCCGTGCTGTTGATCGGCATCTATAACCGCCTCGTCGCGCTCCGGCAGAATTGCAACCAGGCTTTCGCCGATATCGATGTCCAGTTGAAGCAGCGCCACGACCTGATCCCCAACTTGGTCGAGACTGTGAAGGGTTACGCCGCCCACGAGAAGGGCACGTTAGAGGCGGTGATCCAGGCGCGTAACGCGGCGGTGACCGCGGAAAAGACCGGCGATCCCAAGGCGATGGGCGCGGCCGAAGGTATCCTGGGCGCGGCTCTTGGGCGATTGATCGCCTTGTCAGAGGCCTATCCGGACCTCAAAGCGAACACCAATTTCCAACAATTGCAGGCGGAACTCTCGGATATCGAGAACAAGCTCGCCGCCGCCCGCCGCTTCTTCAACAACGCTGTCGGCGAATACAGCACCAGCCGCGAACAATTCCCCGCCGTCCTCGTGGCGAACGCGTTTGGCTTCGGGCCACGCGAGTTCTTCAATGTCGGCGAGGAAAGCCGCGCCAGCATGGACGCAGCCCCGCCTCAAGTGAAGTTCACCTAGGGGCCCGCGCGTGGCCGCCTACGGCCTGCAGACCCACATCTGGAACAACAACAGCAAATCCGTGCTTCTGATGCTCGGGTTTCCGGTGCTGCTGTTGCTGCTGACCTATGGGTTGTTCTTGTTGTTCGCGGGGCTCTCTGGCGCTTCCGCCGGTAAGGACGCGGTCATGGGTCCGTTCGTATGGGCCGCTGACGCGCTCGCGCAGGCCTGGCCCTATGCGATCGCCGGCGCCATCCTGTGGTTCGGCATCGCCTACGCCTTCTACCAGGGCATGATCGACGCGGCCACCGGCGCACACACCACCGAACGCAAGGACGAGCCGCGCCTCTACAATTTGCTCGAAAACCTGACCATCTCGCGTGGCATGAGCATGCCGGCGCTGCGGATCATGGAAACCGAAGGCATGAACGCCTTCGCCACCGGCCTGCACGAGGGACAATATTCCGTCACGGTGACGCGCGGGCTGATGAACGCGCTCAGCGATGATGAGTTGGAAGCAGTGCTCGCGCATGAACTCACCCACATTCGCAACAAGGATGTGCGCCTGTTGGTGATCGCGGTGGTGTTTGTCGGCATCTTCTCGTTCGTTGGCGAGATGGCGTTTCGCGGTTTGTGGCATTCGGGCGGCGGCATGAGTTCGCGGCGCTCCTCGTCGAGCCGCGATTCCGGCGGCGGCGCCATTATCGCCATTATCGCGGCCCTCGCCATGATCGCGATTGCCTACGCGCTCGCCATCGTCATTCGGTTCTCATTGTCGCGGCGGCGCGAATACTTGGCGGACGCTGGCTCCGTCGAGCTGACCAAAAATCCGGACGCGATGATCTCGGCGCTGCAAAAAATCTCTGGCAATGCAGTGGTCAACGCGCCTTCCGAAGTGCGCGAGATGTTCATCGAGAACCCGCACTCCGATTTCGCCAGCCTGTTCGCGACCCATCCCCCGATCGAAAAACGCATTGAAGCCTTGGCGAAATTTGCTGGCGGGCGGACCGCCGCGCCGGCGGCGAAAGCGCCCGAAAGTGTACGCGGGCCTTGGGGATAAAAAGAAGGGCGCGGCGTTTAAGCCGCGCCCCAAGGCTCATGGAGCTGAAGTTCAGTAATCGATAAATTGCATGTGCCGCCACGTGTCGGGGAAGCTCTGCACCCAGTCGCGGAATTCAGGCAGGACTTGATAGGCGAGCGCAGCGCCCGCCAAAATCGCCAACAGAACCACCAGGCCGCCAGCGCCGCCGTGATTATAGCGATCGCCGCTCGCGGTGGCGTACGAACTGCGCCGCAAGTGGCGCAATGGCGAGGCCAGCGCCGCGTAAGCGATGACCAGGATCACAATCGCGAGCCAATTGGGAAAATCGCCGGGCGGGGTCCAGCCGAACACGGCCCCGGTGTTCAAGAGCGAGAACAGGACGATCAAAAATGCAATCAGCAGCGCTGCGGTGATGATGCTGAACACAAACGCGAACAGGCCGGCGAAAATGCGCGTCACGTAACCGACCGGCTGAGCAGCGGCCGCCGCTGGTGCGGAATCCCAGCCGCCCCATGAATGGCGCCATGCATGGGCTCGCTCACGCATGGACCTGCGCCATGCCCGTTGCTCGCCGCGCCAACCGCGCGAAGCATCTTCAGCGACGCGTGCATATTCGCGTTTTGCGCGGTCGATCACTTCTTGAGCGTTAAACGGCGCGCCGTGCGCCGCCGCCCATTCGGCGCTGGTTTGCGCCGAGGGGATCAGAAACATCATCGCGATGTAAACGAGCAGCAGCGTTCCGCCCGAGAATAGAAAGCCGATGATGAACAGCAGCCGGATGACATTGGCGTCGATATCGAAATAGGCGCCGANNTGGGGCGAGAGATAAGCCGCGCACTTGTCGGCGACGGCCTGTTCAAGATCGCGGATGATCTCGGCCTTGTCAGGATTGTCCGTCAGCGCCGCCTCGGCGCGCGAGAGATAGCCGCGCAGCGCATCGTAGGCGCTTTCGTCGAGTTGATAGGGATTGCCGTTGAGATTGATGGTGACCACACGTTCCATGGTTCAGCGCCCCAAGCTTTCAAGAGTGGTGGTGAGGCGGCGCCAATAGGCGCCGAGGTCGCTCAGCCGGGCTTGGCCCTTTTCGGTGAGCGAATAATATTTACGCGGCGGGCCGGCATCGCTTTCGACCCATTCGTAATCGACCAATTCCTCGCGCCGCAGCTTGGAGAGGAGGGGGTAGAGCGTGCCTTCCTGGGTCGCGAACGGGGTCTCGGCTAGCAGCGTCAGAATGTCGGCGACATAGACCTGCTCCACCGAGATCACGGTGAGCAGCGCGAACTCCAAAAGCCCTTTACGGAGCCCAGCGAATTGTTCGTCAACTTGCGACATAAGCTACCTTGTATAATAAAGGTAATAGGGCATGCGCAGGTTGTCAAGATGGCGGGAGGCGGGGCGCGTGGGACGCGCTGGTTTGGTTCCTTTAGTGAGCGCTGTTCCTCGCGAAACAACGCCGCGCGTCGCACGCGCCCCTAGCGATTGTTCCGCGCCAGGCCGTCACAGGTAGGTATTTCACTACCTTGGAGCGGTCCCCGGCGGCGTGCAGGACGTTCCGTCCGCCTGGACCGCAACGGTTAGTGTGCCCCGTTGGCTTTGACCGCATCAAACATGCGCGTCTCACGCTCAATCACGACCCCCGCTTCTGGTGTGCCCGGCTAGCAACGAGAACCTCCCGTGCGGGGGATGAAGGCAGTATGCGGGCGGTTTGAAGGGGTAGGATAGATTTTTTCGGGGGTGGTTTGCGGTGCGCTTGAGCCAACCGTTTCAGCTTGGCCCGAAGTCCCACCGCACCAGGCGATAGCCGATATCAATCGCTTGGCGATCCAGAAGGGCGGCGTTTCGCGCACGCCAGACCCCGCTGTCCAAGTCGCCGGCTAGTTTTTCCAAGCCTGGCTCGGCATCCAGTTTCGCGAATGAGGACATCGATCTGCGCGCGGTGGCGTCGAGATAGGTGCGCGGGCGCCTCCAATAGGCGCCGAGGAAGCCGTCCAGGCAGTCGTGCGGCACGAGCACGGGCGCCGAATTGAAGGGTCCGAGATGCTCTTTCAAAGCACCGAGCTTCGGCATGATCAGCCGGTCGCGCTCAATGATTTCGGGAAAATAGTCGCGCGTGAGCCAAAAGTCAGACGCCTCGGCGTCGAAGGTAAGAAGCACGATGCGATGGCGCGCCACGCGGCGCATTTCGGCCAAGCCAAGTCGCCAATCCGTCCAATGGTGAATCGTCAAGACAGCCATGGCGGCGTCAAAGGCGTTGTCGCCAAACGGCAATGCTTCCGCCGCTCCCCGCAGGCACGGCGCGGCGCCTGCGGGGCGCTGGGCGATCATCAATGCCGAGGGCTCTACGGCCTGGACGGTCCGGTCGGTCGGCTCATACGAGCCGGCGCCAGCGCCGACGTTCACAACCGTGCATGCGTCCGCGAGCGCCGACGCAAGTTCCGACGCGATGCGGGGGTCTGCTCTACGCCGGAGCGCATGACCCTCCGCCAGGGTTCGTCCCTCGATAGCATTGTCGTAGCTCACACCGGCATCCCCATGGCGGCCAGCGCGCTCAGAAGCCCTTTTTCGCCTAGGCGGGCAAGGTCGGCAACGATCAATGCGTTGCGCGCGGCGCTACAAGCCGTGGTCAGCCGGCAGGGGCGGGGCTTCGCGTAGAAGCGTGATGGCGATGCGACGGTTGCCGGGAAGGGTGGGATCATCCGCGAACATCGGCTCGGAATCGGCGCGGCCCGCGACTTGATAGATGCGGTTGGTGGGCAGGCCTTGTGCCATGAGCAAGCGCCGCGCGGCGTTGGCGCGCTCGGCTGAAAGCTCGAAGTTTGACGCGTAGCGCCCGCCGGGGGCCGATCCGTCGGTGTGCCCCGAAATCGTGATACGGTTGGGCAATTGCTCGATCACGCCGGAAATCGCCACCAACAGGCGCCGCGCGCGCTCGTTCGGCTGGGCATCGCCCGGATTGAACATCGAGCGGCCCTCTTGGTCGACGATCTGAATCCGCAAGCCTTCGGGCGTCTGTTCGACGATGATATTGCGGGAAAGCTCGGCGACGTCTGGCATGTCCTGCATCGCTTGGCGGATGGCGATTTCGGCGCGAGAGAATTCAGCGCTCTCGCGCATGGCGCGCGCGCGGGCCAGGGAATCTTCGTCGGGGCTTTGTTGGCCGCCGGACTCGCTCTCGCCTTGGTTTTCGGCGGGCGCGGTAGAGGTGTTCTGAGGTTCCGCCGACGCCGAGACTGGCGCTGAGTGGCCGTGGCGCGCACCTTCTTCGGCAAAGCTCGTGCCCGCGAGCAAGCCGCCCGCGCCGGACGAGACGCGGCTGACACTGGCGGGTGCGAAAAACTCGGCGATGCCGCGGCGCTGCTCTGGACTTGTGGTGTTTATGAGCCACATGAGCAGAAAGAACGCCATCATCGCGGTCACGAAGTCAGCGTACGCGACTTTCCAGGCCCCGCCGTGGTGTCCGCCGCCAACGACCTTCTTGATTTTCTTGATAATGATGGGGCGTTGATTGGTCGCGGAAGCCATGGGTCCGTCCATTCTGGCGGAGATGAAGCGCATCAATGCCCAAACGGGGTTAAGATCGTGTTGAACGAGCGGAGATGAGTGGAATGGCGAAGGCTGCGTTCGTTGGACTTGGGGTGATGGGCGCGCCGATGGCCGGTCACCTGGCGAAAGCTGGGCATGATGTGGCTGTCTACAACCGCAGCGAGGAGAAGGCGCGCGATTGGGCTCAGAAGCACCGCGGGCGCACCTACACCTCGGTCGCGAACACGGTGGATGGTTGCGACATTGTGTTTGCCTGTGTGGGCGCTGACCGGGACGTGCGCGAAGTGTTCGACGCCGCTGTCCCCGCGATGCGCAAGGGCGCGATCTTCGTCGATCACACTACGACTTCGGCTGAACTCGCGCGCGAATTGGCCGCTAAGGCCGAGGCGCTGGGGCTTGGGTTTCTCGACGCGCCGGTGTCGGGCGGGCAGGCGGGCGCGGAAGCGGGGCGGCTGACGGTGATGGTTGGCGGCGCGCAGAGCGCGTTCGCCGAGGCGCAGCCGGTGATGGCGGCCTATGGCACGAACATTACACTCATCGGTCCAGCAGGCGCGGGCCAGCTGGCGAAGATGGTAAACCAAATCTGCATCGCGGGTGTTCTGCAGGGCCTGGCCGAGGGGTTGCACTTCGCCAAGCGCGCTGACCTCGACGTGGAAAAGGTGATCGCGGCCATCTCCAAGGGAGCGGCGCAAAGCTGGCAGATGGAGAATCGCTGGAAAACCATGTCCGAGGGCCGGTTTGATTTTGGCTTTGCGGTTGATTGGATGCGCAAGGACCTGGGTCTGGTGCTGGATGAAGCCGAGCGCAACGGCGCCAAGCTCGACCTCGCGCGGCTGATCGACAACTATTATGCGGAGGTCCAAGGCATGGGCGGGCGGCGCTGGGACACCTCCAGCTTGATCGCTCGTTTGGAGACAAAGCGTCCGTAGGGGAAACGGTAAACGTTTTTTCAATCACCTCGTGCAACAAGCGAGGTTAGACGGATCCGGTCCACAATACGGGTAAATTCATGTCGCCCAAGGGAAAGCAAGTTCAGTTCCTGATTTGCGACGACAACCTGCACACACGCCGGCTGGTTGCCGATGTGTTGGCCGGCGCCGGCTTCGAGAAGGTTCAGTTCGCGAAGACAGGCGCGGAACTGCTCAAGCTCACGGTCGAGTTCCAACCTCGTGTCGTGGTTACATCCTCGCGTGTCCCGGAATTGTCAGGACTGGAATACACGCGGATTATTCGCGGTGGCTACGAGGCCGTGAACCGGGCGCTCTCGATAATTGTCATGACTGACACCCCAACGCAGAAATTCATCGACGCGGCGCGCGGGGCGGGCGTGGATGAGATGCTGATGCGCCCCTTCACCGGGTCCGCGCTGCTATCGCGCGTGGAGGCGGTGCTGATACGCCCCCGCCGTTTCGTGGAAAGTGTCGGCTATGTAGGCCCTTGTCGGCGCCGACGTATGTTGGACGAATATGGCGGCCCATTGCGGCGCTTCGCCGATCCTCTGGAGGATGCCGAGAAGCCACTGTGGGAAGCCGAGAGCAACCGCGAACTGGTGCGCCAGTGCGTGACTAAGATCAGTGAATTGTCGCTTGCGCTCACACCAGGCGACAGGCGCAAACTACGCGAAGTTTATGGCGCCGTCCGCGACACCGAACAATTGGCAGACGATGTTCGCGACCAATCCATGGGCGACGCGGCGCGGTCCCTATCCCGCTACATTATGGCGATCGGCGGCGCCGGCACGGTGGACCCCGAAGTGCTCACAACTCATATCGACGCCATGCAAAAGCTCGGCTACCTGAAAGCCGAGAACACTGCTGAACGTGACGAGCTGGTGCAGGGTCTTGTGGCGATTGTTGACAAGCGCTTGGGGCGCAAGGAAACGCCGCGGACGGCGGCGGCCTGATTTAGCTGGACAGCAATGCCGCCGCCTTCGGCGCGAAATAGGTGACGATCCCGTCGGCGCCGGCGCGCTTGAACGCGGTCAGCGTTTCCAGGATGGCGCGCTCTTCATCGATCCAGCCATTTGCGGCGGCCGCTTTGATCATCGCGTACTCGCCGGAGATCTGGAACGCGAACGTTGGCAGGCCGAACGCGGCCTTCACGCGCGCGACGATGTCAAGATACGGCAAGCCTGGTTTCACCAGCAACATGTCGGCGCCTTCGGCGATGTCGAGCGCCACTTCGCGCATGGCTTCGTCACTGTTGGCGAAATCCATCTGATAGGTGCGCTTGTCGCCAGGGTTTTGGACGGAGCCGGTTCCCAGCTTTCCCGAACCGATGGCCTCCCGGTAGGGGCCGTAGAACGCCGAGGCGTACTTGGCCGCATAGGACATGATCAACGCATCTTGATGACCTTCGCCGTCCAAAGCGGCGCGGATGGCGCCGATGCGTCCGTCCAGCATGTCGGAGGGCGCGACGATGTCGGCGCCGGCCTTGACCTGGATCAAGGCCTGCTCGGCAAGCACCTTTACCGTCTCATCGTTCAAGATGCGCCCGCCGCGCAGGAGCCCGTCGTGGCCATGATCGGTAAACGGATCGAGCGCGACATCGGCCATGATCCCCACTTCGGGCGCCGCGTCCTTCATCGCGCGCACGGCCGTGCAGACGAGCCCATCGGGGTTCAAAGCTTCGCGCCCGGTCGCATCCTTCTTGGCGGCGTCGATGTGCGGAAAGATCGCGATGGCGGGGATTCCCAGGCTGGCGGCGCGTTTNNCCATCATGGATGATCATGGCCCAGATCAGGTCGTCGGGGCCGAGGCGATGCTCGCGCACGAGGCGGCGCACCCAATCGGCTTGACGAAGACGTCGTGGGCGGGCCGAGGGGTAGCGGGCGGTATAGTTCATGAGAATGACTCGCAGGTGGTTGGGTTTGCGTGCGCGTTAGCGCCTCAGTTACCCTGTTGGGCGGAAACATCCTATAAGGTGCGTGGCGGAAGCCGAGCCGAGGCAGCGACGTGAGAGAAGCGGACAAGCAGGTTTTCGAGGACGCCGTCGCCGCCATCCGCGACGAGGGTCGCTACCGGGTGTTTGCCGACATCATGCGCGAACGGGGCCGGTTTCCACGCGCGCGGCTGCGCCTGCCCGAGGGCGGCACGCGCGAGATCGTGGTTTGGTGTTCGAACGATTATCT
>CXWL01029909.1_pt1 | contig 20800 bp, 26 predicted proteins | sample 590931 | NCBI WGS metagenome assembly CXWL01 (sample SAMEA3498368, study PRJEB10139) | groundwater metagenome | biome: water well; material: biofilm material | place: Germany | collected 2015-04-27 | reverse complement strand
GTTGACCCCAGTAACGGTCTGCGATCCACCCGCCGAGCAGCGGCGTGACGTACACCAGGCCGGTATAGATGCCGTAGATGTGCAGCGTGTACGACTGACTCCACCCAAAGCCACCCTTTTCGGTCGCGGCCGCCATGTACAGGGTGAGCAGCGCCCGCATGCCGTAGTACGACATGCGTTCCCACATTTCGGTAGTGAACAGCATGAACAACCCGGGCGGGTGCGATTTGTACTTGTCAGCAAGGTACTGATCACCGGTCGCTGCGACGCTCATTCAAAGGCCTCCAGGCGGGTCGTTGACGCGCGGGCCTCATAGCAGATTCGCTTCTAGATGCGATAGGTCTGGGGCCTATCTTCTTGGAGTGGGAATAAGGCCCGTTCGGCCCAAGAGCCGCTCTTCCCATCGCGCCATTTTCGCTCGGTCCGCAGCGCGGTGATGGTCGTGCCCCAGCAAGTGCAAAATTCCGTGCGCGAGGTAACGGGTGAGCTCGTCTTCCACCGGCACCCCCAGCTCTCTCGCCACGCGCCGCGCGGTGTCGATGGAGATGATCACATCGCCCAACAGCGCCTGCTCGCCAGACACTCCGTCTCCCGCGGGAAACGAGAGCACGTCGGTCGCTTTGTCTTTCTTGCGAAAGCGCCGGTTGAGCTCGCGCATTTCGGCATCGCGCACCAAGGCCACCGAGAGCTCCCGGCCCGCCTCACCCCGCTGCTTCAAGAACCAGAGCGCCTTGCGCTTCAAGGGTGCGGCGTGGCGCATCGCGCTCCGCCCTGCTCCCTCGCACGTCACCCACACCCGGCTACGAAGTGGAGCCAACGCGCTTTCCTTCGGCGGCCTTGTTCAGCGGCACCGAGCGCAATGGCTCGGCGCTCTTGCCACCCCCCAGCGCTCCGGGGGGATACGCCGGCCGTTCGTGATAGATGCCTTCCAACGTGCGCACGAATGACTGCGAAATCAGGTGCAGGTCTTTGAGCGTCAAGTCGCAATCGTCGAGCTGACCTTCGCTGAACACCATGTTGATCAGCTTCTGCACCAGCGCTTGAAGGTTGGGCGTCGTCGGCTCGCTCATCGAGCGCGACGCTGCTTCCACCGCGTCGGCGATCATCACCAACGCCGCCTCGCGAAACTGCGGCTTCGGCCCCGGGTAACGGTAGATGGCTTCATCCACCGGCTGGGGATTCTCCTTCGCTTCCTGCTCTTTCTTCGCTTTGTGAAAGAAGTAACCCACCAGCCGCGTGCCGTGGTGCTGCGGTATCGCGTCGGCCACCCGGCGCGGCAGCTTGTACTCTCGCGCCATTTCCAAGCCCTCAGTGACGTGCCGCTTGATGATGACCGCGCTCATCGCCGGCGCCAGCTCGTCGTGGCGGTTCTCGCCCTTCTGATTTTCGCCGAAGTACATCGCGTTCCGGCCCTTGCCGATGTCGTGGTAGTACGCACACGAACGGGCAAGCAATGGGTTGGCGCCGATCGCTTCCGCCGCCGCTTCGACCAGGCTGCCCATGATGATGCTGTGGTGATACGTGCCCGGCGCCTTCACGATCAGCTCTTTGAGCGCCGGGTGATTCAAGTTCGCCAGCTCCAAGAGCTTGATGTCCGACGCGTAACCGAAGGCCGCTTCTGAGAGCGGCGTCAGCGCCATCACCACCATCGGCACCACGAAGGCCCCTGAGATCAACGCGAAGGCCGCCGCCACCAGACCTTCTACCGAGACGCCCTTGCCTTCCGCCAGACCCATGAACAACACCAGGCCTACCCCCACCACCCCCATCACCAACCCAGCGCGGAAGATGCCGGCACGATCTTTGGCGCGGGTAATGCGGTCGGCCGCCACCAATGAGGTGACGAGCGTGAAGACGCCGAAGCTCAACGAGTTGCCCCACAAGAGCCCGCTCAAGAACGAGAACACCAGCGCAAAGAAGAGCGCCAGCTCTTCGTACAAGACAAAGCGCACCAGCATCGCTCCGAACGCGACGGGGAAAGCGAAGTGCAACACATCGACCGGCACCTGCGCATAACGGTCGTGAATAGCGTCAGCGATAGTGCCCCACAGATGCATGCCGCTTAAGCCCAGCAGCAAGAGCAGGCCCATGAAGAGCGCGTCTTTGCGCGTGGGGCGAAAGCGCCGAAACGCCGCCCAGTGAAACGCGAAGAGCGCGCTGATCACAATCGCCACCAGACCCGCGCCTCCCACCTGCAGCTGCAACACGTCGAGCTCGTCGGTCTGGGCGCGCATGCCTTCCACCACCACCAGGTGCGAGTCATTCACCAGCTCGCCGTCGCCCAGCACCTTCTGGCCCTTCTTGATTCCCACCACCACCGGCTTCACTGTGTCGTACGCTGCGCGGCGGCGGGTTTCGGTCTCGGCGATGTTCACGCTCAAGTTGCTGCGAATCTGCCGTTTCGCCATGCGCAGCAACGCCCGGCGCAACACCTGCGACGAGTCGGGCATGAAGCTGTCGGGGCCTGAAGCGAACCGGTCGAGCTCACGCGCGGCTTCGTGCAAGTCGAGCACCGCCGGAGCCGTGGTCGTCATCTCGTGCTCGCTGCTGCCCCCCAAGATGCGCACGGTGATGCCGAAGGTGTCGACACGCGAGAGCTCTTCGCGCGAGGTGACGAGCTTGGCCCGATACGCCACCTCGATCAGCGAGAGCACCGCCCGCTCGGCCTCGCGAGAAAAGCGCGCCGCCGCCAAGGCCTCGAAGTCTTCGTCGTCAGCCAGCGCCGCGTGCTGCTCGAACGCAGGCCGGGCCTCGCGCAGCTTGGTCAGCAATTCGACTTCGCCTTCGAGGGGCTTCTTGCGCACCACCCCTGCGGCCGCCGGGTCTTCAGGCAGCTTCTTCAGCGCTGCTTTGTGCTCTTCGTCCCACTTGGCCACCACCGCCTGCATGTCGGCGAAGCCGTCTTGAATGGTTCGGGTAATCGTCGGCTGCACCGAGGTGTCGTAGTCGAACACCGGGCGCACCTTCGAGCGCGCCTCTTCACGCCGCACCAGGGTCTTCGCCTCGTCGAGCAGCTCGTAGTCACGCCCTGCCTTGAAGCCTGACTGCGACGACGCCCGAAACGGCTTGCCCACGTCTTCTCGCCGCAGCTCGGGTATCTTCTGGCTGTACAAGCCCGGTGACGCCAGAAACGCCGAGGCCACCGAGACGCCCAACAGCAAAATCACGTACGGGCCGCCGCGCACCCAGTCGTTCGAGACGGCCAGCCGCGCCCAAAACACTTTCCACGCCGAAGACGGCGGCGGCGAAGAAGGCGCCGGCACGGGGTTGTTGCCAGTAGGGTTCTCGAGCGAGCTGTACTCGCCCGAAGGGTCTGTCTGCGTGGGATCTGGCACGTGAATGCCCCCCTTACGCCAGCCCGCCTGAACCACCGACGGAAGCGGTGAACAACAGAACCTTTCGCCCCACCTGCGCCACTCCAAAGTGCTGCTTCATCGGCCGCTTCTCATTGGCCACGTAGGCGCGCAGCCCAGGGTACAGCGTCATCAACGTCAACACCACATCGCCCACCCCTGACGCCGCGGGCACTCCCAACTCAATCTTCGCCCGGCCTTCGCAAGCAGGTTGCAACGCACGCGGAATGAGGACGGTGACGTTCATCGATTCGCTAGCACGCGACGATACTTGAGTCTGCCCTCGTCTACCTCGGCAGTCGCCAACAGCTCACCCGCACCGTCGAGCACGCGATAAAGCCCTTTCGGCTTGAGCACTTCGACACGCGCACCATGGCGCACCTTGTCAGCCTCTACCCCCGTGACCTCTAGAGTGGGCAGCGCTACCAGGGCCTCGTTCCAGCCCACCTGCTTATTCAGTGCCAACGCCGGCTGTTCCAACAACGTCTGCAGAGGCAACGCCTGCGCCAAGGTGAAGGGCCCAGAATGGGTTCTACGCAGCGCCGTCAAATGCGCGCCGCACCCCAGCGCAAGCCCTAAGTCGAACGCCAGCGAACGCACGAAAAAACCCTTCGAGCAGCGCACGAAGAGCTGCGCTTCGGTAGCGGAAAAGTCCGAGAGCACCAGCTCATGCACCCTCACCGGCCTGGCTTCGACTTCAATCTGCTTGCCCGCGCGCGCCAGCTCATAGAGCTTCTTGCCCTGCACCTTCACCGCCGAAAACATCGGCGGCTTCTGCGCAATCGGGCCCCGAAAACGCTGCAGCGCCGTCTCCAGCAGGTCCCTGGTGAGCGGGGGCACCGTCGCGGTGCTCACCACCTGCCCTTCGGCGTCGTAGGTGTCGGTCGACACTCCAAAGCGCACCGTCGCCTGGTAGCTCTTGTCGGCCTCGATGATGTAGCCCGCCACTTTGGTGGCTTCGCCCAGACACAAGGGCAACACGCCGGTGGCCATCGGGTCCAACGTGCCGGTGTGGCCCACTTTGCTCAAACCGAGCGCGCGGCGAACCATACGCACCACGTCGAAAGAGGTCGGCCCCTTCGGCTTGTCGATGACCACCACGCCGTTCAAACCGTTCATACGAGCCTTCGCAAAAGAAAAGTGCTGGAAACTACCAGCCCTCTTTCTCTTTTACCTTTTTGAGCAGCCGCTCAATCTTGTCGCCTTCTTGTAACGAGGCGTCGAACGAAAAGTAAATGTCAGGAGAGACGCGCAGCTTCAATCGCCCCGTCACCTCGCGGCGTACGAAACCTTTGGCGGCTTCCAACCCCGCTTGGGTCTCGGCCCGTTGCTCGTCGGTACCCAGGCTCGAATAGAAGACCTTCGCCACCCGCAAGTCTGGTGAGACCTTGCAGCCAGTGACGGTGATGAAGCCAATGCGCGGATCGCGTAACAACCCACGGGCCAAGATGTCGGCCACCGCGGCCTGAATCTCATGTCCCACGCGTTCCACCCGGGTGCTGGTGCTCATGAGCCTTTTTCCTTCTCTTTTTCCCACTCGTGCCGCTTGCGCAACGCCCGCGCCTTGGCCCGCGCGTCTTCCAGTGAGAGCTTGGCTTTCTTGGCCGCTTGCTTGTCCACCACGGGCGTGGGAACAGGCGGCGAGTTGCGTTGTTCCCAGCTGCCCATGCCTTCGGCTTCCGCCAATGAACGCTCGCCCTTGGGTATGGCCAGGCTCTGCACGCCTTCACGGTCGACATCGCCGAACAGGGTGTCGCCCAGGGTGATGATTTCCATGTCGCGGGAAATCACCGGCGCTACGTACATGTCTTCGATGAGCTGAAAGATCTTGTCCATTTGCTCGTTGACATGGGCGCGCTCGTTGCCGACCACCGCCATCGCCAAGGTGGCACGGTTGACGTGCTCGCTCTCGTCGATCTCGACGACCGAAACGTTGAACCGGGCCTTGGCCCGCTCGGTGATGCGGCGCACTATCTGCCGCTTCGCCTTCAGCGAGCCGTTAGACGGAGTTTCGAGCGATACTCGCGCGACGCAGACGAACATGTCTTAAGCCTCACTCCACGGCCTCAAGGCTTAACGCCCTAAGCCAAGCTCTGCCGCGTCTCTTCGATTTCGAACGCTTCGATGATGTCGCCAGGCTTGACGTCGCTGTAACCCTCGATGCCGATACCGCATTCGAAGCCCTGCGCCACTTCGCGCACGTCGTCTTTGAAACGCTTGAGCGAGGCTACCTTGCCGCTGTGAATCTGCTTGTTCTCTCGCCACAGCCGCAAGAACGCGGTGCGCTTGATGGTGCCTTCGATCACCGCCGAGCCGGCGATGGTGCCCAGCTTGGGCACGTTGAAGAGGCTGCGCACTTCGGCGCGACCCATCTTCTTCTCGGTGCGAATCGGCTCGAGCAGGTCTTCCATCATCACCTTCACGCCGTCGAGCAGCTCGTAGATGATGGAATAGGTTTCCCACTTCACTTCCGCCACCTTCGCCGCCAGCTCCGCGCCCGATTCAGGCTTGCTGTTGAAGCCGATCACCACCGCCTTCAGTGCTCCCGCGGTATTCATGTCGGTTTCAGTCATCATGCCCACGCCCTGGTGGACAATGGTCAATTTCACCTTGGGGCTCGACAGCTTTTCCATCGCCTGGGCCACGGCTTCGAGCGAACCCGCGACGTCGGCCTTGAGCACCACCTTCAGGTCCTTCGAGTCGCCTTGCTTCATGCGGCCCAAGAGCGCCTCGAGCGAATCGCGCGCGGTCTTGCCCGATTCGGCCTGGCGTTCTTTGAGCAGGCGGTGGTTGGCGATTTCTTTGGCGGCCTTCTCGTCGGCCACCACGTTGATGGTGTCGCCCGCGGTGGGCACGCCCGACAGACCGATGACCTCGGCGGAATAACCGGGCAACAGTTTTTCAACCGGCTCGCCACGGTCGTTGATCATCATGCGTACCCGGCCGTATTCGACACCGGTGACGATGGCGTCACCCTTCTTGAGCGTGCCTTCTTGCACCAGTACCGTAGCCACGGGCCCGCGGCCCTTCTCGAGCTTGGCTTCGATCACCGTGCCGACCGCCGGCTTGTTCGAATTGGTGGTGAGCTCGAGCACTTCAGCCTGCAACGAGATGTTCTCGAGCAGCAGCGACAGACCCATCTTGGTCTTGGCCGACACCGGCACCATGATCACTTCGCCGCCCCAGTCTTCAGCGAGCAGCTCCAAATCGGCGAGGTCTTTCTTCACCCGGTCGGGGTTCGCGCCCGGAGTGTCCATCTTGTTGATGGCCACCACCATCGGCACTTCGGCCTCTTTGGCGTGTTTGATCGCTTCGCGGGTCTGCGGCATCACTCCGTCGTCGGCGGCCACCACCAAGACCACGATGTCGGTCAGGTTGGCTCCGCGGGCGCGCATCGAAGAAAACGCTTCGTGGCCCGGAGTGTCTAGGAAGGTGATGTCACCCTTCTCGGTGCTCACGGTGTAAGCACCGATGTGCTGGGTGATACCGCCTGCTTCGCCGGTGGCGACGTTGGCGGCGCGAATGGCGTCGAGCAGCGATGTCTTGCCGTGGTCGACGTGGCCCATCACCGTGACCACGGGAGGCCGGGGTTTCATGTCTTCGGGCTTGTCTTCGACCTCGGGCAAGAAGTCTTCGACCTCGAAGCCGACCTTCTCGACCTTCCACCCGTAATCGGTGGCGGTGATGGTCGCGGTGTCGATGTCCACCATCTGGTTGGCGGTGACGATCTTGCCGCCCGTCATCAGCTTCTTGATGATCTCGGTCGTCTTCACGCCCATGCGCTGCGCCAAATCGGTGACGGTGATGCCGTCTTGCAGCTTGATCACCTTCTTGTCTTCAGCCATGGCGGTGATCTGCGTTTTCTGCCCCTTCTTGGTGGGCTTGCGCTTCTTGCCGCGCACGGGAATCGACGTGCGGCCGAACACCAATTCCTTGATGTCCTGCTGCGAGAAGGTGCCTTCTTTTTCAGTGGTACGGCCCTTCTTGCGGTCGATCTTGTCTTTGCCCTTGGAGACATCGACCAGCTCTTTGCCGCGGCCCAAATGGTCGGGCACCACCTTGAATTCGCGAACCTCGCCAATCGCCTTCTTGCCCGGCGCCATCGGAAAAGACTTGTGCGCGGTCGAAGACGGGGTGACCCGCTTCACCTGAATGAGCGGGCGGCTGATCAACACCGCTTGGGTCGCGGTGGGCTTGCGCACCACCTCGGCCTGCGGAGGCATGGGAGCACTGGGACGGCCGGCGATGCGCGGCGCCGAAGCCCGGGGCACAGACGGCCGGGGAGACGAGGCGCGCGCGGGCGGAATGGCGGCGGTACCGGCATGGCGAACCATGGGCGGCACGGCGGTGACTCCGGCAGCGGCCGGAGCGGAAACAGCGGGAGGCGCGCTCACGTGGGGCGCGCTCGAACGCGGCGGAGGCACCGCGTCGGCGGCGGGCGAGGTATCGAAGGCGGTCGGCGCTTCGGCCACTTGGGGCAGCGCTGGCTCTTCTGCGTACACCGGGGCGCTGACTTGAGCCACGGCCGGGGCCGGCTCGGCGACCTTGCGGCGCACCATGAACCCCTTGGCGGCGACTGGGGCCGGGGCGGCCTTGGGTTTCTTACGCTCCACAATCTTGAGCACCGCGGCCACCGCCTGATCGTCTTCCAACGAGCTCGAATGGCTCTTCACGTCGTACCCCAGCGCTACCAGCTCGGTAACGACCTCTTTGTTGTCCAATTCGATGCCGTGGCCTTTCAGCTCTTTAGCAATCTCGTGAACGCGCTTCTTCGACATAACCGCACCCCGTACTTCAGAAACGTGGCGGAAGCCACTGCCAGTTTACGCACCCTTAGGTGGCACTACACACTGCCCTTTGAAAGCGCGGGCCCACGCTTTGCGACGAACCGCTGCTTGAAAACACCCTTGTCCACAAACGTAACCGCCGCGGCCGGGCGCCACTTGGGGCCCGTCGAACGCGATTTGCCCGCCACTGTCCACNNACCCGCCACTGTCCACGCACAGCCGCATCAGGCTGCGCTTGGGCCGCTTCTGGCCGCACCCCAGGCATGTGCGCTGGGGGGCTTGGGGGCTGGACGACGGTTGTGTCATGCGTGCTTAAGACTCCTTGAAGACGTTTACGCGGTGGGTTGCCCCGCGGTGGGAGGGGTCGCTCCACCGGCCGCGCTGGCGGCTGCGGCGTTGGCGGCCCGCTGAGCATCGAGCTCGGTGCGGCGCTTGGCCTCATCGAGCAGGTAATGTTCAGCTGCGGCCTTGACCTGCCGCGCCTTCTTGATGCCCACGCCCGGCACGTTGCCGAGCTTGCCCAGGTCAGTTTCTTTGGCGATGTCTTCCACCGTGGCGTAGCCCGACGCTTTGAGCTGCTCGATGGTCTTGTCGCCGATGCCACGCACGCGCGCCAGGCGCTCGTCTTGGCTCAGGTCGTCAGGGTGACGGCTGGCCTCGACCAGGCGGGCCGCTTCTTTGACCTGGTNNGCTCGTTCTGCGCCTTGAGCTCGTCATCGATGCTCTGCTGCTTGAGCCCCGCTTCTTGCATGGCGGGAATCTTGGCGACGTCGATGCCAGGAATCTGCGCCAGCAAATCGGGCGACGCCTCGGCGATGTCGCGGGCTTCGCGCAGGCCGTGGGCGTAGAGCGTTTCGATCAGCATCTCGTTCATGCCGGGCAGCACCGAGAGCGACTTGTTGGCGAACTCGCGGCGTTCTTTGACCTCGGTCTCGCTGTTGATGTCCAGCTTCCACCCGGTGAGCTGAGCGGCGAGGCGCACGTTCTGGCCAAACCGGCCAATGGCGAGCGAGAGCTGATCATCGGGAACGACGATCTCCATCGCATGGTTGGCCTCGTCGATGATCACCCGCGCCACTTCAGCCGGAGCCAAGGCCGAGCACACAAAGCGCGCCGGGTCTTCGTCCCAAGGCACGATGTCGATCTTCTCACCGCGCAGCTCTTGCACCACGGCCTGCACGCGGCTGCCCTTCATGCCGACGCAGGCGCCGACGGGGTCGACGTCTCCATCGCGCGAGCTGACGGCGATCTTGGCGCGGCGGCCCGGTTCGCGGGCGGCGGCTTCAATCACCACGATGCCTTCGGCGATTTCCGGCACTTCCATCTCGAAGAGCTTGGTGAGCAGGTTGACCGAAGCGCGCGAGAGAATGATCTGCGGCCCCTTGGCCTCGCGCAGCACGTCGATCACGAAAGCCTGCACGCGGTCGCCGGGCCGGTAGATTTCACGCGGCACCTGCTCGCGCTCAGGCAGCACCGCTTCGGCGCGGCCCAAGTCGACGATGATGTTCCGGCGCTCCATGCGGCGGGCAATGCCGGTAACGATCTCGTTCTTGCGGTCCTTGTACTCGTTGAAGACGTTCTCGCGCTCGACGTCGCGGGTGCGTTGCATCAGCACCTGGCGCGCGGTCTGAGCGGCGATGCGGCCGAAGCCGCGGCGAAACGTCTTCAAACCCAAGATGTTGCCGTACTGCTCGTCTTGGGCCTTGGCTTCGGCGGCGTCTTCGTCGCGGTAGAAAATCTGGAACACCAATTCATCGCCGGACGCGACTTCCATACCCTTGGCGCGGGCCTGCCCGAGCAGCAGCTGGTTGACGGCGTTGATGGGGTCGGTGACCTCTTCCACCACGGTGATCGCCTGAAAGATCTCGACGACGCCTTTTTCGGGGTCGAACTTGGCTTCCAGCGCCCGGTCTTGGCCGAAGTGCTTCTTGGCGGCGGTCTTCATCGCCTCTTCGAGGCTGGCGACGAGAATCGTTTTGTCGATGCCCTTGTCTTTGGCGACCTGGGTGAGCACGTCGTCGAGGCGGGGAGATTGGGTGGCGAGCATGGGTCTTTCCTTCGTTTCGTTTTGTCCACGGCGCTAAGCGGGAACGCCTGTATGTTCACTGCTATGTAAATCGCTGAAATGTCAGCCCCCGGTGGCTGACGGTTCAACGAGAATCGAAATCGAACTCCAAGTTGGCTTTGGCGATGTCTTTGAAGGCGATGTCGAAGCGGCCCGCGCCTTCGACTTCGAGGGCCACGGTGGCTTCGGTGACGCTCAGCAGCTTGCCGGTGAAATTCTTTCGCGGCGGCTCTCCCAGTGGGCCGTAGGTCTTCACCTTGATCGTCTGGCCGGCCACCTTTTGAAAGTGCTCGGGCTTGGTGAGCGGGCGGTTTAGGCCCGGGCTCGAGACTTCGAGCGAATATTCCTGAGGAATGAAGTCTTCGACATCGAGGGCGGTTTCGACCGCGCGAGAAGCCTGTTGGCAGTCTTCCAGGCCCACGCCGCCTTGCTTATCGATGAAGAGCCGCAAGATCCACCCTTCGTGGTCGCGCACGTAGTCAACATCGATCAATTCCATGCCCTCGCCGGCGACGATGGGCCCTGCGATGTCGCGGGTTTTTTGTTCGACGGCTTGTCGTGTGGAGGGTTCAGCCATGGTGCACCCATAAAAAATGGGCCTGCCGGCCCACTTTTCAAAACAGCGAAAAATGTAGGACAGACCCCTACTACAAAGTCCTTCTCAGTGTAAACATGGGGGCGGTATGGCGCCTTTCGCTGCGGCGGTGCAGATGACGTCGGGCGCCGAAAAGGCGCGAAATCTCGAGGTTGTTGTCCGTTTGGTGCGGGCAGCCCGGGTAGCAGGGGCTTCCTTCGTGGGCCTGCCCGAGAACTTCAGCTGGCTGGGACCGGAAGCCGATCGCAAAGGCGCGGCCGAGGATCTGAACGGCCCCACCTTGACCGCCGTTTCGACGCTGGCGAAGGAATGCGGCGTGCACCTTCTCGCCGGCTCCTTCTTGGAACGGGGAGCGCCGGGCGGCAAGCTCTACAACACCAGCGTGCTCATAGGTCCCGACGGGGCGCAGCTTTCGGTGTACCGGAAAATTCATCTCTTCGATGTCGCGCTGGGAGACGGCCAGACGTACCGTGAGTCCGCTCAAGTCGCGCCAGGAGTTCAGGTAGCGCTGGCGGACACTCCGCTGGGCAAGCTCGGGCTCTCGGTCTGCTACGACCTGCGCTTTCCCGAGCTGTACCGGCAGCTGTCAGCGAAAGGTGCGACCGTGCTCGCCGTGCCTTCGGCCTTCACTTTGATGACGGGAAAAGACCATTGGGAAGTGCTGCTGCGGGCGCGCGCGATTGAAAACCAATGTCACGTCATCGCTCCCGCGCAATGGGGCATGCACGCGGCCGGGCGAATGACGTATGGGCATGCGTGCATCGTCGACCCCTGGGGCGCGGTGCTGTCACAGGCGTCTGACGGAGAAGGCTTCGCGCTCGCTCCCATCGATGCTGCGTTTACCGCGCAAGTGCGCTCGAAGTTGCCGGCGCTCTCTCATCGGCGGCTGTAGCGCCACGAGTGGAGGGGCCGTCCGACGGAGGCCCGACCTTCACCATCGGGTACCAGCGCGACTTGGGCAACCGGTAGAGCACGTGCCGACGCAGTGGGTGCCCTTCTGCAATCGCTGGGTGATCGAAGTCATCAGCGTCGCGACGCGTGAAGCCCAACTTCTCCATCACCCGTCTCGAACGAACGTTTCCAGGCACGGTCATGCTCACCAGCTCTGGCAAGAGCAGCGTTTCGAACGCGTGATCCATCGTGGCCCTTGCGCCCTCGGTCGCGTAGCCCTTGCCCCAATGCTCGCGCGCCAGCCGCCAGCCAATTTCGACACTGGGCATGAAGTGCGCTTCGAAATTGGGCACAGAAATGCCGATGAAGCCGATGAAGTCGGCCACGCCGGGCGCCTCCACCGCCCAGAACCCGAACCCTCGCTCCACCAGCCCAAGCTCGAGCTTTTCCGCCAGCCCGTCGCTCTGTTCTTTCGTGAGCAGCCCCGGAAAGTACTCGCGCACTTGGGAATCAGCATTGAGCGCCGCGAAGGGAGCGCGATCTGAATCACGCCATTGCCGCAGCAGCAGCCGCGCGGTGCGCAGCTCAGGGTATGCCGACATGGTCAGCCGCCTTCGCCCTTGGCCACCACCTTGGCCCAGGCGTCTTTCAGCGTCACCGTGCGGTTGAAGACGAGCGCGCCGGGCTTGGAATCTAAGTCCGCGCAGAAGTACCCCACCCGCTCGAACTGGTAGCTGTCTCCCGCTTTGGAACTGGCGAGCCCGGCCTCGAGCTTGGCATTCGGCAACACCACCAGCGAATTGGGGTTCAGGAGATCTTTGTAATCCTTGCCTTCAGCGTCTGGGTTTTCGGCCACGAAGAGGCGATCGAACAAGCGCACCTCGGCATTCACCGCGTGTGCCGCTGACACCCAGTGAATCGTGCCCTTCACCTTACGGCCATCGGGCGCTTCTCCACCCTTCGTCGCCAGGTCCACCGTGCACGTGAGCTGCGTCACCTCACCGGCGGGGTTCTTCACCACTTCTTTGCAAGTGATGAAGTAGCCAGCGACTTTGAGCCGCACTTCGCGCCCTGGCCCGAGCCGGAAGAACTTCTTCGGCGGGTCCAACATGAAGTCGTCGGCGTCGATGTACAGCTCGCGCGAGAACTGAATCTTGCGCGTACCCACCGTCGCATCTTCGGGGTGATTGGAGGCTTCAAATTCCTCCACCTGCCCTTGGGGATAATTCTCGAGCACCACTTTGAGCGGCTTCAACACCGCCATGCGCCGCTGCGCACGCTTGCCTAAGTCATCGCGCATCGCATTCTCGAGGCGCCCGACGTCGATCACGCTGTTGATGCGCGTCACTCCGACTTCTTCGTTGAACTTCCACAGCGCCTCGGGCGTGCACCCGCGCCGGCGCAAGGCAGAAATCGTCGGCATTCGCGGATCATCCCACGNNCCCGCGCACGTGCTTCTCGTTCACCAGCGCGAGCAGCTTGCGCTTGCTCATCACCGTGTAATTCAAATTCAACCGCGCGAACTCGATCTGCTGCGGGTGATAGAGCCCCAGTTCCTTCAAGAACCAGTCGTAGAGCGGGCGGTGGTTCTCGAACTCCAGCGTGCAGATGGAATGCGTAATTTTCTCGAGCGAATCTTCCAGCCCGTGCGCCCAGTCGTAACTTGGGTAAATGCACCACTTGTCGCCGGTGCGGTGGTGGTGCGCGCGAATGATTCGGTACATCACCGGGTCGCGCAAATTGATGTTGCCCGAAGACATGTCGATCTTCGCGCGCAGCGTCTTCGCGCCATCGGCAAATTCACCCTGGCGCATGCGGGTGAGCAGGTCCATGTTCTCGGCGACGGTGCGATGTCGAAACGGGCTGTCGGTGCCCGGCTTGTCGAACGTTCCGCGGTACTCGCGCATCTGGTCCGCGTTCAAATCACAGACGAACGCCTTGCCCTTGTGCACCAAGGCCACCGCGAGCTCGTACATCTGCTCGAAGTAGTCAGAGGCGAAGAAGAGCCGGTCGCCAAAGTCGGCTCCCAGCCACTTCACGTCAGCGATGATGCTGTCGACGTATTCCTGATCTTCCTTCGCGGGGTTGGTGTCGTCGAAGCGCAGGTTGAACAGCCCGCCATTGGCGCGCGCCAACCCATAGTTCAGGCAAATGCTCTTCGAATGGCCGATGTGCAGGTAGCCGTTGGGCTCAGGGGGAAACCGGGTGTGCACCCGCCCCTGCCAGCGCTGAGTCTTCGCGTCTTCTTCGACGAGGTCCTGAATGAAGTGAACCGGTTTGTCCGTTGTCATCGCGCGCGCACCCTATGCCATTTTCACTGCTAAGGTGCAGTGCGTCATGACCTTCTGGGACCACCTCAAGCCCGCCAAACGGCCTCCGGTCGGCACGGCCGTGCAGGTGACCGAAGACCAGAAGACCCTGGTGCTGACCTGGAACGACGGCCCCGTCACCCGCATCTCGGGCCAGAAACTGCGCGCCCAGTGTCCCTGCGCGGAGTGCGTCGAAGAATGGAGCGGCCGCCGCACCTTCGACCCCGCCAGCATCGACCCCGAGATGAAGATCATCGAGGTCGCACCCGTCGGGAACTACGCTCTGTGCTTCACCTTCGCAGACGCCCATCGCATCGGCATCTTTCATTGGACCTACCTTCGTGAGCTCTCATAAGGAGCGCGCCTGCCCATGACCGACAAAACTCCCGCGCCTGTTGACGACGAGAAACCCGCCGCTCACCGCGGGCCAGAGATGACCGTCGAAGGCACGCTCACCGCTCCCCTGCGCGCCGCTGAGCCCACGCCCGAGCCACTGGCGAAGGCCGACGATGCGCCCATTGAGCTCAAATCCCAGCCCAAGGCGTTGCCCTGGGCCGAGCCTGCGCCGTATCGCGATACCACCGTGCCGAAGAGTCCATGGCCAATGCGCCTGGTCGTCGGCTTGTTCGCCGCTGGCATCATCGCGCTCGTCACGGTGGTGGCGATGCCGCCCTCGAAGAACGGCCGGCCGAGCACGCACCCAGGCGTGGTGATGATCGACAGCCAACCCGCCGGAGCGACGGTGCTCATCGCCGGCCAAAGCGTCGGCAAGACGCCCTGGGCCACCGACAATGTCTACAAGGGCGAAGTGAAGTTCGAACTGGTGCTACCCGGGTACCAAAAAACGTCTGGCACCTTCACCGGCAACAAGGACGCGGCGGTGAGCTTCAAGCTCAAGCCCGAAGATACGGTGGCGACGCCCGCGGCGCCGTAGACCGCGCTACTTCACCAACCGCAGATGACCGCGGCTGGGAGGCGAGGCCACTTCTTCGTTCACCACCTTGCGCGGCTTGACGGGCGCTTCATCGCTCACCACTTCTCGCAAGAACGCCCGCGAAGGCACCATCGCTGGCGGGCCGACATCTACTTGAGGCTGCGGCATGCTCTCGAGCAACTCTTTGGGCATGTCGTCAGGGTACATCCAGAACTCTTTGGTGGCGTGACTTGAGATCGCGTACAGCGCCGACCACGGCACCGCCACGGTGAAGCGCTGGCCACCAAAGGTCAGCGTCGAACGCACGCCCCATTCGCCCACCGCGAGATCAGGAGGCGCGAAGCGGTACGACAAGTTCAAGAGCAGGTGCGCTTCATTCTTCAGGTGTTCAGGCACGAGCACTCCGGGCCGGCGGGCGTCGACATGAATCATCGTCATGCCCTGCTCGAGCGCGTGGAGGAGCCTGTCTTTCTTCTCTGGCAGTTGCTTTTCCATCACCGTCGACGAAACGCTCTGTCCATCTCGCGCTTCGTTTCACGCTCCTTGATGCTGTGTCGCCTGTCTTGGTGGGTTTTCCCCCGACCGAGACCCAACTTTACCTTGGCCCGGCCATTCTTGAAGTAGAGCATTAACGGAATGATGGAATAACCGCGCTCGCGAACTTTGGCAGCCCATTTGTCGATTTCGTTCCGGTTCAAAAGCAAGCGGCGTGGGCGTGTCGGCTCGTGAGCGAAGAAACTCGAAGGTTTGTACGCACCGAAGTGCGCATTGTGCAGGTACATCTCGGTCTTCTTCGGCATCGCGTAGGCGTCGTTCAAGTGCGCCTCGCCGCTGCGCAGGGCCTTGACTTCGCTGCCCAACAATTCGAGCCCGGCCTCGACGGTCTCGTCGATCACGTAGTCGTGCTTGGCGCGGCGGTTCTCGCAGATCATCTGCTCGCCACTGGCTTTCGCGTCTTTATGATGCGCCATCTTTTAGAGCGCGGCTTATAGCGACATGTTGTCGATGAGTCGCGTGGCGCCGACAAAACCCGCCACCAGCGCTCGAGAAGGCAGCCCCGGCTCAACCCGGGAAATCGGCCTCAAATTCATCGCATCGACAATCTCTACGTAGTCTTCACGCACGTTCTGCGCCTGCAGTTCCTGGCGAATCGCCGCCAGCAAGAGCTCGACATCACCTTCCCCGCCGTGCACCAGGGCCTGGGCCGCCTTCAAGCCGCGCCAGAGCGCCAACGCCTGCTGCCGTTGCGCCGGCTTCAAATACGCATTGCGCGAGCTCATCGCCAGCCCGTCGGCTTCGCGAATAATCGGCATGCCCACGATCTCACAGCCCAGGTCCAGATCGCGGTTCAACGCTTCGATCACCTTGAGCTGCTGAAAATCTTTCTCGCCGAACAGCGCCACGCTCGGCCGAAAGAGCGCCAACAGCTTCGTCACCACTGTGGCCACTCCGCGAAAGTGGCCGGGGCGTTTGGCTCCGCACAACCCTTGGCTCACCTCAGGCACTTCCACGTACGTCTGGTACCCGGGTGGATAGACCGCCGAGGGCTCCGGGGCATAGACCACCGCAACGCCGGCACGCTCGCACTTGGCCAGATCACCCTTCAAGTCGCGGGGGTAGCGCGACAAATCTTCGCTGGGCCCGAATTGAGTGGGGTTCACGAAAATCGACGCCGCCACCACGTCGGCCCGCTTCGCCCCTTCGCGCATCAGCGACAGATGGCCGTCGTGCAGAAAGCCCATCGTCGGGACCAAGGCCAGCCGCTTTCCCTCGCGGCACAGCTCTCCTACGAGCGCTGAGACCTCGTGCGGCTTGGCGAGAACGCGGAGCATCGTAACGAAGGCGCTTGAGAGCGCGCTTAGACCGGCACTCCGAAGACACCGCTCTTCTCTTCGCGCTCGGTGGAACCAAGCTCTGGGTTCGAGGCCACCAGACGAATGCTGGTGGAACGGAACGAATGGTCTTCATCGGGGAACGTCTGGGCGCGCACTTCCGAGAAGAAGGCCTGCGCCGCTCCGGTCACCGAAGCGTGGAGGTCGGCGTAGCGCTTCACGAACTTGGGTTTGAAGTCGGGGTTCAGCCCCAACAAGTCGTAACAAACCAGCACCTGGCCATCGCAGTGTTTGCCAGCACCAATACCGATGGACGGTATGTGCAGCCGCGCGGTGATCTGCTTCGCCAACTCGAGCGGAACGCCCTCGAGCACAATCGCGTACGCGCCGGCTTCTTCCAACGCCAGCGCGTCGTCAGCCAGCTTGCGCGCGGTTTCGTCATCGCGGCCTTGCACCACGTAGCCGCCCATCTTGTGCACCGATTGGGGAGTGAGCCCAATGTGGCCCATGACCGGAATGCTGGCGCGCACAATGCGGCTGACGGTCTCAGCGAATTCGGCACCGCCTTCGAGCTTCACCGCACCCACGCCACCTTCGGCGACGAGCTTGCCGGCGTTGCGCACCGCCTCTTCGACGGAATTCTGGTAGCTCATGAAGGGCATGTCGCCCACCACATGCGCGCGCTTGGTGCCGCGGGTGACGGCACGGCAGTGGTAGATCATCTGCTCCATCGTCACCGGCAGGGTGGAATCATTGCCTTGAACGACCATGCCCAGTGAATCACCGACGAGCAGCACGTCCGCCCCCGCTTCATCGAGAAGCTTCGCGAAGGTGGCATCGTACGCCGTGACCATGCAGATCTTCTGACCTGCCGACTTCAACTTCTTCAACGTGTGGATGGTGACCTTGTCCTTCACGGTTCACCTCCTATGTTTGCCGCGAGTGGTGCTTCTTTCCCCGTGCTGCCCGTACCGCCCATCGCCGTCGACAATGCTTGCTCGCTCGCCGTGGAATGTACGTTTATTCGAAAAGTGTAACGCCGTTTACTTCGCAACGCTCATCGGCTGGTAGTGGTGTGTGCCCTTCTTCGTCTCTCCGATGATTTTGACCAAATTCTCCAAATCTTCCGCGTTGTTGACGAAGTCTATTTCAGAAGTGTTCACCACCAGCAACGGCGTGTCTTGGTAATGAAAGAAGAACTCGTTGTACGCGCGGGACAGATCTTCGAGGTAAACAGGGTCGAATTTTCGCTCGAATTCGCGCCCGCGCTTCTTGATGCGACCCAACAAAACGTCGTTGCGCGCCTGCAGGTAGACGACGAGGTCAGGGCGGGTGACGCGGGGGCCCAGCTCTTCAAAGACGCGCTCGTAAAGTGAGAGCTCGTTCGGGTCGAGTGTGAGATGCGCGAAGATGCGGTCTTTGGCGAACAGGTAATCGCTGACGGTGACGCTATTGAAGAGATCTTGCTGGAAGAGCGCCTGCTGCTGCTTGAAGCGCGAGAGCAGAAAAAACATCTGCGTCTGAAAGGCGAACTTGGCGCGGTCTTCGTAGAAGGCGGAAAGAAACGGGTTCTCTTCCACGACTTCCATCACCCGGCGGGCGGCGAAACGTTCGGCCAGAATGTTGGCCAAAGACGACTTGCCAACCCCGATCGGGCCTTCAATGACGATGTAGCGGTGGTCCACGAAATGCGCCTTCAGCCGTCCTTAATTAACTACCCGAAAATGGATCCAAGGCCGATCTTCAGGCGCCAGATCGAAACCGGACATACAACCATGCCAGGTGCGAAAAGGCTACGGTTTGTAAAAAAGATCGAGTGATCACGCGCAGTTGTTTGACGTCGCATGTCATGTCACATATCGTCACGTCATGCCAAACGCCTCGAGGAAGTCGAGCAAGGTCGTTGAGCTGACGCAACCCGAATTTCCGAGCGAAGATGTTTCGTCACGGGTCACGGGGAGCCCTCTGTACGGAGTGGCGATGCTGAAAATCGCCATGGAGCTGAAGAAGGCCGATGCAGCGCCGCTCGACGATTTGATTCAGGGCGTGTTGAAAAAAATGAACCTGCCCGAGGCCGATTTCTACGCCTTCTTGGCGGTGAATGGCGGGCTGTTGCGCACACTCGCCTTCAAACGAGGGTACTGAAACATGCCCGCACGCCAAACGAAGAAGCCGGTGCCGCAATCAGTGCTCGCCAAGGCGCGAGAGCTGACACGGCGCAATGTCGCCAAAGTGGACGCTCCGGTGGAAACGACGACCACGCGTTCCCGGGTCGACAACGGCGTGCGTGCGAAGGTCATCGCGACGCTGAAGCGTCTGCACCCGATGGATTAATTTTCGACCCCGGTGCTCACTGCCCCGGGTGCCACTTTATATTGCAGCCGATGCTCGCCTTCTGCTCCGTCGGCACCGGCTTCTTGGCCAGCACCGCGTCGATGGCCGCCTTCAAGTCTTTGCCGGTCACTGGCACGCCATTCGAAGGTCGGCTGTCGTCGAACTGCCCGCGGTAAACGAGCGCCTTGTCTCGGTCGAAGAGAAAGAAGTCAGGCGTGCACGCGGCCTGAAAGCGCTTCGCCACCGCCTGCGATTCGTCGAACAGAAACGGAAAACGCCACGCTTCTTCGACCGCAAGCTTCTTCATATTTGCGGGGCTGTCCTGCGGGTGGGTCTGCATGCTGTTGGAGTTAATGGCAAACACCGACAGCCCGCGATGCACCGCTTCGTTCGCCACCGCCACCAGCGCTTTACGAATGTGCATCACATAGGGGCAATGATTACAGATGAACATCACCAACGCCCCGTTGGGGCCCACCGCATCGGAAGTGATTTGATGACCATCGATGGTGTTGGGCAGCGCGAACGCCGGCAGGGGCGTACCGAGGGGCAACATCGCCGAGGGAGTAGAAGCCATGTCGAATCTCCTTAGTCGACGCATGGCCTATCGCCGTCACGAGGTGCAAGCAAGCGTAGCGCCTAAGACCACTCTCGCTCGAGCGCGGCGAACTCTTCTACCGACAACGTCTCGGCCCGGCGCTTCTCATCAATGTTGCACCGCGCCAGCACCGCCTTCACGTCAATGCCCTCGCAGAGCACCTTGTCGCTGTGCAGTGAATTGGGCAACGTCTTGCGGCGCTGCGCGAAGGCAGCCTTCACTATCTTGCGAAACCGCGCCTCCTCGCGCACTTCGGCGCGTGGCTTCGGCAACCGGGTCAGCCGCACCACGGCGGAGTCCACTTTCGGAGGCGGGTGAAACCGATGCGCCGGCACCTCGAAGCACTTCTCCACCCGAAACCTTAAGCCGAGCAACACCGAAAGAATGCCATAGTCGCGGTTGCCTGGAGGCGCCGCCAACCGTTCCACCACTTCTTTCTGCAAGGTGAACAGCGCCCGCTTCACCGTCGCGGGCTGCTCCAGCACTTCGAAGAGAATGGAGCTGCTCAAGTGGTACGGCAGATTGCCGACCACCACCACCTCGGGCGCGTTCGCGGCTTGCGCGAACTGAATATCGGCGGCGTTGCCTTCGACGAGGTCGAGGCCGGGCAAGTCTAGCGCCTTGAGCACGCGAACCATGTCGCGGTCGCGCTCCACCGCCGTCACTTTCGCGCCGGTGGCCAGAAGCCTGCGGGTGAGGTGACCTAAGCCTGGGCCCAGTTCCACCACCACCTCGCTAGGCTCAATCGCCATCGCCTCAATCAACTCGTCGAGCACGCCTTCGTCATCGAGAAAATTCTGGCCCCAACTCTTCTTCGGCTTGAGCCCATGATCTCTCAGCAGCTCCGCGGAAGTGCGATGCGTGCTCATGCCAACCGCCAGGTCGGGTCAGCATCAAGAGAAAGCTCGGAGCGCACCCCGCGCCGAAAAGCTTCGTAGCCAGCCACGGCGATCATCGCTCCGTTGTCGGTGCACAGTTTCACTGACGGCAAGAAGAGCGTGAGACCGGCCTCGACGCAACGTTCTTGCGCGAGCTGCCGCAGCCGCGAATTCGCCGCCACCCCACCACAGAGCACCACTTGCTTGACGGGAGTGCGCTTCAC
>CXWL01029858.1_pt1 | contig 20809 bp, 20 predicted proteins | sample 590931 | NCBI WGS metagenome assembly CXWL01 (sample SAMEA3498368, study PRJEB10139) | groundwater metagenome | biome: water well; material: biofilm material | place: Germany | collected 2015-04-27 | reverse complement strand
ACCAATCAACCAGATACGCCGCTTCTTTTCAAACTCTCAAACACCAGATTTGGTTATAACTCCCGTTTCCTTTGCCCTTGACCCACAGAGTTCTCTCACTCAACAATCCATCGGCCATGAGTCTTGATCGCGTCGTACATGGCATCAGGAGCCAGGTCAGCGCCATTGGCCCATTGTACCGCGCCCATGATCACTCCTACCTGAGCGAAGACATTCGGATCACGTAACAGCTCGAACACTGTTCCTTTGGCTTGCGGTCCATTCAGGAAAGACCGCAGATCGACATCGCCCATAGTGCCATCAACAAACGTAACCCGCAGCAGCAAGTCAGGCATGGCGCTCACGGAAGCTACGCGCCAAGGCACCAGATGCCGAATGGCGGCCTCTACGGCAGTGGATCGATCGGCTTGGGAGATTTGAGTTGGCTGCATAGATTCCAATCCTCCATGAGATCGTCTCGATGATCAGTCGCCCATTCCAAAACAAGCAGCATCGCACGTCGAGGCATCATTCCACGCAGCACGCGCAGATCCCGAAGATCAAAGACCGCTTCGTGTTCTCCATACAACGCATGGAAATGCGGCGGATTGTGGTCCCGCCAGAACATTTGAATCACGATACCATAGAAAACGCTGAGCGTAGGCATGACTGTGTTTTCCCGCACTGTTCGACACAGCGAGTCGGTCGTATCCGCCCTGCAACGTCCATTCTACACAGGTCGAGAGGGTGAAGAAATAGCCAGGTAGAGAGAACTGAGACCGGTCGCAACTGTCCCTCCCCTCAACCTCTTCCGATCGCCTCCCTATGTCTTTTTCCTTCTACCTACCTTCAGCCTCCCGCCTCCAGCGGCGCTCGTCTCCCCAACTTGAAACCTTGAATTTGCAACTCATCACTACCCTCCCGTACCCGCCTCCAACCTCCAACATTCTTGCTGCTTCAACCCCCCAACAGCCATTTCCAGCACTTCGGTACCCGGCAGTTAGAAGACGAGAGCAGCAAGGCCACTGATCAATCCAGAGGAGAAGGCCGGCAGCGAATCATGTACCTGTTGATTTTGAATTGAGTGTGTGAGCGTGCGCGAGTTCGCCTCATTCGCCGAGGCACAGACGGTCATTGAAGCATAGCGAGAAAACGACCCTGCAGACTACCTGCCCCCTACGACAGCGCAATCATAGTGGTTGTTGGTCGCGATTCACCAACGGTGATGCAGCAGATCCTGAGGAAGGAATAAGCGATGCCAACAGAGATTCATGTCGGCGGGCCAATACGGTACGATCGTAATGCTCCGCAGCATGCCGACGTCCGTTTGAACCGAGCTTCGCTGCCAAATCTCGATTCCTGTAGAGTTCCAGAACACGTTCGGCAAGCTCGTGGTTGTTCTCCGGTTCAATGCAAAAACCGGCCTCAGCAGCCCTGATAATGCCAGCACTTTCCCCCTCCACTCCCAGGATAATCGGCTTTTCCATCGCCATGCTCTTAAAGATCTTAGAGGGAATGACTGTTTTGAAGAGGTCTGATTTCTTGAGCAGGACGAGGCTCACACTCGACAGAGACCACAAGTCCGGCATGCGCGCTTTCAGCTGCTTATCGAGCATGACCACATTCTGAAGCTGCATATATTCATTCAGTTGCAGATTTCTGAGCCTCATCCTTTTTAGTCAGGCACCCAGGCTGTTTTATGAATAAACTCTTCAAGACACGATAGGCAAACACCGGGAGGGCTGTTTGGCGACGAAGACGACTAGGGTTGCTGGCGAGACGATAAAACCATTCTAGGTGCAGGCTGCGGAAAATCTTTGGCGCACGCCTTACACGACCCGCAATAACATCAAATGTGCCTCCCACGCCTTGACAGACTTTCACCTGCAATTGTGGGAAATAGCGAGACATCCACAGTTCTTGGTGCGGGCTACCTAAGGCGACAAAAAGAAGGGCGGGCTGGCACTCGTTGATGCGAGCGATGAGTGAGGGCATCTCTTCTTCTTTCACATAACCATGTTGGGAGCCAACTATGCGAATCCCCGGATATCGGTCACGTAAAACTGCGACAGCTTGCTGGTTGACTTCTGAGCTCGCCCCAAAGAGGAAAACTGTATAACCCTTCGATGCAGCCCGCTCGCAAAGTTTAGGCATCAGTTCAGAACCAGGGACTCGCTCAGCGTGGCCTAATCCCAAGAGACGAGCGGCGAGAACAATGCCGATACCATCAGGAATAAGCAGATCAGCAGACCGGAGCTGGTTAAGGAGCTCACTGTCCTGTTGGGCACGCATCACTTTCTCAGGATTCACCGCGAGGATGGTGCACGGGTGGTCGCCCTTTATCATGGATTCAGCCCAATCGAGAGCCATATTCATGGAGACACAGTCAACCGGCACTCCCAGCAGCTCAATTCGTTTTAAATTCATCTAGAGTTCTCTTTTTGCAAGCCCAAAGTAGTGTTTGATGCGATTCGCATCTCGCAATATTCTCCGTAGAGGAGGTCCACTTTTGGCATAATGCTTTCAGCAGAAAATGCGCGTTCGATTTTGTTTCTGGCTGCAAGACCCATTCTTCTTCGCATATCGTCACCCTGAAGCAATTCGCGCATAGCATCGCGTAAACCAGCAATATCTCCGCGCTTAATCAGAAGACCTTCACGCCCGTCTTCAATAATGTCCGGTATTCCCCCGATTTTGCTTGCCACCACTGGCATCCCCCAAGCCATCGCCTCTAGCACTCCCATTGGAATACCCTCCACGTATGAAGGTAATACATAGAAAGATGCATCAGATAGCCACGTGTTCTTGGACCAGCCACTGATCCAACCAAGAAGTCTCACGTGACTCTCAATGCAGAGTTTCTGGATTCGTTCGTTTACCTCTGCCTGATTTCCATTCCCGCCACAAACTAGAACGAGCGAAGGGAATTCTGCGCATAGTGGTTCAATCGCTTCGAGTAGATCAAAGAAACCTTTGTCCCGGTTCAGGCGTCCAAGAAACAGGACTTGGTGCTTGTTGCGTGTGACCTCGTCGGGTATTTCCGGTGGCGGAACCAGGAAGTTTTCGATGACAATGATGTGAGGATTTGCGGAGATGGGACGAAGGATCTCGCGCCAGCTCTGCGACAAAACAATAAGCTGGTCGGCGTGGTCCAGCACAAACCTGATGGCCCGCTTTTGCAGCCAATTGCAATCGTTGTGAAAAAAGGCAGGAAAACCTCCGCTGTGAAAATGAAGCAACACCGGTCGGCGCATGATGAAAGCTGCCAGAGCAAAGATTGATTTGCGCCAGAAGCTTGTATGTCGTGCAACGTGCAGGTGGACGCATGTAACTTTGTTCGATATCACCAGAATCACAAATCGCAAAATGGCGACACAACCAACGCGAAGTTTGTTGAGTGTGGTTCCTTCTATGTGGGTTTCAAGATAACGAATAGGCCATCGCTCAAAAATCCCCGCGCTCTTCCAACTCATAACGACTGCAGCAATTCCCCCGTGCGAACTTGTTGATGGGCCTATCATGAGGATGTATTTATTCGTCAACATTTAGATATTCCATATGGCTACCCTGGCATAATTCAGAGCTTCTCAACGATTCAATCCTAAGTAATCGATCTTGTCATACGGGGCACTTACGCATTATATCCTGCGAGTAAATGCATGCTGGCTCCTAGTGAGTTCCCTTACTCCTGCCTATAGATAGACATTGGTTGTCTGCCTCTCATTTCTTCTCAGCGCCTGGAAGCTCGGGCGTAATTTAATGAGAAAGTACGGTGAGGGGCGAAACCGAGCAGCGGAGATCGATAGGGTTACTCCTCAAATTCAGCTCATTCTCAGGCCTAGGGACTCTCCACAATTTCGGTCAGGGTGCGCTCGGTTTCACTGATCATCTTCGCTGCGCTGAAGTTGGTAATAACTAGGTCCCGAGCGGCGGCCCCCATCGCGCGTCGTTTCTCGTAATGCTCCAGCATGTAGGTCAGAGCATCAGCCATAGCTGCTGGCTTATTTGCAGGAACAAGCAGGCCTGTCTCGCCATGTAACACAGCCTCAGCGGTGCCGCCTATATTAGTGGCCACCATAGGCACCCCCATTGCTAGTGATTCGAGCATGGCGATGGAAAACGTTTCCACGGCAGTTGATGCAAGAACAGTGCAATCAGAGGCTGCAATCGCCGGACGGACATCGGCAAGATTCCCCAGGAAATATATACGACTTGTCAGGTTGGCTTTCCGAACCCGCTCTTCGATTTCATGGCGAAGAGATCCATCGCCGACGAACAAAAGGAATGCATTCTTGTCGCGTAGCGCGAGCATGCTGAAGGCTTCAAGCAATATTGAATGGCCTTTCTCGGGACGGAAACCGGCAACATGGCAGAAGATTGTGGACTGATAGGAAATGCCAAGTTGATCTCGCAGTGCCTTTTTGAATGCTCGATGGCTGTCGGGGTTAAATTTGTCCGTATCTATGCCATTGTAAATGACCCGTGTTCTGCCAACCAGAAAAGAGAATTTCTTCAACCAATGCTTTTCCTGCGAGTGGCATACGCAGATTACCTTATCGCAACTGCGCATCAGCCACTGCATAACAGCAAGATTCAATAACTCAGCCTTCTTACTGATATTGACAGTCGTATGCAAGGTAACGACTAACTTCGGCTTTCTTTTTGACAATCGCGCACCCAGCCAGCCTCGAAGCAAAGACATCTGTAGCGTGCAATGAATAATGTCTATGCTGTGCTTGTCGATAATCTTGGCAATCTCAAAAATAGATCGATAATCATACTTATTGGTGCGAGGCCAGTGGTGAAGCAAGACGTTTGCTCGATCCAGACGATCTAACAAATCGAGCCCAGGTTCAAATGTAAACAAGTGTTTTGAGAAGTTTGCGGAGTGTAGGCCGCTCACAAGCTCCACAACTTGCACTTCGGCACCGCCTCGCTTTAGTGAGGGGACTATAAAGAGCACATTTAGAGGGGTGGATGTCATGTGGCTATTGTGGGTAAGCGTTGGTCACGCAGATTCAACTCTCCAGTGCATAACGTTCAGCCGCCTCTGGCCAGCGCGTGAAAGACCTCGTTGGGCGTTTGAAAGCCGAGCGATTTTCTGGGCCGACGGTTGAGCAGACGTTCAACTTTGGCCACCGTCGCCGGGTGAATTGTAGTGAAGTCCGTCCCCTTTGGGAAGAAGTCTCGAATCAGGCCATTCGTGTTCTCATTCACCCCGCGTTCCCACGCGTGATAAGGCGTGGCAAAGAAGATGTGAGCCTGCAGGCGGTGCGCAGTGTGTCGGTGCCCGGCAAACTCTTTGCCGTTGTCGTAGGTGATCGTATGGACGTGGTCGCGCAGTGGCGTCAGCCGACGCACCGTGGCGCGGTGAGCCGCCGTCGCCGTCGAACGGGGCAGTTTCGAGATGGTGGTAAACAGGCTTTTGCGCTCGACATGGGTGAGCAGCGCCCCCTTGTGGTGAGCCCCCACGATGGTATCGCCTTCCCAGTCGCCGAGTCGTGATTTGCGGGCCACGATCGCGGGACGCTCTGCGATGTCGATGCGATGGGGGATGACGCCTCGGCCTGCGTGCTGGGCCCCACGCCGGTTGTACTGCTTGCCCCGCCGCCGCAAGAACCGCCAGAGGTCGCCCCCCGCGCGTTTGTCGTCCCAGATCATTTGGTAAATCCATTCGTGGCTAAGGAACACCCCGCGCTCACGCCGCAACCAGAAACTCAGCTGCTCCGGACTCCAGCGTTCCGCCCGCAGCTTAGGGGCGAAAGCGCGACGGACATGGCCCATCAGCTTGCGCGGCAGGTGTCGAACCTGCTGCTGTCGAGACTGTGCGGTGCGGTGCGCTTGCTGAAAGCGGTAGCTCCGCTGTCCCGTGTTCCGGGCGAGTTCCCGGCTCACGGTTCCTTGGCTGAACCCCAAGGTCTTGCCGACCTCGGCCTGTGTGATTCCCGCCGTCCGCAAGGCGTAAATTTGGCACCGGTCTTCGTAGGTGATCCGACGATACGTTCTCATCTGTAACCCCTTGGTGTGCCAAGAGGTTACTCCATCACGCCGTCGGTGAAATTATGCACTGGCTACTTGAATCCGCGTCATAATCGGCTTTAATTATTCCCACTTAATGTGCTGAAGCTCGCGATCAAACTGCACCGATTTTCTAATCACATTGAATCGCCCCAATCCTTTTGTAACGAGGACAGCCAATCTGCTCAGATGCGGATTCCACATTGGCTTGAAACCTGAATAGGTCATTGTCTGCATTAGTGGATCATTCAAGTGTCGCCAGAGCTTCGGGACTGTCAAGTAGGACATTGCCTCATATGGATCGATCCCAAAGACTTTTCGAAATACGGCTGGAATCATAAAGGGCTGGACAGGGGTAAAGTACTGCCGAGACAGAATTGTACCTCCGTTGATGGCATATCTGGATGCCCGGCCATATAGGATTTCAAACAGCAAAGCCTTGCGGGATTCAGAAAGCTTGCGGTGCCCAATTTTGGTGTCATACACAACTCTGAGTAAATCAAATTCTTGGTCGTTTAGTTTCGCATATCGTTTACGCAGCATCCCAAGAGCATCGAAGCGAGTCTGTGTCACCAATGGGAGAAGCTTTTCAAGTGAACCCCAAAACCCGCCGTATTTGAGATAACTTCCCCTTGTGAATACATCTCCAATATACCCATCGAACAGTAGGCAGTCCTTGCCCCACCGGTCGGACAGAAATTTGTATACGACTAGAAGTTCAACGAAGGGTTTTTCGCAAATACCATCAAACATCTTCAATCCGATAGTCCTGATTTTCTCGTCGTATGTCAGGTCCAACAAGGAAAACTCATGATAGTCCTTAAATTGACTAGAAAAGTTCCTTGCGATCGGTCTATCGCCTGTCTCCTTAGGCCCGAAGGTATAGCCGTAATCGTAGTCGCCGCACGCGAGAATTAGACGGGAGTCCAACCCTCCGCTAATTGGTAATACCCTTTGCCTGTTTTGGAATAGTGACAAAGACTTGCGCAGCGCGGTGATGAGTTCGCCTTCATCAACCTCTTCTGGCGCATAGTCAAAATAGTGACGACAGTGTGATCTTGCGTTCACTGAGCCTGGCTCTATGCGTTCGACTCTGGTGTATGCAGTATAGTTCCCAAAAAGGTGATTCATTTTGGCCAAGATACTGACTAGCCGAGCATCCGGTGTGAGTCCTTTGCTCAGGAACATAGGTGAGGGTGCCGTCCCATTCAGTGGTGCACCGTCAAGACAATAGTGTGGGTGAAGGCCGAATGGATCGGTCACGACCGCATAATCAATTCCGCGACCAATAAAGAGGATGAACGCACCAGCCTCAATCTCAGAGAGAAGATGACCTATCTGGGCGTCATCTGAGGATTCGCCTATTGCCGCTCCTAACTCAGTGAGGTTTCCGAGCTTGCCACGAAAAATCAACCAACCTGCTGCAACAATAGTAAGAGCTAACGCTTTGTCCTCATAGACGCACCCTACTGGCCAATCAGCAGGACTGTTATTAGCGATAATTTCATGTTCCCCAACTCGAATGTGGACAAGCTTTGATTCCGTTTCAAGTGGCGTATCGAAGGATTGGATTGCTTTGATGGCGCTGGGAACGTTGACGAAAAGTCCCTTCATAACATCCCTTCATAAGGTCCGGCACATACTTCGATTGATCTCGAAACCAAGACAACAAGAACACAAATCAAATAGCGCCCGCACTCCTCTTCCTCTATTCCTTAGTCAAGATATTCCCGATCTTACAGAAGACCATGATGCCGTGTTGGAGAGTTTGTTCACGGCAGAGTTTGGATTTCGTTTTGGAGGCTAACATCTTCTGGCTCGCGGTTTCCGGAATAGGAAATAATTCGGAAACCAGGATCTAAGACCACAATTGCATTATCTGGAATGTTCTTGTGTACAACCGTGTTTGCTCCAATCTTGCAATTGTTTCCAATAGAAATTTTCCCGAACAATCTAGACCCAGGCGCAATGTACACATTATCTCCGATTTCCGGAACCCCTCTGTTGCCACCCTTCCCAGATACTCCAATCGTAACTTGTTGGGAGATATTGCAGTTCTTTCCAATTCGGGCGGCCGGCGAAATGTTGATCCCACCAAAATGACCAATGTAGAGGCCTGGTCCTATGTTTGCTGAACGAGGAATCTCTATCCCCCAGACTACTCTGACCAGAATGCTTGCCAGAAAATAAATCGGCTCCAGAAAAATCCTTAAATAGACTGGGCAGAGAAGCAGGGCCTGCCCGAACCGTAGTACTATTACCGCATGGACACCCGGCGCTAGCCCCGAGACAAGGACTTTCCGTAAACCACTTCCTTGGGCGTATTTGTAGGTCCTTAAGATGTCCTCCCGGAGCATGCTCAAGATCTTAGACATATTTGTTCTTGAGAGTTCCAAATTGACATGGGTAATTATTTTGGCCATGCTCAGAGTATAGGGTTTCGTCTCAATATCTAAGGCGCCGCCAGCATCACAGCAGCGCTGTTAGTACTCAAAATTCTCTTGTTCAGGAAGAAGTGATATTCTCTACCTTGGGGCAATCCACCCACAAAAATCTTCCTCACTTGTATGAACTCACCGCCTTCAAAACTCCAGGATGTTCGGAGGCTCTCTCCCTTGAATATGAGATAAAGGGCATCGCCTACAATAGCCCCTGAAAATTCTGCCGTGGATACCACTCGTGCGGAAGGAGGCTCCATAGGTTCACCCGCGCCCCCAATTGCCAGGAACGTCAAGAACTCCGTATCGATCGTGGGAGTAGATGTGCCTACTTCTACTCGCCACGCACCGGGATCAATCCCCTTCTTGTCCCCTTTCGACGCGGGGTGGTAATTGACGCCATTAACCCACCATTCTTTGCCTGCCCCACCAATTGCTGTAATCTCTACTGATGCTGGCGCCAGCACCGTCCCGTAAACCATACCGCCTTGCTTGTTTGCCACACTAAATCCATCTCTCGTGACTATCGGCGCTTCGTTGCTATGGAATAGAATAGTGGGTGTAAGGGGTTTGGCAAGCCGCACTCGATCAAGTACCAGGAGAAATGGATGTGACCACCCTTCCGGTTGATTGATCATCAACATGTCTCTGAGATAAGTGGTCAACTTGCTATTCGTGTATGCTTTAGACGCATTTCCACGGACCCAAGTCACGCCATTGGTCGTTCCAAAACCTGTTACACCGTCTCGTTTATATTTCTCACTGGATGCTTCTTCCAGTGTCTCGGGCTCCCTCCCCACCGGTAAATCAGAATATGCTGGAAAGTATTGCCCACCGTCATTGGATATTATATCCAGGCCATCGACAAACCTTTCATCCGGATCAAATACAACCAAGGTATTATGTGCAATGGTTCTCGTGTAGTAATTCTTCCAATGAGGAGTACCAAAAGCGTCATATACCCCAGAATCGATAAGCAGAGAGCCCCTGTAGGAAAGTTCGAAGCTATTTTGATCTTTGTGATGATGGTTCCGCGTATAAAATGGCGTGCTTTTGAAGACAAGATGAGTTGCGGTTGCATCCCATCCGTCTCGCGCCACTACAAGTCCAGAATTGCCAAAATGCTTAGCCTGGGGGAGTGGAGAATCTCCTAGCCAAGGTGCTTGCGGCTCGACGGTAGGATCGGCAAACAGGAGCCTGAACAATCGGCGAGGTTCCCAGCAATCTGAAAAATACTCTCTGTATAGCCATTCAGCCCGTCTGTCCCGAAATAATCCAGCATTGACAGCTGTGAGCGCAGTAATGTTGTCATCCTGCAAACTTGTATCCCATGAATCGCCTGTGCGCGGCAACGTCCCATCTCCTCTGATACCATAAAGCAACCAGTCAGTCTGTCGTGCGCGCCAAGTATTTCCCCAGCGAACTCCCGTGGCTTTTTCCCAAAATAGGTATGCCAATGGCTCGGCATAACTAGCGCCGTAGCGCCAGCCCATGTAATATCCACCTTCGTCTGCCACAAATGATTGAAAGCGATTGTAGCCGGTTTCCCACTGAGTCTGCAAAACCTCAAGTAAGCGCGTGCGATCTGTCGGCCAATCCTGATCTGATAAAGCAATGAGTCCCGCCATGATGGTCACGGCGGCATACCGCGAATGTCCCCCGGTATATAAGGGCTTGGACAGGAGGTGATTCAGCTGCTTAATATGGGCGATGATACCAGTTTTAATTGTTAACCGTTCAGTCGCGGTCAGCTTATCGTGAAGCCAGTCATAAATATAAGCCATGGAAAGAAGCCGGTATCGCTGCGCTGTAACATCATCCTTAGTTGCCGGGGTCTTAGCCATAAAAAGACCATAATCAATTGCGCGGCGAATGAGTTCCTTGTTCTCTTCAAGCAAAGCAATAAACGCGACTGCAGCAACTTGTTTAGGATCGTATGTTAGAGCTCCGAGCTTTGAAGCGGGCAGATCAACCAATCTCCTCGCGGCAAAGTTTTTCAAAGCCAGATAGTCGCCTTTGCCGTAAGAGCCCAAACTATAGCGTACCCTGTTTAGGTCAGAAGTGTCGAACAACAGCCTTGGTCGGTCTGTCCTGATTCTATCGAAGGAAAGAACCACCTGTGGCACCATAAGCATTAAAACGAAGATAGCACAGATAATATTCCCTATTGAGAGCAGCCGTAGTTGTCGAGGCATCATCCCCTCTTTTCGTTTCGTTGTTTGAGACCGTTGAATAGTTCAACGTATTTGTCGATAACGTTTGATGAATGATTCTCACGAACATAGGATACGATGGTTTCAGCAGACGTATTGGCTAGACTCAGCTCTTGCTTCAATGCCTCCTTCATTTCTTCTCCAGTACCCACTGTTCGGCCCAAGCCGAACCTCTCAATCACTCCATCTGGGTCGACATAAGAAATAACCGGAATACCGCGCCGCCAACACTGCAAGAAAGTGTTCGGAAACCCTTCCATTTCTGAAGTGTTGATGAACACGCGACATTGATCGAAGTATTGCTCTGTTTTAAGGAAAGGTTGAAACCCGTAAAACTCCATATTAGGCAAGGCGGCGCATCCCCTAGCGACTTCTTCGTTGAGTTCTCGATCCCTTCCGTCAGGGCCACCAATCATAATAAACCGTTCTTCCGGAAACGCTTTTGCCAACTCAATAAAGAGCAGCGGCCTCTTCCATTTGCGAATCGTGGAGACCCATAAAACCAAACGCCGGTTCACCAAGGGCAACGCTTTCGCTTCTCCTACAGACACATTCCTTATTACTTCTCCGTATATCCCATAGTTCCGCCAAAGCAGATTCTTCTGGTACTCAGACTGCACGATAACCGCCGAGGAACGGCGTAGGCCATAGTGGTAGAGAAAGCGATCTCGAGAGAACCTAATGAGCTCTTTTCCAGGAAGAAAATCAGTGTCATGAGCTCCTGCAAAGAGGAACTGTTTTCCGTACTTGCCACAGAACAATGCCAAGACAGCTGGAAGAAAACCTGCAGCCCGACAATAATAAATATCGGCATTGACACGCTCTAACGCTTGCCAGATAGCGGTAATGCGAGGGTGGAGGAACCTGACGATAGGAAGGCCATCATCCTCGCGACAGGTTTTATAGATTGTCATCCCATCAATCGTCTCTCGGTCTGGCTGTCCATGATCAGTTGTCACAAAGGAAATCGAATATCCCCGTTGCCTTAATCCACTTCCGATGAACAGTTGCTGCATTTCGGCACCGCCGATGCGATTGGTCTCCTGAGTTGCCGTTAGGCATGGATACATTCCTAGGGCTACGAAACAGATCTTCACGCGAGGTGGCCTTCTAGTTGAATTGTTGTTGTCGAAATGCGGCTCGCAGGGCTGGTAAGACCAGCATAAAGTTCCAGTCGCCGGTGATGTTGCATCAGGAACCCAGAGACCACTGGCAGCCAAAACACAAGATTCCATTCCAGGCAATGAACTAGTCCATCAAGCGCAATTGCGATCAAGGCCGCAAGAAATCCTATGCTTAGGGTTCGCAGGGCTGGCGAGTTCCCTTCGCGGATGTAGCCAAGGTACCCACGGATTGAAAGTCCGATCATGGTTAGAAAGGCTATGAAACCGAGGATGCCGTATTCCACCAATACCTGCACAAAAGTATTGTGTGCTTCCAGTTTGATGGGGGAGCCATAACGCATGCAGTTCTCTGAAAACCCTCCATAACCCCATCCGGTCAATGGCCGATCTGCGAACATCCGTAAACCTATTTGTACATAAGGAAGCCTGGCTCCAGCCGAACCATCTTTCCCTTGGACGAAACGTTGCTGATTCTGAGGCAATAGTTGAATGGCTGAGGAGTAAATGAATACTGATGCAATTCCGATCACGAGACAGGCAACCAAGAGCTTTTGCCTCTTGTGTAGGTAAAGCACAAAAGAGATAGCTAGTATTGTGCCGACTATAGCGCCTCTGGAGAATGACAGTAGCAGCCCCGTGACGTTAAGAACGAAGACCGGAAATAAGAGAAGTTTCTTTCTGTGCTTGTCAAATAGGAGGGCCGTGAGCAATGGGACTCCCAGACAGAAGTTGATTCCAACTTGGGTTGCCATTCCAATGAGCCCATATCCCCGCTGAATGCTGTCGACAGTTGTGCTTTCTGTAGCTGAGATGACATAAAAGTCACGACCGAGGAATATCTGAAAAATGGAAAACATGGAATTTACCGAGATCCAACCTACAATCAGGTAAGCGAATGACGTTAAGCCTTTGGCGGTTGGCGTGTCTCTGCTTAATGAAAGCATGCAGAGAGTTGAGATGATGATTGGTATTAGAACCGATTTGATCTCGAATAGATCAACCCCGTTGATTGCGCTTGTGAACATCACTGTTAATAAATAGAGGGGAATTGTCCACAGGCACCAGATGGCTCTTTTTTCTGAGTGCCACAAGACGACCGGTCCCAGTAGCAGCGTAAAGATTGTCGTGAGGGGTAATCGAGGGAGATGTGTAAGCGTATAGAACAGTGGTAGCACGAAATAGGTGGCTACCAGAATATGCGGAATAAAGTTTGCAAATTTAAACATCAAATATAGGAGGGCCAGTAAGGAAAATGCTGCTCCGAACAGGTATAGATAGTTATCGAGTAGAATTTCGATCACGAGTTATTGCATCCTAATCTTCATGCAATGCTCACCTTGACTAAGGTCAGCTAACTCCAACAGCCTGCCACCCGTAGCTATAGGGATCGGATGATCATCTAGTAGACCTGTGACGGCTGGTTGCGGGAGGTGAAAGAGGATTGGTCCCTTGACATTTGTGCCTATAGCAAACCGAATCTGATGAACATCTTCATCTTTTAGATATTCCTTAATTTCAAGTCTTCCGTATTCGCGCAAGTAAGCAGCCAGTTCTTCTGTAAACGCCCAACGTGCATTCATCTTCTTCCCTGTGCAAATAAGGTCTTGCACGGAAGCCCGACAAAAGCCTGGAATCTTAACCAGGCTCCTTCTTAAGGCATCCAAGCGGCCCCATTTTATTGGTGATGCGAAACTTCTTACCATTCGAAACATGTCTCCGGGACACCAGAGCGTTAGTAAGGGGAGCGCTAGGACAAAAACGAAGTACACACCAAATTTCTTCATCCTTGAGTTTGGTATCGGCTCCTTCAGATAAGGCCCATGGGCCATCATATGGATAGGAATCCCACATGCTATAAATGTTTGCCACAGTGCTGGAGCCGAATGGTCAAAGAATCGCGACCCCAGATGCCAGGTCTCGACAAGATGCATTAGCCCACGCTGGTCTACCATGCCAGTTGGTTGACAATCCTGATTGGCCTGGTAATGCATGGGACTGTCGACCACAAAAGATAGAAAATTCGCGCAAATCTGTTTGGTGAGGTTTTCACGGTATCCCCAACAGGGCGCTACGAATCCAACTGCTTTCTTGCCGAAAAAATGCATGATGTACTTTATGTTGTCCTCAAGGTGCTGCTTGGTCTCTTCAGCAGACAATCCAGAAAACTCGAGCGGAGATACGTTGCCATTAGAACAGAATTGTTCCTCATCTAGATGGCTTCGCCCATGCGCACTAATATTAATAACGCCTTTGCGATAATAGTCTCGGAGCAGACTGGCACTTTGTGGAACAACTTTGTCAACGGGGCGTAAACTCCCATCTTTCTCCATAACATGAGAGTTCACCATGAATTCCAGTCTTGCACCATATCTCTCGGACCTTGTGCAAAGAGCTCGAACTTCCTCCAGCCTATCCTCGTCGCTAACCCCTCCACTCTTTATGTACTGTTCGCTAGTAAGCGGGAAGTCGTCAATGCGCAGCGAAGCAAAAGGGTACGGTGAAAAGTAGCCTCGATCCCCGGAGAAAAACAGGAAGTTGCGCAACACGATAAGGAGTTCTGGTAACGATGGCACGCCAGTCTGCCACAGCGATAGACTGACCGAGCAACAGTTCCCTTTTCCTGCCAGGATACAGGCACCACTCTCAGTTGTAATCAGCGGAGTTGCGGCTTCGAGTGCCAGCTCCCCATAGAAACTATCCGGTACATTTTTCAGGACTAGTGATCTGGCGAGTCCCTGCGATAGTGGATGGTCGTCATTCACTGTGAGGATCGATTCCGTATCCGGAATAAATGCTCGTACTCCGGAGATGCCGAATCGATCGGTCAGGTGGGGGCCATACTTCTTATCTACAGTGGTGACAAGCATAATGGCTGAGAAGGAGCCTGCATCCACCAGCCGCTCCACCTGGGAATCAACTTCCTCGGGTAAATCGTCGCAGATGAGGAGGTGTGTTGCGCTCTCGGGTAAGGAATCGTTGTTATCGATATCGCGAGTCGTCACCTCAAATTTCCATAACACAGCAAGTGCTGCTAGTTGGCGGCAACAGTCGCCGAAAAGCGTACTGCAAGGTTTTCCAATAATGAGAAGGTTGACAGGGTTCAATATGCCACTCATGGCGCTTTATCATTCCCGCGGAGCAGTTGATAAACCCCGCTACATGCGATACGACGTTTTAGTGTGCTTATACTTTTCTCGTAAACGGCATTGAGTCGTAATAGGCTTCGTGCATTACCATTTCTGTAAAGCGTCAGCCGCCATTTTCCCGACACATCTGGGTTGTAACGAAATTTATAGGGTTCCTCGCCACTACTAAGGTCGATCCTATTGAATCCGCGCAGCATCGCCCATTGGAAGAGGAAATGGTAAAACACCTTCCCGATGTCTACCTTCGCAACGGAATAGTCAAAGCCGGCTATTTCGGCAAACAATGTTCCCTTGATTAATAGCGCGCTCAAGGCGGCAATAGGTTTGTTGTTACAGGCGAGTGTGAAAACAGTGGCCTCGCGAGATCCAGAAAGCGCTCGGTAGCATTCCCGTCGCTCCGGGTGACAACGCTCTGGATCTGCATTCCATTTGAGTGCGTTAAGCCGAAAAAGGACACTCATGCGCTCATTCAGGTCTGCGTCCGATTTCGAGCTCGAAAACTCCACTGTGAACAATTTCTCTAACTTCCTAGCCTCAGCTCGAATCTCTTGGCGCATTTTGCTCGTCAACCTCGCCAGATAGGTATCGTATCCATCTGACAGGTTCACTATTAACCTCTTCGTGTAATTCACGGGCTCCAAGACCGTCCATCCGGTAACTTGCCCCATGCTTTTCACGATGTCTACGGTCGCTGTCGGTTCTGCAATCACTAGCTCAAGGCCATCGACACCACTGCGATGCAGATGTTTCAGGATGCTGCGAACGACTTCGGTCTCGTGACCCGTCTTGATGAGAAAATCTGGATAGACGGAATGTTTTTGACTGATAAAGCTAAGTTTCGCCAGAAAACCAAATGGTCTGTCTTGCCAGAAGGGGGCGATTCCGATGAGTTCACCGCTCAAGCCCCGCACCACCACCAGATAAAGATGAGAGAAATTACTGCCAGTCCGCATCCAGTGATAATTCCACTCCCACCTTTGATAGGGTAGGAGCTGCAGGGAGTGCTCCCAAAGGGCATTCCATTCGTTCTTTAAGGATAGAAAGCCATCGAGTGACCTCACGATCAGAATATTATGGTTACCCATTGATGATTCCTTGGTATAAATCAATGGTTTCGGCAACTCCTTTTTTGACGTCAAAAGCACGAGCCCTAGTCGCAGCGTGTTTGCCCATTTCCTGGGTCCTGGGAACATTTGACAGAAGGGTATTGATAGCTGTTGCCAATGCCTTTTCATCACCTGGCGGAACCAGAATGCCTTGTTCCCCGTCCCGAATGACCTCAGGTATTCCTCCTACGTTGCTGGCGATGACGGGTTTACCAACTGCCAACGATTCGAGTAATGCTAACGGCATACCCTCTGTCAGCGAAGGTAAAACGGTAAACTCGCTGATTGAAAGGATCCGCTCAACATCGTTCCTCACACCGCAAAAACACACATTCTTTTCTATTTTTAACTTTTGGGCTAGCAACTTCAGAATATCCGTGAGCGGCCCGCCGCCTACTATCAGCAACTTCAGAGTGGGGAACCTTTCAACAACCGACGGCAATGCGCGGACAAGGTATTCAAGGCCTTTTTCTGTCCTGGCCTGGCTGATGCATGAGATCACACGCTCGTTCGTTTCGATTCCCAATTGCTCTGGGGGAGTGAATGAGTCTGTACCTATGGCGAAACGCTCCAGATTGATACCAAGGTAAATTCGAATGATCTTTGCTGCCGGAAGATGGTAACAACACAATTCCTTTTTCACGCCTTCAGATACCGCAATGATTGTTCTCGTCAGCAGGCCGAGCCACAGAATCCTGGACTTCACGATACGCCATTGAGAAACACTTTGATAAAATGGTCCCTTTTCATAAAAGGAATGCCTGGTCCAGATGGTGTTTCGAACACTGGCCAGCCATGCCGCTATAAGGCCATTCGGATACGCTGCGCCGAAATGGAAATTGACCAAAGTAGGTCGGTGCTTTCGGTAAAGACGCACGAATCTGACTATCGCAACCAGATCCAGCAGTCTTGCGTTATCCGGGATAATCTCGATGTGAGCGCCTGCCTTTTCGAAAAGGTTGGCGAGCTCCGGGCTGCATTCCCTATTAAACACGAAAACACTCCTGAATCCTTTCTCTCTCAGTTGGCAAGAAAGCCGCATGAAAAATTCCTCAAGCGAACCTTTCTTTTTTGGAGATCCTCCATAGATTTGAACAATCGTGCGGTCACAATCTTTTAGTGAGATAGATATCATAGCAATATCACGCAGGTCCCTTCATGTTCGATTGAGCACGGTTCGAACAAACCGCCATTCTTGCGGCCCCCAAATTCCTGTCACCGCGAGAGCCCCGCAGTAGATCATCAGGAATAGCGACGCACTTGCAGCCAGCGGCAGTGGAAACAAGAATACAGACGAGGCCATTCCTGCGCACGACGCAATACAACCGTAGCTCCTAACTACACGTAGCTCTAACAAGTGAGCCAACGTGATGTACATGGCGAGGAGCAGGAATAGCTCGGTCAATACGGTAGATACTGCAGCTCCAATGATGCCAAATGGTGGGATGAGAAGGAAGTTGCACGCCAGATTAAAAGCCATAGATGCCAACGTAGTTTTCATAAAAGCGTGCTGACGCTCACAGGCAACGAGCGTATTGTGGAATAGTCTGCATAGCATCGCTAACCCGGCTGCCCACACCAAGATCCTGAATGCCATTGTCGCTTCGACGAAGTCCGAACCAAAAAATAAAAGTATTATGTCCTTGCTTCCTACGCTAAGCACGATTACAGCTGGAAGTGTGCCCATCAGGAACAGTCTCGACGAATGTTCGATAAAATGGGCCAGGGACGCAGGGGATTCTTTATATCGCCTACAGCTTAAGGGGAAGATCGCATTAGTGAAATAAGTTCCTGCCATTATCATGGCGTTGATCAATCGGTAAGCGGCACCATAGAGGCCAGTTGAGCTAGTCCCGTGGTAAGAATTTACAAAGAGTGTATCAATGTTGGTATTACTCATAAGTGCCGCACCGGACACGCCTACTGGCCAACCTTGAACTACCATTTCCTTGATAAACCCTCGATCGAGCCGAAGCGTTATGGGACGCGCTTTGGTTCGCAGAAAGGACAACCAGCCAAGCGCTGTCATGGCAATTATGCTGACCGCAATTGCACTAGGTATCGCGATGACATCATCCACAAAAAACACAAAGCTGAACAAGCAAATGACGTAAACTACCTTCTCTCCGAGCTGGAGAAGATTATCAATGAGCATGTTCTGTTGGGCATAGAAGATCCAGTTCACTCGTAGCACTTGTAGTGGGATAGTTGTTGCGTAGGCGCCGATCAAGCCTAACGTTCTCGACGGGAGGTGCATCATGACCACCAATCCTCCCAGGACCAGCAATGCAGCCAAGGACAGCCCCAGACGGATTGCCAGATAAGATAAAATGTAACGTTCAGGCTCGCCGCTTCTGGCCACCACACGGATTGCGATGGTCGATACACCGAATTCTGTGATAAGTGCAAAATACCCGGTAATGGTTGCCGCAAAGGTAAGACGCCCGAAATCGTCGACGCCAAAATGGCGAGCGACGAAAATGCCGGTTGCAATAGTTAGTAGTTGTACGGCTATTCCGAAGGCCGTATTGAATAGCGTGTTAACCGCAACTGTTTTGACTTCGCCGCTCATATCTAATTTGCCAGAGCGAATCGCAGCGTCTGGCGTTGAATCGAAGGGATGGTCAGTACATACGCCCGAGGAAACCTAGTTGACCGGTTAGAGGGTGTTGAGGAACAAGCAAATCGTTGTCTTGCATTATTCATGAGAACTTCTGTGGTATCCTCCGAAGCACCGTTTCAATAAGCTCTTGCTCGACGTGCATCGGGATTTCCCACCTGAGGCTTGTCTCTATGCGTGGTGTGGGTACTTTGTCGCAGGTGCTCCAGCGTTGCAGGATGTGCGGTCATTATGTTCTGTAACAATGGCTCCAAACTCTCGACAACCCGCTCTGCCGCTTTCCCATCCCATTTCGGCGGGATCGCGCCTTTCTTCAACTGCCCTGCCATCAACCGTGCTAGTGCAGGCGGCAGCTTGGCTGGATCCGTACCGATGGTTATGGTCTCCGGGCGTTCGAAAAAAAATAGCGGGGTCAGATCTTGGATCGTGCATAGGAGAGAAGAGATCACGGTCATTACTTTTCCCTCTCCATCGCCCCTTCTGATGCGTCAACCTAGCACATCGTTACAAGATCCTCCACCGTCCCTCAGTCACCTTGCCGTCCCAAAGCGGAGGAATGGCTTCTTACTTCCACTGTCCTTTCAGCAGACGTGACATCGCCAGCGTGAGCTTTCTGGAATAGGTTAAAGTAGTTCATTCGTTCCGATCATGACGGCCTCACAACACCAGTATTGTCACGAAGTATGAGACCGAGAAACCACAAGTGATGTTGAGGGTACGTCTGCTATCATCGGCCTGAATGAATCAGCTGATACCAGAAGGACCACCGCAGCTCGCAGCTATTTCCGGCTTCACACCCCATAGTGCGGATACCATATCTATAATGAATGATCCAAGAATTCACAAGCAGAAACTACCTCTGAATCCCCACTTCATGCCTCAAGACATCAAATATCCTGAGAAAATGATAGTGGCTCAACCTAATACATATTGGAATTTTCAAGAATACTGAGAACGCAAGACTTAGGCCATTAGTAATGGCAATAATAGATACGTAGTTTCAGAATGTTAGGCCGCTTTCTTTCCGACTATACCAGCTCGTGCAGGAAAAACCGTACAGATGAGTTTGGGGAGGGTACCGAGTTTCAAGTTCCACGTTTCAGGTTTCACATTTGAGAGGAAAGAGCAGACTGCTGAAGCTCGTTCGGATCGGTCCCATTCAATTCGCTGGCTCCAATGAGGATGGCCTTGAACAACTGAGCGGGTCGTGGAAAGTTGGGCACGATGCCGGAAGCCTATTCTAAAACGGCCTGCGCTACAGAAAGATTCTCTCACTATTCGAAGGGTAAGATGCGTGCTCTAGCGCGTTGGAGGTCAATGGAAATCAGCGCCCCTTCGTCGAGTTCCCGATGGAATTGCTTGATCGCATTGATGAGCACGATTCGAAGTGCGTCGGGAAAAATATTCTGTGCGCGCACTTGTATGACGCTTGGACCGATTGCCCGTGTTGCCGCGAGCTATGCTGAGAAATCTAGATCATGCGTCACGATCACATAGGTATGGTCTCTAGCCCATTTCATAATGACTTCGTCGGTTGCGCGATGCTCGCCGATTGCCGACCAATGCACAGCATCCCACCCTTCCGCAGTAAACACAGCGAGCCAGTCAGGCGAAAGGTTCATGTCGAGAAGGAATTTCATCAGGAGACTAAGGGAAGGTCCTTTTCTTCCGATCGCCACGCTGCGTATGTAAGGGCTTGCAAGATATCTTCACGCTCGATGTAGGGATAGGCTGCCAGCACCTCCTCAATCGCCTTTCCCGAAGCCATCAAGCCCACTAGTGTGCCGACGGTCACCCGCATGCCCCGAATGCAGGGTTTCCCTCCCATCACCGCAGGGTCCATTGTGATGCGATCTAATTCTTTCATAGTTCCCCTCCGTGCCGATGATGCCCGCACTCCTTCACTGTATGGCAAGTCTTGTTGTCAAACAAGAAACCGGAGAACACACGTTCTGCTTGCTCCTCCTTCAGTTCACAAGACAATCCGCTCCGGCTCATCAATGCCCCTCATCGACGCTCTGTCATTTGAGAAACTCGACGCCACATGCCTCTTCGAAAACGATCCGTATTCACTACATACACTCCCATCACCCTGCCCCGTCGACACCTTGCGCGCCGAACAGGTGAACACGAAGCGCTTCCCACTTTGCTGCCATGAATAGTTC
>CXWL01098881.1_pt1 | contig 20816 bp, 16 predicted proteins | sample 590931 | NCBI WGS metagenome assembly CXWL01 (sample SAMEA3498368, study PRJEB10139) | groundwater metagenome | biome: water well; material: biofilm material | place: Germany | collected 2015-04-27 | reverse complement strand
GCATCGATCTGGTCGTATGCTTTTGCTTCGCCGCCGAATTTCTTCGACAGAACGGTCGCGATCGCAGCCGTCAGGGTCGTCTTGCCGTGATCAACGTGACCGATGGTACCGACGTTGACGTGCGGCTTGGTCCGTTCGAATTTACCTTTTGCCATTTTAGACTCCTAACGATTTTGAGAAATGCCCAGGCACGCGCCTGACTGTCTGTTGAAATTACTGCGACCTGCCTGCTACTGAATTCTGGTGCCCTTTACGTGGATTGAACACGTGGCCTCTCCCTTACCAAGGGAGTGCTCTACCACTGAGCTAAAAGGGCGGTATTGAATATGACAATGCGATGCACTACAGGCATTGCAAGAACCACTGGAGCGGGTGAAGGGAATCGAACCCTCGTCGTAAGCTTGGAAGGCTTCTGCTCTACCATTGAGCTACACCCGCGAGGCACTGCACTCTTCTTCACTAATCGCTACAAATCCTTGCAACATCTTGGTGGAGGGGGCTGGATTCGAACCAGCGTACTCATAGAGAACAGATTTNNCACTCGGCCACCCCTCCGCGAGGAACCGCAGAGTATGAAGCAAGCACCAAACACTGTCAACTACATTTGCGGGATGCTTACCGCTGAATTGACAACGAACTTGCTTCGGGGCGTGATTGTAACCGCACCTGCGCCAAGAGTGCAAGGGTCCGCGAATCGAGCGCGATTTCGACTAAAATTGCCTTAGGCAGCCGGCAAGACCCGCGACCGGGAGTTGTGTGGCTGGGAAGCCACATCGGCATCTTGAGGGTTGAACATTGCATTCCCCCACCGCACAGCGGCGCAAGCGCCTGGCTGCAAACCTGTGGCTGGCGGCGGCGTGCCTAGCGGCCGCATGGCTCGGGCAACTCCTGGCCTCGCGGCCGGGCGAACCGGCGCCGCTATCGCTGGCGGCCGGCATCGGCGTGGCCGCGCTATACAGCGGCGGCTGGCGCCTGCTGCCCGGCCTGGTGCTGGGCACGCTGCTGCCCGCCGTGCTGCCGGCCTTTCCCGGCGCCCCCGCCAGCGGACTGCCCGGCGTCCTGCCGAACCTGCTGCTGGCGGCGGCCGCGCTGGTGCAGGCGGCGGTCGGCGCGGCGCTGTTCCGGCGCTGGGTCGACCCGGCCATCGCCTCGGGACGCGCGGTGCTGGCCTTCCTGGCGCTGACGCCGCTGATCTGCTGCATCCGCGCCAGCCTGTCGATCGGCGTGCTGGCCGCGCTGAACCGCGTCCCCGCCGACCTCGCCGCCCACTGGTTCAACTGGTGGATCGGCGACGCCATCGGCATCCTGCTCGGCGCGCCGCTGTGCTGGGTCGTGATCGGGCGCCCGCGCGCGCTGTGGCGGCCGCGCCGCTTGCTGGTGGCGCTGCCGCTGATCGTGGCGGCCGGCGTGTTCATCGCGATCTACCGGCAGGCGCTGGTCTGGGAGCAAGAAGAGCAGCTGCAAACCTTCCACCTCAAGGCGCAGGAGGTGGGCCAGATGATGCAGGCTGCATTGAGCGAGCACGAGCGCTTCATCGCCGGCGTCGCGCGGGCGCTCGACGATCCCGGCGTGGCGCGCCTGCGCAGCGGTCCCGGCAACGCCCTCACGCCGGAAAATTTCATCGATATCGCGCGCCCCTACATGGACCAGCGTCCCGAGCTGCTGGCGATGGCGTGGCTGCCGCGCGTGACCGACGCGCAGCGTCCGGCGTTCGAGGCCTGGGCCAGCGCCTACTACGGGCGGCACTATGAGGTGCTCGACATCACGGCCGGCGGCGCCGGCCGGACCGCCGCGCGGCGTCCCGACTACTACCCGATCCTGCTGATCGAGCCGGTCAGCGGCGAGCTGCTGCTGGGGCGCGATTTCATGACCGAATTGGGCCGCGGCAGCGCGCTTACCGAAGCGCTGCGCAGCGGCCGCCCGGCCGCCAGCGCACCGGTGCGCCTGCACCAGACCGGCACGCTCGGGATCCACCTGCTGCAGCGGGTCGCCGGCACCAAGGCCGGCGGGCCGCCGGCCGGCATGTTCGACATGGCGCTGCGGGTCGACACCTACCTCATTCGCGCGGTGGCGCAGGCCGGCTTCAAGCACTTCCTGGTGTCGTTCGCCGACACCACCGCCGGCGCCGCGCCGATCAAGGTGGTGGACGCGATCGGCGCCACGCGGCGCGCGCCCGAATACCGCAAGGAGCTGGTATTCGGCGGGCGCCGCTACGAATTGCGGCTGGCGCCCGACGCGGCCTACCTGCACGCGCGCACCGGCTGGCAAAGCTGGAGCGTGCTGACCGGCGGCCTGCTGCTGACCGCCTTGATGGGCGCGCTGATGCTGGTCATCAGCGGCGAGCGCACCCAGATCCAGGCCCAGGTCGACGACAGCACGGCGCGCCTGCGCGAACGCGAGGCGCGCCTGCAGGCCATCCTCGACAACGCAGCCGACGCGATCATCACGGCCAACCAGGCCGGCGTGGTACTGTCGGCCAACCCAGCGGCCGGCGCGCTGTTCGGCTATGCGCCCGAGCAGCTGCCGGGGCTGCGCGTCGAGCGCCTGCTGGAGATGCCGGAAGGCGACGGCCGCGGCGCGCTGCCGCGCCTGGCGCAAGGCGGCGCCGGCGCGCGCGAACTGGCCGGCACCACCAGCGCCGGCGTGCGCTTTCCGCTGTCGATCTCGGCCAGCCAGGTCAAGCTACGCGAGGAGAGCATCTTCGTCTGCATCATCCACGACCTGACCGAACAGCGGCGCGCCCAGGAGCACATCTACCAGCTGGCGCACCACGATGCCCTGACCGGGCTGGAAAACCGCCTCTCGCTCAACCAGCATCTGGAGCAGCTGCTGGCGCAGGCGCGGCGCGCCGGCCAGATCGTGGCGCTGCTGTTCCTCGACCTCGACCACTTCAAGAAGATCAACGACTCGCACGGGCACCAGACCGGCGACCTGCTGCTGGTCGAGGTGGCGCAGCGCCTGCGCGAACTGCTGCGCGACGTCGACATCATCGCGCGCCTGGGCGGCGACGAATTCATCGTGGTGATGGCTGGCGCGCTGACGCCCGACCTGGTCAGCGCGGTGGCGGTGCGCATCGTCCAGTCGCTGGCCGCGCCCTACCAGTTCGACGGCCAGACCATGTACAGCGGCTCGAGCGTGGGCATCGCCCTGTTCCCCAGCGACGCCAGCAACGGCGGCACCCTGATGCGCCACGCCGACACCGCGATGTACGTGGCCAAGAGCCGGGGCCGCGGCAATTTCCAGTTCTATTCGCCGGCCATGAACGCCGCCACCCACGAGCGCCTGATGATGGAGAACCGGATCTGGCTGGCGCTCAGCGAGCAGCAGTTTGAACTGTACCTGCAGCCGCAGGTGGCGCTCGACAGCGGCCGGGTGGTCGGCGCCGAGGCGCTGCTGCGCTGGCCGCACCCGGAGCTGGGCATGATCCCGCCGGAGCGGGTGATTTCGATCGCCGAGGAATCGGGGCTGATCCTGGCTTTGGGCGACTGGGTGCTGGTGCGCGCGATCGAGCTGCTGGCCGAATGGAAGCGCGACGGCATGCTCGGCCTGCGCATGGCGGTGAACCTGTCGGCGCGCCAGTGCCACGGGCGCGAACTGCTGCCGCGCCTCGACCTGCTGCTGGCCGACGCCGGGGTCGACCCGGCCATGCTGGAACTGGAGATCACCGAATCGGCCGCGATGCACGACCCGGAGCACACCCGCTACCTGCTGCGCTCACTGCGCGAGCGCGGCATCAACGTGGCGATCGACGACTTCGGCACCGGCTATTCCTCGCTCAGCTACCTGAAGCTGTTCGCGATCGACCGCATCAAGATCGACCGCGGCTTCGTCACCGACATCGAGACCGATCCGAACGACGCGGCGATCGTCACCGCGACTATCGGCCTGGCCCACGCGATGGGGCTGACGGTAGTGGCGGAAGGGGTGGAGACGGCGGCCCAGCGCAACTTCCTGCGCATGCACGTGTGCGACGAGGCGCAGGGCTACCTGTTCGCGCACCCGATGCCGGCCGCGCAGTTCCGCCAGTTTGTCGCTACGGAGTCAATGCAATCAGCACTTGCCCCTTGAGCGAGGGGTCAGACCCCGGTGTTTCCGTTGGGGGTCTGACCCCGGTTTGCAGCCGCCAACTCAACCGGGGTCAGACCCCTAACGGAAAAACCGGGGTCGGACCCCTCAGCTACGGAGTCAATGCAATCAGCACTTGCCCCTTGAGCGCCTTGATCAGCGAGGTCTCGTCGGGCGGCACGCCTTCCGGCGCCGGATGCACGCGGTCGGCATAGAACAGGCCGAGCTGCACCTTGCCCACCACCAGCGGCAGCACGATGAAGCTCCTGGCGTCCGGCAGCAGGTTGCGGTGCCAGATCGGCAGCAGGTCGCGGAGCTTGGCGCTGCCGGTGTCGGCGATCATCAGGTCGGCGTCGTTTTCCATCGCCAGGTGGAACAGGTCGCGCGAGCCGGCCATCGGGAACGTGAAGCCGGCCTGGATGCGCTGGTGGTCTTCCCCGAATGCGACGCGGGCGCGGAACTGGCCGCTGCGGGCGTCCTTCAGGCACACGGTGGCGAAGCGGAATCCCATGCTACGGTACAGCGTCTCGAGCACCGCCAGGATCACATCATTGAGCTTGGCTTCGCCCGAGGCGCGCATCTGCGTGACGTCCTGCACGCCGGCCAGCAGCAGCTCGCGCGCATTGTGCGGCTTGCCGCTCGGGTGGAAGGTGTCCTCGGCCGCTTCGCCCGAATCCATGGTCGCCAGCAGCAGCACATTGGGCAGGCCGCGATCCGCATCGACCGGCTCCTCGACGCGCGGCTGCGGCTGCATGTTCATGCTTTGCAGCAGGCCGGTCATGTGCTTCTGGACGTTGTTGAACAGGTCTTCCATCTGGTCGGCGTCGATGTTCAGCGCCACGCCGTAGCGCGTCAGCAGCGCGCGCGCATCCGGGGTCGCCGCCGGGTTGACCGAACGCGCCATCAGGTTCGATACCTCCATGCTGAACGAGGCCACCTGGCGCATCCACTCGCCGCGGCTGGCCGCCGGCTTCTGGATCCCGGACGGCAGCGGCGCCAGCGAGCGCACGATCGTTTCCGGGATCTTCCACTCGGCCAGCACCGCTTCCGACAAGGCGTCGTAACTGCAGCCGAGGATCATCTGCGAGGCCTGGCCGAGGGTATGCTTGCCGCCCGCGGCCAGCGCGCTGATCTCGCGGTAGCGCTCATGTTCGTGCGAGGCCACCAGCAGCGGCCCCAGGTTCTTGAACAGCGCGGCGATCGAGGCTTCCTCGGCGCCCTGGTAGAAGCTGGTGCGCGCCATCTCGCGCCCCACCAGGCTGGCGCACAGCGCGTTTTCGAGCTCGCCCCGCACGCTTTGCGCATGTGCGCTGTTCGACAGCGCATCGACCAGCAGCATCGCCAGCGCGGTGGTCTTCACGTTGTCGAAGCCGAGCAGCGAAATCGCGCGCGAGATGGTGGTCACCGAGGTGCCCGACGCGGTGCGGTAGGTAGTGGTGTTCGACAGGCGCAGGATGCGCTGGGTCAGCGCGACGTCCGACAGCACGTAGTAGGCCAGGTCGTGGGTGCCCTGATCGTCCGACGACGCCATCTGCACCACCCGCGCCACCGAGGTGCCGAGCGCGAACATGTCCTCGTCGCCGCACACTTTGTTCATCAGCGCGGCGCGCACCCGGCGCGTCTCGTTAGAGTGGCCCGGCGGGGTAGGAGCGACTGCCATAACTGTTTCCGTATTCTCTCAAGCGGGCCGCATCAAGCCTTCTTGACGCGATTGCCCTTGTCGTATTTTTTCAGGATCTGCTGGTGCAGGCCGGCCAGCGCCGGCAGCTTCGGGTTGACCGGGTCGAGCCGGCGCACGCTGTCGATCAGCGACAGCGCGTACTGTCCGAGACGCTCGTCCCAGCTGGTATTTTCGAGGCACTTCAACACCGCGACGGCGGCGTTGAACACCACTTGCGGATTGTCCGGCAGCTTGTTGACCGCTTCGACCATCAGCGCGACGGCGCCCTTGAAGTCGCCCTCTTTCGCCTTGTTGGCGCCGGCCGCGACCAGGTCGACCACCTGCTGGCGGCTCTCCTGCGCGGTGCTCATCGCCAGGTCGGTGCGCCCGGCCTTCTCGAACACGCCCATCGCCTTGGACATCGCCGCGTTGTTGGGCGCGTTGCGCATCACGTCGCGCATCACTTCGGCCGCGCCGTCCTCCATGTTGTTCTGCAGGCAGCTGCGGGCCAGTTCCATCCTGGTGTCGGCCGACAGCCCGCTGGCGTCCTTGCAGGCGGCCAGCGCCGCCGTCAGCGATTCGTTCAGGCGCACTTCGTTGCCGGTGTATTCATGCACCATGGCCGACGAAATCGCGCTGCACACGGCGGTGTTCTTCTGCCCGCCCATCGATTTGTCGAGGTCGCGGATGACCGCCGCGGCCTGCACCGGATCGCCCTTCTTGACCAGCGTCTGGACCAGCTTCACATGGTCTTCCGGGTCGCGGAATTCCGAGTACTTGGCCTTGCTGACCACCTGCTTGAGTACTTTTTCGGCGGTTTCGGTGTCGCCCGTTTCGAGCGCCACTTCGCCCAGCTTGCGCAGGCGCCGCACTGCATGCGGCGACACCCCGACCGCCTCGGCCAGCACCGCCTGCGATTTTTCCAGGTCGCCCGCCGCGGCGTGGGTCTTGGCCAGCCAGTCGTAGGCGTCGACGAATTTCTTGTTGCTCTCGACCAGGGTCTCGAGCATCTCACGCGCTTCGCCATAGCGCTCGCGCATGAACAGCGTCTTGGCCAGTCCCAGACGCGCCCAGGCGATCGCCTTCGCTTCGAACAGCTGCTGGTAGATCGGTTCGGCCTCGGCCGGCTCGCCGAGGAACATGTGCAGCTCGGCGCGCAGGCGCATGAAATCGATGGCGTAGCGCGGATGGGCCTTCATGCCCTCGATGCAGGCGTTGATCGCCTCGCGCTGGTTACCCACTTCCATGAACTGGTAGACCGGCATGAACACGTTACGCCGTTCCAGCGCGCGGCCGATGCGCTCGAGCAGGCGGTCGGCGGTGAACGGCTTGAGGATGTAGTCGGTCGGCGCCAGTTCGGCCGCGCTGACCACCTTGCCGTAATTGCCCTCGGCGGTCACCATGAAGAACATGGTCGACAGGGTGATCAGCTTGTGGTGGCGCAGGTCTTCGAGCAGCTGCTGGCCGTCCTGGCCGCCATCGAGGTCGTATTCGCACAGGATCAGGTCGAAGCTCTTCAGGCCGAGGTGCTTGATCGCGTTGTTCGAGCTGGCGGCGTGGTCGATCTTGGTCAGGCCGCACAGGTTGAGCATGTTGTGGATGCTCGCGCGCATGCCGGCATGCGGCTCGATAATCAGTGCCGAGAGTCCGTCTAGTTCATTCATCTGTTGTTTTTCCTGTCATGCCGATCGGCGCCTGTGCGACGGCGGTACGCTACGTGGGCGCACCTTATGCAAAGAGTATATAACGGCAAAGCAAAAAAATAGTTAAATCGGACGCGCCTTGCCCGGGCGAGGGGTGATTGTGACGGCTCGGCGCGACAAATCGGGCCCGGGCGGGCCGGTCAGGAGGCTGGTGCGGGCTCGATCACGTCCAGCAAGGCATCCACGACCTCCGGGTCGAACTGGCGTCCGCTCTGTTGGCGCATGTAGTCCAGCGCCTCGCCCTCGGTCCAGGCGGGCTTGTAGTGGCGTTCGTTGACCAGCGCGTCGAAGACGTCGGCCGCCGCGACGATCCGGGCGCACAAGGGAATCGCGCGCCCTTTCAGGCCGTCCGGATAGCCGGTGCCGTCGAAGCGTTCGTGGTGGCCGCCGGCGACCTGGGCCCCGAAGGTCAGGTAGCTGATTCCGCCCACCGTGCCGGCCGCCCGTTCCAGCACCGCGCGGCCGATCCCGGCGTGGCGCTGCATCGCGCTGCGCTGCTCCGGCGTGAGGCTGGCCGGCTGTTCGAGCGGATCGAAGGCCGACACCATGCCGACATCGTGCAGCATGCTGGCCAGGCCGATCAGCGCGACCAGCTCGGCGCTCAGTTCCGGGTCGCCGACGGCGCGCTCCTTCATGCTCAGCGCGATGCGGGTCGACAGGTCGCGCACCCGGCGCGCGTGTTCGAGCGTGCCCTGATTGCGGAATTCGGCCACTTCGGCCAGCACCTCGACGGTGGCCTCCTGGGTCCTTTTCAGCTGGTCGAACAGGTACTGGTTGTCGAAGGCGGCGGCGATGCGCTGGCAGTACAGCTCGAGCAGGTCGCGCTGGATCGGCGCCATCGGCAGCGGCGGGTTGACCGCGATGCACAGGCGCTGCTGCTGCTGGGTGTGGATCAGCAGCACGGTGGCGGCGCGCTGGTACTGGCTGCTTTGCTCGCTCAGCGCGCGCTGGAAGGTCGCCTGCAGCGGGTGGCCGGCCGGCAGCTGGGCGTGTCCGGCCAGCTCGGCGTATTCGCCGGTGGCGGCCAGCACGGCCGGCTCGCCGTCGCCGGAAGCCATCACGCACAGCATGCCCTCGGCGCCGACGTCGAGCACCGCGCTGACCTGGCCCAGCACGCCGGAGGCGAACTCGCGCAGCGATCCGGCCTGGTACAGATTGGTGGCGCCGGCCAGGATTTTCCCCAGGCCGGCGCGGCTGCGTTCGAGCATGGTCAGGGTTTCGTAGGCGCGCAGGGCGGAAATCACGGCGGTGAACAGGCGCTGCGTGGTCAGCTCGGTCTTGGCCTTGTAGTCGTTGATGTCGTAGTCGATGATCACGCGCTGCTCGGGCGCCTGGCCCGGCTGGCCGGTGCGCAGCACCACCCGCACGGTGTGGTTGCCGAGCTCCTCGCGGATGCGGCGCGCCAGGATCAGGCCCGCATCCTCGGTTTCCATCACCACGTCGAGCAGCACCAGCGCGATATCGGGGGTTTCGCTCAGAAGGCGGAAGCCGTCGGCGCCGCTGTAGGCGGAAAACAGTTCGAGCTCGCGGCCCTTGAAGCTGACGTTGCGCAGCGCCAGCCGGGTCACCGCATGGACGTCGGCGTCGTCGTCGACCACCAGCACCCGCCACGGACGCTGCCACGCCGCAGCGTGGCTCGCGCCTGGCTGGACGTCGTCTTCGTCGTCGATCAGCCAGTCGTCATCGTCCAGGTCGTCCATGCAGACTCCTTCAAGGGTGCGGGGCGACTGCCTGCCCGCCCGGCTGGTTCTCTCGCTCAAATTATAACCAAAGGCCCGCCCATGTCCAGTCTTTCAACGTTGCCGGCATGGCATCGCGGCTTGGGCCCGGCGGAGTACTCGTAATTGCAGCGGGACTCTGCTACTCTTGGCCGCACAGCTGCCCGCGGTGGCGCCTCCACCGGCCGGCTGACCTTTTTGACAAGGACGCCAACCATGCAAGCACCCTCCCCCTCCCCTTCCGGCGCGGCCAGCGCTGGCAAGGAGATCGCCGGCCAGGAGTTCCTCGCCTTCACGCTCGGCTCGGAAGAATACGGGATCGACATCCTCAAGGTGCAGGAGATCCGCGGCTACGAGGCGGTCACGCGGATCGCGAACGCCCCCGATTTCATCAAAGGCGTGATCAACCTGCGCGGTATCATCATTCCCGTGGTGGACATGCGCATCAAGTTCAACCTGGGCACGCCGGTGTACGACCAGTTCACGGTCGTGATCATCCTGAACATCGGCGGGCGCATCATGGGCATGGTGGTCGACAGCGTATCGGACGTGACCACGCTGTTGCCCGAGCAGGTCAAGCCGGCGCCGGAAATGGGCGCGGCCTTCGACTCCGATTACATGATCGGGCTTGGCACCATCGACGAGCGCATGCTGATCCTGGTCGACATCGACAAGCTGATGTCGTCGGGCGAGATGGGCCTGATCGAAAAACTGTCCTCCTGATAGCGCCGCGCGGCGACCAACCTGACCGGAAAGTGACGATGAATCCCGCAAAGCTCAATTTCAAGACCCGCCTGGCCGCAGGTTTCGCCCTCCTGATGCTGGTCAACCTGGCAATGCTGGCGGCCGGACTGGCCGGCGCGCGCACCCCGATGATCGGGCTGGGCGCGGCCTCGGCCTTTGCGGCGATCGGCCTCGCGGCCTGGCTGGCCAGGTCGATCACCGGGCCGCTCGAGCAGGCGGTGGCGATCGCGCGCAAGGTGGCGGCGGGCGACCTGACCAGTACCATCGAGGTGCGGGCGCTGGACGAAACCGGCCGCCTGCTGCAGGCGCTCAAGGACATGAACGCGGCGCTGGCGCGCACCGTCGGCGCAGTGCGCAACTCGACCGACACCATCGCGACCGCCTCCGGCCAGATCGCCAGCGGCAACGCCGACCTGTCGGCCCGCACCGAATCGCAAGCCAGCTCGCTGGAACAAACCGCCAGCTCGATGGAAGAGCTGACCTCGACCGTCAAGCAGAACGCCGACAACGCGCGCCAGGCCAACCAGCTGGCCATTTCCGCCTCCGCGGTGGCGATGCGCGGCGGCCAGGTGGTGGCGCAGGTAGTCGACACCATGGCCTCGATCAAGGAGAGCTCGCGCAGGATCGTCGACATCATCGGGGTGATCGACTCGATCGCGTTCCAGACCAATATCCTCGCGCTCAACGCCGCGGTCGAAGCGGCGCGCGCCGGCGAACAGGGGCGCGGCTTCGCGGTGGTGGCGAGCGAAGTGCGCAACCTGGCGCAGCGCAGCGCGGGGGCGGCAAAGGAAATCAAGGCGCTGATCGGCGACTCGGTCGACAAGGTCGATGGCGGCGGCCAGCTGGTCGACGAAGCCGGCCAGACCATGCAGCTGATCGTCACCTCGGTCAGGCAGGTGGCCGACATCATGAGCGAGATCACCGCCGCCAGCCAGGAGCAGAGCATGGGGATCGAGCAGGTCAGCGCGGCGATCGTGCAGATGGACCAGATGACGGAGCAGAATGCGGCGCTGGTCGAGCAGGCCGCGGCGGCCGCGCAAAGCATGCAGGACGAGGCGCTGGTGCTGAGCCGGGCGGTGGCGGTGTTCACGCTGAACACGGCGCCGGCACCGCGGCCACGCCCGGCGCCGCCGGCCGCCGCACTGGCGGCACCGGTGGCGGCGCCCGTCCCCCGCGTCGTGAAGCGGGCGCCGGCGCCCGCGCCGAAGCCGAAGGCCAGCGCGACCGCGACGTCCGACTGGGAAGAGTTCTAGTGTCCCGAGTTGCAGATTCGTTGACTAAATATGGCGAGAATCGACCCGATACTGCCTCGCAAATGCGCGCAAGGCCCCGGCCTTGCTGTGCTTTGCTCCTTGTCTCGGGCCGATTTCGCCACATTTATTCGTCAACGAACTAGCAACTCAGGACACTAGGGCGCGACGGCAGCCTGCTTGAGCGGCGCCTTGTTGCGCGCCGCGCACTCGGTCCTGGCGCCGCCCAGGTCGACATTCTGGTAGCGCACTTCGTATTTTCCGGCCGCCAGCTTGTCGATCGACAGCGTCTCGTGCGGCAGCACATACGCGTGCCGCACATTGGCGCGGCGATCCAGGTCGTACACCTTGACGAACACCGCCGAGGCATTGCCGGTGTTGTCGACCTGGATCCGCATCTCTTCGCCCGGGTTACCGACCGGGTAGCCTTCCACGTAGCCCGAACCGGCCGGCCAGGTTTCGCCGTTCGGCGCGACCAGCGAACGCAGTTCGGTGTCGCAGTCGGGCGCGCGGGCCGGCACCACCAGCTGGGTCACGGCCAGCGCCTTGATGTCCGGCGGCTGCGGCGACGGACCCTCCGGCAGGTAGGCCTTGCTGACCGCCCAGCTGTCGATGGCGGGATCGGGACGCGGCTCGGCGGCCGCCTCGAGCGGCGCGCCGATCCTGGCATCGGCCGGACGCTGGCCGGCGGCCCCGTGCAGGACCGAGGCCAACGCCACCGGCAGCACCTTCGGCGGCTCCGTGAACAGCAGGCCCGCGGCGCCACCGGCGGCGAAGCAGGCGGCCAGGCCGAACCACCATTTCGGGTCGCGCGAGCGGCGGTAAGGGGCGGGGGCGCCGACCGGGCGCGGCTCCCACGCATGCGCGGACGCTGCGTCGCGCGGCTTGTGGCCGTCGTCGCCGTGGGTGCTCTCGAGCCACTCGATTTCCCATTCCTCGGCCGCGATCCATTCGTCGTGCTCCTTGCGGCGCACCGGGTCGGCCAAGATGCCGTAGGCGGTATTCAGGATCGCCATGATGCGGGCGGCCTTCTCGTCGCCCGGGTTCTTGTCGGGATGGTATTTCTGGGTCAGCGCCTTGTAGGCCGCACGAATGACTTCCGGCGGCGCCAGGCGCGCCACTTTCAGGTTGTCATAATGGGTGTGGATCTTGGCCATGTCGTCGTGCGCTGCTCGCCCCGGGGGTTACTTCATGATAGTTCGATACGGGCGTTGCGGCCAGCCCTGCCAGCATAGCCGCCTTTGTGTCCGTGACGCAAGATGTCTAAAATGCTACAAGCGATGGCTGCGGTCGGCGTGCGCGATCGCCGCCGGCAGTTCGACGCCCTTGCCGACCACCAGCACCTTGAACAATTCGCCCATTTCGGCCGGCGACACCAGCTTCTGCACGGCATTTGCCTGCGGCAAGTAGCGCATGGCATCGGACGGATCGGTGCGCAGCAGCAAGTCGCCGACGCCGGCGCCGAGCAGGAACGCGGCCTGGCTCATGTAGGCCAGCACGTCCAGCCCGGCATCCTGGGCGGCCAGCGCCATCGCGGTGAAGTCGACGTGAGCGGTGATGTCCTGCAGGCCGGGCAGGTAGAACGGATCAGGATGCGCATGGTGGCGGTAGTGGCACATCAGGGTGCCGCCGGTGCGGTCGTCCACGTAGTACTCGTGCGCCGGGAAGCCGTAGTCGAACAGGAGCGCCGCGCCCTTGCCGCCTTCCAGCATGCGCGCCAGGGTGGCGATGAAGCCGGCGGCGACCGGGTGCACCTCGGTCAGGTAGCCGGCCGGGAGCTCGGCAGCGTCCGGGATCTGGCGCAGGATGTGCCCGGCCAGCGCGGCGTCGGGGGCGCGCTCGATGAAGGCGAAGCGGCCGTCCTCGATGGTGACCATCACCTGGCGCCAGCCGGCCGGCGTTTTGGTGACCAGTTCGACCGGCATCGCGTCGAGCACCTCGTTGGCTAGCACCACGCCGCTGAAGGTGTCGGGAAAGCCGTCCAGCCAGCGCACCTGCGGAAAATCCTTGAGCGCCTCCTGCTGGCGCGCGCGCAGTTCGCCCGACAGTTCGACGATGGCGTAGCTGTCGATTGCCACCCCGGCCTCGGCCAGCGCGGTGAGCACGTCGCGCGCCAGTTTGCCGGTGCCGGCGCCAAATTCGAGGATGTTGGGCGCGCTTTGGGCGATAATAGCGGCTGCCGCCTGGGCCAGCGTGGCGCCGAACAGCGCGGTGATCTCGGGCGCCGTTGTAAAATCGCCGTCCTTGCCCAGTTTCGCGGCGCCGCCGCTGTAGTAGCCGAGCCGCGGCGCGTACAGCGCCAGCTCCATGAAACGGGCAAACGAGATGGCGCCGGACTGCTGCGCAATCTCGGCGGCGATCAGCTGCTGCAAGGCGTGGGACGCGGCCAGCGCGTCGCTATCGGGTTCAGGTAAGGACATCCCGGCATTGTAGCGACAACGACGGACACTAACAATTTATGCAGTTTTCTGCATAATCGATGCGACATGATGAATTCAACCACTAGCGGACAGCAGCAAGCCGCGCTCGTCACGGGCGCCGGACGGCGCATCGGGCGCGCGATCGCGCTCGGACTGGCGCAGGCCGGCTGGGACGTGGCGGTCCACTTCCGCAGCTCGCACGCCGAGGCCGAGGAGACCGCTGCCGCGATCCGCGCGCTGGGCCGGCGCGCCGCGCTGCTCGACTGCGACCTGGCCGATGAAACCGCGGTGCGCGGCCTGCTGGCGCGCGCCTTTGATGCGCTGGGCCCGATCGGCTGCGTGGTCAACAACGCCTCGCTGTTCGAGTACGACAGCGCGGCCGATTTCTCGCCGGCGCTGCTGGCCACCCACATGCAGGCCAACGTCAGCGCGCCGATCCTGCTGGCGCAGGCGCTGCATGCGGCCACCCCCGCCGGCAGCCAGGCGGTGGTGATCAACCTGCTGGACCAGAAGCTGGCCAACCTGAATCCCGATTTTTTATCGTACACGCTGTCGAAGGCGGCGCTGCACGCCGCGACCACGATGCTGGCGCAGGCGCTGGCGCCGACCGTGCGCGTGGTCGGCGTCGCGCCCGGCCTGACCATGCTGTCGGGCGAGCAGAGCGAATCCGGCTTCGCCAGCGCGCACCGGGCCGCCCCGCTCGGCCGATCCAGCACGCCGCAGGATGTGGCCGACGCGGTCTGCTACCTGGCCTCGGCGCGCGCCATTACCGGCACCACCCTACTCGTCGACGGCGGCCAGCATCTGATGCCGCTGCCGCGCGACGTGATGTTCCTCACCAAATAAGGCTTAACCATGTTGTCCGCACTCACCCACCCCAAGCTCGCCGACTGCCGCCGGCTGTTCCTGCGCAATTACGAAGTGATGATCAACATCGGCGTGCACGACTTCGAAAAACGGGGCGAGCAGCGCGTCCTGATCAACGTCGACCTGTACATCCCGCTGGCGCAGTCGACGCCGAAGGACGACCAGCTCGACGAAGTAGTCGACTACGACTTCATGCGCGAGACGGTGGCCAAGCGCATGGCGCAGGGCCACGTGCACCTGCAGGAGACGCTGTGCGACGACGTCGCCCGTTCGATGCTGGCGCATCCGCGCGTACGCGCGGTGCGGGTGTCGACCATGAAGCCGGACGTGTATCCCGACTGCGAAGGCGTCGGCGTTGAAGTTTTCCAGATCAAGGATGAAGCATGAGCAGCGCGGCAGCAATGATGGAGCCGGCCGTGTCGAACCCGCGTGACGCGGACAAGATCGCGCACGAGAACAACAAGCTGCACAAGCGCTTGTGCCGGCTGGTGGGCCAGGCGATCGGCGACTTCAACATGATCGAAGACGGCGACAAGGTGATGGTGTGCCTGTCGGGAGGCAAGGACAGCTACGCGCTGCTGGATATCCTGATGACCTTGCGCGAGCGCGCGCCGATCCATTTCGATATCGTCGCGGTGAACCTGGACCAGAAGCAGCCGAACTTCCCGGCCGATATCCTGCCGGCCTACCTGACCAAGCTGGGCGTGCCGTTCCATATCGAGAACCAGGACACCTACAGCATCGTCAAGCGACTGATCCCGGAAGGGAAGACCACCTGCTCGCTGTGCTCGCGCCTGCGCCGCGGGATCCTGTACCGCGTGGCCGATGAGCTGGGCTGCAACAAGATCGCGCTGGGCCACCACCGCGACGACATCCTCGAGACCTTCTTCCTGAATATGTTCTTCGGCGGGAAACTGAAAGGCATGCCGGCCAAGCTGCAATCTGACGACGGCAAGCACATCGTGATCCGCCCGATGGCGTATGTGAAGGAAGCCGATTCGACCCGCTACGCCGAGGTCAAGCAGTTCCCGATCATCCCGTGCGACCTGTGCGGCTCGCAGGAGAATTTGCAGCGCAAGCAGATCAAGGGCTTGATGCGCGAGTGGGAGAAGAAGTACCCGGGGCGCGTGGAGAGCATCTTCTCGTCGCTGTCGACAGTGGTGCCGTCGCACCTGATGGATCCGAACATGTTCGGGTTCAAGGACCTGAAGGCGGACGGCGAAGCGAACCCGCTGGGCGACATCGCCTTCGACGAGGAACCGTGTTCGACGCCGGCGCCCGGAGTATTCGCCATCCAGCCGGCAGAGTAGTTGATGAAACTGACCAGACGATTACTGTGCGTCCTGCCGCTGATCGTTGCCGCGCTGGCGCCATGCGCCGCGCTGGCCGATCCCTCGGCGATCTACCTGGTTCGCCATGGCGAGAAAGAAGCCACCGGAAAGGATCCGGAGCTGACCGCGCAAGGCCAGGCGCGCGCGCAAAATATCGCCACGATTTTGCAGAAAGCGGGAATCAAGAGCGTTTTCAGTTCGCCGTACATGCGCACCAGACAAACTGCCCACGCGGTGGCCAAGAGCAGCGGCGTCGAGGTGCAGGCGTACGATCCGAAAGTGCCGGCGGCGCTTGTGGAAAAAGTGAAGGCGCTGAACGGCGCCGTCCTCGTCGTGGGACATTCGAATACGCTGCCTGATCTGGTACGCCTGTTCGGCGGCGTCCCCGGCCCCGATATCGCGGACAATGAATATGACCGCCTGTATCAGTTGATCGTGGGCGCAAACGGCGCTATCACTACGGTGTTGCTGACCTCTGTTCCGGCGACCGGCGCGGCGCCGTAGCGTATCCGCGCAACTTAACCAACGTCGTTACCGCGAAGGCGGGAACCCATACCCCGCCTTCGCACTCGCGAAGCCGACGGTTTTCAACCTCAGTATAGGTTACCGCCTTCGCGGGAAGTCGTTGGCGCACAAAACCAACGACAGTTTGAAGTGTGGTGGGCGAAGGAAGCCCTGCCGATTGCCAACGCTCAGTCAGCAACGATTATTTCGGCACGACGTTCATCCGCATCACTGGATACAGGTTGAAGCGCTCGTCCCACGACGCATGGCGGCGGGCGAAGAACTCCAGCCGCGCGCGCGCATTCTTGGCGAACGCCGGATCGCTGTCCACCATTTTCTTGAACTGCACCGCCAGCGCCGGATCGGCCGCCATCTGTTCGCGCGCCACGTCCTCGGCCACGTACTCCTCCATGTATTCCTTGCGCTCGAACGCGTTGTTGAAGACGCCCCAGGCCAGCAGCGAATCGGGCGCCTGTGGCTCCATCAGCGCCATCACCAGCCGCACTTTCGGCTGCGCGACCGGTACGAACAAGTCGCCCTTGCCGAGCGTGCGCGGTTCAGCCTTCCACGCGCCCTGCACTGCAAGGCGTTGGTGCGATTCGAACGAACCTGGCGCAAAGGTGGCCTTGTCGGCGCGGAAGGTCTCGACCTCGGCCTTCGCCTGGCCCGCACCCAGCGCGCGGAAGCTGATGCCATGCTGCGCCAGCTTTTGCGCCACCATTTTGGCATGCGCCGCCGGCACGATGTAGCCTGCGCCCGGCGCGTTCACGGTGAGGTCGGTCACCACTTCGTCGCGCAGCGGTACGGTCCACACCTGCGGCCTGGCCTCGTCGTAATGCGTCATCAGGATCCCCGACACGTCCGACGGCGTGCGCGTATATGCATAGCCCTTGAAGTCGACCATGCGCGACTTGTCGGTGGTCTTGTACGTGAGCGCTACCGGCGTGCCGCCAATCTTCATCGCGCGCGCGTCGGCGTCGGCTGCGGCCTTCTGCCACTCCGCGCCATGCTTCGCAACCTGCGCCAGCACCGACACGACGGCGTTGTGCGTGATGCGCACGCGGGTCGGATAATCCTTCCACGAATGGGTCTCGACCAGCATCGCCAGCCGGTTACGCAGCTGGAAGTAGCCGGTCGAAAAGCGCGGGTCGGAGACGCCGTCGACAAAGCCGGAAGCCGGATTGTCGTTCTCGGCAAACGACATGTAGTACGACTGCGGCATCGAGCCTTGCGCCGTGATGTCGGCGATGACGTTGGCGCGCAGCACCAACCCGGCCTTGCGGAACTGGGGATCGCCCGAATACACCGGCTCGACCTGGATCGAGACATCGTGCTCGAACTTGGCGCCGTCGGTCACGTGCAGGTCGATGTAGGCCAGCGGATCCCAGGCGTTCACCAGCGCCAGCATGGCCTGCATCTCGGGCGCGTCGGCCTTGACGTAATCGCGATTGAGGTTGAAGTTCTGCGCCGTGGTGCGCCAGCCCATCTCGACCGGGCCGCGCTGGTTCGGGCGGTTCCATTGGGCGAACCTTTCATGGCCATCGACGTTGAACACCGGGACGAACAACAGCACCTGCTTGTCGAGCGCACCCGGTGCCGCGCGGTTTTCCAGCAGCTCGCGCAGCGCCAGGAAGCCGGCGTCCTTGCCGTCGATCTCGCCGGCATGGATGCCGCCCTGGATCAGCACCACCGGCAGGCCGCGCTGCTTCGCCGCCTGCGGCGTCAGCGCGCCGCTGCGGCTGACGATCAGCGCCTTCATCGGGCGCCCTTCCGGCGTGGTGCCGAAATCGATGCACTTCACCTGCTTCGGATACGCGCTCTGGAACGCCGCGCACAGCTTGATCACTTCGTCGTAGCGGCCGGTGTTCAGGAAGCCCGAGCGCTCGGACACGGTGGCGAGGCCGGACGCGGCATGGGACAGGGGCACGGCGGCGGACAGGGCAAGCAGCAACGCAGAACGGATCATCGGTAAGGCTCCGGCAGGATTGGGAAAATACCTGGGCCTGATGGGCCCGGGCGGCCGGAAATTATAGTCGGGTTTTCGCTATGGCAAGGAATCGATCGCGATTTCCGCCGCCACCGCCAGCGCAGGCAAACGCGCAACAGCTTGCCGATTTGCTATCCTGACGCCAAACTCTACAACAAGGAACAACAATGACGACAGAACTCACGCTGCTGGGCTGGACCCTGGTACTGGCGCTGGTGCAGATCGCCCTGGCTTCCACCTTGCGGACCATGGAGACCGGGATCGGGTTCAACATGAGTGCGCGTGATGGCGACGGACCGCCGAAGCGTCCGGTCACCGCGCGCATGCAGCGCGCCCAGGCCAACTTGTTCGAGACCCTGCCGCTGTTCGCCGCAGCCGTGCTGATCGCGCATGTGGCCGGACGCGACAGCAGCCAGACCGTATTGGGCTGCCAGCTCTACCTGGCGGCGCGGGTGCTGTACGTGCCGCTGTATGCGGCGGGCGTGCCGGTGGTGCGCACGATGGTGTGGGGCGTGTCGGTCTGGGGATTGATCATGCTGGTCAAGGCGATCCTCGCCGGCTGAGCCGGAGTTTCGCAGCGCCATTGCAATGGGGGGATGCTGACCTACTATGAGAAATGCAGCGCGCTGCCATTCGCCGCTTTCTTACTTCGAAGCAGCTCGTTGCTTTTTGAAAAGGAGTTAGCAATGGACACCAAGCAAACAAAGCAGCTTGTCATGCAGGCCTATCAGCTGTACAAGGACAAGAATATCAAAGGATTACTTGCACTGTACCAGGACGACGTCGAGTGGATCGGCACCGAGTCCGACTACATTCCGTTCGCCGGCAGCTATCATGGCAAGGACCAGGTGGCGCAGTTTTTCACCAAACTCGAACAGGCGCAGGACGCCATCACGTTCGAGCCACAGACCTTCATTGCCGAGGGCGACAAAGTGGCCGTGACCGGCATCTCGACCTGGCATGTGAAGGCAACCGGCCAGACCTATGACAATCCATGGGTCCACATCCTCACCATCCGCGACGGCAAAATAGCCCGCTTCCAGCATTACGACCATACCGCCGCGGCGGAGGCTGCGTTCCGGCCGAGCCAGGCAGCGGGGACGTCGAAAGACACGCCGATGCGGCATTGAACGCCCAAAAAAAACTGGATGGCGTCCATGCGGAGGCCATCCAGTTTGATTTGCCGCTGACCGCTGTTACGCGGCGTGGCTGGTGCTGCCGGCCGGCGCCGTCGGGGAATCGAAGGCCGCGATCAGCGCCGCTTCCTTCGCCTTGGCCGCGCGCAGGTGGCGCTCCTTGACGTGGCCGTAGCCGCGGATGTCTTCCGGGATGCTGGCGATGGCCACCGCTTGCGCGAGGTTGTCCGCATTCAGCTTCGCCAGCAGGGCGCCCACGGTCTGGCGGTATTCGCCGATCAGCGCGCGCTCCATCTTGCGCTCGGCGGTGTAGCCGAACACGTCGAGCGGACCGCCACGCAGGCCCTTCAGCTTCGCCATCAGGCCGAACGCCTTCATCATCCACGGGCCGAACTCCTGCTTGACCAGGTGCCCNNTTCATACTCGTCCTTGTACGCCATCAGCTTGTAGAAGTAGCGCGCGACCGCTTCGGCCAGGCGCGTGCCCTTGCCCAGCTTCGCTTCTTCGGCGCGCACCTGGTCGACAAACGACTTGTACTGCTCCGCGTACGCGACGTCCTGGTAGGCGGTCAGCAGTTCGACCCGGCGCTTGACCAGGTCGTCGAGCGTCTGCGTGCGCTTGAACTCGATGACCTTGGCCGGCGTCGTCATTTTCACCAGCGGCGGCAGGTCGTGCGCGGCGCTGCGGCCCCAGGTGAAGGCGGCCTTGTTGAAGTTGACCGACACGCCATTGAGTTCGATCGCCTTCAGGATCGACGCTTCCGACAACGGCACATGGCCCTTCTGCCACGCGAAGCCGAGCATGAACATGTTGGTGGCGATCGAGTCGCCCATCAGCGCGGTGGCGATCTTGCCGGCGTCGACGAACTCGACGCGCTCGGCGCCGCAGGCCTTGACGATTTCCGCTTGCGACGACGCGCCCGGGAACTGCCAGTCCGGATTCTTGACGAATGCGGCGGTCGACGAGCCGGTCGAATTGATCGCCGCGAACGTGCGTCCTTCACCCATGCGCGACAGGGCATCGCGGCTGGCGGTGACGATCAGGTCGCAGCCGATCACCAGGTCGGCGCTGCCGGTGCCGACGCGGGTCGAGTGCAGGTCGGCCTGGTTGTCGGCGAGGCGAACGTGCGACATCACCGGGCCGCCCTTCTGGGCCAGTCCGCTCATGTCGAGCACGATCGCGCCCTTGCCTTCGACGTGGGCCGCCATCGCCAGGATCTGGCCGACGGTAACCACGCCGGTGCCGCCGATACCGGTGATCAGGATGCCGTACGGTTGCGCGGTACCAGGCAGGCTAGGCGCCGGCAGTACAGGCGGTGCAGCTTCGCCGGTCGCGGCCTTCTTCGGCTTCTTCAGCGCGCCGCCTTCCACCGTCACGAAGCTCGGGCAGAAACCGGTGACGCAGGAGAAGTCCTTGTTGCAGGACGACTGG